>Ga0066671_10000510_pt1 | contig 12183 bp, 11 predicted proteins | sample GraSoiAngelo_120_FD_62294 | JGI IMG/M metagenome (GOLD analysis project Ga0066671, IMG submission 62294) | Grasslands soil microbial communities from the Angelo Coastal Reserve, California, USA - 14_0919_09_20cm | ecosystem: Environmental > Terrestrial > Soil > Grasslands | place: USA...
CGACGGCACAAGCGAAATATTTTTACAAGGGGGGGCTGGACGACCCAAATCAGCTTGAATCGTCTCAGGAAATCACCGTTTACGCGCACGCGATTTTTGTGCCCTGGACAGGCGAGCGAAGCAAACCGCAGAGAAAATTGAACTGATTTGCCCGACAGCACGTAGCCCGCGACAATGCGGGATTCATCATCTCGAGGTCATCCCCGGATGTCGCTTCGCTCATCCGGGCTAGGCTTGCTCATAGTCTCGGCAATGATCCCGTTGCCGGCGAATGGCCGAGATGGGCCAGCGCCGAATGGATTGAGGAGACGCCTTCAGGAGCTCGAACGGCTTTGACGTCGGAGGCCATCTCGACGCCCGCCGCCGCAAGAACAGGCCGGCCGGAGGCGAAGCGCTTCGACGACCCGTTGCGTGAACGGCTCGTTGGCCACGGGCCCATGCTCGTCCACGCCGAGCGCGGCGGCTGCCTCTGTGCGATCGGCCGGAGGTGTAACAAAGCCCGTTCTCAAATCGTATTATCGTTCGGGTACGCTTGCTCCTAAGCCGCCGGGAATTCGCTCAACGAATGGATGGAAACATGATTGGCGAAGTAGTTGTGATTGGCGATCTAAAGCGACGGGATGACGCCCCCCTTAACGAATACGACCAGCTAGCTGCACGCATGTACAACATTGTCAGCCGTCTTCCCGGATTTCTGTCGGTCAAGTCATTTAGGGCGACCGATGGCGAGGAGTTGACCGTGTTTCGCTTTGCTTCAGAGGAAGCGCTCGAAGCCTGGCGCACTCATCCCGAGCATGTGGAAACCATGAAGCGAGGACATGCTGAATTCTACGCCAGCGGGTTCTTGCAAATTTGCAAGGTGATTCGCGAAGTCGGCCCCTTTGAGCACTCCTGATGGTAGTCAGTTTGTCTCGCGCACTGCTCCTCGGCTATTTCCTCTCGCCTCTCGCCGCCAAGCGGCCGGCGACCTGGGCGCGCCGATCCTGACATCCGTTTCAGGTCGGGTCAGCTCTTGGGCGTCGGTGCGTAGGAACGGACCGTGTGAAGTGGCGCGCCACGGCCGATGAAGATGGGCATTACGGCTTCGCCGTGGTTCTATGATGGAGTACGCGATCTCTCGCGAGGATGCCCCAGATTACCCCGAAACGAGTCGAAGGCTCTATGCCAAAGACAACGGTCAAGCTGTCGGGCGGCCGCATCCGGATAGATTGGTTCGAATGTCGCCCCGCTCGACTCGCGGTAGGTCCAAACCGGTATATCGATGTATTGCGTATATGTCGGTCATGTAATACAACGCTGCCATGAAGACATTGACAGTTCGATTGCCAGAAGCCGTTGTCGCCGAAATTGAAGCTGAGTCGCGGCGACGGAAGGTGTCAAAATCCGACCTAGTGCGCGAGCGACTGGCGGGGACGGAGAAGTCGCGCCGACGCCAGCCGGCGTTGCTTGACGCTATCGCCGATATCATCGGTTCGGTGGACCGGCTGCCGCGCGATTTGAGCGCGCAGACAAAAAAGTACCTAAAGTCGACCGGTTATGGCGACAAGCGCACTCGTTGATGCCGGCTATCTAGTGGCGCTCCTCAGTCGCCGCGATGCCAATCACCGCTGGGCCGCGGCGCAAGCACCCCGCCTCCCGCCTCCCTGGATCACTTGCGAGGCAGTGCTATCGGAAACATCTCATTTGCTCGGAGGACGTGGGACGCGGAGTCTCGCGTCATTGCTTCGCCGAGGCGCCCTGGTCTGCCGCTATCGGTTTGCGGACGACATGGATGCCACGCTCAGGTTGCTTGAGAAATACTCAAACGTACCGATGAGTTTCGCCGACGCCTGTCTTGTTCGCATGACCGAGACGCTGAACAATCCCATGGTGCTGACCACGGATGCCGATTTCCGCATTTACCGGCGGCACGGCCGACAGATCATTCCGTGCCTGCTGCCGCGCTGACGCTGTGTCGAAGGAGGCCTCCGAGCTTAGACGCGCTGCGACGTGGGGTATGGTGCCCGGCGGGCCTGCCTCAAAGCCAGCGCGCAAAATCGGCGGCGTTTGGCGCCGATAGGTACGTCGCAGCCCGCTGCCCGCGCCGCTCCGCAAATTTTCGACACGCGAAACTGTGCTCCGCCGGTTAGGCCGCCTTAGCGCTATGATGCCGCAGGCTAGCACACGCTAGAATCGGAGAATATGCGGCCGCCTGTGATTTAGCGCTGCGCCCATAGGCAGCAGTTTCCGATGCCGCCGTCGTCTCTTTGCGCTCAATCCCGGGAGTCGGTGCGATGTCCGTAATTGAGGTGGACCGGAAGTGGCTGGCAGGGGGTCAAAGTGGCGCGATTGACCCATGCGCAACATCAGTTTCCGGGAGAGCCAACTAACCTGCCAACCATTCAAAGCGAAAAACCGGCCCCGTCCAACGCTCCGTTTGCGCATCGATTTCTTGCACATCTCTGGCTTCGGGCGAGGACTCAATGACCCTCTTCCAAAACGTTTTTGCTGGTTGGTTGCGGCTCGCAACCGCGACTTCCCACGAGCCTGACCACGAATTGAACATCGCCCGAGCCGCCGATTTCCCCACGCCTTGACCTCTGAACTTCCGCAGAACGAAGAATTCGGCGACATTTGCGCCTACGGCTTCGCTGATATGAGACGAGTTATTTACCAGAGAGAAGCCTGCAATCGTGCTCCCGATCAGAATGAGGTTGGCGCTCGAACCCGGCCGCTCCCAAAAATCTGACAGCGGATAGTCCGCAAACCGACCATTTGCTTGCACATCGCCCTTCCGAGTATCAGCCCAAAACTCGGAGAAATCGTGCGTATAAAGTTGAATGAGGTTCTGGAAAGTGGCCTCGTGCTCGCGTCCGAGCGAGATGAGCGAGACCATGGGTGTTTGATCTAATGTCATTACCCGATGAGGCTTATGGTAGTCTAATGGATATCGCAATCTCCCAAGAGGGAGGAGTTCCTCGCGCATTCAGCGGTCAGCACGTAGCCCGCATGAGCGTAGCGACATGCGGGACTCGTCATCGCGAGATCATCCCCGGATGTCGCTTCGCTCATCCGGGCTACGCTCGCTCGACCCGCCCTTCAAGACGAGGATAAGAACCACCCTCACCCGATCGCCACCCCGCCGCCAATCGTGCGGTTCAGGACCTGCGTGGTGCGCTCGATCCGGTCGGCCGCGGCGTTGAGCGCGTTCGCAACCGCGTTCTGCGTCGCCTTGGCGCGATCGAGCGCTGCGACGCGCACGTCGCGCAACGTATCGAGCTCTTCCTCGAGGCCGCGGATGCGCTGATCGGCGTCGAGCAACTCATCGCACACGGTAAGGGCCGCCATCACGGTGAGCCGTGCATCGCCGATCTCGCCGAACTTGCCGCGCAGCGTTTCCACCCGCGCTTCGAGACTTTCCGCGAGCCGCAACAGCCGCGCCTCCTGCCCTTCCTCACAGGCCATCCGGTATTGCCGGCCGTTGATGGTGACGTTGATGTGGCTCATGAATCCTCTGAGTCCTCTTCGTCCGCTACGTCCTCTTCCGCTAATGCGCTCTCCAAGCCTGGCGATTCCTCGCCGGCATCGAGCACCGCGCGGATGGTGCCGATCGCAGCATCGAGCCTTTCTGCGATCTCGCGATTGGCGCGCTCCAGCCGTCGCGACTTCACCAGCGATCCGTCGAGCTCGTCGGCGAGCCGCGACCGATCGGCACCGAGCGCCTGGATCCGGCTTGCGAGTTCGTTCTCGTCACGATCGGCCTCGCGCCGCCGCTCAACCGCGCTCTCCAGCGCGTCAAGCGCCGCCATCAGCCGTCGCGTCGCGACATCGACCTCGGAGTAAGATGGTTCCGCATGGCCGGAATTGTTGGCAGAACGATCGCTCATGCAGCTCGCCGCAAGCCTTCCGCAAAGCCTGCCACCGGGCGCGAGAATCTGCCGGTTCGGCAAGCGTTTAGAAGACGAAATTTACGTGGCAAGCGAGGCCAGCGCAACGCCGCAGCGAAGCTATGCACCGTGAAAGCAACTTTTGCTGTCCACAGCGCGTTTTGTTGCCTTAGACCTACCTTGAGACCTCCCTTGGACTTCGGGAACCGAGGTGCTATCCACCCCCTCACTCCGCATGGCCTTAAACGCTCCTGGCCTCAAAAGCCCCTGCCGCCGTCGTTTGCCGCTGCGGCGAACTGCCACCAACCATCTCATTTCAGACGGATTTTCATCATGACGCAGGTCGATCATACCCGTATGGCCAATGCGATCCGTGGGCTCGCCATGGACGCCGTCGAGAAGGCGAAATCCGGCCACCCGGGCCTGCCGATGGGCGCCGCCGATATCGCGACCGTGTTGTTCACACAATTTTTGAAGTTCGACGCGACGGCGCCGCAATGGCCGGACCGCGACCGCTTCGTGCTGTCGGCTGGCCACGGCTCGATGCTGCTCTATGCGTTGCTCTATCTCACCGGCAATGCCGAGATGACGCTCGATCAGATCAAGCGTTTCCGCCAGGTCGATTCGGCCACCCCGGGCCATCCGGAGAATTTCCGCACCACAGGCGTCGAGACCACGACGGGTCCACTCGGCCAGGGCATCGCGACATCGGTCGGGATGGCGGTAGCGGAGAAGATGCTGGCCGCCGAATTCGGCAAGAAGATCGTCAGCCACCACACCTACGTGCTCGCCTCCGACGGCGACCTGATGGAAGGCGTATCGCAGGAAGCGATCGCGCTGGCCGGGCACTGGAAGCTCAATAAGCTGATCGTGTTCTATGACGACAACGGCATCTCGATCGACGGGCCGACGTCGCTCGCTGACTCCGTCGACCAGGTCAAGCGGTTCAAATCGGCAGGCTGGGCGGCCGAACTGATCGACGGCCAGGACCAGCACGCGATCGCAGCCGCGATCACGCGCGCGCAGAATTCCAACAAGCCGTCGCTGATCGCCTGCCGGACCACGATCGGCTACGGCGCGCCGACTAAGGCCGGCACCGCGAAGGCGCATGGCGAGGCGCTGGGCGCCGATGAGCTCAAGGCCGCCAAGGAAAAACTCGGCATTTCGCTTGAGCCGTTTTCGGTGCCCGACGATGTCCTCAAGGCCTGGCGCGAAGCCGGCAGCCGCGGCGCCGCGGCGCGGAAGGAGTGGGAGGCGCGTTTGGCCGAGCTCGGCAGCCGCAAGCGCGCCGAATTCGAGCGCCGCCTGCGGCACGAGCGGCCGGCAACACTTGCCAAGGCGTTACGGGCCCACAAGAAATCGCTGCTGGAGAATCCGCTCAACGTCGCCACCCGCAAATCCTCGGAAGCGGCGATCGAGGCGATCGCAGCTGCGATGCCTTTTGAGTTCCTTGCCGGCTCCGCCGATCTCACCGGCTCCAACAACAACAAGGCGAAATCGGCGACCGCTTTCTCGGCCAAGACGCCGAAAGGCCGCTTCATTCATTACGGCATCCGCGAGCACGGCATGGCGGCGGCCTTGAACGGCATCTTCCTGCACGGCGGTTTCGCACCGAATGGCGCGACCTTTTTGGTGTTCACCGACTATGCGCGGCCGGCGATGCGGCTGGCGGCGCTGATGGGCAACGGCGTCGTCTATGTCATGACCCACGATTCGATCGGGCTTGGCGAGGACGGGCCGACCCACCAACCGGTCGAGCATCTCTCGGCGCTGCGCGCCATCCCCAACATGCGCGTGTTGCGGCCCTGCGACGCGATCGAAGTTGCGGAATGCTGGGAACTCGCACTCAACCGCGTTGACGGCCCGACGGTGCTGGCGCTCACCCGCCAGAACTTGCCGCAACTGCGCACCTCTGCTCCAAACGACAATCCTTGCGCGCAGGGCGGCTATGAACTGGTCGCAGCCCAGAGCGAGGCCAAGGTGTCGCTGTTTGCGTCCGGTTCCGAGGTCGAGATCGCGGTTGCAGCCCAGAAGCAACTCGCCGAGCGCGGCATCGCGTCGCGGGTGGTTTCGGTGCCCTCGCTCGAATTGCTGCTGGCACAGAACCCGGATCGCCAAAAGGCCATCATCGGCAATGCTCCGGTCAAGATCGCGATCGAGGCGGCGGTGCGCTGGGGCTGGGATGCCGTGATCGGCCACGATGGCGTCTTTATCGGCATGCATGGCTTCGGCGAAAGCGGACCGGCCAAGGACCTCTTCAAGCACTTTGGAATTACCGCCGAGGCCACCGTTACCGCTGCTCTGAAGCGCTTGGGGTGACGGTTGAGATTGCCGGAAAAAGGGTTTACCTAAAAGCTATCTTATCCGTTTTCGTCCGGCCGAACCGGGCGATCCGCCGTCAGAGCCTCCGTGGGAAGCCCAAGCGCGCGCCCCGCGGGGACGGCAGCAGCTTTTAGAGGAGAAAACCAGCATGGCAGTCCGGATCGCGATCAACGGGTTTGGCCGTATCGGCCGCAACGTGCTGCGGGCGATCGCCGAGTCCGGCCGCAAGGACATCGAGGTGGTCGGGATCAACGATCTCGGCCCGGTCGAGACCAACGCCCATCTGTTGCGCTACGATTCCGTGCACGGCCGCTTCCCGGGAACCGTAACGGTCGAGGGCGATACGATCAGCCTCGGCAATGGCAAGATTAAAGTCTCCGCCGAACGCGATCCCACCAAACTGCCGTGGAAAGAGCTCGGCGTCGACATCGCGCTGGAATGCACCGGCATCTTCACCGCGAGGGAAAAGGCCTCCGCGCACCTGACCGCCGGTGCCAAGCGCGTGCTGGTCTCGGCTCCGGCCGATAACGCCGACGCCACCATCGTCTACGGCGTCAACCACGACACGCTGACCAAGGACCACCTGGTCGTCTCCAACGGCTCCTGCACGACCAACTGCCTCGCTCCGGTTGCAAAGGTGTTGAACGACACCGTCGGCATCGAGAGCGGATTCATGACCACGATCCATGCCTATACCGGCGACCAGCCGACGCTCGACACCCTGCACAAGGATCTCTATCGCGGCCGCGCGGCGGCGATGTCGATGATCCCGACCTCGACGGGTGCCGCCAAGGCGATCGGCCTGGTGCTGCCGGAATTGAAAGGCAAGCTCGACGGCGTCGCGATCCGCGTGCCGGTGCCGAATGTTTCGGTCGTCGATCTCAAGATCGTCGCAACCCGCAAGACCACCAAGGAAGAAATCAACGAAGCGATGAAGCGCGCCTCTGAGCAGCAGCTCAAGGGTATTTTGGCCTACACCACCGCGCCCAACGTCTCGATCGACTTCAACCACGACCCGCATTCCTCGACGTTGCACATGGACCAGACCAAGGTGCAGAACGGAACGCTGGTGCGGGTGATGTCGTGGTACGATAATGAGTGGGGTTTCTCCAACCGCATGGCCGACACCGCCGTGGCGATGGGCAAGAAGCTCTGAATTTTATCGTCATGCCCGGCCTTGTGCCGGGCATCCACGTCTTCCTTTGCAGCACTAAAGACGTGGATGGCCGGGGCATAGGCGAGCGAAGCGACGCCGTCCTTCAGGCGGCTATGCCCGGCCATAACGCGGGAAACACCGCATGAAACAATTCCGCACCCTCGATGACGTCGACGTGAAAGGCAAGCGCGTGCTGCTGCGCGTCGACCTCAACGTGCCGACCGAAAATGGCCGCATCACCGATGCCACGCGGCTTGAGCGCGTTGCGCCCACGATCACCGAAATCTCCAGCAAGGGCGGCAAGGTGATCTTGCTGGCGCATTTCGGCCGGCCCAAGGGGCGCGATCCCAAGGAGTCGCTGAAACCGGTCGCCGCGGCGCTCGCGGGCGTCATCAACAAGCCGGTCGCCTTTGCCGATGATTGCGTTGGCGACGTCGCGCGAGATGCCATCGCCGCGCTCAAAGACGGCGACATCCTCTGCCTGGAAAATACCCGCTTCCACAAAGAGGAAGAAAAGAACGATCCCGCCTTCGTGGCTGGCCTCGCAAAGCTCGGCGACATCTGGGTCAACGACGCGTTCTCTGCGGCGCACCGGGCGCACGCTTCCACCGAAGGCCTCGGTCACAAATTGCCGGCCTATGCCGGACGCACCATGCAGGCCGAGCTCGACGCGCTGGCCAAGGCACTGGATGCCCCCACCAAGCCCGTGATCGGGATCATCGGCGGCGCCAAGGTTTCCACCAAGATCGACTTGCTGCAAAATCTCGTCACCAAGGTCGACGCGCTGGTGATCGGCGGCGGCATGGCCAATACGTTCCTGCATGCGCAGGGCGTCCAGATCGGCAAGTCGCTCGCCGAGAAAGACCTGTCCGCGACCGCGCTGCGGATCGTCGAGAAGGCCTATGCGTCGAACTGTGCCATCATCCTGCCGGTCGATGCCGTAGTGGCGTTTCATTTCGCCGCCAATTCGCCGTCCCACGCCTATGGCCTCGACGCCATCCCCCCTGAAGGCATGATCCTCGACGTCGGCCCGCAATCGACCGCGCGCATTCATGCCGCGATCGACGACGCCGCGACACTGGTCTGGAACGGCCCGCTCGGCGCCTTCGAGATGGCCCCATTCGACCGCGGCACCGTGGTGGCGGCCAGGCACGCGGCCGCGCGGACCAAAGCGAAAAAGCTGATTTCGGTCGCCGGCGGCGGCGATACGGTGGCGGCACTCAACCAGGCCGGGGTAGCTGACGATTTTTCCTATGTTTCAACGGCCGGCGGCGCGTTTCTTGAATGGATGGAAGGCAAACCCTTGCCTGGGGTCGAGGTTTTGAAGCTACGCTGATTTAGCGATATTGGGCAAAAAGGCCCTTAACCCGCGGAGAACAGGATAGATGGCTCGCATCACGTTGCGTCAATTGCTCGACCACGCGGCGGAGCACGATTACGGCGTGCCGGCCTTCAACATCAACAATATGGAGCAGGCGCTCGCCATCATGGACGCGGCCTCCACCCTGGACGCCCCGGTCATCATCCAGGCCTCGCGCGGCGCCCGCTCCTACGCCAATGACGTCATGCTCCGTCACATGATGGACGCGGTGACCGAGATCCATCCGCAGATCCCGGTCTGCGTGCATCTCGACCATGGCAACGAACCCACCACCTGCATGACCGCGATCCAGGCCGGCTTCACCTCGGTGATGATGGATGGCTCGCTGAAGGCGGACGGCAAGTCGCCGGCTGACTGGAACTACAATGTCGGCGTCACCAGGACCGTCACCGACATGGCCCATCTCGGCGGCATCTCGGTCGAGGGCGAACTTGGCGTGTTGGGCTCGCTGGAAACCGGCATGGGCGACAAGGAAGACGGCCACGGCGCGGAAGGAAAACTCTCCCATGACCAGCTCCTCACCAATCCCGATGAAGCCGTCAAGTTCGTGAAAGAGACCAAGGTCGACGCGCTGGCGATCGCGATGGGCACCTCGCACGGCGCCTACAAGTTCACCCGCAAGCCTGACGGCGACATCCTCGCCATGAATGTGATCGAGGAAATCCACCGCAAGCTGCCGAACACGCATCTGGTGATGCACGGCTCCTCCTCGGTGCCGCAGGACTTGCAGGACATCATCAACGCCAATGGCGGCAAGATGAAACCGACCTGGGGGGTGCCGGTTTCCGAGATCCAGCGCGGCATCAAGCACGGCGTCCGCAAGATCAACATCGATACCGACAACCGCATGGCGATGACCGGACAGATCCGCAAGGTGCTCAACGGCAATCCGGAGGAATTCGATCCGCGCAAATATTTGAAGCCGGCGATGGAGGCGATGGCCAAGCTGTGCAAACAGCGGCTGGAAGAATTCAATGCGGCAGGGCAGGCCAGCAAGATCAAGAAGGTGCTGACGACGGCCGAGATGGCCAAGCGTTACAGCAAGGGTGAACTCGATCCCAAAGTCGCATAACGGGCGTTAATACTCCGAGAAAACCGCCCGCCTCCTTGACCTGGATAGGCTCGGCAATTGCCCGAGAAGGGTCTATTTTGGTTGGCAAACCACGCAAAGCCGGAGGACGCCCATGAATCTCTCAGATCTCAACAAAGTTGCGCTCGCCATGGTCACGCCGGGCAAGGGCATCCTTGCCGCCGACGAATCCTCAGGCACCATCAAGAAGCGCTTTGACGCGATCAAGGTCGAATCGATCGAAGAGTCGCGCCGCGACTACCGCGAGATGCTGTTCCGCTCCTCGGAGGCGATGAGCAAATACATCTCCGGCGTCATCCTTTATGACGAGACCATTTGGCAGGCGGCTCGCGACGGCACGCCGCTCATAAAACTGATCGAAGCGTCGGGCGCGATCCCCGGCATCAAGGTCGACGAGGGAACGCAAGCCTTGCCGCACTGCCCGGGCGAACTAGTCACAGTGGGCCTCGACAAGCTCGCCGAGCGCCTGAAGAAATATTATGAGCGCGGCGCGCGGTTCGCGAAATGGCGCGCCGTGATCGACATCGGCCGTGGCAGCGACCGGAACATCCCCTCGATGACGGCGATCCATGTCAATGCGCACGCGCTCGCCCGCTACGCGGCGCTGTGCCAGGCCGCGCAGATAGTTCCGATTGTCGAGCCGGAAGTGCTGATGGATGGCGATCATGACGTCGACCGCTGTTACGAGGTGACGCAGCTAGTGCTGAACAATACGTTTGCGGAATTGCGTATCCAGCGCGTCGCGCTGGAAGGCATGATCCTGAAACCCAACATGGCGATCGCGGGCAAGCAGAGCGCCAAGCAAGCATCCGTGGAGGAAGTGGCCGAGAAGACCGTCCGCTTGTTGAAGGCTTGCGTGCCCGCGGCAGTGCCGGGCATCGCCTTCCTCTCCGGAGGTCAGTCCGACGAAGACGCGACCGCGCATCTGAACGCGATGAACCGGACCGCCGGCCTGCCGTGGCGGCTGACCTTCTCCTACGGCCGCGCCTTGCAGGCGGCGCCGCAAAAAGCATGGTCGGGCAAGCAAGAGAACGTCGCCGCCGGCCAGCGGGCGTTTACCCACCGCGCGCGGATGAACGCGCTTGCCACCAGGGGCGAGTGGGAGACCGGGCTGGAAAAGAAGGCGGCATAGATTGGCCACCAAACCCGCTGCGCCGCGCCCGATGCCGCGGCTCTATCTCGCCACCCCAGTTGTGGACGATCCGCAAGCCTTGATCGCAAGCCTTCCCGGCTTGCTCGCGGCGGCCGACGTCGCCGCAGTGCTGGTGCGCCTCAAGATGGCGGACCAGCGCAGCATGATCTCCCGCATCAAGGCGTTGGCCGGCCCCATCCAGAACGCCGGCGCCGCGCTCCTGCTCGATGGCCAAGTCCTCGATGGTCATCTCGAACTGGTGGCGCGCTCGGGCGCCGATGGCGCGCACCTAACCGGCCTCGCGGCCCTTGAAGAGGCCCTGCCGACGTTGAAGCCGGACCGCATCGCAGGCGTTGGCGGGCTCGCAACACGGCACGATTCGATGACCGCCGGCGAGCTGGGTGCGGACTACGTGCTGTTTGGCGAACCCGACGCGAAGGGGCAGCGGCCGTCGATGGAGGCGATCGCCGAGCGGCTGCAGTGGTGGGCCGAATTGTTCGAGCCGCCTTGCGTCGGATTTGCGAGCTCGCGTGAGGAGGCCTGTGAGTTTGCCGCCGCGGGCGCGGATTTCGTGCTGATCGGAGATTTCGTCTGGGCCGATTCGCGCGGGGCAGCGCCGGCCCTGGCAGATGCTGAACAGGCGATCCGGCAAGGCTACGCCGCGGCGTCAGGACAGAGCAAAGAACAAGGTAAGGCCGGACGGGAATTGCGCCGGGAATGAAGCTCCTCCATTCGATATCGATCCTGGCGGGCGTGCTACTGCTCACCGCCAACGCCGTGGCGCAGATCTCGCTGACGCCCCCGGGTGCCGAAAAGCCTGCAGAGGCGCCTGCCGAAAAGCCTGCGGAGAGCAAGCCGGCCGCCAAGAAGGAGCCTGCGAAAGCAAAGCCGCCGGTTGCCGCCAAGAAGCCCGCAGCGCCAGCAGCGACGCCGAAGCCTGAACCGCCTCCGACCGCGCCGACCGCGGCCGTCGTCCCGGCGCCTGCGCCCGACGATCCCAATGCCGACGTGGTCTACGGCGCCTATCAGCGCGGGCAGTACAAGACGGCGCTCGATCTGGCGATGCCGCGCGCGCAGGCCGGCGACATCAAGGCGATGACGATGCTTGGCGAGCTTTACGCCAATGGGATGGGCGTGAAGCGCGACTATGCGAAGGCGGTCGATTGGTATAAGCGCGCCTCCGACAATGGCGACCGCGAGGCCATGTTCGCGCTCGCGATGTTGCGCCTCGCCGGG
>Ga0066671_10000511_pt1 | contig 12174 bp, 12 predicted proteins | sample GraSoiAngelo_120_FD_62294 | JGI IMG/M metagenome (GOLD analysis project Ga0066671, IMG submission 62294) | Grasslands soil microbial communities from the Angelo Coastal Reserve, California, USA - 14_0919_09_20cm | ecosystem: Environmental > Terrestrial > Soil > Grasslands | place: USA...
CACTCGTCACCACCGACTTCGTGTCGCGCCGCGCGTCGCTCGGAGGCAACGGCCAGAGCGACCTCGTACGCGTGCATCAGGTCCTCGCCGGTTGTTCGCGCGACAAAGCGGTCCCCGATGTGGGCCCGCGCTGCCCGAGCCATGCGCGCCCCCTCGGCGGGATGGTCGAGCAGGTAGGAGAGCGCCCGGCCGAGCGAGGCCGGGTCGCCCGGCCGGGCAAGGAGGCCGGTCCTACCAGGCACCACAACCTCCGGTACGGAGTTGACCGCCGTGGCGACCACCGGGATCCCGCATGCCATGGCCTCGACCGCCGCGCACGGCAGTCCCTCGTAGAGACTCGACAGCGCGAACACGTCGAACGCGGGCAACACGCTGGTCGCGTCATCGCGCTCGCCGAGAAGCAGGCAGCGATCGGCGATGCCGAGGCGGCGTATGAGCCGCTCCACCCGGGGCCGCAGCTCGCCGTCGCCGAGCCATACGAGGTGAACGTCGGTCCGCTGGAGACCGGCGACGGCGCGCACGAGATCGAGCGGAGACTTCTGCGGGTCGAGCCGCGCCGCGCTGCCAACGACCTTCGCGTCCGCCGGCAGTCCGAGCAGATGTCGCGCGCGCCGCCGGTTGTCCCGCGTGGCGACGGGAATGTCGTCGTCGATTGGGCTGGCGATCGCGCGGATGCGATCCGGAGGCGCGATCTTCAGCCGCACGGCCTCGGCCGCCACGAACGTCCCGTCGGTGAGGAAGTAGTCCGTCATGCGCGCCAGGCGTCGCTCGATCGCGAGGTAGCTCCGGCGGCGCACCGGCGACTGGAATTCGTGAAACGGAAAGCCGTGAATCGTGTGCACCACGGCCGGCACGCCCGCGCGGCGGGCGGCGACTCTGCCGAGCGCCCCGGCTTTCGCGCTGTGGGTATGCACCAAGTCGAACGAGCCCGCGGCCAGTTCCGAGGTCAGCTCGCTCAGTCCGCGGGCATCGACCCTGGGGCTGAGGTCCGGCGACATGTGGCGCAACGAGACGAGCTCCATCCCCGCGGCAGACGCTCGCGGTCCCAGTGAGCCACCGGCCGCGGCGAGGATGGTCACCGCGTAGCGCTCGGGATCCAGTCCGAGGGCGCCGCGGAGCGTGATGCCGCCCGCGCCCGCGGTGAACTTCGTCACCACCTGCGCCACGCGCAGCCGACGATCGGGTGCCGCCTGAGGCGGCGTTGCTGGGATGGCGGTGCCGGCCAGGGCCATCGGTCGTGTCACCTCACGGCACGCCTTGGACCGTCACGGGCGTGGCAAGCCCGTCCAGCAACTCGGCGGCGCTGCCCGCACGCAACGTCTTGACGTTGTCGTAGCGAGCTTCGCGGTAGTCGCTGATCGCCAGTGTCTCGACAGCGAGCTTGATCTCGAGGATGCCGTCGGAGAGCGTGTGCCGCGGCACGAATCCGAGCTCCGTCCGGATCTTCTCGAACGAGACGCGGTAGTTGGCCTCCTTCGCCGACCCGGGCTCGACGTTCACCGACGTGCCGGGCACGAGCTGACCGATCAGCTCGCCCACCTCGCAGAGGGTGCGGTTCTCGCCCTCGTAGCCGACGTTGAAGATCTGCCCCCGCGTGGCGTCCGGCGGTGCCTCCAGGCAGGCGATGATCGAGTCGGCACCGTCTTCGACGTGGATGAACGGGCGCCACTGGGTTCCGCCGAAGATCGAGATCGAGCCCTCACGAACGGCCTTGGCCGTGAGCAGGTTCACGACGAGGTCGAAGCGGGGCCTCGGCGAGAGCCCGTAGAAGGTCCCGAAGCGCAAAGCGGTGGGGCAGAAAGCTTCGGTTGCGGCGGCCATGAGCACGCGTTCGGAATCCGCCTTCGTGCGTGCGTACATCGAGACCGGTGCGGGCTCGGTGTCCTCGTCGAGGAGCCCGTCGGAGTCGCCGTAGACCGCGCAGCTCGACGCGAACACGAGCCGCGTGATGCCGAGCCCGCGGGCCACCTCTCCGATCATCGCCGTGGCGTCGAGGTTGATCTCGAGCGTGAGCTGCTCGTCGACGTCGCACGAGGGGTCGCCCACAAGCCCGCCCAGGTGGACGATCGCGTCGGCATGGCAGCAACCCGCCACCAGGGACTCGACGCTGCGGATGTCCCCGCGTACCAAGTGCAGGCGATCTCCGTGGTCCGCGTCGGCCACGCTCTCGGTGCCGTATAGAAAGGCGTCGAGAATCGTTACCTCGTAGCCGCGGTCCAGCAGGCGGGGAACGAGCACCGAGCCAACGAAGCCCGCTCCCCCGATCACCGCCACGTGTCTGCGGCGGCCGGCCGCCCAGCGGCCCCCCGGCGTAACTGGGCGACCGTTGCCGTTAGAACCGTTGCCGTTCGAAGCGTGGCCGTTAGACGCGTGGCCGTTAGAAGCGTGGCCGTTAGAACCGTTGCCGTTCGAGCTGTGCCCGTTCGATCCGTTGTGTTGCATGCTGAGTTCCCTCCTCAGGAGAATGCGGTGGACCGCTGATCGGGCTCTCGACCATGGCCTGCCGGGATGGGCTGTGTGGGCACGTGGAGGTCGGCGATCTCGTCGCAGATCCGATCCACGTCGTCCGCGTTCAGCCGCTGATGAAGGGGCAGCGACACGATTTGCGGGAAGACCAGCTCGGCCCCCGGGAAATCCGCGGGGTCCGTGCCGAGCAGCTCCTCGAAGTACGGATGGTGGTGATTGGGGATGAAGTGGACGGAGCAGCTGATCCCACGCTCGGCCAGCCCGTCGATCAACTCGTCGCGGGTGAGGCCGTACGCCGGCTCGACGCGGATCACGTAGATGTGCCACGCATGCCGGCCGGCCTCCGGCCAGCGCGCCGGCCTGATGCCGGGCACGTCGGCGAGCAGCCGGTCGTAGCGCTTGGCGAGCTCCTCGCGGCGGGCCTGCCAGGCCGGGAAGTGGGCGAGCTGTGCCCGCCCGATCGCGGCCTGCATGTCGGTCATGTTCGCCTTGAGACCCGCGTCGCCGACCTGGTATCGCCAGCTCGCGCCCGGCGTGTAGCGCTTCCAGGCATCGCGACTCATCCCGTGGAGACGCGAGCGGCGCAGGTACGCCTCGATCTCGGGATCGTCGGTTGTGACCATGCCGCCCTCGCCGATGGGGAGGTTCTTGGTCGCGTAGAAGCTGAAGCAGGTCGCCGCCGACAAGGTCCCAACGTCCTTCTCGCCGACCCGCGTCCCAAGTGCGTGGGCGGCGTCCTCCACCACCCTGGAGAGCGGCAACCCCGCCGCCTCCGCCATCTCCTCGATCGGAGCGGGGTAGCCCGCGAAGTGCAGGGCCACCATGGCGTCCGCGCCTCCCGCGCGCCGCACCGCAGCAGCTGTGGCTTCGCCATCCGGCATCTGGGTCTCTGGATTCACGTCAACGAGGACGGGCCGCAGGCCCGCGTGGACGATCGCGTGGATGGCGCCGCAGAAGGTCATCGTCGAGGTCAGGACCCTGGCCCCGGGCGGCAGCCGCAGGGCTCGCAGGGAGAGCTCTATTGCGGCCGTGCACGACGAGATCGCCACGGCGTGGCCAGCCCCCACCCACTCTGCGAACTCGCGCTCGAACTCACCGACCTCGGGACCTGTGGTCAGCCAGCCGGAGCCGAGCACTCGGGCCACCTGCTCGAGGGCCTCCGGCACCACTTCGGACTTCGCAAAAGGGATCGGGGGCGCGGCTGGGGACGCCGTGTACGGATCGACGCTCATGCGTCCTCCCAATCGGCGAGACCGAAGGGGTCGCGCCGCGTCTGCGCGGACGAGTATTCGATTACGCCGAGGAGACGGCCGGGGTTGATTCGCAGTAGATGCCCCACAGCCGCGAACGCCTCCTGCTTGAGCACTGGCGGGCAAACCAGCACCACGCCGCTGCCGTTTCGATGGGGGCTCCCGGGACCACCGTTGCCGTGCCCGTTGCCGATTGCAAAACTGCGCGATTCGAAGGGTCGAATCCGGACCAGCGGGCCGCGCTCGGAGCGCCTGGCCGACCGACTCGCGTGCACGTGCTTGCTCGACGGCGCGGACGCCCCCACCAGCTCCTCGTCATCCTCCCACGGAGCCGAGGCAAGAACGTCGAGCTCCTTGGAGAGTCGAGCCTCGTCGATGCCCTGGCCGGCCGAAAGAATGCAGATCGTCCGGACGTGCTCCGCGCTCGCCGCAAGCCGCAACCGCTCGGCTATGCGGACCATATCCGCCAGGTCCGGCGAGCCATCGGGTGCCTCTGTAAGTGTCCCGAGCAGCGGAGTGTCGAACTTCGTCGCGAGCGCCTCGCCGCCCACCACCGTCGGACGAACGCTCTCGAGCAGTGCTGCCAGACCCACGCCGAGGATCGCTCCGAGCAGGAGTCCGAGGACCACCTCAGCGGTCGCACCTGACGAATCTGGATGCGACGGCGGGGTGGCGGAGCTGATGATCGTCGGCTTCGGCAGCTGCGCGTCCGCGGACACCACGCCGGTGCGCTCGGTCTCAAACGCGGAACGCTGCTCGACCAGAGCATCCCGCGTCCGCGAAGCAGCGTCACGCCGGTTTCGAATCCCGTTGGCGGTCAAGGGATCGGCCGTTGTCGCGGCCTGCACGTTCAGCGAAGAGATCTTCCCGTCGAGCGCCGCGATCTGGCCATTGATGCGACCGATCCGCTGGCCGAGAGTGGTGACGATCTGGTCTGTGGTGCCCCTGGTCACGCCCAGCCGCGTCCGGATCACCCGGGCGGCGAGTGCGTTTGCCAATGCAGCCGCAACGTGCGAGTCGCTGTCGCTGACCGAGAGCTGCAGAACGCCGGACGTCCCGAGCGAGCGCGTGGACACGTGACCGTTGGCAACCTTTGCGGCGTCCCGCCCGCGCACATGGGCGTCGGCCAGTGCCCGGCTAACGAGCGCCGGGCTCGTGGCCAGCGCGTCCGCCGTGTCGGCGATCGCGGTGGATTCCGGCTGGGTCTTCGGGTCCTGCGTGTCGAGGGTGAGCCTCGCGGTGGCGGTATACGACTTGGAGGCGCCCGCATGAGCGAGCAGCCCCAGCGCGAGGCCGGCGGCCACGAAGGCGACGATGAGCCGCCAATGCTGTCCGAAGATTCGCCGGGTTCCCTCGCTGAGCTCCACGCTTCCTTAACGGAGCCGCACCATTCTTTCTTTCATGGGCCTTTCCGTCGATCTTCTGATGGCGCGTCAGTACCGCTCCAACAGGGACGGACCGAGCTCGAGGGCTAGCCGGCGTGCCCTCTCCCGTCGCTCTGCCGGCTTCAGATCTTCGACCCAGTCCTCGAAGACGGTCACCTCCGCGGACCGGTCGGCTGCGCCGCTCCGGTCGATATCGGAGAGGTTGGCGAGAATTGCCTCTGGCAGTCCAGCCTCCAGCAGCCCGCGCGCGAACGACTCGGCATTAGCGGTGTCCCGGAAGGCCAACAGCTGTCCCGGGGCCCGGACGGTAGGCAGCGACCGCCCGTCGGGCGCGGTGTGCAGCACCACGTGAGGTGTCTCGCTGATTTGCCCCTGTCCTCGGGTTGGCGCGCCGTGCTAGGTCCGTCGTAGCTCGAACCATAGACAGACACCGGCACGGCCGCTGATCCCCCAGTTCGATGTGAGGGCATCCAGCAGCATGCGCGTCCACTCGCCGACGATCGACTTGTCAAGCGAAATCACGTCGGCGTCCGCTCCCTCATAGAGCAGCTCGACCTTGAGCCATGCCTTGTGGATCGAGAGCTCAAGCCGTGGCGGCCTGTTCTCGTCCAGCCGTTCAGCGCCCGCGGTCACGAGTTCGCTCACCAGGAGGCGGGTGTCCTCGTAGTGCTCGCCGAGGTCACGCGCAAAGTCATCCACAACCGCCCTCGCGGCCGCTGCCCCTGCCTTCCCCGGTGGAAGGTCAAAGCACTCCGTGCGTAAAGACCCTGGCCGATCGTCCTTGATCGGCAACTCAAATCACCCCCTCCCCTGGTGTAACCCAGAAAGGGTACCTCCGCGGGGCGAAGCTTGAGCCGGTCCTCAGCGGATGTCCGAGATCCCGACCTCTCGCGCGACCTCGGGATCGAGCATGAGCGCCGCCGCCTCGAACCGTGACGTCACGCCGATCTTTGCGAAGGCCGCGGAGAGATGCGACTTCACGGTGCTCTCCGAGACGCAGAGGCGTCGCGCGATCTCGGCATTGCCGTTTCCGAGCACCGCCAGTCGCAGCACCTCTCTTTGCCGCCCGGTCAACGGACGCCGCTCTACGTTCTGGCTGAGCTCCGCGGGCACAGCCACAAGCCGAGAGCACGCTGCCCGGACCGCGGGTGCCAGTGCGGTGGCGATCTGACATTCCAGCACGAAGGCGTGCACACCCATGTCGAGCATCCTGCGTAATCCGGAGCGACTGACGCCAGGACTAACGACCACCAGGTGCGAACCGGGCGGGCGCGCACGAAGAGCTTGAACGCACGCCATGTCGGCGTCCCCGTCGGCCCCGGACGCGATGCAGACGACACAATCCACGCGGTATCGAGTCAGCTCCGCGAGCAGTTCAGCTGGTCCCGTCGTGGCTGTGCAAACGTCGACGCCGTCCGATGTGAGCGCGGCCACCGCGCGCGACCGCAAGGCCGCATCTCGTGCGCACACCGCCGCGTCGAGGCTCCACCCCCTGCCCGCGCCATCGAGCTCCGCGAAGATCGACGCCGCGGCCGAATCCATGAAGTCGACCGCCGGCCGATTCACGCGGCACACCCTTGCTCGGCCTCGGCCTTGAGGTGGGGCCGAGCCGTGGCGGGAGTTGCCTCGAGGTCGGTGAGCGCGCGGCGAAGCGCGCCCCGGGCGCGATGGTGCAACCCATGGATCGAGCTCTCGGACCTGCCGAGCTGCTCGGCGATCTCGCTCGGCGCCAGACCGCACATATGGCGGAGCAGAACCACCGTGCGCTGGTCCAATGGCAAGCCCCGCAGGGCCTCGAGAAGCGACCGCACGCGCTCCGAGCCTGATTCGTCCGACGGAGCCTCGGGCCGTTCCAGCTCTCCCCATCCCGCCCGGCGTCGGCGCCTCATCTCATCGACCGCGAGGTTCCTGGCCACCCGCCTGATCCAAGCCGAAAACGGCACGTCTCTCGGTTCGTACTTCTGGATCGTCTTGAACAGCTTGGTGAAGACCGCCTGCGTTATGTCCTCGGCTTCGAACTCGTCGCGGACGATTCCGCGCACGTATCGGTGGACCGACGCCGCGTGACGGATGTACAGATAGCGAATGGCCTCACTGTCTCCAGCTTTGGCTCCGTCCACGGCTGCCCTGAGCCGCGCTCCCTCGGAACCGTAATGGCCATTCGGCGTGCGCTCACTGAGTGGGGGCCTGGGGTGCACCGCCGCTCTCCCTCCTGGTGGTTGACATCGTGGAGAGAGCATTTGCCGCCGATATGGCGCCCGGGATTGGGCGTCGGTGTTAGGTGCGAATTAGGAGGATGAAGTTTGGGCTATCGCCGATGTGCCGCATTTGGGTTCCGGGTATTGACTAAACCGCTCGGATCTTGTTAAGGAATGGGTGGATGGATCTTGTCCGGCGCCCGCAGATCCGGGAGTCGTTCAGGGGACAAGCACACGAGGGGAGGGGGGAACGTGACGTCGGATCGCAGCGACGAGACCCGGCTGTGGCGTCAGGTCGTGGACGCACTCCCCGATGGAGTCATGCTGGTCGACGAGGAAGGCAAAGCCCTCGCGGTCAACCAGGCCCTGGAGGGGATCGCGGAGCGAGCCGAGGTGCATGGCGCTTCCTGTTGCGAGCTGTTTGGATGCCATCACCCCGGTGGCGACCTGGAGGGGGTATGCGTAACCCAGCGTTGCCTCATGCAGGGCCAGCTCTCGGACATTCGAGTCGAGCTACCGCCAGGGAGGCCGAGCACCGCGGTATGGATCACCGGCACCACGCTCGAGGGCTCGCCACGTCGTGTGGTGTTCCGAGTCCGCTCTCCAGAGGGCTCTTCAGCCGCAGATGCGCTGGGCGTCGAGCCGTCAACCGGGCCGCGGCTCGGGATCCTGAGTCTGGGACGAACGAGGCTTGACAGCCCAACCGGGCCCGTGGTCGGCGGGTGGCTCGATCAGCGCGACGGCCAGCTGCTGAAGTATCTGGTCTGCGAGCGCCACCGCGTGGTTCAGGTGGACGAGATCGCGGACGCTCTGTGGCCAGGAGCGGAGGAACGCGGTCCCTCGATCGTCCGCCACCACGTGCACGGCCTGCGGAAGGCCCTCGAGCCGTGGCGCCGCAAACGTACGCCGTCTTCGTTCATCGTCCTCATCCCGCCGGGTGGTTACGCGCTCGATCGCGACCTTGTCAGGGTCGACGCGGATGTCTTCGAGCAGCTCGTGTCGAGCGGATTGGCGGCGGAGCAGGATCGTTCGGCAGAGGCGATCGAGAACCTCCAACGCGCGCTCACCTGGTACAGGGGCGAGTTTTTGGCGGAGCTGCCATACGAGGTATGGACCCTCGTGGAACGAGAGCGTCTGCGTGACCTCGCACTCCGTGCGCTCCGCGCCCTCGGACGCCTGCTCGAGCGGCGCGGCGACGTCGATCAGGCGGCCGGATACCTTCAGCAGGCCGCGAAGATGCAGCCTTTCGACACTGACCTCGAGCGTGAGCTCATGGCGCTGGCGGTGCGGAGCGGGCGGCGCAGTGTTGCCATACGTCGCTATGCCGCCTTGCGTATACGCATGCTTCGGCAGTTCGGCGAGGAACCCGATTTCGAGCTGTCTGACTTGATCAGAGGCGCAGCGGCGAGGTAGCTCTGGCCGCAGATTGGGAGTTTCCCCGTCGCGGCATGTGAGCTTTTTGGGGTGGCTCGAGCGTTATCTGAATATGATCGCCGCCGCAGAGTCCCGGCCTGCTGAGATCGATCGCGACCAGTTGCGCTCCCTGGTGGAAGAGCTCGTGGAGCTCCATCGGGAGGATGTGCGCCTGGCAAAGAGGCTGTTGCTGGTCCAGGAGACGGTGGACCGCCTAGAGCGGCTTGCTGACCTTGCGATCGACTGCGCAGCCGCCGGCGCTCCCGACCCGGAAGCAGTGGAACGCGCAGTCTCGGTCGCCGCCGCCGCGCAGCGTGCGAGCGATGACGAGTTCGACGCATCCACCGCCTGGGCGCTGCACCTGGAGTATTCGATCCGCTTGACCAGTTCGGCCGCAGAGATCGTCAAGCAGCTCTAGAGAGGGCCTCCGCCAGGGTCTCCGAGTCGATCTCGGCGGCGCGTACGTTCTCCTCGAGGTGCTCGACCGACGAGGTGCCGGGGATCGGCAGCATCACCGGCGAGCGCTGCAGCAGCCAGGCCAGCGCGATCTCGTTCGGCAGCTCGGTCCTCCCAGCGTCGAGCGGCGCCCACGGAATGAACCCGATCGTGTCCTCTTCGCACTGGCGGAGCACGTCGTCCGAGCGGCGGTCGGCGAGGTTGTAGCGGTTCTGCACCGACACGACCTCGGTGACACCGCGTGCGGCGGCAAGCTGCTCCACGTCCACGTTCGACACTCCGGCAAGGCGGATCTTGCCCTCGTCCTGAAGTTCCTTGATCGCCCCGACCGACTCCTCGTACGGCACCTTGGGGTCAACGGTGTGGAGCTGGTAGAGGTCGATGCGGTCGACCTTCAGGCGGCGCAGGCTGCCCTCGCACGCCTCCTTGAGGTGCTCGGGGCGGCAGTCGGGACGCCACTGGCTCGGCCCGTCGCGCAGGAAGCCACCCTTGGTGGCGATCACGAGCTCGTCCGGGTACGGGTGGAGCGCCTCGGCGATGATCTCCTCGCTCACCTCTGGTCCGTACGAGTCGGCCGTGTCGATCAGGTTGATCCCGAGCTCGAGGGCTCGGTGCAGCACCTGCTTGCACTGCTCGCGGTCGGCGGGCTCGCCCCAGATTCCGTCGCCGGTGAGTCGCATGGCGCCGAAGCCGAGCCGGCACACTTCAAGTTCTCCGCCGAGCTTGAAGGTCCCGGCGTGGGTTGCTGTGGGGGTCATTCTGCGGAGCTACCCCGCAGGCGGCTGGATCAACCGCTCCGCTTCGTCCGCGGCCCGCCCGATCAGCTGTTCGACCTCAGCCTTCGGCTCGCGGAACTTGGCAAGCACGTAGGACGCGACGATGTCCGGGTCGGTGGAGTCCGGGCGGCCCACTCCCACGCGCACGCGCTGGAAGTCCGCGCTCCCGAGCCCCTGCTTGAGCGACTTCAGCCCGTTGTGACCGGCCAGGCCGCCGCCGAGCCGGCTGCGCACCTCGCCGAAAGGCAGGTCGATCTCATCGTGGATCACGAGTACGTGGTCGAGCGGCACGCCGTAGACGCCGCGCGCCGGGCCGGCGGACTTGCCCGCGTCGTTCATGTAGGTCTGCGGCAAGAGGACGGCCACGTGCGGGCCGCCGGGGCCCGTCCGCCCCTCGGTCAACAGGCCCGCGTACTTCTTCTTCGCCTTTGGGAGCTGCCAGCGGGACGCAAGCTCGTTCGCCACCTCGAAGCCCACGTTGTGGCGCGTCCCGGCATAGCGGTCGCCCGGGTTGCCGAGCCCGACTATGAGCCAGTCCGCGCGGCCGCGGCCCCCGCCGCGCCGGAAGAGGCTCAGGACTCTTCGCCGCCGCCCTCTGCGGCAGCCTCGCCCTGGGCGGCGGCCTCGTCGCCTGTGGCGCCCTCGGCGCCGGCCTCGGCCTCTGCCTCGGCGGCGGCCTCGGCCTCCTCGCCCACGAGCTCGGTCTCCTCCTCGATCTCCGGCTCCTCCACCTCGGTGGGCACGGTGATCGTGGCGATGATCGTCTCCTCCGGATCGTCGAGGAAGGTGACGCCCTCGGGCGGTGTGACCTCGGATAGGTGCATCACGGCGTTGATGCCCATGGCGGACACGTCGACCACGATGCGCTCAGGGATGTCTGTGGGCAGCGCCTCGGTGTTGAGCTCGCGCGTGACGTGCTCGAGCACACCGCCCTCCTTCACTCCGGGGGCCTCCTCGGCGCCGGCGAGCTCGACCTGGACGGGCGAGTTGATCTTCTCGTCGAGGCGGACCTGGAGCAGGTCGATGTGCAGGACCTGGCCGCGCACCGGGTGGTGCTGCTGGTCCTTGATCACGACCGGGCGCGCCTCACTGTTGCCGATCTTGAGGTCGATCAGCGCCGACCCGCCGTGCAGGGCCGCGCGCAGCACGCGGTTGTTCACCTTGAAGGCGACGCAGTCGTCGCCGCCGTAGACCACGCCGGGCACGTAGCCCTCGGCGCGCAGCCGCTTGGTGGCGCGGGTGCCGCGCTCCGCGCGCTCCTCGACTTCAAGGGATGGGCGTTTTCCGTCTGCCATTGCGTGGGCCAGTGTAGCGAGGGCCAGCCGTTTACCCTGGGTGTCGGATGGCGAAAGAAGAGCCCAGCATCCCAACGGGGCGAATCCGGCGCACCGCGAAGGTGGCCCAGGTGATCGGCGCGAGTGGCGCCGGATACGCGGGCGCGCGCGCTCGCTCGGTCGGCCGCGGGCAGGAAGCGCGCACCGAGCAGCTCGACCGCGTGCACATGGAGGCGGCCGAGCGGATGGTGGACGCGCTCGGCTCCATGAAGGGCGCCGCGATGAAGATCGGGCAGCTCGCCTCGTTCATCGACACCGACTTCCTCCCCCCGGAATATCGCGAGCTCTACCAGGAGAAGCTGTCCCAGCTGCGGGACTCGGCGCCGCCGATGCCGTGGAAGGACGTGAAGGCGGTGCTCGAGGACGAGCTCGAGGAGCCGGTGGAGGGGCTGTTCGAGGAGTTCGAGCACGACGCCGCGGCCGCGGCCTCGATCGGCCAGGTCCACCGTGCGGTGCTGCCCGACGGCCGCAAGGTGGCGGTGAAGGTGCAATACCCGAAGGTGGCGAAGGCGCTCGAGGCGGACCTCTCGAACGCGGGAATGATCCTGCGTCTGGCCAAGGCGATCGCCCCCGGGCTCGACGCGCGCGCCGCCGCTCGCGAGCTGCGCGAGCGGGTGCTCGAGGAGCTCGACTACGAGTACGAGGCGCAGAACCAGCGCACCTTCGCCCGCGCGTACCGCGGGCATCCCTTCATCTACGTGCCGGACGTGGTCACGCGCCTGTCACGCCGCCGGGTGCTCGTGGCCGAGTGGGTGGACGGCGAGAGCTTCGAGGCCGCGCGCGATCTGCCCCAGGAAGAGCGCGACCGCATCGGCGAGATCATCTACCGCTTCTACTACGGCTCGATCTACCACCTGCAGCACTTCAACGCCGACGCCCATCCCGGCAACTACCTG
>Ga0066671_10000512_pt1 | contig 12158 bp, 15 predicted proteins | sample GraSoiAngelo_120_FD_62294 | JGI IMG/M metagenome (GOLD analysis project Ga0066671, IMG submission 62294) | Grasslands soil microbial communities from the Angelo Coastal Reserve, California, USA - 14_0919_09_20cm | ecosystem: Environmental > Terrestrial > Soil > Grasslands | place: USA...
CGGCGGCAGAGCTCGAAGCCGTCCATCTCCGGCATCATCAGGTCGACGACGACCAGGTGCGGAATACCTTCATGGAGCTTGCGCAGCGCCTCCGGGCCGCTGCCCGCGGTCATGACCTCATAACCGGCGTGCTCGAGGATGCGCTTGAGGATCTCGCGCGCCATAGCGTCGTCGTCGACGATCAGAATCCGATACCGGTTGACGATGTCAAACCCCTCTCTTCCGGCGGCGATTGCGCGTCGCGCGGCCGCCCGGCCTCCATGGATTTGGACCTGCGCTTGCTGGCTGAGGTCCGAATGGACTGCCGGTGAAGATATATGGCCGTCGCCTGCCATTTCCTTACGATTCCTCTTTACGATGTGATGACCGTTGTCGCGTCAGGGTCACACGCGCCCCACGCGCTTTCGGCTAGCGCCATTCACCATACGGGCCGCAGCTTACGGCCAGCCTGACGGGGCGATGGAGGCGCGAAGGGCGCGAGCGGTGCCTCTCGCGCCCCCGTGCACCGGAGCCTACCGCGGCGCGCCCGGTGAGGAATCGGTCGCTCGGACCAATCAGCGCCGCTGAGCGGACCTCGGGTGACTCGAACAGCGATCAGCGCACGGTAGAATCTCAGTCGCCCTTGCCCGGGTGGTGGAATTGGTAGACACGCAGCTTTGAGGGGGCTGTGAGCGCAAGCTTGTAAGGGTTCAAATCCCTTCCCGGGCATGGCCTAACGGCCTTGTCCTCTGGACACGTGGCACAAACCGTCATTCACGCATGAGTCTCGCCACCCTGTACCTGCAGCTTCGCTACCGCCAGCTCCGATTCGGGCCGGGCTTCAGCGCGCCGGCCAGGCTGCGGATTCGCGGGCCGGGTCGCGTCAGCATCGGACGGGATGTGCGGATCTCGAACGCCTCGGGCCGCACCGCCCTGCTCACCTTCCATGCCGACTCCCACATCGAGATCGGTGACCGGGTCGAGATCGACGGTGCCGGCTTGATGTCGGCAAGCCGTATCGCGATTGGCGCGGACGCGGTTCTGGGCCCCTGCCTGGTCGTCGACACCGACTTTCATCCGGTTGGCCGGTCGCGGCGGCAGACCGGTGAAGCCGTGGAGCGGCGGCCCATCCAGATCGGCAAGAAGACCTGGGTCCAGGGCAAGGCGACCATTCTCAAAGGGGTGACCGTCGGCGACGGTGCTGTCGTGCGCTGGGGGTCGCTGGTCACCAGCGACGTCGCGGCCGGCGCTACCGTGATGGGAAATCCGGCGAGAGTCGCGGGCCCGGATTAGGCGCTGATGACGGCGCCCTGGATGTTGCAGTAGGTGTTCTTGACCTGGTTCCCGAGCACGATCAGGGTGATCAAGACCACGATCACGACCAGGCACATGATGAGCGAATACTCGATGAGCGCCTGGCCGTTTTCGCTATCGCGCCAGCCCATCAAGATTCGAATTCGTGCCGCTAACAGGGTGACCATTGATTGCCTTCCGGAGAAACGCGTGCTGCTCTCCGAGTATGCGGGTTATAACGCGGCGCCGCCCTGCTTTCAGATGGGTCGTGCCGGGATCGTGGCCGGCTTGTGACCTAGCGAGCGCTCGAGCGTTGGACCAGGTAAGTGACGACGGCGAGGTACTCTTCCGAATCCGCCGAGCCGACCCATCTCGTGTCGTCGGTACTCCGCCCGAAAAGGGCGAAAAGCTCGCTAAGGGTGAGTTTCTCTGACATGGCTACCTGATACTTGCTTAATAGGTTATCTAACAGAGATGCTATCACAAATCGCGCTTACGTCGCGAGCTAGCGGCTGTTGTTCCGCTGTACCAGATAAAGGACAACGGCGAGATATTCTTGCGAATCGGCCGAGGCAACCCAGCGGGTGTCCTCCTGGTGACGCCCAAAAAGGCTGAACACGTCGGACATGGTGAGTCGCTGCGGTTCCTCAATCATGGGTTGCGTCCCGATGCAGGTGAAACGGCTGCCTCTTTGGGAACCTTTCACGCTGAGTGACAAACGCGCCACGAGTGGGCGTCGACTCGCCGACAACTGGGCCCGAGGGCGGCCCGATAGAATCTGGCCTGTCTGAAGGCCCCCAGCAGCGAACCGGCAGCATTCTCGACCGCCACCCTCGAACAACTTCAGTCGGTGCTGGCCGGCGCCGGCGAGCCGGCCTATCGTGCGGATCAGGCGCGGCGCTGGTTCTGGCAACAGCTGGCGCCCTCCTTCGAGGCGATGCGCACCCTTTCGCCGCCTGCCCGGACCGCGCTGCAAACCTCGTTCATCCACAGCAGCGTGACGCCCCACCTTCGACGCTCGGCGGACGCGGGTGAAACGGTCAAGTACCTCTTCAAACTGCGCGACGGCCGCACGATTGAGACGGTAGTCATGCACTATCCCGCGACCTCCAATTCGCGCAGCCGGACGACCATCTGTGTCAGTTCGCAGGTGGGCTGTCCGATCGGCTGCAGCTTTTGCGCCACCGGACAGTCCGGCTTCGATCGGAATCTGAGCGAGGCGGAAATCGTCGATCAGTTCCTGGCGGTGAGCCGCGACCTGGCGGAGCGGGAGCGATCGCTGACCAACGTCGTTTTCATGGGCATGGGCGAGCCGATGAACAACTATGCCGCGGTCGTGGGAGCCATTCGGCGGTGGGCCGATTCCCGGACGCTCAACTTCAGCCCCCGACGAGTCACCATCTCGACCATCGGCCTTGTCCCCTACGTCGAGCGATTGAGCGAGGAAGGATTGCCAGTCAACCTCGCGATTTCGCTGCACGCGCCTGATGATGACCTGCGCAGCAGCATGATTCCGGTAAACCGAAAATATCCGATCGCCGCGATCATCGCCGCCGCGAAGGCGCACTCGGAGCGCACCGGCCGCCGCACCAGTTACGAGTATGTCTTGCTCGAAGGGGTCAATGACAGCCTGGAGCAGGCCCGCCGCCTGGCGCGCCTCGTGAACCACCGACTCAGCCACGTCAATCTCATCCCGATGAATCGAATCGAGGGCAGCCCGCTGGCGCCGCCCTCGAAGGCGCGTAGCCAGGCCTTCCAGGCGATCTTGCAGGAGGCCGGCATTTCGACCACCATTCGCGCCACCCGTGGTCTCGACATCGACGCCGCCTGCGGACAGCTTCGGGCACGCGAGTTGCAGAGCTCGCTCTCAAGGGCGTGATGATGTCCCAGCTTCGGGCGATCTTCTTCGACGCCGGGAACACGCTGGTCGTCGAGGAACCCGGCAAGCATCTCTGGGAGATGGACATTCAACCGATCCCCGGGGCTGTCGAGACGCTGGCGCGGCTCCACGGGCATTACCGGATCGGCGTCATCTCCAACACGGTCGGATCGGGCGATGCCGAGGTGGCCCAGGTGCTCGACCAGGTTGGCTTGGGTCGCTTTATCGACGCCCTCGTGACCTCGCGGGATTTTGGTCGTGCGAAACCGGATCCCGCCATCTATGCCGAGGGCGCTCGGCGGCTCGGCGTGCCGTTGGACTCGACGTGCATGGTAGGGGACCGCCTTGACACCGATATCGCCGGCGCCCTGAACGCCGGCATTGCCGGCGTCTGGCTGCGGCATTCCGATGCCCTGCCGATCGATGGGATCATCCCGACGCACGTGATCACGCGACTCGCGGAGCTGCCCGACTGGCTCGACACTCGTCGCTAACGATTCGACGCCCGTCGCTGACGAAGGTATTCCGGTTCGCCGCCGATATACTCAGGAAGTTCCAGTGAAGCGCCTCCTCGCGAGCCTGGTCATGGTTGCCGCACTGGCGGCCTGCGGCGCACCCCTGGCAAAATCCGAAACCCCGCAGCAAGCGCTGGCGGCTGCCGCCCAACGGGCGAGCCAGTTGAAGTCGGCCAAGTTCGATTTCAATGGTGGCGTGACGATGACCTTTCCAGCCGCGTTGGCGCAGTCGCTCGGGCAAAGCAGCAGCAACGGCACGCTCGTCGTCAACCTGAGTGGCAATGGCGAAGCGCAGTTCCCCGATCGCTACCATGCGGGGCTCAACGCCAAGATGACGGGGTTCTCGGTCGCCACCGAGGTCATCGTCGCGAACGGCCAGGCCTATGTCAAAAATCCGATCACCAACAAATGGCAGGCGTCGAGCGCATCAGGCGGCCTCGACCAGCTTGGCCAGCCTGACCCGCTTTCCTACGACCAGTTGCTCAAGAATGTGCAGTCCATCAAGGATCTGGGCGACACGAGCCTCAACGGCACCGCGGTTCACCATTACCAACTCACGCCGGACAAGGCCAAGCTGTTGGCCAGTCTCAACAAGTCGGGTGCCAAGAACGCGCAGGCGCTCGCCGCGATGAAGCAAGTGCTCGACAGCGGCACGATGACGGTTGAGGTCTGGTTCGGAAAAGACGATCACCTCGCCCGCCGGCTGTCCACGGACGCCAGCTACGCCATCGACCTGAATCAGTTGCTCGGCGCCCTTGGCTCGGCGGCAACCCCGAGCCGCGCGCTGCCCGCCGGATCCACCATCCACGCGACTGCCCGTGTCGCGATCAACTACCACGATTTCGACGCGCCGGTGACGATCAGCATCCCACCGGTCGGCTAGTGCTGGTCGCGCCGTCACTGCTCTCGGCCGATTTCAGCCGGCTCGGTGAAGAGGTGGCCGCCCTGGAGCAGGCCGGTGCCGATTGGGTCCACTTCGACGTCATGGACGGACACTTCGTGCCGCCGATCACGATCGGCCCGCGTACCGTCGAGCATTGCCGGCGCTATGCAAGGCTGCCCTTCGATGTCCATGTGATGATCGAAAATCCCGAGCGCTATATCGAGGCCTTCCGGGACGCCGGCGCCAACACGTTGTCGGTGCACGTTGAAGCCACTCGCCACATCCATCGAGTGCTCGATACCATCCGCAAGGCCGGCCTGAAGCCAGGGATCTGCCTCAATCCCGGAAGCCCCCTGACCCTGGTTGAGCCAGTCCTCAAGGAGGCCGATCTGCTCGTCATGATGTGCGTCAATCCTGGATGGGGCGGGCAGACGTTCATCGACGGCAGCCTCGATCGCATCAAGGACGCCCGGGCGCTGCGAGACCGACTGAACCCGGCACTCGACATCGAGATCGACGGGGGCGTCACCGCGGAAACCGGCCGTCAGTCAGTCCAAGCCGGCGCCACCGTCCTGGTCGCGGGCAACTTCGTTTACACCCACCCGCGCGGCAAAAAGGCCGCGATCGACCAGTTGCGATAGGGGAGCCTTATTCCGTCGTCGGCAGGTGCAGGTACATCGACTGGATGCCGACGCGGCCCGGGCCAGTGAATCGATTCCAGATCAGGTTGCCGCCGCCACCGAATATTCCGGTTTTCAGGCCAAACATCTGAACATCCATCCGAACGCTTTCGTCCCGATAGACCCAGCCGCCGGGTTCGACGTCGATCTGCTCGTTCCGTCCAAGCACTTTCTCGAAGACGTTCCCGTAGCCGTGCAGCCAGAGGACGCCCTCCTGGTGGGAGGCGCTGAACCGGTCGACGAAGAAACCGGTCGAGCCGAAGAGCATGTTGCTGACGCCTTTGACCCGGCTGAAGGTGTAGTCGAGGTTGCCGGTCGCCGCCAGGAACTGGTGCTCGCGGACGAGCACGGTCATCCCCGCCGGCAGATGGAGGGCGAAGAGCTGACCGGCGCCATCGCGAGAGAAGGCGATCTCGCCGGGGCCCTGGGCCTCGGTGAGGAAGATTGGCATGCCGGCGACCATCCGTTTGAAGGCGCCCTTCATCGCGCGCACGCCGATGTTTAATGGCGGATCCTTCCATAGCACGACATGGTGCTCGAAAAAGACCGGGATGCTGCCGTCGAGCCAGATGTGCAGCACCGGGACAAGGTCTCCGTCGATCCGGTAGTGGATGCCGGGGGCCTGGGCGTTCTCGACGCTCGAGGGGAGCAGCTGGGGCGGATTCTGCATGAGCGATCTCCTTGGTGGCCGGTGCTGGAATTTCGCCGGCCGGAAGTTACACGCCTGTGACGGTCGCGGCCTGGCGGTCCCTGCGGGTTGGCAGCGTTCGGCTGCCCGGCGACCTTCGCGCGGGGCACGTTGCGGTGACCCTGGCGATCAGCGTGCTGGGCCTCATCGTCTTTTTGCACGTGCCGCCCTTCATGGCGGCCGGGGCCGATCTCAGCGACAGCACCCAGGTCGACTACGCCCGAAACATCTGGCAGGAAACCCAAACCAGCCTCGCCCTGGTGGCGCTCGTGTTGCCCTGGTTGGTCTACGCCATCATCTGGGCGGGCGCTCCCTGGGGCCGGCGGGTCCTGCTCGCGATCTCAACCGCCGCCGTGGTCTTCACCACCTGGCTGGCGCTGCTCAGCGCCCAGAGCTATACCGCGCTTCCCCGTCAGGTGACCGGTGTCGTCGATCACCTTCAGGACCGGGCGATCTCGATTCGGGGCGAGGGTAGCTTTTACCTGGTGCTCTCAAACGCGGAGCTCCAGGGTGATGAATCCTGGCTTCGACCGGGGACGAGTGTGTTGCTCTGGGTGTCGCCTCGAGGGCACGCCGGCGCGGTCGGCCCCGTCCAGCTCGGCGACTAAACGGACTTGGCCTGGGTCCGCAGGCATCGGGTGCAAACCAGGGTCGTCTCCAGACGGCCATTGATCGTCACCCGGGCCTTGTGCAAGTTGGGCATGAACCGGCGTTTCGTGCGCACTTTCGAGTGGCTCACGTTATGCCCATATTGGGGCCCTTTTCCGCAGATCGCGCAGCGTTGTGCCATGGTATTGAAGGGATTGGGCGCCTCCAAAGCCATCGCGTATGATGGAGGCGAAATCAGCGTCACATAGTAGCACACGATGGACTCAAAGACGAAGGCCAACCCCCGGACCGGGAAGCCGCCGAGGACGCTGATCCAGGCCAGAGACCTCGGGCGGATTGAGGTGTCGCGCCACGTGGTGGCGACGATCGCCGGGCACGCCGCCACCGGCTGTTATGGGGTGGTTGGAATGGCCGCCCGCGGGCTTCGAGATGGGCTTGCCGAGCGGCTCCACCGGGACAACCTGCACCGCGGCGTCGATGTCGAAGTTCGAGAGGATGGGATCGCCGTCTCCCTCTACGTGATCGTCGAGTACGGAACGCGGGTCTCCGAGGTCGCCAACAACCTATCTAATGCAGTGCGATACTCGGTCGAACGTACGCTCGGCTTGCCTGTCGTGGAAGTCAACGTCAACGTTCAGGGCATCCACGTCAGCGGCGGCTGACCCTGACGACGCTGGCTGACGCCGCGACCGTGCCGATCACCGAGTGCGACGGCCGCCTGTTCCGAGAAGCCCTTCTCGGATCGCTGACCTGGCTGACGCTGAACCGGGACGAGGTCGACGCCCTCAACGTCTTTCCGGTACCGGACGGCGATACCGGCACCAACATGCTCCTCACGCTGCAATCGGCGGTCGAGGATATTCGTGAGTTGGACGATCCTGATCTCGCCGCGATGGCGAAGCGCGCCGCTCATGGTGCCCTGATGGGCGCGCGTGGCAACTCGGGCGTTATCCTGTCCCAGATCTTTCGCGGCTTTTGCGTCGGGATCGGCTCGCAATCCGCGGTTGACGGCCGCGGCCTCGCTCAGGCATTCGGGCACGGAGCGGAGGTCGCCTACCGGGCGGTAATGAAGCCCACCGAGGGCACGATGCTGACCGTCGCCCGGGAAGCCGCGAAGGCGGCTCAGGCGGCGGCCGGCCGCACGGGTGATCTGACCGAGGTCGTCCGGGCCGCCGCGGAAGCCGCGGGTGCGGCAGTGGAGCGCACGCCGGAGCAGCTACCGATTCTGAAGCAGGCGGGCGTCATCGATGCGGGAGGCTTCGGACTGCAGCTGATCCTCGAAGGATTTCTGAAGCGCCTGCAAGGAGAAAGGCTGGAGACCTTCCAGCGGCCGTCGACCCAACACGCCCGCCCCAAGCTGGTTGAGGCGCCAACCGCCGGCTGGGGATATTGCACCGAATTCATCATCAACGGCGACGGGCTCTCGGTGGACGACGTCCGCAGCGAGCTACAGGGCCATGGCGAATCGGCGCTGGTGGTTGGCGACGATTCCGCGATCAAGGTCCACATCCACACCCACGAACCGGCGACCGTCATCGGCTACGCCAGCAGCGTGGGGACGCTCAGCCGGCTCAAGGTCGACGACATGTCGTCGCAGCACCATCGGTTGCAGGGCGAGAATATCCGCCGTCCGGCCAGCACCAAGCACCTGGCGCTCGTCGCCGTCGCCAGTGGCGACGGGTTTCGGCGAATCCTGGAAAGCCTCGGAGTCGACTCGGTGGTCGGCGGTGGGCAGACCATGAATCCTTCGACCCAGGACATTCTCGCCGCCGTCGAATCCGTCCCGGCCAACGACGTCCTGCTGCTTCCCAACAACGGGAACGTGATCATGACGGCCCAGCAGGTCGTCGAGCTCAGCCACAAGCGCGTGCGGGTGGTTCCCTCGCGCAGCCTTCCCCAGGGGATCGCGGCCTTGTTCGCGTTCGACTTCAGCGCCGACCTTGAAGCCAACGCCAACACGATGTCGCACGCGTTGAATCAGGTGCAGACGATCGAGGTAACGCGTGCCGTCCGCGCCAGCGAGGTCAACGGCCTCAAGCTTGCCGAAAACGATGTCATCGGCCTGCTCAACGACCGGATCGTCGACAAAGGTGATTCGCCCGAAAGCGTGGTGCGATCGGTGCTGAAGCGGGTTGATCCGAAAAAGGTGGGCACGATCACGATCTATGCCGGCGCCGAGGCCAGGGAAGCGGACCGGGAGAGCTTGTGTACGGCCGTGGCCAGGGAGTACCCGACCGCCTCCGTCGAACTCCAGGTCGGGGAGCAGGCGCTCTACCCTTACGTCGTCGCGGTGGAATAAAGAAGCTGCACGACGTTGGATACCACCGCAAGCGCCGTGAGACCGGCCGCGAGCTGATACACGTACCAGACGCGTGGGATCCGCCGGGAGGCCAGCATCAAGAACGCGAGGAGCACCGCCACGGCGGTCCCCTTGACGGCGTAGGCGGACAACTCGCCCTGGCTCGCAATGATCGGCGCCATCATCCGGTTGAGCTCCGGATGCTCGGTCGCCAGGCCGAGATGCGTGGTCAAGGCATCCAGCAACTGGAAGCCAACGAAGCCGCCTAGCGTCAGCCCCTGGCTCAGGCGGGATTGGAGCAAGGCCGTCGGCGGAAGCGCCATCGCAGCTCAGATTGCCTCGCCGAGGCTGCGCTCTACCTAACGAGACCGCCCGGTCCGTCGGCAAGCAGCCGGAAGTCGCTCCCTATACTCCAGTCGTGGTTCGCATTGTTACGGATTCCACTGCGGACCTCAGCGAGGCGCACCAGAAGAGCGCCGGCATCACCGTCATTCCTCTCAATGTGCGCTTCGGTGACGAAGTCTTCAAAGATCATGTCGAGCTGACGGCCGACCAGTTCTTTGCCAAGCTCAAGGCGTCGCCCCAGCTGCCGAAGACCTCACAACCGTCGGTCGGTGCCTTCGAAGAGGTCTTCCGGCGCTACCGGGACGCCGGCGATGACATCGTCGCCGTCCTGATCTCGAGCAAAGTCTCAGGGACCTACGGCGCGGCAGAGATGGCTGCCAAAACGGTCGATCCCGACCGCATCGAGGTGATCGACTCGCTGACCACCTCGATGGCGCTCGGCTTTCTCGCGATCGAGGGAGCGAAGCTGGCACGGACGGGCGCGACCCGGCAGGCGGTCGCGGATCGAATCCGCTCGCTGGTACCCAACGCACGGGTGCTGGCGGCAATCGACACGCTGACCTACCTCGAACGAGGTGGACGCATCGGCCGGGCACGCGCGCTGCTCGGATCGCTCTTGAATTTCAAACCGCTGATCACCCTCCAGGACGGGGAAGTGGCCCCCTTAGGCCGGGCGCGCGGTCGCCTGCAGGCGATCGATAAACTCGTCGAGTTGCTGAAAAGAGATGGTCAGCTCAGCAACCTCGCGGTGTTGCATGGGGGGGCCCGCAGCGATGCCGAGCAGCTGCGCGACCGGGTCGCCGGAAACTATCCAGGGCTCGAGATTCCCCTTGCCGAGACCGGCGCCGTGATCGGCACCTATACCGGCCCGGGCGTGATCGGCTTCGTGTACCTGACTGCCTGAGGTGCCGCGGCTTTCGCTGGACGACCCGGTGACCGCGATTACCGGGGTTGACAAAGCCTACCGGGAACGCCTCGATCACGTCGGCGTGAAAACGGTTCGCGATTTACTCCTCTATTTTCCGCGGCGCCACGAGGACTTCGCGGCAGTCACGCCCATCGTGGGCGTCCAACCGGGGATGCGCACCACAGTCCGCGCCGAGATCTACCACATCGAGAAGATCTTCACGCGTCGCAAGCACATGCAGATCGCGCGGGCGACGGTCTCCGACGAATCGGGGACGATGACGATCGTCTGGTTCAACCAACCCTACATCGCGAAACAACTTCATCCGGGCGACCAGGTCTTACTGGCCGGCACCATCGAGCTCAACGGCGGACTGGTCATGAAGAACCCCGACTACGAGCGGGTTTCTCGGGACCCGACGCACGCTGCGCGCATCGTTCCGATCTATCCGGAGACCAGGGGCCTGACCTCGCGTTGGCTTCGGCCAAAGATCCTCCCGCTGCTCTGGATCGCCGACCAGTTCGAGGAAATCCTGCCGGCTGAGCTTGTCAAGCGTAAGGGGTTGATGGCGCGAAGCGCGGCCATCAGGCAGGTACACTTTCCGGGCTCGATGGAGTCGCTCGACCAGGCGCGCGACCGGTTCGCCTTCGAAGAAGTCTTTCTCAATCAGGTCGCGGTCCAGCAGGCGAAGCGTGCCCGCAAGGCGCACCCCGCTAATTCGATCCCGTTCGACGAAGCCGCCGCCCGGGCTTTCGTCGCGGCGCTGCCCTTCAAGCTCACCAACGCCCAGCGTCGCGCGGCCTGGCAGATCCTGACCGACATGACCAGGCCGCAGCCGATGAACCGGCTGCTCGAGGGCGATGTCGGATCGGGAAAGACAGTGGTCGCCGCGATGGCGATGCACCATGTCGCGCAAGCCGGCTTCCAGTCGATGCTGCTTGCCCCGACCGAGATCCTCGCACGCCAGCATGCCGATGTTGTCGAGTCGCTCTTACGACCGTTCGGCATCGTGGTCGGCATGTTGCTGGGAAGCACGCCGGCGGCCGGTCGCCGATCGCTGCTGGCCTCGGTGGCGGACGGTACGGTTCATGTCCTTGTCGGCACCCATGCCCTGATCGAGGAGGACGTCCGGTTCGAGCAGCTCGGCCTCGCGGTCATCGACGAGCAGCACCGCTTCGGCGTCGAACAGCGCTTGTCGGTCCGCCAGGGCGAGTTGTGGCCGCACTTCCTGTCGATGACCGCGACGCCCATCCCGCGCACGCTTGGCCTGACGCTCTTCGGCGACCTTGATATTTCCGTGCTGACCGAGATGCCTCCCGGCCGCCTGCCGGTCACGACCCGCCTGGTTTCGCCGGACGACCGCCGGGCCGCCTACGACTTCGTGCGGAGCCAGGTGATCGGCGGACGACAGGTCTTTGTCATCTGCCCGCTGATCCAGGAATCGGACAAGCTGGGCGTTCGCTCGGCCATCGAAGAGGTTGAGAAGCTGCGCACCGAAGTCTTTCCCGAGCTGGCCGAGCGGATCGAGCTGCTGCATGGACGGATGAAGTCGGCGGACAAGGCCGCGGTGATGTCGCGCTTCCAGAACGGGCAGGCCGCCATCCTGGTTTCAACCTCCGTCGTCGAGGTCGGCATCGATATCCCAAACGCCACCGTGATGATGGTGGAGGGCGCCGATCGCTTCGGACTGGCTCAGCTCCATCAGTTTCGCGGCCGCGTCGGTCGCGGCGTTCACGAGTCGTTCTGCTTGCTTTTTACCGACGTCGACGACCCGGAGACGATGCGGCGGCTGCACGCGCTGGTAACCCACAAAAGCGGCTTTGACCTTGCCGAGATCGACCTGCAGCTACGCGGAATGGGCGATCTTCACGGGCTGCGTCAGCACGGCCACGAGTTCAGGATGGCCAGCCTGCTCGACGCGGCGCTGATCAGCGACGCCCAGGCCGAGGCCGTCCGCCTCTTGGAGCGCGACCCGACGCTGGCCGGCGAGCCGGCGCTCCGCCGCCAGCTCGCGGCGTATCGTCGGGTGTACGCCCTGGATTAGGGGGGAGTTGGGGCGCGGCGGGCGGCGTTTCCGCGGG
>Ga0066671_10000517_pt1 | contig 12136 bp, 10 predicted proteins | sample GraSoiAngelo_120_FD_62294 | JGI IMG/M metagenome (GOLD analysis project Ga0066671, IMG submission 62294) | Grasslands soil microbial communities from the Angelo Coastal Reserve, California, USA - 14_0919_09_20cm | ecosystem: Environmental > Terrestrial > Soil > Grasslands | place: USA...
GGTTGCGCCGTCATCATCAGCCACGACCGTTGGTTTCTCGACCGCATCGCCACGCACATCCTCGCCTTTGAAGGCGAGAGCCGCGTCGTCTTCTTCGACGGCAACTACACCGAATACGAAGCCGACCGGCACGCGCGACTTGGCGCTGCCGCCGACCAACCGCACCGCATTAAGTACCGGCAGTTGACCAGAGATTGAAGATGATGAAGCCGTCTGTTTGGGTTCATCTTATGAGCTAGAAAAATATGGTCTAAAGCATTAGACTGCACTAGCAGGCCGGTAACACATGACAACACTAGAAACAACTCAAACGTTGCCTTTGCGCTTGACCGAAGACGGCACAATCCGCATTGCGGATTCGCGTGTGAGCCTAGATTCGGTTGTGCATCATTACAAGCTTGGCGCATCCGCCGAACAGATCGTCCAAAAATTTCCGGGGCTTGAGTTGGCAGACGTTTACGCCGCGATTGCTTACTATCTAAAGAACGAAGCAGCTATCGAAGAGTACCTCCAGCAACAAGAGGCCAAGGGCGATGCGATACAACAGCAAATAGAATCCGATCCTCAAATGCAAAAAAGAACCGCTGAACTCCGCGCGCGCTTGCTGACCCGCAAAGCCGAACTTAAACAGCCCTGACAAATAACTTGTTGCGTCTGTTAATAGATCAGGACCTTGACCACGACATCCTGCGTGGCTTGGCACGCCGCATTCCGCAGCTTGATGCCGTCACAGCCTATGAAATCGGTATGAGCGCCGCGACTGACCCGCAGCTATTAACTTGGGCAGCGCAAGCCGGTCGCACCATTGTTACGCATGACCACACAACCATGCCGACGCACGCGGCCGAGCTTATGAATCAGGGCATCAATATCGCAGGGCTTATTATTGCGCCGCGCAGTTTGCCGCTTCATCGCGTGATTGAAGATTTGGAGTTGATAATCGCTTGCAGCGCGAATGATGAATGGGTGAACATCATTCGTCATCTACCTTTATGACGCCGCGAGGTAAACGGATGGGCGAGGAATTAAAAAATCAAAACGTGCTTGTGACGGGCGCGAGTTCAGGGATCGGGCGCGCGACGGCGTTGCGGTTTGCAAGCGAGGGCGCGCGGGTCGCGCTCGTCGGGCGCGGGCGCGAAGCGTTGCAAGAGGTCGAGCGCGTGTTAGCAGAGCAGGGGCGCGAGAGTTTGGTCGTTGCGGCCGATGTGACGATTGAAGCGGAAGCGGAGCGCGCGTTAACTGAGACGGTCGCACGCTTCGGCGGCTTGGATGTGCTCGTCAACGCCGCCGGCATCCTGAGCAACGGCACAATCGAGACGACGACGCTCGCTGCTTGGGACGAGATGCTGAACGTCAACCTGCGCGCAGTCTTTCATCTGATGCAAATGGCTGTGCCGCATCTGAAGCGGCGACCGGGCAACATCGTCAACGTGTCGAGCGTCACAGGCCTGCGCGCCTTTCCCGGCGTGCTCGCTTATTGCGTCTCAAAAGCCGGCGTGGATCAACTGACACGCTGCACTGCCCTCGAACTCGCCGCCGACGGCATACGCGTCAACGCCGTCAACCCCGGCGTCGTCCGCACAGAGATACACAGGCGCGGCGGCATGGACGAAGAAAATTACGCTGCCTTCCTCGAACGCTCGCGCACCACACACCCAATCGGGCGCGTCGGCACGCCAACGGAAGTCGCCGAACTGATCCTCTTCCTCGCCTCCGACCGCGCCACATGGATCACCGGCGCAACCTACTCAATTGACGGCGGACGCGCGCAGACCTGTGCGCGCTAGAGCGCATGTGCACGTCCGTCTCAATGATTGCTGTTGCCGGCAGTGTTGCTGGTGTTTGCTTGATTTGTGTTCTGATTGTTGGCGTTCGCCTGTTGGCGTTTGAGTTGTTGCTCGTAAGCTTTGCGCCCTTCTTCGACGCGCTGGTTGCCCTCTTTGGCCCGTTCGAGGGCTTCGCTGGCGCGGAAGAGGTCCGGGTCTAGATCAAGGGCGTGTTGGTAGGCGTCCATCGCTTCTTTGTAGCGGGCGAGTTTGGTGTAGGCTTCGCCGAGATTGTAGTAGGTCTCGCTGTCGAGGTCTTGGAGTTTCTGGGCGCGCTTGTATGTGTCAACTGCTTTCTGGTATTCGCCCGTGTGACTGTAGGCTTCGGCGAGGTTGAGCAGCGCGGATGTATCTTTCGCGTCTGCCTTGGCCGCTTGCTCGTAAGCCTTGACCGCCTTTTCGTAGGCTTCGTCGGCTTCTTTCTTCTGCCCGAGCACGCGATAGGTGAGACCCAATTTGAGATAAGCTTCGGCGTAGTTCGGATTGAGTTTGAGCGCCTGCTGATAAGCTGCGACGGCCTTTTCATCCTGATCCTTCTGATACAGAGCATTGCCGAGCGCGACGTAGCCTGCGGCATCTTGCGGTTGCGGCAGACCCGTGTTGTCTGTGCCGTCGGCCGGCGTCGGCGCGATATTGGTCTGTGTCGTGCGCCCGCCGCGTGTGCAACCGTTGAGACCAATACACAGGCAGACGCAAGCGACGACGAACAGTTTGAATCTCATGTTTGCTGTCGAACGAAAGTATGGATGAACAGGCGGCTCTGTTCTATGCTAAACGGTCGGGCGGAGTCAAACGTAGATTTGCTGGCAAAAGGAAGTGGGGTGGCAAGCTCCCCCAAAGCCTGCCACCCCGCGTGTCCGTCCAGTTGCCGTAAAAGGATGCTGAGAAGATACAGGCTCGCGCGCTTGTGTTGGTTGCGAACCCGTTGCGGTCGCATTATGAAAGCGAGACAGACGCAAGGATTGCGAATAGCACGCAGATGGCGCGCGAAGCCGAAGCTTACGGCTGCTTTTTGGTTGTATCCACCGGCTTACCCGTTGTGTCCGGCGGCTTATTGATCGCGTCGCTCAAGGCAGCGGCGAATTGCGGATTCAGACTCTTGAGCGCGTTGTACTGCTCCTGCGCCGCCCGTTTGTCGCCCTGCTGCAAGTAGAGAAAGCCGAGCACGCGGCGCGCATCGGCATCGTCGGGTTTTAGTTCAATAGCTTTACGCAACGCTTTGATCGCCTCGTCCGTTTGATGCAGCCGATTATACGAGTTGCCTAGATTGAACCATGCGTCGTTGTCTTTGTCGTTATACTTTGCTGCATTCTTGTATGCGTCGAGCGCCTGCTTCGGTTGGTTCAACTGATCATAAGCGTTGCCGAGACTGAAGTAGGCTTCAGCGTAATCGGGTTTCAGCCGCACGGCCTGTTGATAAGCTTTGACCGCCTCCTGCGGTTGCCCGAAGTGGCGCAGCGCATCACCCAGCCGAAACTGCGCCGTCGCGTCCTTCGGGTTCATGCTCACGGCTTGACGATAAGCCTTGAGCGATTCGTCCGCTTGATTAGCGCGGCTGTAGAAATCGCCAATATGAACGTAGGCGTCCGCGTTCTTTGGATTGACCGCAAGCGCCTTCTGATAAGCAGCGAGTGCCTGATCATTCTGTTTAAGTCCAAGGTAGGCGTCGCCCATGTGGACGTAAGAGTCAGAGTCTTTCGGATCGATCTGGAGCGCCTGCTGATATTCGTTAATCGCCTCTTGGTATTTGCCCGCCACAACATAGACGTTGCCCATGTTGTAATGCAGGTTGCCCGGCTCGTCTTTCATCTCCTTCTCAAAAGTCTGTTTCACCTGTTGCAGTTCCTGTTCGGAGACGGTCGGCGCAGGCGTCGCCGTGTTTGCGGCCGTCTGATTTGCGTTCTGATTGGCCTGCGGCGTGGTCTTTTTACAAGTGATTTGCAGGAGCGCAAGGGCTAAAACAAACACGATCACCTTGGGCAGATGTCTCATTTAATTAGACTCGCTTCCGAAAAAATGTTGCTAAGTGAGAGCATTATGGGAATAATCTCCAACCGCAGTCAAACCGGGCCGCCAATACCTACAGTCGGCCCGCGCTTTTCGCGAGCAATTCCGTTGGCCACTATCTTGACGACAGAAAGTTGAGCGAAAAATTATGTCAGCGACAGAGACAGGCGCAGCGCCCGCACAGTTCGGTATGATCGGACTCGGTGTGATGGGCGAGAATCTGGCCCTTAACGTCGAAGAGCACGGCTTCCCCGTAGCGGTCTGGAATCTGGAAGGCGATTGGGTTGATCGTTTCATCAGCAAACACGGCGAAGGCCACCAATTCACCGGCACGAAGACTTTCGAGGAGTTCGTGCATGCGCTCCAACGCCCGCGCCGCATCATGATGATGATCAAGGCGGGCGCGCCCGTGGACATGACCATCGAGAAGATCAAGCCGCTTCTTGAAACCGGCGACATCTTGATTGACGGCGGCAACTCTTGGTTCAAAGACACACAGCGCCGCGAGGCGGCCCTGCGCGCAGAGAATCTGAACTTCGTCGGCATGGGCGTCTCAGGCGGCGAAGAGGGCGCGCGATACGGCCCATCTTTGATGCCCGGCGGTTCGACCGATGCTTGGAACGCGCTGCAACCCATACTTGAAAGCATCGCTGCCAAGACCGACTCCGGCGCGTGCGTGACGCACGTCGGGCCGGATGGCGCGGGCCATTACGTCAAGATGGTGCACAACGGCATCGAGTACGGCGACATGCAACTCATCGCCGAAGCCTACGACATTCTGCGCCGTGCTTTGGAGATGGGCGACACGGAACTCGCAGACACCTTTGCCGAGTGGAATCGCGGGCCGCTTGAGTCGTTCTTGATCGAGATCACAGCGAAAGTCTTCACCGTCAAAGACCCTGAGACCGGCAAGCCGCTCGTTGATCTCGTGCTTGATAAGGCCGGACAGAAGGGTACGGGCAAGTGGACGGCGCAAGTCGCGCTCGATCTCGGCGTCGCCATCCCGACCATCGCGGCGGCGATTGACGCGCGCGTGCTCTCTTCGATGAAGGACGAGCGCGTTAAGGCGGCGAAGAAGCTCAAGGGCCCGCGCGCGCGTCGTTTTCGCGGCGACCGCAAAAAACTCATTCAAGCCGTGCACGATGCTTTGTATGCGTCGAAGATCTGTTCCTACGCGCAGGGGATGCACTTGATCGCCGTCGGCTCGCGCGAGTTCAACTGGAAGATCAATCTCAAAGAGATGGCGCGCATCTGGAAGGGCGGTTGCATCATCCGCGCCGTCTTCCTCGACACGATCATGCAGGCTTACGAGCGCAAACGCGACCTGCCGAATCTGCTCCTCGACAAAGAGTTCAGCGGGCACATGCGCCGCGCGCAAAACTCTTGGCGGCGCGCCGTGATGACCGCGCAGCATCTGGGCATCCCCGTGCCCGCGATGTCGGCCGCGCTCAACTACTACGACAGCTATCGCACTGCCGACTTGCCGCAGAACCTGACGCAAGCGCAGCGCGATTTCTTCGGCGCGCACACCTACGAGCGCACAGACAAACCCGACGCCGGCTTCGTCCACACAGACTGGGCGAGCTTGGCCGCAGGCAAGTAAAAAACAGTGACGAGTGACGAGTGACGAGCAAAGACAAAGGTTTTAACTCGCCACTCGTCACTTGTCACTTGTCACTGTTTTTAGTAGGTTCAAGGCATGTCAGCAAAAGTTGAAGGCGTGGTTGCGCCGTGCGAGCGTGCGCCGTTGCCGGAAGTCGAATCATGCGTGATCGTCATCTTCGGGGCGTCCGGCGATCTCAGTAAACGCAAACTCATCCCCGCGCTCTACGATCTTTTCCACGCCGGTTGTCTCAAACGCAACTTCGCCGTGCTCGGCGTCGGGCAGTCCACTTGGTCGGACGAAGAGTTTCGCGCGCAGATGCGCGAGGGCGCGGAGAAGTCTGAAGACGTTGACGAATTCAACGACGCGAAATGGCAAGAGTTCGCCGCGCATCTCACCTACACGACCGGCGACTTGACGACCGACGCGATCTACAACGAAGTCGCCACCCGCAGCGAGAAACTACACGAACAGATCGCACCGAATGCGGCGCGTAATCGTCTCTTCTATTTTTCGACGCCGCCATCGCTCGCGCCCGTCATGGTCAAGCATCTCGGCGCGGCTGGTCTCAATAATGAAGAGCACGGTTGGTCGCGCATCATCATCGAAAAACCGTTCGGGCGCGATCTGGCATCGGCGCAGAGCTTGAACGCAGAGATCGCATCTGTTTTCAACGAGCATCAAGTCTTTCGCATTGATCACTATCTTGGCAAAGAGACCGTCCAGAACATACTCGTCTTTCGCTTCGGCAATTCAATCTTCGAGCCGGTCTGGAATCGCAACTATATTGATTACGTTGAAATCACCGCCGCCGAAACGCTCGGCATCGGCGGGCGCGCGGGCTACTACGAAGAGGCGGGTGCGCTACGCGATATGGTGGCCAATCACCTGCTGCAACTGCTCGCGCTCACGGCGATGGAGCCGCCCGTCGCGTTCGATGCGGATTCCGTACGCGAAGAGAAGGTGCAGGTCTTTCGCTCGATCCGGCCGATGACGCCGGATGATGTGACCCGCAAGACCGTGCGCGGGCAATACGGCGCGGGCACGGTTGAAGGCCAACAAGTGCCCGCGTATCGTAATGAGCAGGGCGTGAAGAAAGATTCAAACACGGAGACGTTTGTGGCGGTCGAGTTCTGTATCGAGAACTGGCGTTGGGCCGGCGTGCCTTTCTACGTGCGCACGGGCAAGCGTCTGGCAGATAAAGTTTCGGAGATCGCGATCCATTTCAAGCGCACGCCGCAAGCGCTCTTTGCCCGCACGCCCGAAGACCGGATCGAGCCGAACGTGATCGTCCTGCGCATTCAACCGGACGAAGGCATGACCGTTACGATTGCCACCAAGTTGCCCGGTATGGAGATGCATGCGGGCACAGTCCACATGGTCTTCAACTACGAGTCAGGCTTCGGAGTGCGCACGGCCGCAGCTTACGAAACGCTCCTGCTCGACGCTTTGCAAGGCGACGCCACACTCTTCACGCGCCGCGATGAGACCGAAGCCGAATGGCGACTCATCACGCCGATTGAAGAGGCTTGGGCGCAAGCTGCTGCGCCGCCGTTTCCCAACTACGCGGCCGGCAGCGACGGCCCCCGTGCCGCAGATGAACTACTCGCACGCGCCGGTCATCGTTGGCGCGCGCTTCAGGAGAGCCACATAGACACGCAGGCGGCGAGCGAATCGGTGAGTCAGCAAACAAATGACGGCGCGCACGTGCAAGCGCAAGCCGAAGAGGTAGCGCAGGCTTAACGACTACGCACGGCAAACAAGAAGCCGGCTGTGCCCTCGCAACACAGCCGGCTTAACCTTTCACATCTTTTCCTTTTTTGGGGAAAACGATGCTTAGGTGGTTGCGGACACTAACACCTTAATAAGTTTTCTGGCAAGCCCGTGATGAGCATGAGAAACATTGGGCGAACGAAGAACAGTGGTCAGTGGTCGGTGGTCAGTGATCAGTTAAAAACTGTCTTTCACTGACCACTGACCACCGACCACTGACCACTTTGTTATACTTATTTTGTGCAGATCACTTTCTTAGGCACAAGCTCAGGCGTGCCGACAAAGATGCGCAACGTCTCGGCGGTCGCGCTCAAGTTGCCGCAACGCGCCGAGGTCTGGCTCTTCGACTGCGGCGAAGCAACACAACATCAAATCCAGCACACAGACCTGCGCATCAGCCAACTCCGTCGCATTTTCATCACGCACCTACACGGCGATCATCTCTACGGCTTGATGGGCCTCTTAGCCACCTGCGGCATGGCCGGACATGCGCAGCCGATTGATATTTACGGCCCCACAACACTAGACGAATACGTCCGCATGTCCGCTCAACTCTCGCGCCTGCGTCTAGCCGAACACATCCAAGTGCGCACAGTGCAACCGGGCACGATCTACGAGGACGAAGAGTTCGTGGTCAGTTGTCAACCCTTGCGCCATCGCGTGCCCGCGTTCGGCTATCGCGTGACCGAAAAAGAGCGACCGGGTCGCTTTAACGTCGAACGCGCGCACGAGTTGAACATTCCGCCGGGGCCGCTCTACGGGCGCTTGAAGCGCGGCGAGACTGTGACGCTCGCGGACGGGCGGACGATCAACGGCGCGGAGTTGTGCGCGCCGCCGGAGCAAGGGCGCGCGTTCGCCTATTGCACGGATACAATGTACTGCGAAAACTCTGTCGCCTTAGCGCGCGCGACAGACGTGCTCGTCCACGAAGCGACATTCGTGAACGAAGACGAAGAACTCGCGCAACAGAGCATGCACTCGACTGCGGCGGATGCGGCTCGTGTCGCACAACAAGCGCAGGTGCGGCAGTTGGTCATCACGCACATCAGTCCGCGCTATGCGTTGGGCAATTCGTTCACGCCCGACGAATTGCTCAGCCAAGCGCGCGCCGTCTTTCCGCAGACGATCATCGCGCATGACTTCATGACGCTTGAGATTCCGCGCCGCGTGCTGCGCGCAGAGGCTTGATTGATCTTGTCTTGCGTTAATTGAAAATTGCGGGACGTAAGGTTAGAGTAGCGTCCGTAAATTTCAAGTTCCAACTCAGCCCTGCGCACAGGAGAGCCTTTATGAGACGTGTCAGCACTTTCCTCGCCGTGTGTTTGAGTTTGCTTGTTTACGTCGCTGCGTCAGCGCAGACAACTCGGTCTGTTCACGCGGCGCACCTATCGAGCGCGCTTGCAACCACGCCGATTGAGTTGATGGTTGATGCAACCGATGCGCCGCGCCGAAGTCTGCACGCACACATGACGATGCCGGTCGCGCCGGGGCCTCTGACGCTCTATTACCCGGAATGGATTCCGGGCGAACATGGCCCGACGGGGCCCATCACCGATCTCGTCAATCTCAAATTCACCGCCGGCAAGCAGACGCTCGAATGGCAGCGCGATCAGTCTGACATGTACACGTTCCATCTGGACGTGCCGGCGGGAGTCAAGACGCTTGATGTCGCGCTCGATTTTTTGTTCACGACGAATACGGAAGGTTTTTCGTCGGGCGCGTCTGCGAGCGCGCAGCTTGCGGTCATCAGTTGGAATCAAATTCTGCTCTATCCGGCGGGCCGGCCCATCGAAGAGATCACGTTCGCGCCGAGCATACGTCTGCCTGCGGGTTGGAAGTACGGCACGGCGCTCGAACGGACGCGCGAGGAGCGCGGCGCAATCGAGTTTGCGCCCGTTTCGCTCGTCACGCTGATCGACTCGCCACTGCTCACGGGCGCGAACTTCCGCGTCATCCCGCTCGCCGCGTCGCCTGTGCGCCACGAGATTGATGTGGCCGCAGACAGCGCCGCTGCGCTTGAAATTATACCGGGTCAAATCGCCGGTTTTCGCCAACTCGTCGCCGAAGCGCAGGCGCTCTACGGCGCGCATCATTACCGGCACTATAACTTCCTGCTCACCTTGAGCGATCAAGTCGCCAACTTTGGTCTCGAACATCACGAGTCGAGCGACGACCGCATCCCCGAACGCACGCTGCTCGACGAGAAGACCGCGAAGCTTGAGGCAGGTCTGCTGCCGCATGAGTTCACACACTCTTGGAACGGCAAGTATCGCCGCCCGGCCGGTCTCGTCAATTCTGACTATCAACAGCCGATGCGCACCGAACTGCTCTGGGTCTATGAAGGACTGACCGAATATCTCGGCGTGATCCTGACGGGGCGTTCGGGTCTCTGGTCGGAGCAAGACACGCGCGAGAATCTGGCGTGGCTCGCCGCTTATCTAGATCATCGCGGCGGACGCAACTGGCGGCCGCTCTCGGACACGGCCACAGCCGCGCAACTACTCTACGGCGCGCCGTCGGCTTGGGCCAACATTCGCCGCAGCGTTGACTTCTACGACGAAGGGACGCTCCTCTGGCTCGAAGTTGACACGCGCATACGCCAACAGACGAACGGGCAAAAATCAATTGACGACTTCTGTCATCTCTTTCACGGCGGCCCGTCGGGCGCGCCCACGCTGAAGACTTACAATTTCGATGATGTCGTCAGCGCATTGAACCAAGTCGCGCCGGGCGACTGGGCCGCATTTCTGAACATGCGCGTGCGGGCCATCGCACCCCATCCGCCCATGGCCGGCATCGAAGCGAGCGGTTGGCGGCTCATCTATAACGAGACGCCGAACGAGTATATCAAGGCGTATGAGGAGGTGCGCAAGGTGGTTGAGTTGAGTTTTTCGCTCGGCTTACAATTGCGTCCCGACGGCACGATCAGCGACATCGTGCCCGGCGAACCGGCCGAAGCGGCGGGTCTCAGTCCCGGCATGAAGCTCATCGCCGTCAACGGTCGGCGCTTCTCGCCCGAAGGCTTGCACGATGCGATCCGCGCGGCTAAGAATGAGCGCGAACCAATCGAACTACTCGTCGAGAACGCCGAATACTATCGAACATACAAGCTCAACTATCACGGCGGCGAACGCTACCCGCACCTTGAACGGATCGCGGATCGGCCAGACCTCTTGAGCCAGATCATTAAATCGCACGCGCCGCGTGTTGCCGCATTGACGGAGCGGTGAGGCACGCGAGCCGCGAACAACTTGCAAGCCCGACTCGTATTCGTTGAGTTAACCTGAAAGGAGCGACACGTCCACATGTCTCGCACACCACCGCGCGACCGCTTCGAGGATTACGTGCCCGTCGCCGAGCGGCTCGAAAAATTTTACGAACGCTTTCCCGAAGGGCGCGTTATCACGCACATCATCGAGCACAACATGGAGACAGGTTTCGTGTTGATGCGCGCCGAGGTCTATCGCAATGCCGACGACGCGCAGCCCGCCGCGACGGGTCACGCCTTCGAGCTACGCAGCGAAGGTTATGTGCAGAAGACCAGCTACGTTGAGGTCTGCGAGACATCAAGTGTCGGGCGCGCGTTGGCTCTGCTCGGTTTTGAAGTGAAGCGCGGGATCGCGAGTCGTGAAGAGATCGAGAAGCCTATGCGCATGGCGGCGGGTCGTTCTGCGCAAACAACTGAACCGTCGCACGAAGAGCAGGCGGCGCGGCTCGATGCGGAGATTTTGCAGAGCGCGGCGGCGCTCGGCTACGACGCCGCGAAGGTGCGCAAGTGGGTCAATCAGAAGTTCAAGGTGACGGACGGGCTGGACAGTCTCTCGCCCGAACTCAAGCGCGAAGTCTTGAAGAAGTTTCGCGAGAACGCCGCGCAAGCACAGGCGAAAGCCGCGCGCGAATAGTTGGCTGCAAATAACATTGAGCAAGAGGATGAATAAATGGGTCTGACGATCACACAGGTTGATGCTTTCACTGACACGCCGTTCGCCGGCAATCCGGCTGCGGTCTGCGTTCTGCCTGCGCCGCGTGAAGAGGATTGGATGCGCGCGGTGGCGCGCGAGATGAACCTATCGGAGACGGCGTTCCTTGTGCCGCGCGCGGACGGATACGACCTGCGTTGGTTCACGCCCGCCGTCGAAGTTGACTTGTGCGGGCACGCGACGCTCGCAAGCGCGCACGTGCTCTGGGAGACGGGGCAGTTGGCTGCGGATGCACCAGCACATTTTCACACGCGCAGTGGTCTGCTGACAGCAACGAAGCGCGGCGATTGGATCGAGTTGGATTTTCCAGCGCGGCCGGTGACAGAGTTGATCGCGCCGCCGGATGAGATCATGCGCGCGTTCGATATTGAGCCGGTGTTCGTCGGGCGCTCGAAGGATGATTATTTGGTCGAAGTTGCTGATGAAGAAACAGTGCGGCGCGTCAGTCCCGACTTCACTCTGTTGAAGCGCGCAGGGATGCGCGGCGTGATCATCACGGCGCGCGCGACGACCGACGGTTACGACTTCGTCTCGCGCTTCTTCGCGCCCGGCGCAGGCATTGACGAAGACCCTGCAACCGGCTCGGCGCATTGCGCGTTGGGCATGTACTGGCAGGCGCAACTCAAGCGCGACGAATTCACGGCCTATCAAGCGTCCGCGCGCGGTGGAGTGGTGAAGGTGCGCGTCGGCGGCGACCGCGTCTATCTCAACGGTCAAGCAGTGACGGTCTTGCGTTGCGAGCTTGACGAGCGCGCGCTTTGAGTTGAGAGAAAACGAAACCTCGGTGCGTTACTCAATCTCCGGCTCCCAACCTTCGGCGATGGCTGTGGCGAGCAGAATCTCGGCGGCGGTGAGTGGGCGATCCGGATCAGGGTTGTCGCCCAATTCCGCATGCAAGCCGGGCGGGATGGGGAAGTAGTCGAGACCCGCGCGCGCGTCGGCCGGCA
>Ga0066671_10000518_pt1 | contig 12093 bp, 9 predicted proteins | sample GraSoiAngelo_120_FD_62294 | JGI IMG/M metagenome (GOLD analysis project Ga0066671, IMG submission 62294) | Grasslands soil microbial communities from the Angelo Coastal Reserve, California, USA - 14_0919_09_20cm | ecosystem: Environmental > Terrestrial > Soil > Grasslands | place: USA...
AGACAAACCGCGACGGGCCGCTGCTGGCGGTCGACGATCTGCGCGTCCAATTCTGGACGGGCAGCGGGCTCGTCTACGCCGTCAACGGGATCTCATTCGAGGTCACCCCCGGCGAGACGCTCGGGATCGTCGGCGAGTCCGGCTGCGGCAAGAGTGTGACCGCGCTGGCGCTGCTCGGGTTGCTGCCCCGCGCCGGCCGCGTTCGTTCGGGCACGGCCCGCCTCGACGGGCGCGACGTGCTGAAGCTGAAGGACCGCGAACTTCGCCGGCTGCGGGGCCGGCAGATCGCAATGATCTTCCAGGACCCGATGACGAGCCTGAACCCGGTGCTGACGATCGGGCGGCAGATCCGGGAGCCGCTCGAGACTCACTTTGGGATGAGCCGCAAAGAGGCCGGTGCCCGTGCCGGGGAGCTGCTCGAGCGAGTCGGGATTCCCAGCCCGAATGTGCGCCTGGCCGACTACCCACACCAGTTCTCGGGCGGGATGCGCCAGCGCGCGATGATCGCGATGGCGCTTGCCTGCAAGCCGAAGCTGTTGATCGCCGACGAGCCGACGACCGCCCTCGACGTGACGATCCAGGCGCAGATCCTGACCCTGCTTCGCGAGCTCGTCGCCGAGGAAGACACGGCGCTGATCCTGATCACGCACGACCTCGGCGTCGTCGCCGGCATGTGCGAGCGCGTCAATGTGATGTACGCCGGCATGTTCATGGAGACCGGTTCGGCCGAGCAGCTGTTCGAGACCCCGCGCCACCCGTACACGCTGGGCCTGCTGCAAAGCGTTCCGCGGCTCGACGCGGCCCGGCGTACCAAGCTGCAGCCGATCGAGGGCGCGCCGCGCGACATGTTGCAGCCGCCGAGCGCCTGCCCGTTCCAGCCGCGCTGCCGCTACGAGGTCGACCTCTCGCGCCAGGAGGTGCCGCCGCTCGTCGAGATCGAGCCCGGGCACAAGCTCGCCTGCTTCAACCCAGTCCCGGCCGGGGAATGGGAGCGGACGCGGGTGGCCGCGACCGCGTGAGCGCGACGCAGGCACGTACGAACGGAGCCGGCCCGCTCGTCGAGCTGGAGGACGTCAAGCAGTACTTCCCGATCAAGAGCGGCCTCGTCCTCGACCGCCACATCGGCGACGTCCGGGCGGTCGACGGCGTCTCGATGACGATCCGCCGCGGCGAGACTCTGGGCCTCGTCGGCGAGTCCGGCTGCGGCAAGTCCACCGTCGGCCGGACGATCATCCGCCTCTACAAGCCGACGGCCGGGCGGATTGTCTTCGACGGCCGCGACATCACCAACCTTGGCGAGGGGGAGCTGCGGCCGCTGCGCCGGCGGATGCAGATGGTCTTCCAGGACCCCTTCGCCTCGCTCAACCCCCGCCACAGTGTCGGCCGGATCGTTGGCGAGCCTCTGCGGACGCACGGGCTGGCGACTCGGCGCGAGGCCGCGGCCCGCGTGCGCGATCTCTTGCAGACGGTCGGCCTGCCCGCCGACGCGGCAAATCGCTACCCACACGAGTTTTCCGGGGGTCAGCGCCAGCGGATCGGTCTGGCGCGCGCGCTCTCGGTCAACCCAGACTTCATCGTCGCCGACGAGCCGGTCTCGGCGCTCGACGTCTCGATCCAGGCGCAGATGATCAACCTGTTCGAGCAGCTCCAGGAGGAGTTCGAGCTCACCTACCTCTTCATCGCGCACGACCTTGCCGTCGTCCGCCACATCTCGGATCGGATCGCGGTCATGTACCTCGGCTCGGTGGTGGAGGTCTCGCCGGCCGGGGACCTCTACGACAACCCGCTCCACCCGTACACGATCTCGCTTCTCTCGGCGGTGCCGATCCCGGACCCGGTCGTCGAGAAGCAGCGTGAGTCGATCCTGCTCGCCGGCGACGTGCCCAGCCCCGCGAACCCGCCGTCCGCTTGCCGCTTCCACACCCGCTGCCCATACGTGCAGCCGACGCGCTGCCGCGACGAGGTGCCCCCGCTCCGCCGCCTTGCGACCGGACACGAGGTCGCCTGCCATTGGGCCGAGGCGATCAAGGCGGGCGAGATCAAACGCCATGAGATCGCCCCGGTGTTCGATCCCGGGGTGCAGGACGCGGCACCCGAGCCGCCGCCGGTTTAGGCCTTCCGGGGCCAGATGCGCCTTTGAAGCAGGCCCAAACCCCCTTTCGGGTTAACTCAAACCGCTAAAGCGCGTTGGCCGCACCGCCGATAGCCCAATCGTGGACGCTGCTGAGCGCAACGAGATCCTCAACCGTTACCGCGACCATTCGCGCCGTTTCGAGGCGGTTGCACAGAAGCGCGGGAACAACGGAGCAGAGGTGATTCCCTTTGCCGGCCCCCTCCAGGAGCTGGAACAGGAACCAACCGCCCGCGAGCTCGAGGTGCTTCAGCTCATCTCCGACGGACTCGTCAATAGGGAGATCGGCCACAGGCTCTATCTCTCGGAGGAGACTGTGAAGTCCCACGTTCGACATCTGCTGGCCAAGCTTCAGGCGCGCTCGCGCGCACACGCAGTCGCCGTCGGCTTCCGCCGCGGCCTGATCGCGTAAAGAGCCTCGGGGCGCAAAAGAGCCAACCCCCCGGTTTAGCCGGGGCGGCGTAGTTTCCTGCGGCGCTTTCCACAGGCCTTGTGGATATCCCTCAAGAGGGGGATGTCAACATGCTGTGGAAAACGGAAGCTACGCGGGCTTTACCAGATCTTCCAGCCGCCCACGAGGGTGGCGCGGCAAACCACACGGAATAGCGAGCTACGCATGAGCTCTCCTCAACTAGGGACTAACGGCAAAGCGGAGTTTATACCCCTTTTGGGTGAGTTTTCAAGCGGTTTCGTGAATGACTTACGCAGTTTCCGAACAACCGATGGGTCGCTGGCTCTATATGTCGCCTCGCTGGCTGTATCAGCAGCAGGCATCAGCTTGGCGCTCATTTTTGCCGGCTATGACATCCGCACCCCCTGGGGAGTTTTTGCGCTCGCAGGGGTGGCAGCCCTCGCTGAACGCGCTGGTGTTCGGCTCAACGCCACAACCGAGGCCTCGATCTCGCTTCTGCCCACGGTCTTTGCGGCGGTCTTGTTTGGCCCCCTCGCGGCCATGATCGTTGGAGCCGCCTCGATGTTGGGCGACTTCCATCGTCCGTACACACGCTGGGTCGCTTACACATCCAGTAGAGCGATTACCGCCGCCGCCGCCGGACTTGCGGCCATTAGCGCTGGCATGGTGTCTTCGTCCGTCGTTGGTGGTGTCGCGACAGCGACAGTCGCTGCTGCAATGACAGCCGAGGGACTCGATGTCGCGTTCGCGGCGACGATCAACAAACTGCGACGTAACGGAGGATGGGCAGAAGCTGTCCGAACACTCATTCCGATGGGCCTAGGGTTCGTCGCTCTCTACGCCCCTCTCATCGCGATTCTTGCGATTGCATATCGCGAACTGACTCCATGGACGCTAGCGCTCTTTTTTGCACCAGCTCTTGCGGCCCAAAGGCTTTTCGTGATGTATCAGGAACAGCGTCGCCTGACGGATGATCTTGTTGCCGTCAACGAGCAACTCGAACGCGCTGGATTGTCGTTCGCATCTGCCCTCGTTGCCACCCTCGACGCGAGAGATCGGTACACAGCAGGTCACTCGGCAGCAGTCGCTGTATATGCGAGGGATATAGCAGCCCGGATGGGGCTGTCTGTTGCTGACCAGCAGTTGGCACATCTCTGCGGCCTAGTACACGACATCGGGAAGGTGGGACTTCCGCCCGGCCTCCTCGAGAAGCCTGGTCCCCTTTCCCTTCAAGAGCGACGCGTCATGGAGGAACACCCAGTCATTGGCCAGAGAATTCTCGAGAAGGTCGAGAACTATGGTGCCATCGCAACGATCGTTCGCCACCATCACGAACGCATTGACGGCAATGGTTATCCTGACCGCCTCACTGGGCACGACATCCCATTGATCGCGCGGATTCTTGCCGTAGCGGACGCGTACGATGCGATGACCTCCGACCGGCCATATCGGGATGCAATGCCTCCACAGGTTGCTCGGCTTCGTCTTGCTCAAGCCGTCGAGAGCCAGTTTGATACGACAGTCGTCGCTGCGTTTGAGGCAATTTTGGCGACCGCAACGGAGGAGTACCGTCGCGATGGCTTGGCTCATACTGGCCAGCTAACTAATGCACCCGAGCTCAAAGTGGCTGTGCTGTAGCTCCTAGCAAGGCTGCCTCTGTGCGGGACCGAACGCCCAGTTTTTTCAATATGTGGCGGACGTGCACCTTGACGGTAACCTCGCTTATGTAGAGGGTGTCCGCGATTTCGCGATTCGTCATTCCTTGGCATAGGAGCTCAAAGACCTCATGTTCTCGTTTAGAAAGCGCCTTTAGAGTGTCAGTGCTAACGACGTCGTCCAATTTCAGCGCGGGAAGACGTGACGTCGCAGACGCTCGGCGCAGTGCAGAAATTGCTGGACGACTGAGTGGGTCGTCCGGCGGCAAGAGATCGAGAATCGCTGGATGAGCACGTACCGCTAGGACGAAGGCGTCTAGGTATCTCGATTCAATAAGACGGCTTAGCCAAGTAGAAACATCTGGGCCTGATTTATCGCCTCCCTTTGCTGCGACTATGATGCGAGCGCCGTTCGCTAAGCCCGATGCCTCAAGAGAACTTGTGGTCTTCGCTGCGTCATTTGCAAGGCGTGTCGCTTCGGCGGGCTTGTCGCGTCCAGCGAGTGCCAGAGCGCGGCACGCGAGCCATTCCCCGTGCATCCCTGACAAGACTCCTTCGGAGCCAATTGGGGGCTCTATTTGCATCGCCTCGTCGAACTTGCGCTGCGCGATTAGGACTCGGACCTGTACGGCAGCTACCTCAAACTGATTATGGGTGTCATCTTGTTCCTGGGCGAGCGTCTTACTTCTAGCCAGGAGCCTGTTCGCTTGCGCGAACTGCCCCTTTCCGAGCGCGGCTAAAGCTCTCGCTGTGTAGGCGGGCGAAAGTACGAAGTCGAGGCGATACTGGATTCCCGCAGCCATCTCTTCTTCCGCGATCACGCGGGCCTCGTCGTAGTACGCGCCCATTGATAGGCATCTCGAATATGCGTTTAGAAAGGCTGTTAACACAACTGGGTCGTCAGCCTGCGCCGCGAGAGGGTGGGCGCTAGCCATTGCCTCGAGAGGACGTTCGAGGCCTACACCCGACCTAACGTCGATAACTTCGTAGGCCGTGGCTAGCCGAAGAACATCGTTCGCAGTCGAAGGGGTTAGCTTTTCAAGTTCTTCTAGCGCTCGTCCCGCTGCGCTTTCTCGCTCCCCGGAATAGGCTGAAAGTTGACCCCATAGCGCTTCACGAAGGTCCTCGCGGGAGTCGGCAAATTTTTCAGCAAGCCGAATGTTCTCCACAGATTCTTCCGGCCGGTCACCTAACCGCGCCGCTTGTCCTGCAACGTAGAAGCTTCTTCCGCGGAGAGAGTCGTTGGGTTCGAGGAGCCGCGCTGCCTGAGCAGCTAATGCCTCCGCTTCTCGATCACGACCCCGACGGAAAGAGACCTCGGCCTCTGCGAGGTCAAGTACAGGCGAACCCCCGACACGTTCTCGCCCAACAATGACCCAACGTGTCAAGGTTGAAAGTCGGCCCTCGTCGAGTAGAGGACGAAACGCCACTCGGACGAGCTCAATCAATGAAGCATTTGCTCCGACCGTTTCCACAACTGCGAACGCGTCATCCCATCGTCGCTTACTCGCAAGTGCTCCAACGATCCGGTCGATCTCAGCGGCTGAGGGAGCCTCCACGGGGGTTGATCGACGCTTCAAGAACTCGCGCACTAGGGGATGAAGTTCGACAATCCCTTGCTTTGCGGGCACGAGGAAACCCAGGCGGACGGCTTCGTCAACTATCTCGTTCGTGCCCTCGCCCAAAATTTCATTAGTTATCTCCGCATCGACCGTTGGTACCAGGGCTAGCCTGACAAGAGCCTGGCGAACAGCCGGGCTAGCCGTCCGGTAGAGCTCCTCAGCGAAAAATTCGTAGAGGGCGGCTGGAAGATCGCTCGTAGGAAGATGAGGATGCTCGGAATGCGCGGCCAGCCCGAGCACGGCCGGCCAACCATGCGCCAGGGCCGCCAGCCCCCGTGCGGGTTTGGCTCCAACATGCCGAAGGAGAGCTTCTGCTTCTTCCTCGCTCATCGCGAGGGGAATCTGTCCGATTTCGTATAGCTCGCCGTACAGAATCTGACGCGCGTCTGCCCATCTCGGGCGACGACGGCTGGTTAGGAGTATCCGAGCCGGCGTGCGCTTGATAATTCCTTCAACGAAATCTTCACAAGCGGCAGAACTAGCCAGCGCTTGATAATCGTCCAAGGCGATCCACCGATCTCGAAGCTCATCTTCGAATGATGCGGTGAAGAGGTCGATCAGCCGTTCGACTTCTTGTTCTGGCTCGAGGGTGGCCCGAAGACGTTCGCGCAGAAGCTTGAACTTCTCATTGCTTGGGTGCGTTAACGCTCGCGCAAGGCCGAGAACTAGCGCAGCTACGTCTGACGACGCTGAAGTGATGCTGTACCAAGCGTGCGATTTGTCCTCTAGCCACTGTCGAGCAAGCGTCGTCTTTCCATAGCCGGCTGCAGCGACGAGCATGATGACCCTTGCCTGTGTCTGGTCAAGCAGCCGTGTGAGCCGCGGGCGCTCGATGATGTGGCGCCGCGTCGCCGCTCCGGGTTCCGGATTCGCCTGCCCTGCTTCCATCGTTGCCTGCCTGGACTGATTTGTCCCGCAGACAGGTTAGTGCGCGCGGCGTCGATTTTCGACCGTCGGATAGAGACAAGCCGCACCCGCGACCGCGAACGGCCACGGGTGCGGTGCCGTCAGTCCCCGCTTCCGGAGCGCCCGGGAGCGAGGCTTTGCGAGAGCGGATCGTCGCCGGTCAGTTCTCGGTACGCGCGCGGGATCTGCCTCCGCCGCGCCACGCCGAGCTTCTGCCTCAGGACATCGCAATGCGCCTTCGCCGTCCTTGGCGAGATGCCGAGCCGCTCTCCAACCTCTTCGTTGGAGCAACCGGCCGCGATCAACTCGACGACCTGCTTCTGTCGCGGAGTCAATGCGGGCGGGCTCGCTTGCAGCATCGTCGGCATAGCCGCGACGCTAACAAGGTCGTCCCGACTTGGCTATTGACCGAAAGGCGTATTTCGCCGGATACGCCGAAGGTGTCACGCCGCGGGCAGAACCGGCTCACGGCGCACGAAAGACGCCGCGTGCCCGCGCTCGTTGGCGATCGGCAGCTGCTCGCGCTCGAGCGCTCCGATCCGCACCAGCAGCTCGAACTCGTCGCGCAGGTGCGTCCGCATCATCTCGGGGCCATCCGTCGCGATTGTGAACAGGACGCGGCTGTCCGTGAAGGCGCGGAAGGTCTCGCGCACAGCCTCCTCCGATTCGAGCGCCTTCGTCAACAGGTTTGAGGTAGGGCAGATCTCGAGCACGATCTCGGTCGCTCGCAGCGTCTCCATCAGCTCCGGGTCGCGGGCCGCGAGGATCCCGTGGCCGATCCGCTCGGGTCGCAGGGTCTCGATCACCTCGCCGATCTCCTCGATGCCGGCCTCGCCCCCTTCCTCGCCGACGTGGATCGTGACGCCGAGCCCCGCCTCCCGCGCCTCCTCGACGAGCGGCTGCAGCTCGCGGTACGGGTAACGCTCCCCGCGTGGGCGCGGGCCGGCGACGTCGATCCCGCAGATCCCGCGCGGCGCCCAACGGATCGCCTTGTCGACGATGACCGCGTTCATCTCCTGGCTGAAGGTGCGGTCCATCATCAGGATCAGGCCGGCGTTGACCTGCGGGTACTCGAGGCTGGCGAGGTCGAGCCCGCGGATCGCGGCGAGGATGATGTGGTCGAGATCGCGTTCGCCGCCGCGGTTTCGCTTCATCGGGTTGAAGCGAAGCTCGAGCGTCGTGATCCCCTGCGAGCGATAGGCGCCGCCGATAGCGGCGTGGACCGAGCGCTCGACCGCGATCGGGCTCGACTGGATCAGTTCCGTCCAGTGGTAGATCGCGTCGAGCGCGTTCAGGTCGGCGACCCCGCGCGGGTCGGCGATCGTCACCAGCCGGTCGAACTCCCAGTAGTCCTTGACGGGGAGGGCGATCCCCTGCTCGTGCGCGAGGCTCCAAAGGATGTCGGAAGACACCGAGCCGCCGAGGTGCGTGTGCAGCTCGGCCAGACCCTCCATGGAGAGAGTCTAGGGTTCGGCGCGGCTAATGGGCTGCTATGTCTTGGCGATCGGGTTCGCGATCGCCTCGGCGGTCGCCATCGGCGCGGTCGTCGACGTCCGGATCGACCTCGCGGGCGCGGGCGGCGTGCTCTTGAGCAGCTTGGCGCTCGCGCTTCGCCCGCTCCGCGTGTTCCTCTGCGGCGAGCTCGGCTTGCTTCGCGCTCCTGGCCCGTTTCCGGGCTTGCTCGCGTAGGTCGGCGGCCTCCTCGCGCTTCTTCTCGACCTGCCGCCGGCGCCCGAGGACGGTGAAGGCGACGGCGAGCAGCACGACGACTGCGGCGACGATGACGATGATCCAGAGTGTGCTCATGGATGCTTGCTTTGCCGCGTCCAAGCGGCGTGAAACCCACTCGCGGGTTACGCGTGAATGACGATCTGCGTGCCCAACCGGACGACGCGCATCAGGTAGCGCAGGTCGCTCGTCGACGCGTGGAGGCAGCCGGCGCTGACAGCGCCGTACCCCCCGCCGTGGATCGCGAGGCGGGCGCCCCCCGTCCAGCCGGGCGGCGGGTGGGGCTGGTTGCCCGAGAGCGCGAGCAGACAGCAGCCGTAGTACGGGCCTAGGGCCGCGCCGGGCATCTTGTCGGTGATCGAGAAGCGGCCGATCGGCGTGCTCGTGCCCGGGCGGCCGATGCCGACTCGAATCCGGCGGATCACACGCCCGTGTGACCAGACCCGAAGCAGCTGCCGTGATAGGTCGGCCTCGAGCTCCAGCCGGACGCGACCGAACGTGAGCGCGCCCGGCTCCGCTTTGACCCAGCCGAGATGCCCGTTCGGCATCGCTGCTGTCAGGACACCGAGCCAGTTGCCCTTGGTGCGGACGACCGGCAGCGTCAGCGGCCCGCCGTAAACGGTGCGCGAGCCGAGGATGCCGACGCTGTTTCCGTTCGGGCGCGTGTAGAGCGCCAGCTTCGCGCCGGGACTGACCGCCGCCACTACTGCACCACTTGGCTCGACCGGCCGCGAGGAGTGCCGCTGCGGCGACGAATGGATCGTCGGCGACGCGAGGTGCACGAGCAGGGCAGTGAGCGCGAAGAGGGCAGCCACGACGAGGAGATCGGCAAGGGCGACCCCGCGTTTTGATGACTCGTTCGAGGGTCGCTCGATCGACTGAGCTGTCGCTTGCGACGGCGACTGGAGGTCGCGGCGGCTAAGCCGTCGCAACCGTCCAAACCCGGCTATTGGATGGGTTGGGTTCTGAATTGGTTGTGTCCTCTTGTTAGGGCTTCCGAGGAGCGAAAACTTGCGTGGCTGAGGGAGGCGATGCGAGTGATCCAAGACGGTGCCTAGTCCTAGTCGCGCTGCACGGGTTGCTCGAGCAGGCTCTCGATCAGCAGGGTCGCCAGCTCGACCGAGTCGGCGAGCCGCTGCTCGTCAACCAGCTCGAGCCTCTCGGTCGGCAGGTGGTACTCGCTGTAGCCGAAGTGTGAGACGGTTGCGGCCGGGATCCCTTTCTCATGGAAGGGAAAGGCATCGACCCCGGGCCCGGCGGGGCCGACGCTCAGCTCGTAGCGCTCTGCGAGGCCGAGCTCGCCGGCAAAGCCCGCGAGGCGATCGGAGAGCGCCTTCGGCGAGGCCATCAACTCGAGCCGGTCGCCGTGAGCGATGCAGTCGAGGTTGACGCAGGCCTTGATTCGCTCGAGCTCGCCGGTGACCTCCGAGTCGAAGATCCACGAGCGCGAGCCGATGCAGCCGATCTCCTCGGCGGCGAAGCCGATGAAGATCAGCGAGCGCATGTGGCCGTGCCCTGCGAGCCTCTCGGCGATCCTGCGCACGCCCTCGATGCCGGTCGCGTTGTCGATCACGCCCGGCCCCCGCCAGACGGAATCGTAGTGCGCCGAGACAACGATCGCCTCTTCGCTCTGGCCGCGCAGCTCGGCGACGACGTTCCGCTCCGTCAGGCCGGGCACGAAGCGCCCGCCCACGCGGACGCGCGCCTGCACGCCTTCAAGCTCGCGCAACTTGACCGAGTCGGCGCCGGAGATGAACACCGCCGGCCCGACCGCGATTTGACGCGCGCCGGTCAGGAACGGGATCGCCGGGCCGCCGAACGGGGTCATCAGCAGGCGCGCGAGCTCGCGGCCGCTCTCGTCCTCGACTGCGAAGACGTCCGCCTCGGGGAAGAAGCCGCCGATCGAGTGCGTTCCTAGCCGGCGCACGCGGCCCTCGACGTGGCCGTCGGTCGGGTTCGAGTAGATGCAAGGGCCGGCGTCCCAGCGCTCCCCGTCGATCTCGAGCTCGGGCACCTCCGCCTCGTAGGCGAGCAGACCGAACTCGTGGAAGCGAGGCTCGAGCCCGGTCTGCCGGAAGGCGTCGGCGACCGCCTCGGCCGCGCGGCCCGCCGCCGGGGTCCCAGCCTGCCGGACGCCGATCTCCTCGCCCAGCGTCTCGACGAGATTCACGCGGCGAGTGTAGGCGCTTGTTCAGAGGTTCGTCCTGTAACTGCGACCAAGCAAGCACGGTGGCAACTAACATCGGGCTCCTGGAACCGTCTGATATGCACCACATCTCCCGGAGGTCGATATGCGCGCTCGCTCGCTGTTCCTTCTAGTCGCCGCCCTCGGCCTGACCGCGACGCTCGCGGCCTGCGGGGGAAGCAGTAAGAGCAGTAAGGGAACGACCAGCACCTCGACCTCGGCCGGGGCAGCGGGCGGAACCTTTATCGCCGTCGCGAACAAGGCGCCGTCGGGATCGCCCGACCCGCAGATCGACTACACGCTGCAGGAGTGGCAATTGCTGATCTTCACCCACGACGGCCTCGTCGCGTTCAAGCGCGTCGGCGGCACCGGGGGCACGCAGCTCGTGCCCGATCTCGCGACGTCGATCCCGAATCCCACTGACGGCGGCAAGACGTACACGTTCACGATCCGCAAGGGGATCAAGTTCTCGAACGGCAAGGAGCTGAAGCCAAGCGACGTCAAGTACACGTTCCTGCGTCTCTTCAAGATCAAGCAGAGCCCGAACGCGGGCTCCTGGTACAACGTGATCGTCGGCGGCGACGCGTGTGTGAAGACGCCGGCGAGCTGCAACCTCGACCAGGGCGTGATCGCGAACGACGCCAAGGGGACGGTCACATTCCACCTGACGCGCGGCGATCCCGAGTTCCTCGACAAGCTCGCGGTGCCGTTCGCATTCATCCTGCCGACCGGGACACCGAACCACGAAGTGCAGATCCCGCCGCCCGGAACCGGCCCCTACAAGTGGGTCGAGTACAACCCGAACAAGGCGTTGAAGCTCGTCCGGAACCCCTTCTTCAAGGAGTGGTCCAAGGACGCGCAGCCGAACGGCAACCCGGACACGATCATCGAGAAGCTCAACATCTCGGTCGAGGGAGAGGTCACCCAGGTCGAGAACGGCCAGGCCGATTGGATGTTCGACCTGCCGCCATCGGACCGCCTGAACGAGATGTCGACGAAGTACTCGAAGCAGGTCTACATCAACCCGCTGACCGCCGTCCTCTATTTCGCCTTCAACGTCCGCGTGCCGCCGTTCAACAACCTCAAGGCACGCCAGGCGGTCAACTTTGCGACCGACCGCAACGCGCTCGTGAAGATCTACGGCGGGCCCAAGCTCGCGGTCCCGACGTGCCAGATCCTGCCGCCCGGCTTCCCCGGCTACAAGGCGTACTGCCCGTATACGAAGAACCCCGGCAGTGGTAAGTGGACGGCTCCCGACCTCGCGAAGGCGCGAAAGCTGGTCGCGGAGTCCGGGACGAAGGGCGCAGTCGTCAAGGTGAACACCGACACGACCGACGTCGACAAGGGGTTCGGCGAGTACTTCATCGGGTTGCTGAACAGCCTCGGCTACAAGGCGCAGCCGCAGTTCCTCTCGGCCGACATCCAGTACCCCTTCTGCCAGAACTCGAAGAACA
>Ga0066671_10000519_pt1 | contig 12093 bp, 8 predicted proteins | sample GraSoiAngelo_120_FD_62294 | JGI IMG/M metagenome (GOLD analysis project Ga0066671, IMG submission 62294) | Grasslands soil microbial communities from the Angelo Coastal Reserve, California, USA - 14_0919_09_20cm | ecosystem: Environmental > Terrestrial > Soil > Grasslands | place: USA...
CGATATGGTCGGGGATCTCGGCCGCGTCGCAGACCAGTTCGAGCTCATGGCGGACCGCGTTGAGAACGCCGCCGCGCTTCAGGCCGCGCGAGCTTTCCTCGCCGGTGAACACGATCGGCACCGCGACGGTGACCTTGCTGTGCTCGGAGATGCGGAAGAAATCGACATGCACCGGCCGGTCGGTGACCGGGTGGAATTGCACGTCCTTGGGCAGGGTGCGGGTGGCGTTTCCGCCGACGTCGATCATCACCACCGAGTTCATGAAGTGGCCGGTCGAAAGCATTTTCGCCAGCGCCTTCTCCTCGACGTGGATCTGTACGGGGTCCTGCTTCTGGCCGTAGATGACGGCCGGGACGCGGCCTTCGCGACGCATTGCGCGGGAGGCTCCCTTGCCCGCCCGCTCGCGCGTCTCGGCCGACAGCGTAAGCTGTTCGCTCATGTGCATGTCTCCAAATGGAATGTGTACGTCAAACGCCCGCGCTCACGCCTCCAGGGATGACCATGAACGGGGGAGCGGCGCCTGTAGCCGAGAGGGGGGAGGAAGGCAAGTTGGGGGTTGGGGTTTAGGGATTGGGTGTTGGGGAAGCTGACCCCAATCCCGAACCCCCAATCCCCAATCCCGAGCCTATTCCACCCGCTCCGCCTTCACCCCGTCCTTGGCCAGCATCGCGATCACCGAATCCGCACCTGCGAGGTGCCCGGCACCGACGGCGATGAACACCGCGCCGGGCTTCGCCATCCGCGCCTCGATCCACTTGGTCCAGTTCGCGTTGCGCTTCACCATCAAAGCGGTGCGAAGCTCGCCCGACAGCATCGTTTCCGAATCGAAGCTTTTCGCGATCCCCGCCACGTCGCCCCGCGTCCACGCATCGAGCATCTTGGCGAATTCGAGCTTGGTCTGCGCCGGATCGTCGAGCGCTGCGTTGAGGAATACGCGCTGCGCCTCCTCCGACAGACCGTCGATGAAGCCCAATTGCTCCTCGAACCCTTCGAGGCCGGAGACCGGCTTCCCTGCCGTCTTGAAGTCCGCGGTCAGCTGGCTCTCCACCCCGCGCGCCGGGTCGAGCCCAAGCCGCTTGAAGCTGACCTGGAGAAGCGCAAGCGCCGCCGCCCAGGTCTCGAGCTTGTCGAGGAAGACGGGCGGAAGCCCGCTCTCGGCGATCGTCGAGGCGAGCACGGCCCGCTTCTCCGGCGGCACCCGTTCCGAAAGCGGCGGCAAATTGGGCGAGATGCCGAGCTTCATCATCGCCTGCGCTGCGACCATCTGGTCCTCGGGCAGCACCGTCTCCAGAACCAGCTCCTTCGACGCTCCGAGCGCCTTCTTCACCGGCGCGGTCTGCCAGGCGACGCCCTCGGGCAGCAGGTGGATCGATCCGAACAGGTAGATGGTGGTGTCCGCATCCGACAGCTTCCACACCGCCGGCTTGGCGTCGATCGTCGCCATCGCGGTCGCGCTCGCATTCGCCTGCACGGGCGGCTCGGCGCCGCAGCCGGACGCTGCGAACCCTGCCGCACTCAGCGCCAGCAGCGCCCTGGTCAATTTCTTGCGCATCGTCTCTCCTAATTCACTCTGGTGACCGTGAGGCCCTTCGCCCCAAGCAATGTCTGTACCGAGTCCCGGCCCTTGAGGTGCGCCGCGCCGACCGCGAAGAACACCGTACCCGGCTTCTTCAGCCGCTCCTGAAGCCAGCCCGTCCACGCCCGGTTCCGGTCGCTCAGAATCGCCTGGTACACCTCCGCCGGGAGCTCCTTTTCGAGGTCCGGAATCGCCTCGACCCGGCCGGTCGCCCATGCCATCTCGTCCCCGAAGTCGTCCTCTTCGCCCGCCTTCTCCACTGCGTCGATCGCATCGACCAGCATCGCCGACTGGCCTTGTTCGGAGACGGCGCTGAAGCTGGCCAGCACCGCCTTGCCGTCCTCGACCGAGGAAATCGGCTTGTTCGCCGCGCGGAAAATCTCCTCCAGCGCGTCCTCGGCGCCGGGGCCGCTGCGCTTTTCGTCGCCAAAACCGCCGATCCCGCCCGGATTGAGCGACATCGCCGCCAGCCAGCTCTGCATCCGGTCGTAGGCGCCGATCGGCAGCGGCGTCCTGGCGATCGCGTCCTTCAGCGCCTCCCGCCGATCCTCCGGCACCCGGGCGAGGATCGGCCTCGGCTCCACCAGCAGGGCGCTTGCGAACGCTCCGAGATAGACCGGCATCTCATGGCCCGGCTCGACATAGGTCTCGACGACCAGCTCGTCGGCCTCCTTCACCGCTTTGTCGATCGCCCGGCTGCGCCAGCGAAAGCCCGGCGGCAGGCTGTGGACCGTCCCGAACAGGTAGATCTTGGTGTCCTCGTCGGCGAGCAGCCACAAGGCAGGCTTGGGCGTGTAATGCGGCAGCTTCGGCCCGCGCTTCCGCCCGCGATCGTACGGGAGATCGTCGAACGGCGACGCCTCCTCGGCCGCGTCGCTGGCGGGAAGAACGACCGTGACCTTCCTCCCGGCCTGCGCCGGAGCGCTCCACGCCGCCGGCAAGAGCAGCGCCGCGGCCGCAAGCAAAATCGGTAATCTCTTCAACATTCTGGCACCCCCGCGCCGCATCCCTTCGGCCTCGACGGCCTTGTGCAGGCTCCACCGCCCCCGGTCAATCGCTTGACCCGCCACACGACTTTGCGCAAGGCGGGCGCACCCCATCATGTTGCAGGTGCGAAGCGCAAGACCCGTGGACGACAAGCCCAGCTTCCAGTCGCTGATCCTCACGCTCCACGATTATTGGAGCCGCCAGGGCTGCCTGATCCTCCAGCCCTATGACGCCGAGATGGGCGCCGGCACCTTCCACCCGGCGACCGCGCTCCGCAGCCTCGGCCCCAAGCCGTGGAAGGCCGCCTACGTCCAGCCCTGCCGCCGCCCGACCGATGGCCGCTACGGCGAGAACCCGAACCGCCTCCAGCATTATTACCAATATCAGGTCATCCTGAAGCCGAGCCCGCCCGATCTCCAGGCGCTCTACTTGGGCTCCCTCGCCGCCATCGGCATCGACTTCACCCGCCACGACATCCGCTTTGTCGAGGACGATTGGGAATCGCCCACCCTCGGCGCCTGGGGCCTCGGCTGGGAAGTCTGGTGCGACGGCATGGAAGTGACCCAGTTCACCTATTTCCAGCAGGTCGGCGGCTACGACTGCAAGCCGGTCGCGGGTGAGCTCACCTACGGCCTCGAGCGCCTCGCCATGTACATCCAGGGCAAGGACAGCGTCTACGATCTCGCCTTCAACGACGAGGGCGTGACGTACGGCGACGTCTTCCACGAGAACGAAGTCGAATTCTCCACCTACAATTTCGAGCTCGCCAACACCGAAACCCTGTTCCGCTGGTTCAAGGACGCCGCCGAGGAAAACGCCCGCTGCATAGAAGCCAAACTCCCACTCCCCGCCTACGACCAGGCGATCAAAGCCAGCCACATCTTCAACACTCTGCAAGCGAGAGGCGTAATCTCCGTAGCCGAACGCCAGGCCTATATCGGCCGGGTGCGCGATTTGGCGAAAGGCGCCTGCCAAAGCTGGATGGAAAAGAACGGGTGGGAAGGATGAGCAGGGACGGAACAACCCCTCTCCCTCTAGGGGAGAGGGAGGGGCCCGCCGCAAAGCGGCGGGAGGGTGAGGGCTTGTCTTCACCCAGCCATGCCCTCACCCACCACCCGCTTCGCGTGCGGTCCCCCCTCTCCCCTGCAGGGAGAGGGAAGCGATGACCGATTTCCTCCTCGAGCTCCTCTCCGAAGAGATCCCCGCCCGCATGCAAGGCAAGGCGCAGCAGGACCTTGCGCGGCTTTTCTCAGAGCAGCTCTCAACCGCAGGCCTCGCCGCGCAGGGCATCGAGACCTACGCCACCCCCCGCCGCCTCGCCCTCATCGCCCGCGGCCTGCCCGCCGAGACGGAGGCGGTGCGCGAGGAGACCAAGGGCCCAAGAACCTCGGCCCCGCCCCAGGCGCTGGAGGGCTTCCTGCGCAAGACCGGCCTCGGCCAGGACCAGCTCACCGAGCGCGACGGCATCTATTTCGCGGTCGTCGAGAAACCCGGCCGAGCCACGTCCTCCGTCCTCGCCGAAGCGATCCCCGCCATTATCCGCGCCTTCCCCTGGCCCAAGTCGATGCGCTGGGGCGCCGCCTCCACCTCCACCGAGAGCCTGCGCTGGGTCCGCCCCCTGCAAGGCATCGTCGCTTTGTTCGGCGAAGAGATCGTCGACTTCGAAGTCGCGGGCGTCCGCTCCGGCGCCGCGACAGTAGGCCACCGCTTCCACCACAGCGGCCCGATCACCATCGGCAGCGCCAACGACTACATTGAGAAGCTCAAGGCCTGCCACGTCGTCGTCGACCAGGAGGAACGCCGCCGCCTGATCCGCGAAGGCGCCGCCGCCCTCGCCGCCGAAGCCGGGCTTACGCTGGTGGATGACGAAGGTTTGGTGGCCGAAAATGCCGGCCTCACCGAATGGCCGGTCCCCCTCCTCGGCCGCTTCGACCCCGCCTTCCTCGACGTGCCGCCCGAGGTGATCCAACTCACCATGCGCACCAACCAAAAATATTTCGCGCTGACGGCGGGGGAGGGGAGGCTAGCCCCGAACTTCATCTGCACCGCCAACATCGAAGCGAGCGACGGCGGCACCGCGATCGCGGCGGGTAACGAGAAGGTCCTCGCGGCCCGCCTCTCCGACGCCAAATTCTTCTGGGAGCAGGACCTCAAAATCCCGCTCGAAGACCAGGCGAAAAAGCTAAGCCAAATCGTCTTCCACGAAAAGCTCGGCACCGTCGCCGACAAGGTAGACCGGGTCGCGAAACTGGCCAGATGGCTGGTCGAAGAGGGGATCGTAACCCCCTCTCCCTGCAGGGGAGAGGGACAGGTTCGCGAAGCGAACCAGGGTGAGGGCCCGTCGTACGTGGAGGGCACCGCCAGCCCCTCACCCTCGGCCGCTGACGCGGCCTTTCCCTCTCCCCTGCAGGGAGAGGGGGCAGATCTCGCAGCCCTCGCCGAACGCGCAGCCCGTCTCGCCAAGGCGGACCTCGTCACCGGAATGGTCGGCGAGTTCCCCGAGCTCCAGGGCCTGATCGGCGGCTACCTCGCGCGCGCCCAGGGCGAAGACCCGCAAGTCGCCGACGCCATCCGCGACCATTACAAGCCGGCAGGCCAAGGCGACGATGTTCCGACTTCACCGGCGACGGTGGCGGTGAGCCTGGCGGACAAGCTGGATTCGCTGGTCAGCTTCTTCGTCATAAAGCAGAGGCCGACAGGCTCGCGCGACCCATTCGCGCTCCGCAGAGCCGCTCTTGGGATTATCGAGCTGATCCTGCGCAATGGCATCCGTCTGGAGCTCGATTACGCTACGTCTCGGGCCGCCAACAGGCTCCTGCGCCAGCACGAGACAGGCGATTACGAGCGCGACCAGGCTTGGATGAAAGAGCACATCGGCGCCGAGCTCTTCCGGGCAGTCCCGGAATTCTTTGAGGAACGGCTAAAGGTGCAGCAGCGGGAGGCTGGCGCGCGGCACGATCTCATCGACGCTGTTTTCGCGCTTGGTCAGCGTGGAAACGATATTGTCTCGAACCTCGCCCGGGTCCGCGCGCTCCAGGCCTTCGTCGAAACCGCGGAAGGCCGCGACCTGCTTGCCGGCTACAAGCGCGCCGCCAACATCCTCAAGAAGGAGGGCTGGGCCGGCCACCCCGCAATCCTTGCCGGGCCCGAGGACCAGGACATCCCGCAGACCGGCGAGGAGGACCCGCTCGTCCTCATCGACGACCCGATCCTCGCCGACGCGGTGTCGCAGCTCGCCCATCCGGAACAAGGCGCGAACAAAACGCTTTCCTACACGCCCGAAAAAGAGGAAGCTGACCTGATCCAAGCCCTCGATTCGGCCGAGCCCCGCGCTCGGGCCGCGGTCGAGGCGGAGGAATTCGAAGGCGCGATGGCGGCTCTGGCGAGCCTCCGCGCGCCGGTCGATGCGTTCTTTGACAAGGTCACGGTAAACGATCCCGACGCGGACAAGCGCGCGGCGCGCCTCAACCTCCTCCTGCGCATCCGCGACGCCGTCCACGCGGTCGCCGATTTCTCGCGGATCGAGGGGTGATCGGAAGTTGACAAAAGGGGCACGAATTCAGCGATCGGGCGTAAGCTTTGTCAACTTCCGCGCCGAGGAGCAGCCTGTGATCCGCTCAGACCGTCATCCCGGACTTGATCCGGGATCCATGAACACCGTTGTGTGTGGGTTTCCGCGATCCGTGTTCATGGATTCCGGCTTTCGCCGGAATGACGTGGTATGACCCGCTACGTCTACCGCTTCGGCGGCGGCATCACCGATGGCGAGGCGGGAAATAAGAATCTCCTCGGCGGCAAGGGCGCCAACCTCGCCGAAATGGCCTCGATCGGCCTCCCGGTGCCTCCGGGCTTCACCATCTCCACCGAGATGTGCGCCCGCTATTATGCCGAAGGGGAAAGCTTCCCCGACTCCCTTCGCGAGGAAGTCGCCCAGGGCCTCGCCCATATCGAAGCGATCACCGGCAAGCGCTTCGGCGACGCCGCTGACCCGCTGCTCGTCTCGGTCCGCTCCGGCGCCCGCGTCTCCATGCCGGGGATGATGGACACCGTCCTCAACCTCGGCCTCAACGACGACACCGTCCAGGGCCTCGCCGCCGTCTCGGACGACCCGCGCTTCGCCTGGGACAGCTACCGGCGCTTCATCCAGATGTATTCGGACGTCGTCTTGGGCCTCGATCACGGCCGCTTCGAGGAAGCGCTGGAGATCGCCAAGGAGGATAAGGGCGTCCACCTCGACACCGAGCTCGAGGCCGACGACTGGCGCCGCCTCACCGGCGAGTATAAGTCCCTGGTCGAGGAGCTCTGGGGCCGTCCATTCCCGCAGGACGTGCACGAGCAGCTCTGGGGCGCGGTCGGCGCGGTGTTCGGCTCCTGGCACTCCGATCGGGCGAAAACCTACCGGCGCCTGAACGCAATTCTCCACGACTGGGGCACCGCGGTCAACGTCCAGGCGATGGTGTTCGGCAATATGGGCGACACCAGCGCCACCGGCGTCGCCTTCACCCGCAATCCCTCCACGGGCGAACGCGCTTATTACGGCGAATATCTGATCAACGCCCAGGGCGAGGACGTCGTCGCCGGCATCCGCACCCCCCAATATCTCACCCGCTCCGCCCGCGAGGCCGCCGGCGCCAAAGCCGCGTCGATGGAAGAATCGATGCCCGACGTGTTCGCCGAGCTCGCCCGCGTCTTCGACCTGCTCGAAGCGCACTATCGCGACATGCAGGACATCGAGTTCACCGTCGAGCGCGGCAAGCTCTTCATGCTCCAGACCCGCAGCGGCAAGCGCACCGCCAAAGCCGCCCTCCGCATCGCCGTCGACATGGCCGCGGAAGGCCTGATCACCGAGGAAGAAGCCGTCCTCCGAGTCGACCCCTCCGCCCTCGACCAGCTCCTCCACCCGACCCTCGATCCCTCCGCCCCCCGCAACGTCATCGCCAAGGGCCTACCGGCCTCCCCGGGCGCCGCCTCGGGCGCGGCCGTGTTCGACGCCGACACCGCCGAAAAGCGCGCCGGCCTTGGCGAGCGCGTCATCCTCGTCAGGGTCGAAACTTCGCCCGAGGACATTCACGGCATGCACGCCGCCCAGGGCATCCTCACCGCCCGCGGTGGCATGACCAGCCACGCGGCGGTCGTCGCCCGCGGCATGGGCCGGCCCTGCGTCTCCGGCTCGAGCGCGGTCTCGATCGACTACAAGCTCCGACTGATGCGGGTCGGCGGAGTCGAGGTTCGGGAAGGGGAAACGATCACCATCGACGGCTCGACCGGCGAGGTGATGCTCGGCGCCGTCCCCACCGTCCAGCCCGAGCTGGTCGGCGATTTCGGCACCCTCATGCTCTGGGCCGACAAGGTCCGCCGCCTCCGCGTCCGCACCAACGCCGAGACCCCGCTCGACTGCCGCACCGCCCGCGAGTTCGGCGCCGAGGGGATCGGTCTCTGCCGGACGGAACACATGTTCTTCGACGCCGCCCGGATCAGCGCCGTCCGCCAGATGATCCTGGCCGAAAACGAGGCCGGCCGCCGCACAGCGCTTGCCAAGCTCCTCCCCGAGCAGCGCGGCGACTTCGTCGAGATCTTCCGGATCATGGCCGGCCTCCCCGTCACCATCCGCCTGCTCGATCCGCCGCTCCACGAATTCCTCCCCCATAGCGAGGAGGAGTTCGCCGAAGTCGCTGCCGCCGCCGGAGTCCCCGTCGAGACGCTGCGCCGCCGCGCCAACGAGCTTCACGAGTTCAACCCGATGCTCGGCCATCGCGGCTGCCGGCTCGGAATCACCTACCCCGAAATCTACGAGATGCAGGCCCGCGCCATCTTCGAGGCCGCGGCGCTGGTCGCAGGGGAGGGCGGCGAAGCGCCGATCCCCGAGATCATGGTCCCTCTCGTCGCAACCCGCGCCGAACTCACCATCATCAAGGCCCTGATCGACGCCGCCGCGGAAGCCGTCTTCGGCGAGCAGGGCCGACGCCTCGATTATCTCGTCGGCACGATGATCGAGCTCCCCCGCGCCGCCTTGCGCGCAGCCGACATCGCCCAGGACGCCGAATTCTTCAGCTTCGGCACCAACGATTTGACGCAAACCACTTTGGGCGTCAGCCGCGACGACGCCGCCCGCTTCCTCAGCCACTATGTCGAAAAAGGCATTTTCGAGCGCGACCCCTTCGTCTCGATCGACGAGGAAGGGGTAGGGGAGCTCATCGCCCTCGCCGCGACACGCGGCCGAGCCGCCCGCCCGGGCCTCAAGCTCGGCATCTGCGGCGAACATGGCGGCGACCCCACCTCGATCGCCTTCTGCGAGAAAACGGGCTTGGACTACGTCAGCGCCTCCCCCTACCGGGTGCCCATCGCGCGGCTGGCGGCAGCCCAGGCGGCACTAAGGCACCGCCAGGCAAGCGAGGCGCTGGGGCTGTAGGGGAGGTACAGGAAGGGCACCCGAACCACCGCCGTCATGCCGGACTTGATCCGGCATCCATGAACACGGATCGAGGCAAGTTCTCACAGACCTGTGTTCATGGACTCCGGGTCAAGCCCGGAGTGACGGGTTCCTAAAGCGGCCCCGGCCCGTCCACCCGGCGCCGGGCTTCGTCCCGAGCCGCGGCGCCGCGCAGCGTGTCCATCTCCGACGCGTCCTTGCGAAGCTGGGCGTTCTCCGCCTCCAGCTCGCGGACCCTGCGGTTCTCGTCGCGGTAGCGGCCTTTCCACTTGTTCCCCGCCATCAGCGCCATGCCGATGACGAGGCCGAGCACGAATACGAGGATCAGGACGATCCATTCATTGGGCGTGAGGACTGGCACTGGCTTCTCCCGGTTGACCTTTCGGGAACAAGCGCGGGAGCGGCGAACTTGTTCCGCCCCCGTGCCGACTCCTCAATGGATCAGAGTATCCGAGATCGAGCAGGCCGCCGGGCCGAGGATGATGACGAACAGCACCGGCAGGATGAAGAGGATCAGCGGCACGGTCATGATCGCCGGCAGACGGGCGGCCTTCTCCTCGGCGCGCATCATCCGCTCGTTGCGGAATTCGGCGGCGAGGACGCGCAGGGCGCTGGCCAGCGGGGTGCCGTATTTCTCGGTCTGGATCATCGTCGTCACGACGCCGCGGACCGCGTCGAGGTCGATCCGGTTGGCGAGGTTCTCGAACGCCGATCGGCGGTCGGTGAGGAAGCCCAGCTCGATCGAGGTCAGAGCGAACTCGTCGCCGAGCTCGGGATAGGCCTTGCCCAGCTCGCGGGCGACGCGGCTGAAGGCGGCGTCGACGGTGAGGCCGGCCTCGGCGCAGATCACCAGCAGGTCGAGCGCGTCGGGGAGGCCCTTGCGGATCGCCGCGGTGCGCTTGTTGATCTTGTTCTTCAGCCACAGGTCCGGCGCCTTGTAGGAGCCGACGAGGGCGCTCGCGACCAGACCGTAGCGCTTCAGGGCGCCCCAGTCGGGGAACCAGTTCAGCAGATAGACGCCCACGATCACCGTCGTTCCGATGACCAGCGGAAGCACCAGCCGGGCGAAGATCACGACGAAGGCCAGGTCTTTCGAGCGGATGCCGGCCTGGACCAGCTTCTTCTGGGCCTTCACGACCTGCTCGCCCTGAACCATCTTCAGGCTGTCGAGGACGCTTCGGACCTTGTCGCCGACCTCGTTCTTGTTGGTGATGTTGCGCCGGCGCTTGGCCGTCGAGGCGACGATGCCCGCCTTAAGCTGCTCGCGCCGCTCGTTGAGCGCCTTGACCCGCTTCGCCATCGGATCCTTGACGGTGGTCGCGGCATAGATGGCCAGCAGCACCGCGAAGGTCGCGATGGCTGCGAGCATCGTCGCCACGGTCGTGACGTCGATCCCCATGATGGTCGGGCCGGTGTTCGCTGGGATCATCGTGCTGCCCTAGATCTCGAAGTTGGTCATTTTGGCCATGATGAAGATGCCGACGCCCATCCACAGGAAGCCGCCGCCGCCCGCGATCATCAGCCGCTCGTCGATGAAGAACCGGCCCATATAGCCCCAGTTCACCATCGAGATCAGAACGAAGACGATGAAGGGCAGGGAGCCGACGATCCAGGCCGAGGCCTTCGATTCCGAGGACATGGCCCTGATCTTGAGCTTCATCGCCGTACGCTTCCTCAGCACGTCGGAGAGGTTGGCGAGCGTCTCGGCGAGGTTGCCGCCGGTCTCGCGCTGGATCGCCAGGGTGATGACGAAGAACTGGAATTCGGGCGTTCCCAATCGGTCCGCCGAATCCTGGAGCGCGGCTTCCATCGTCCGGCCGATCTTCATCTTGTCGGCGACCTGGCGGAACTCCTCCGACACCGGGCCGGGGATCTCGTCGGCGACCACGCCGACCGTCTCGGAGATCGGAAGGCCCGAGCGAAGGCCGCGGACCATCAGGTCGATAGCGTCGGCGAATTTGGAGGTGAATTTGGCGATCCGGCGCTTGATCAGCTTGCCGACGACGAAATGCGGGATGCCGATACCGATGAACAGCCCGACGAACAAAGCGAGCAGGATCGGCAGGCCCTTCAGCACCAGCGCCGCGATCACCAGCACCGACACGCCTCCCGAGACGCTTGCATATTGGGCCAGCGTCCAGCTCTTGCCGGTCTGCTGGAGCCGTCGCCGGAGCAGCGCCGGGTTCGGGATCAGCCGGGTCGCGAAGCTGTCCATCTTCGTTCCCGCCTGGCGGTTGGCGAGGATGCGCTTCAGCTGCGCCTGGGCGGCGACTTCGTTCGACTTGCTATGCCGCTCGCGCACCGCGTCCAGGCGGCGGTTGGTCGACTTCGCCGCCGACGGGCCGGAGGCGGCGACGTACACGACGGCGAGCGCCGCGAGCATGCCGAAGGCCACCAAGATCAAGGTATAGCCGCCCATCTGTCCCTACGTCCTTCCCCGGCGCAATCGCGCCGCGTCTACTTCCAGCCTCAGGCGGCGGCTTTCACCGTCTTCGGCTTCTTGGCGACCAGCGACTTGAAGTTGAACCTGCCGAGCAGCGAGCTCGACGCGCCCGACTCTTCCGCCGCCGCCTCGGCCGCCGCTGCGGCATCCTCCACAGTCGCCACGGTCATCTTGACCAGAGCGGCGAGCGGCGAGAGCGCCTTGCCGGTGGCGGTCTTGGCGTAAGGCTGGCCCAGCTTGGCCGCCTGCGCGGCGAGCTTCGGATCGTAGTTGATCGCGATGTCGACCTTGCGCTCGATCGAGGCCTCGAAGTCCTTGCGGCTGATCTCCTGCACGCCCGACGTCACCTTGTTGGCGACGACGATCACCCGCGAATGCGGCGCGTTTGCGCGGAGCCAGGAGAGGATCCGGATCGCGTCGCGGGTCGCGGCGAGGGTGAAGTCCACCACCACCACCGCGACATGGACGTCGTGGAGGAGGTGCGGGAATTGCACCAGCATCGCGCGCGGCAGATCGAGCACGGTCGCTTCGAACGCGTTGCGGATCTCCTCCTCCAATTGGAAGAAGGCGGTGCCGTCGTTGAGAAGCGGCTGGTTGATCGGCGCTTCCGCCGACAGCACACAGAGCTTCTCGTTGGCGCGGACCATGGCCCGCTCG
>Ga0066671_10000524_pt1 | contig 12042 bp, 11 predicted proteins | sample GraSoiAngelo_120_FD_62294 | JGI IMG/M metagenome (GOLD analysis project Ga0066671, IMG submission 62294) | Grasslands soil microbial communities from the Angelo Coastal Reserve, California, USA - 14_0919_09_20cm | ecosystem: Environmental > Terrestrial > Soil > Grasslands | place: USA...
TGCGAAAAAATTCATCCTCGTACCGGCGGCGAAATCGTCCGGCGACTGGGTGCAGCCGTGTAGCATGACGACCAAAGGAAGCGGTTGCCCCTGGTAACGGCTAGGGATGAAGAGCTTGTAATCAAGCCTTCCCGCCCGATTGCTGTAACTACTCTCGATGAACTTTGCGCCCTCCGGCGCGATGTCCGCCGGGGACGGCGGGGCACGCTTGATCAAACCTCGCAATGCGAGCCCAGGGCGGTCCTTTGTGCGATCGAGGAAGGCGCGGAGCGTTCGCGGTTGAGGGGATGTGGTCCGCTCTAAGTGCGGCCTATCCGTGTCCTCAACAGCATTGGCCTTCCCGTCGACGATTATCGGCTCGCGTTCAGGAGGAGCGATGTGGCCGGCGGTACCCAGTGTCGCGTCTGGCGCGCTCCCACCACGAAGCATGCGCTGAAGGAGCGCGGTGGCCTCAACGAGTTGGCCGGCGCGGGTGAGGCGTGTGGCCTCGCGAACTATGCTTTGTTTCAGCATCGCCTTCACCGCATCCTGTCCGCGAGAGCGGCTTTTACGGCCGGACTGGCACGCAAGGCTCCCAGCACGGAGACTGATGCAATTGCGGCGCGAGCAAGCTCGGGCGTGACGTCTTGGGCGATACTGGCAAGGCCCAGAACGTTGATCTGCAACATCTCTCCGGCTCCCCGCGCGGCTTCGAGATCCTCGCGGCTGTAGTTCCGGAGACCCAGCTCAAGGTTCTTCCGAGTCGTGGACTGCCTGACGACGTCGGCGTGACGATCGAGTTGATTGCGGATTGCCGTTCGAATGAAATCAGTGCGGTTCGAGTAGAACCCTTCCTGCACCATTAAATCGACGTGACCAAGATCGACATAACCGAGATTGATCGTGATCTTTTCGGTGTCAGCGGGCTTCGGTCGGAGTTCGTGGACATTTTCGGACATTGGCTTGTTATCATCCCTATACCATCTGATTGGATGGCATATGGATGTTCGATCGGCATTGTCAAGGGTCCGAAAGTCAGCCGGCCAAAAGCTGAGCTCAGTTCTCGCGAACGCCTGATGGCCGCTGTAGTCACTTCCGCTTTATGCCCCATGACCAGACGGTGGCGCTCTAGTTGTCGATCAACCGTAGGCGCGAGCGGGTTCGCGAACGCTCGGAGAAACGCGGCTAGCCGATGGCGGCGCTTGAGCAGTTATTGGTGATGCCTGAGCAGAATACGTTTCGGGAAGGTCTTGCGCGCCGGTGTGAGCTAGGCTTATGTGCGGCGCGGCTAGCACTCGTTAGCGGTGATTGCTAAGCGAAAAGCGAAATCAAATACTAAAAGGAGGATCTCATGAAATTCCGCCCGCTTCACGACCGCGTTGTGGTCAAGCGCATCGACGCCGAAGAAAAGACGGCAGGCGGCATCATCATTCCCGACACTGCCAAGGAAAAACCCTCGCAGGGTGAAGTCATCGCCGTCGGCCCGGGTGGCCGTGACGAGAGCGGCAAGCTGATCCCCATCGATATCAAGGTCGGCGACCGCGTGCTGTTCGGCAAATGGTCGGGCACCGAGGTCAAGCTCGACGGCCAGGAACTCCTGATCATGAAGGAGAGCGACATCATGGGCGTGCTCACCGACGTCCCCGCCGCCAAGAAGAAGGCCGCCTAAGCGGCAGCCAATTTTCCCTATCCTGAGGAGTCGGCGCGGCCGGCGTCTCGAAGGATGAGGCCCGCGAGTTCAAATCTCGTCCCTAAAGAGCTCGCCAATCGCGCGGTCTTAGGGATCTGACCAGTAAAACGGAGATCGTTATGTCCGCCAAAGAAGTCAAATTCGGCGTCGATGCCCGCGACAAGATGTTGCGCGGTGTCGACATCCTCAACAACGCGGTGAAGGTCACGCTCGGCCCCAAGGGCCGCAACGTCGTGCTCGACAAGTCCTTCGGCGCGCCCCGCATCACAAAGGACGGCGTCACCGTCGCCAAGGAAATCGAGCTTGACGACAAGTTCGAGAATATGGGCGCCCAGATGGTACGCGAAGTCGCTTCCAAGGCGGCGGATGCCGCCGGCGACGGCACCACCACCGCGACCGTGCTCGCGGCTGCGATCGTTCGTGAAGGCGCGAAGTCGGTTGCCGCCGGCATGAACCCGATGGACCTCAAGCGCGGTATCGACCTGGCGGTGGACGCCGTGGTCGCCGACCTCGTGAAAAACTCCAAGAAGGTCACCTCGAACGAGGAAATCGCCCAGGTCGGCACCATCTCCGCCAACGGCGACGCCGAAATCGGCAAGTTCATCTCTGACGCCATGAAGAAGGTCGGCAACGAGGGCGTCATCACGGTTGAAGAAGCCAAATCGCTGGAGACCGAACTCGACGTTGTCGAGGGCATGCAGTTCGACCGCGGCTACATCTCGCCCTACTTCGTCACCAATGCCGACAAGATGCGCGTCGAGATGGAGGACGCCTACGTCCTGATCAACGAGAAGAAGCTGTCCTCGCTGAACGAACTGCTGCCGCTCTTGGAAGCCGTGGTGCAGAGCGGCAAGCCGCTCGTGATTATCGCGGAAGACGTCGAAGGCGAGGCGTTGGCCACGCTGGTTGTCAACCGTCTGCGCGGTGGCCTGAAGGTCGCGGCCGTCAAGGCGCCGGGCTTCGGCGATCGCCGCAAGGCCATGCTGCAGGACATCGCGGTCCTGACCGGCGGCCAGGCGATCTCGGAAGATCTTGGCATCAAGCTCGAGAACGTCACGCTCAACATGCTCGGCCGCGCCAAGAAGGTGATGATCGACAAGGAAAACACCACCATCATCAGCGGCGCTGGCAAGAAGGCTGACATCGAGGCTCGCGTGACCCAGATCAAGGCGCAGATCGAGGAGACCACCTCGGACTACGACCGTGAGAAGCTGCAGGAGCGTCTCGCCAAGCTCGCGGGCGGCGTCGCGGTGATCCGCGTCGGCGGCGCGACCGAAGTTGAGGTGAAGGAACGCAAGGATCGCGTTGATGACGCGATGCATGCGACCCGCGCGGCGGTCGAGGAAGGCATCGTGCCGGGCGGCGGCGTCGCCCTGCTGCGTGCCTCCCAGCACCTCAAGGGGCTGCGCACCAAGAACGACGACCAGAAGACCGGTGTCGAGATCGTGCGCAAGGCGCTGTCCTATCCGGCCCGCCAGATTGCGATCAACGCAGGGGAAGACGGCTCCGTCATCGTCGGCAAGATCCTGGAGAAGGACCAATATGCTTACGGCTTTGACTCGCAGACCGGCGAGTACGTCAACCTTATCTCCAAGGGCATCATCGACCCGACCAAGGTTGTTCGTGTGGCGATCCAGAACGCAGCCTCGGTTGCGGCGCTATTGATCACCACCGAAGCCATGGTGGCGGAAGTGCCGAAGAAGAACCAGGGCAGCGCCGGCATGCCTCCGGGCGGCGGCGGCATGGGTGGCATGGGTGGCATGGACTTCTAATTCCTCAGAGACACACAATGAGAAAGGCCCGGCAGCAATGCCGGGCTTTTTTCGCAAATCCGCCCCTGATTCCATTTCAGCGCTTCACTCGCTCTTCCAAGAGCGATTCAAACCCCGGCAAGTTTGCGCTACGAATTATGGCTCTCGCCCTTCACTTTTCTGAACCGTACTAAACCGACGCAGTACTCCTGGAGAAAAATGCCCTCTCCAGATCGACTGTCCCGCCATCCGGGCTGAGAGTTCTGTTTCGTTTCGGAATCTATTGAGCCCGATTGGGCCGCTGGCCATACTGTCGGCGGCCCTTTTTATGGCCAGTGGCAGCTTTTTTCCTTCAGCGAAATTTTAATGTCTCTTGCATGAAACCTGCTCGCCATGCTGGCGTTTTTGCTCGACGGGCTGGGGCAAGAAAAACCCAGAGAGGAGACAAACGATGGCTGATCAAAGCATGGATGCACGCCGCATCGCCCGTGAGCAAGAAAGCCGCATCGCGGCTGCCGCCGCCGTGGGGCTCAACGCGGCCAAGCCATTGTTCCAGTATCAGACCTCGATGCTGAGACTCGTAGCTGATAATTTCGAGTTGCTTGCGCGCAACTATGAGCGCGGTGTCGAGGCGTTTACCAGCGCCGTCGAGGAGCAACATGATCAAGCGCGTCAGGCGGCAGAGTAGCCGCGTCCCAACCCGCTCGATTCAGTCGGGCGGGTTTTCCGTTGCGCGCTATAGTGCTCCACTCGGCAACAAGCCCAATCTCCAGCGGCTTCACTCCCCGGCCCAGTCGGCGCAATCATAGGGCCATGACTTGAGCTAGTCCAAAAGATCCTTACCGCCTCAGTGACTCCGGCAGACCATTGCGAGCGGTATGGTGTCGAGGACTCGCCCAGCTTCATCCGCGATCACAAAGGCATCTGGAACCTCGGGCCTACCTTCCTTGATGGCGTGAGCCGGTTTGTTCTCAGTCTTTGATAAGCTGGCCAAGCGCCTTAAGGTGGAAAAAATAAAAACCATCGGCGATGCCTACATGGCAGCCGGCGGACTGCCAGAAGAAAGTCCTGGTCACACTTTCGGTTGCGGAGATGGCGCTTGGCATGATCGATGCCGTGCGTGAGACCGGGAAACGCTTTGACGAAACTCGAAGTGCGGATAGACATCCACTCCGGGGAAGTGGTCGCTGGCCTCATCGGTCAGCACCGGTCGATCTACGACGTCTGGGGAGATACGGTCAACGTAGCAAGCCGCCTCGAGTCCACCGGCTTGCCCAACCGTATTCAAATATCGGAGAGCACTTACCAACGAGTCAAGGATGGGTTCAATTGCGAGTTGCGCGGTCCGGTCGCATTGAAGGGTAAGGGTACAATGCTGACTTATTTTCTGGGCGAACGCGTCAAATAAGCGATACTGCCGTAGGAGGCATAATGTCGGCTAGCACAATCGAAAAACTGGATCACGAATTCCATTCACACGGCTTTTATCAAATACCCTGAAGGCGATGGGGGCCCGCATTTGGACTATGAGCGGATTCCGCCTGAACAGAGCTCGCATATCACCAAGGCAATCCTCATGGATCTGGAGGCCAACGGATTTAAAATTGTGAAGCCTTAGTCGTTCGCTCGCCGCGACAAGCTCTGTGCCCGGGCTCTTTCTAGCGAGGTCCGCTCCCATGCGACCGGCGGCGTTCGTACCCGCCTCGGGTAACGAGCACAAAGGTTCGAGATCAGCTTTGTCGAGTGGCTCTGATGAGGATCGACGAGTCACTGGTAAGGTTGACTCGTTAGGTTAAATCTCGATCTCGGTTGTATTGCTTTGCATCCCCATTCAAGATCTCGGCGTCTTTGAGAGGGTTTATTGTTGGCCAAGAAAAGAATTTCGAGCATTGACCTGATTTGGATTTTTCGGGAGAAGCTGTCGTCGTTCGCTGAGTGCCCGGCATCAATCAAGATTGCGATTGTACCAAGCGATGAGAGCTGGACGGTGGTTATGACCCAACACGAGCGAAACAGACGCCCCCACTGCGTCAAGCGTATCGAGCAGATCCAGAAGCAGCTTCGTGAAGTCTACGTCCTGGCAAAAGATTGAGAAGTCCACTGCGCCATCTGGCGCAACAGAGATCTGCGGAGGCCGCCCGCGATTGAGCTGACGGGACACGCGGCTGATCGAACCCAAAGATCGATAGCGCGCCGACGGCCTGCGACCTTCGCCGATCAAACTCGCCGATCAGATGTTACGGAAGAATCGGGGCCAATGGCCTATTCGGCGCAGTGGATCCTGCGGTCTGAAGGCTACAATGACGAATGCTCCGATCAATGTGGCAACGCCTATTGCGATAAGGCCTAAGAAAAACTTGGTCATCTACTCGGGCGGTTTCAATTCGCTGCTGTTCAGCCAGCCCACCATGCGCGACTTAATCGGCTCCTCAGCCAGCACTTTTTGAACGTGCTCGCACTTCGGACATTCGAACGTCCGAAGAACGGAGCCGGCAGGGCCGGCTTCAATACGGACCAGCACCATGCGACCTTGGCACCTGCGCCAGCGTGGTCGCTCGATCGGGATAAGCGATGGCTCGACGCGATCGGGGCCAAACACGTGGTGCTCCTGGACCAGGCGGTGAGGATCCGAGCCTATTCCAGTGGACTGCGAGTTTGTGTTCACTTGTCTAACACAAGGTCGCGGCCTTCCTTCCGGCGGCAACGCGCGAACCCGTGATCGATCTAAAATTCAATTTAATGGTGTCGGCGCGGATTTCGAACTTACATCTCCATCGGGGCGTGAGTTTTGATGGAGCTTCCCCATGTCGAACACCGCGGTAAAAGTCGCTTCAGTATTTTTCGTGGTCTTGGCCTCAACTACCGCTTCATTTGCGCGAGGCGGAGGCTCGGCCGGAGCGGGACATTTAGGAGGAGTCCGACCAAACATTGGCGCAATTGGCGCGGCGGAAAGTCAGATGGTCGATCCGAGCGGGATCGCAAACGCTAACAAGGTCGCTCCGCTACCGCCGCCGCACATAACCGTCCCGGTGGTTCCGAAATTCAAGTGATCACGGAGAGGAGAGCAAAAGATTTAGCGGCTAAAGATTTCAACTCTGCCCGCGGTAGGTCAATCGACCTCGTCCTGACACTACTTTCGGGCATGTTGGTGCTTGGTGCCGCCTGTGCCCTCATCGTCCCCTTCGTATCGACGACTGCCAGTTTGAGCCAGTGGGTGCACTGAAAGAGCGACGCCCATTCGGAAAAGCCACTGCTGGGCTGAGATGGCTAGCGGCGACTCAGCACAACTCGTGGTAAACTTTCCCATGGCAAAACGATCTCGCGGTTAGGTCATGGTCGAGCAGCGGCGTGCTCAGCGGGATCGCGTACTGAAAGCCGGAACAATTGAGTTCGGCGGCGGCGCAATGGATTGCATCATTCGCAACATCTCGAATTTTGGGGCCGTGCTTGAAGTGGTAAGCCTCGTCGGCATCCCGGAGAATTTCACGTTGGTCATACCGACCGATAGGGTGCGCCACCAGTGCAGCTTGGTTTGGCGGAGCGAACGCCGAATCGGGTTGGTGTTCGAGCTCGCACCGCCATAGGTGCCCAAAACAGTGCAAGTTCACAAAGCGTGCTCTATCCTAGCCGTCGACGCAGTGCGAGCGTTCTCGGCTTCCATCGGAGTTGGCTGCGGAGTGGCTGAAGTCGCCAGCTAATTCCCGACCCCGACTTGCCTGACTTGCCAGTTGTAGCGATTGACGTCAGCCGGCCGATGCCAGCGGCCGCGTCGAGTTGCGCTGCACCGACTGTGAAGGCCTGATCCGCCAAATCGCCCAGCGGTGGATCGAAGGGGATTTGAAGCCGCCGGAAAAGTGCGACGGACCGGCTGTAGGTGATCGCCCGGTAGTGGGTCTGACCCACTACCGATCGCCCCCTGCCCCGGCGCACGATGAGTCGAAGATATGTCCGGCGTGGTAAACCCGCACAGGCGGCCCCGCGCGGGCCGCTAACGATCATGCCCAGCGCCCTCGGCAGCCAGCCAGAGCTTCCAAAATAAACCCCCGGAGCTGTGGGTCTCCGGGGCTCATTTCGGCTCGCCGAGATCATCCGCCAGCGGCTGAATCGCGTCATTAGGCGCGTGGTCCAGGTAAGTGTGGCAATGCGGCATGGGTTGGAGGAGACGTCAAAATGATCGATTATGCCTCTACACACTTGGAAAGGATGGACACTTCTGGATGAGTGTCGAGGGCCGCAAGCCTATTCAGCCCGTCCGCGTCGTGGTCACCCAGTCGGACCACTCCAAAGCTATGTCAGATCGTCGAAGGTCAGTCTGATGGCTAGCATTCCTTCGTATTTGTCTGCGTCGAACCCGCGGCTATCAAACTTGCGGCTTGCGGCGGCCTCGATTCGAGAGCCGAACCGATCGAAACACTCGAAGAGCGGCGGGCGAATCCGGGGCGTTCGTTGGATCGAGCTGCGAAAGAGCCTCATGCTCTCGGTCCGGCTTTTGACGTCAGGATGCCGAGGTGCTGCGGCATGCCGCAGAAGAGGTTGTGATGCGGCTAGACCCGGCAGGAAACAGGCCATCGAGGCTGTTACACTATCGACGCCGGACGTATGGCGCCCAAGAACAAAACATAAGTCAGCAGTTCTGGCGGGATCGAGATGGCAATTTCTTGGAACAGAGACGCAATGTACCGGACCAATCAGATCGGCAGGCGCCGCTCGGCGTCGGCTTGCTGCTGGGACAGCGTGGGCTGAACGCGAAACGGGCACCCCCATGGACGGAATATCTTCAACAGTGGCGGCATTCATGTCGCGATCGTCCGCGGCGCGCTATCTTCGACCTCAAAGCAAATAAGATCCACGTGCTAAGAGGCATCAACATTTACAAGCTTTCCGGAGAGCTGGTTGGACGTCTGGCGACTGGCGGCGCCGACAAGCACTTGGACAAAGCGATGGATAGGTTGGTTCCGACTAGTTGATTTGCCGATTTGACAATTCCCCGGATGGGGACGTGATCGCAATGCACTCCGCCACGCTCTCCAACAACCTGCCGGCCACCTCCCTGGAAATCTTCATCCCATCGCGCGCGGATTTTCACGAGCGGGTACCACGATGCTTCATGATGGTTCCGCGCCTTTCATTTTTTTAACATTTCCTTTCAGCCTGTTGCGACCGTTCGTTCCCGGCGACCGACGGGTATTCTTGCCGTCCGACCCTCGCTCCAAGCGCGTTAACCTTGGAGGAGGTTCAGCATGGAGTACCGAGGCAAACGATACACGGTCGTTCAAGGCATCGAACCCGCTTCATGGAAGTGGACGGTCTATCTTGACGAACACACCGTAAGATCGGGAAGCGCCCCAACGCGGGAAGCAGCTAAGGTCAGGGCGATTTGGGCTATCGACAAAGCGCGGACTCGCAAGAAACCAAAACTCACGCCGCCTAAGGACGACTCGGTGTCTTAATATTCGGATTGTCCGGCGCTCACAATGCGCCTTTCGCTTTCACGACGGCCAAATCGCGCAACGCAAGGGCCGCTGCGGCATCATCGAGCAATTGAAGTGCGGTAATAAAGGCGGGTCATTTGAGATAGGAGCCAAGGCTATTCCCCTGGAAACGGTGGCGGATTTCCCCCTCCCAGCCATCAATAAGTTTGTGCTAAATAGTCCACAATCTTGCCGACGTCCGCCTCATCGATTGGCGCCCCGTAGACCTTGATCATCTTGGTCACTTCAGCCTGCCAGAAGTCTTGCTTGAATTTCGGGCCGCGAGGCTGAGTCTGGACATAGTCGGCCGAATGACACGCCGTGCAGTTGTTCTGCACGATCGCCAGATTGGGGCCGGGCTTGAATGCCGCCGCCTCGTTCGGAAGCTCGTACGAAATCGGCTTGGCGCTTACTTCAACCGGACCTGAACTGCAGAAGCCGACCATCAGTCCGGCGAAGCCCGTCAGCGCGACGAGTGTTGATCGCTTCATGATGGTTCTCCTTAAGCCGCCGTGACGCGGACGGTCTCGACCGCGTTGCGCAGGTAACCCGCTGGGTTCCAGAGCGGCTCCATCGGCTGCACCTCGCCGCCGTTGCTGGTCGCGCGTACCTTCAGATCGTATTCACCAACTGCCAGCCTGACCGACATCTGCCATTCGCGGAAGGAATATTTCCCCAGATCAGCGCCGAGTTTGGCCTGTGCCCAGGTGTTTCCTCCATCTGTGGAGATTGCAACAGCCTTGATGCCCTTGCCGCCGTCGAATGCAATACCTTTAAGCGTGCTCTGTGTGCCAGCCTTCAATTTTGCCCCATCCGCGACGTTGGTGATGAAGGACCTTACCTTAACGCGGTTGATCGGAATGGTGGCTTTCGGCGCTGCTCCGGGCTCCACGCAGTTGCAGTCGTTGTCGGGGATGCGGTACGCGGTCTTCATCCAAAATCCGTCGAAGACATTGTCGATCACGGTGATTTCGTTGAGGTGCTTCACCCAATAGGTGCCGTAATAGCCTGGCACAATGAGACGCAGCGGAAAGCCGTTGAGCACGGGAAGATCCGTTCCGTTCATCGAATAAGCGAGCATGACGTCACCGTCACGCGCATGATCAATATCGAGCGCCTTGATGAAATCGGGAGTCTTGTCGGTCACGGGCCCATCCAAACCATTGAACGTGACCTGGCGCGCGGCCCGCAGGACGCCGGCCTTGTCGAGAATGGTCTTGAGCGGCACCCCCTTCCAGCGCGCATTGCCCATCGCGCCGTTCCCCAACTGTCCGCCTGCGACGCGGGGGTTGAAGAAGCCGCGGCTGTTGCCGGAGCACTGGTTGACCGCCACGATGTCGACGGCCGGCATCTTCTTGATGTCAGCCAACGATAGTTTCATGGGCTTGTCGACCTTGCCTTTGATCTCGACCGAGAAGGCATCGGGATCGATGTTCAGCGGGACGTCCGCCAGATGGTAGCGGACGAAAAAGGCATCGTTCGGCGTGACGACATTCGCATTGAAGACGGAGAATGGCGTTTCCAGCTGTGGCGGCCTGCTCGTCAGCCCGATCATCGGACGCTTCTGCGGATATTTGACGAGCGGCCGTTCCCCGTTCTCGAACGGTAGCACTGCCGTGGCCGCAAGGACGCGCAAGGAGGGGGCTGTCATTCCGGCACCGAGCGCTGCGATGGCAGCCCCGGAATGCTTTATGAGGCTGCGCCGATCGATCATAGCGTTTCTGCCTTTCCATCTTTGGCCGCGGGCGGCCGGACGCCTCAGCTTTCCCGGCCGTCGGTCTCCTCGTCTATTTAAGGCGTCTCGCGGAGCCGGCAGCCGATACTTGCGTTCGGGCCAAAGCTCGGGTCACAGCGCATACCTTAAGTCGTGAAATTCTCGCAAGCCTAACGTGCCGCGGCCTGTTCCGCCTTCGATTGGGCGAGAAATTTCATGAATTTTGCGAAAAGCAGTTCCCGTTCGCTGCTAGAGAGCGTCTTTTGACCGGACGAAGAGGCGTACTTCTGCATGAATTTCTCAAACGCCAGCTTCAGCTCGGGAGAAGATTGGTCGAGCGTGTTGTCCGGGTTGGCGGACACGGCTTGATTCCGGTGGGAGGCGAGCCATTCGGCCGCAGGCTTAAGCCGCACCCAACCAGGCATTTCAGCCGAAAGATTGACTTCGCGCCACTTGGGATGCCTCGATGGGTTATTGAATTGATCGATCTTGCTGAAGAACGCGTCGATGAACTTGGCGACCCTCTTGTAGCGGGGGGAATCCTCCGGCCAGGTATAGGCGACGAGCAGCGCCCGGTTCGCGATGGTCGGAACGGTGGTCCCCTCAGCGATCAGGTTCGGATAGTGTTCATGGGTGAGATCCGCGGGAAGATAGTTTGCGAACAGCTCGCCCAGTTTGTGATTTGGCAGGGATTCCTGGTCGAGCGGGAGGAAATGCACGCCGTCTTCCTTCTTCACCTTCGCCAGCATGGCCTGGGGTGCTCCCGTGAGGATGATCATTGCTGAGATTTCCCCCGAGATCAGCCTCTTGAGCGCCTCGTCGTTGTCGTAGTACGAGCGCTGCGTCTGCATGTTGAGCGCGTTGAAGACCATGTCGGCGGTCACCTCGGTCTGGCTGTCCTTCAGGTTGAAGTTGACCTTCTTGCCGCGCAGGTCGTCGTAGGATTTAATGTCGTTTCGCGCGAGGACCTGAAACTCGGAATTATAGAGCTTCGTGATGTATTGCACGCGTTGCTCGACGTTGGCGTACAGCACCGGATCCTTCTTCTTGAGGAGCCGAAGATTGTCCTCGTCGACGACGGCCATGTCTACGTTCTTGAGGAACAGCACATCGTTTACGTTTTGAAGTCCGCCGACGCCAAGGATCGGCAAGACGCGGACCCCGTCCGGCCCCAGATCGTTCACGACGTTCCGGATGTCCTCGGTGAACCTGGCGCACGTACATGAGAGGCCGGATACGATGACCGTGACCGCGATATCGTTGGCCTGGCGTTTTTTTTCCTCATAGCGGACCACAGGCTTTTGGCCTTGAGCCAAAACGGGACGCGAGGGGACAATTAGGGATGTAAGAAACAACAAGAACGACAGGCCCACGAAGAGATTTCTAACAGTCGCGTTGGAGACGCCCATAACATTGCCCTTTGCTGTGATCTGCTGC
>Ga0066671_10000525_pt1 | contig 12031 bp, 8 predicted proteins | sample GraSoiAngelo_120_FD_62294 | JGI IMG/M metagenome (GOLD analysis project Ga0066671, IMG submission 62294) | Grasslands soil microbial communities from the Angelo Coastal Reserve, California, USA - 14_0919_09_20cm | ecosystem: Environmental > Terrestrial > Soil > Grasslands | place: USA...
CGCGGGCTCCACGCACGATCTCGAGGAGACGCTCGCGAGCCTCCACCTCTTCGTGCTGATCGCCGGCCTGGCCGCGTCCGCTCTCGGCGCTGTTGCGGTGGCGATCCTGATGACGCGCGCCCTGCGGCCGCTCGGCGAGCTGGCGGCATCCGCCGCAGAGGTCGAGCGCACCGGCGATCCGCGCCGGCGCTTGCCACAGCCTGTCGCGGGCGACGAGGTCGGCACGCTCGCGGCGACGCTGAACGACATGCTGGCCAGCCTCGAGCGAGCGCGCGACAACGAGCGGCGCTTCCTCGCGGACGCATCACACGAGCTGCGGACTCCGCTGACGGCTCTGCGCGGAAACGTCGCCTATCTGGCCCGGCACGGCGCGTCTCCGGAGCTCGTTGGCGAACTCGAGGCCGACGCCGAGCGGCTCGCAAGGCTGGCAGACGACCTGCTGGCGCTCTCGCGGGAAGAATCTGCCGGCGAGCCGACCGAGGTGATCAGGCTCGACGAACTCGTCCGCGCGGCCTCGGGGCCGCGCATCCAGCCCGGCGCACTCGAGCCCGTGGCCGTCAAAGGAGATCGGGCTGCTCTGGAGAGGGCGCTCGCGAACCTCGTCCGGAACGCAGAGCTCTACGGACCGGAAGGCGGCCTGATCACCGTCGCCGCGGGGCAGCAGAATGGCGTTGCCCGCTTGACTGTCGCTGACGAAGGCGCAGGGCTCGCGCCCGAGGAGACCGAGCAGGCGTTCGGACGCTTTTGGCGCGGCAACGGCGACAAGCCGGGCTCGGGCCTGGGTCTCGCGATCGTCCGCGCGACGGCCGAGCGCCACGGCGGCCGCGCCTACGCGGAGGGCTCGCGCTTCACGATCGAGCTGCCTGTTCTCAGAGACTTCTCAGGGTCCGGGCATAGAACGGAGGCGCAACCGTCAGCGAAAGGATCGCTTTGAAGCTCCTCCGCACACTTTCGACCTCTCGCCTCGTTCTGCTGATTGTCGGCGTCGTCGCGCTTGCCGCCGGAGGCGCCGCGATCGCGGTCGCCGCAAGCGGCGGCAGCGGGCCGACTCCGCCGCAGAAGCCGCTGGCGCAGGCACTGCACGACTCGCTCGCCGGTCCGGCGCCCGAGGGCGTCACGGCGCGGATCAAGTTCACGAACAAGCTCTTTCCGTCCGGCGCGATCACCGGCCAGGTCGGCTCGGCCCTGATGTCCGGCGCCTCGGGGCGCCTCTGGGCGACGAACGACGGACGCGGCCGGATCGAGCTTCAGTCCGACGCGGGCGACGTCCAGATCGTGTGGAACCAGACCGCGGTGACGGTCTACGACGCTTCTTCGAACACGGTCTACAGGGCGACGCTCCCGGCTCATGCCAAGAGCTCGGCCGACCAGACCGGCGTTCCGTCGGTCGCGAAGATCAGCGACTTTCTTGCCAACCTCGGCGAGCACGTCTCCCTCTCCGGTGCGGAGCCGGGCAACGTCGCGGGCCAGGAGGCCTACACCGTCAGAGTCTCGCCGAAGCACGACGGTGGCCTCCTCGGCGCCGCCGAGCTCGCGTTCGACGCCTCGCGAGGAATCCCGCTTCGGCTGGGGATCTACGCTCAGGGAGCCTCCTCCCCCGTGCTCGAGCTCGCCGCAACCCACATCTCCTATGGACCCGTGTCGTCGAGTGACGTCGACGTGACGCCGCCCGCCGGCGCCAAGTCCGTCGATCTCGGCTCGCTGACGAGGAACGCCAAGGAGGCCCGGACGGGTCGGGTCCACGCGAGCGGCGTGCAAGCGGTCCAGGCCGCTGCGACCTTCCCGGTCGTCGCGCCGGACAGGCTCGTCGGCCTGCCGCGCCAGGACGTGCGCCTGGTCGGTGGCAAAGACTCCAAGGCCGCGGTCGTCGTCTACGGCCACGGGCTCGGTGCGATCGTCGTCATCGAGCGGCCGGCCGGCGCGGGCGGCAACAATGGGCCGATGGGAAGCCTGCCCGAGGTCTCGCTCAACGGCCTCACTGCCCACGAGCTCGCGACGCAGCTTGGAACCGCCCTGACGTGGAAGCGGGGCGAGGCCGCGTACGTCCTCGCGGGCTCGGTGCCGCCTGCAGCGGCGGAGGCTGCCGCGCGTGCGCTCGGCTGAGGCGTGGCTTGCGATGCCGATCTGGAGGCCGTGGTGGCTTTGCTGACGTGGCCGTCTAAACACGGACAGTGGAATGGCTTCGATCGGATGATGTCGCGCGGGTCGCTATGAGCCACGAGCTACCGGTCAGCGCGCGGGGGCTCGTCAAGGTCTACGGTGAGCTCGTCGCCGTCGACCACGTCGACCTGACGGTCGAGAAGGGAGACGTCTTCGGCTACCTAGGCCCGAACGGCGCCGGCAAGACGACCTCGCTGCGAATGCTGCTCGGGTTGATCAGGCCGACCGAGGGCTCGATCGAGCTCTTCGGCCGTGACCCGCACGTCGCCGGCGCGAAGGCGCTGGACGGCGTGGCCGGCTTCGTCGAGGGGCCGACCTTCTACCCCTACCTCACTGCTCGGCGGAATTTGCGCCTCCTTGCCGCCTACGACGATGGCGACTCGCGCTCGCGGATCGAGGAGCTGCTCGAGCTCGTCGAGCTTCGAGACCGCGGCGACGACAAGGTGGGCGGCTACTCCCACGGAATGCGCCAGCGGCTCGGGATCGCGGCGGCGCTCCTGCGGGAACCGAAGCTGCTGCTGCTCGACGAGCCGACCACCGGCCTCGACCCGGCCGGCATGCGCGACATGCGCGACCTCGTTCGCCGCCTCGCCGGCGAGGGGATCACGGTGCTTCTCTCGAGCCATCTGCTGACCGAGGTGGAGGAGCTCTGCAACCGAGTCGCGATCATCCGCAAGGGCCGGATCGTCTACGAGGGCCGGCTTCGAGATCTATTGGCGACGGCGGCGACCGGCTTCCGGCTCCGGTCGCCGGAGCTCGAGCGGGCGAAGGCGCTCCTGCTCGCACAGCCCGGGATCGGCGAGGTGACGTCCGTTGACGGCTCGCTGCGCTTTCAGGCCGACGAGGAGGCCGTCGCGGCGCTCTCGATCGCGCTCGGCCAGGCGAGGATCGGCGTCACCGCGCTCGTGCCCGAGACCGCGAGCCTCGAGGAGCTGTTTCTCGGCATGACCGAGGGCGAGCGCGTTGAGGGCGAGGTCGCCGCCAAGGAGGAGGCGGTCGCGTGATCGCAGCGGTCGGCAAGGTCTACGAATGGGAGCTCGCGAAGCTGCTGGCGCAGAAGCGAACGTACCTGGGCCTGATCTCCGCGATCCTGGTGCCGATCGTCTTCGTCGTCGTGCTCGTGCTCCAGACCGGGGGTCCGAACGACGTTCCGCTCGGCAGGTACATCCGCGACACGGGGCTCGCGGCCCCGTTCGTCGTCCTCTTCTTCATGTCGATCTGGGGCCTGCCGCTGATCACCGCGCTCGTCGCGGGCGACATCGTCGCCGCCGAGAGTCACAACGACACGCTGAAGACGATCCTGACCCGCTCGCGCGACCGCGGCCAGGTCTTCGCGGGGAAGGTGCTCGCGGTTCTCACCTACACGTTCGTGGCCGTCTTCGCGATGGGTCTGGTCGGCTTACTCGCAGGGACGATCGCCTGGGGCTTCCACCCGCTGACCTCGCTCTCCGGGACGAAGGTCTCGGCCGGACACGGATTCGGGCTGCTCGTCGCCAGCCTGGCGGTCTACTTCCTGCCGCTCGCAGGGATCGCGGCCTTCGGGCTGCTGCTCTCGACGGTGACGCGGAACAGCGCCGCTTCCGTCGTCGGCTCACTGATGTTCGCGCTGTTGATGCAGCTACTCGGCGTGCTGCCCGGCACGGAGAGCATCCGGCCGTACCTGCTGGGGACGCAATTCGAGGCCTGGCACGGCTTCCTGCGGACGCCCGCGGACTGGGTGCCGGTGATCCGGGCGCTCTGGGTCTGCGCGCTCTACATCTCGATCCCCGTCGCCGCCGCCTACCTCGTCTTCTTGCGACGCGACGTAGCGAGCCAGTAGCCGCGGGCGGGAAACAAGCGGCGGTACGCTGAAGGGGTGGGCGAGGCACTCGCTGCAATCAAGCGCTGGCGCGACAGCGGACAGGCCGTTGCGCTCGCGACCGTCGTCGCGACGCGGCGCTCGGCCCCCCGGCCGCTCGGGTCGAAGCTGGCGGTCTCCGAAACCGGCGAGCTCGCAGGCTCCGTGTCCGGCGGCTGCGTCGAGAGCGACGTAGCCGTTCACGCGCGCGAGGTCCTCGAGAGCGGCAAGCCGAAGCTGCTCTCCTACGGGATCCCGGACGAGGACGCCTGGGAGGTCGGGCTCCCGTGCGGCGGCGAGATCGACGTCTTCGTCGAACGGGTCGAGGGCGAGCCGCCGGACCCCGAGACTGCGCAGGTGGTCTTCACGGTCGTCGAAGGCGAGCGTGCCGGCGAGCGGTGGGTCTCCGACGACGGCGAGCTGACGCGGACGCAGCTGCTCGAGCGCGACGGCGAGCGTGTCTTTGCCGAGGTGCTCGGCCCGCCGCCGCGGCTGCTCGTCTTCGGCGCAGTCGATCTTGCCGAGGAGCTTTGCCGTGCCGCGAAGGGGCTCGGCTGGCGCACCGTCGTCGCTGACGCGCGCGCCCGGTTCGCTACGGCCGAACGGATCCCCAGCGCGGACGAGCTCCAGGTCGCCTGGCCCGAGGAGGTGCTGGAGCAATTCGGGCCCGACGACCGCACCGCCGTGGTCGTGCTGACTCACGAGGACCGCTGGGACGTGCCGGCTCTGGCTGGCGCGCTCGCGAGCGATGCCTTCTACGTCGGTGCGCTGGGCTCGCGCCGCACGCAGGAACGCAGGCGGGAGCAGCTGCTGGAGACGGGTATCTCCGAGGAGCAGCTCGAACGGCTCTGCGGCCCGGCGGGTCTCGACCTCGGAGCCGGGACCCCGGCGGAAACCGCGGTCTCGATCCTCGCCGAGATCCTCGCCGTCCGGGCCGGCCGCGATGGCGGTCGGTTGCGCGCTTCGAGCGAGCGGATTCACGCGTAGCAAGCGGCCGCTTCCGGGCCGCCGTACGATCTTCTCGGATGAGACCCTGCCCGTCGTGCGGCCGAGAGAACGCTGACGACGCGAGTTTCTGCTCGGGCTGCGGTACGCCCCTCGTCGAGCCCGAGCCGCAGCGCTCGGAAGTTCGCAAGACAGTCACGGTTCTCTTCTCCGACGTGACCGGGTCTACCGCGCTCGGCGAACGCCTCGACCCCGAGTCGCTTCGACGAGTGATGTCCCGCTACTTCGACGTCATGTCCGCGGCGGTCGACCGACACGGCGCGACAGTGGAGAAGTTCATCGGCGACGCGATCATGGCCGTCTTCGGGCTTCCGCTCGTGCACGAAGACGACGCCCTCCGCGCCGTCCGGGCCGCCGTGGAGATGCGTGCCGAGCTTGCCCGCCTGAACGACGAGCTTGAGCGCGACTACGGCGTTCGACTGGAGAACCGGACGGGCATCAACACGGGTGAGGTCGTGGCCGGGGACTCCGCAGCGGGGCAGAGGCTCGTGACCGGCGACGCGGTGAACGTCGCCGCGCGTCTGGAGCAAGCGGCCGACCCAGGTCAGATCCTCGTCGGAGAATCGACCTACCGCCTCGTGCGCGACGCCGTCGAGGCGCTGCCGGTCGAACCGCTGAGCGTCAAAGGCAAGACTGATGAGCTTTCACCGCTGCTCCTCATCGACGTGCGTGCCGGCGCCGAGCCGATCACTCGTCGACTCGAGTCCAAGCTCGTCGGCCGCGAACGGGAGCTCGAGCTCCTACGGCAGGCTTATCGGCGTGCCGGCGACGAGGGTTCGTGTCACCTGTTCACGCTCCTCGGGGCAGCTGGCATCGGGAAGTCGCGGATCGCCCAGGAGTTTCTGGCAGAGGTGGGCGACGGCGCCACGCTCGTCTCCGGGCGTTGTCTCTCCTACGGCGAGGGAATCACCTACTGGCCGCTGGTGGAAATTCTCGAGCAGCTCGGCAACGAGGAGCGGCTCGTCCAGTTTCTCGAGGGGGAGCCGGAGGCCCGCTCCATCGTCAATACGGTCCTGAATGCGATCGGCCAAGCCGAGGGTGGAGCTTCGCCGGAAGAGATTCCCTGGGCTGTGAGAAAGCTGCTCGAGGCGCTCGCTCGCGAGCAGCCGCTCGTCGTCGTGTTCGACGATCTTCAATGGGCCGAGCCGACATTCCTCGACCTCGTCGAGCACGTGGCGGACTTCAGCCGAGACGCTCCGATTCTGCTGCTGTGCATCGCCCGGCCGGAGCTGCTTGACGACCGGCCAGGGTGGTCCGGGGGCAAGCTGAACGCGACGTCGATCCTGCTCGAGCCGCTGAGCGAGGATGCGGCCGAGACACTGATCGAGAACCTTCTCGCCGGGGCAGAGGTCGCGCCGACGCTGAGGGCGCGGGTGGCCGCGGCTGCCGAGGGGAATCCGCTGTTCGTCGAGCAGATGCTCGCGATGCTGGCCGAGGATGATGCTGAAGGGGGCGAGGTCTCGGTACCGCCGACGATTCAGGCCCTTCTTGCCGCGCGCCTCGACCGCCTGGGCGACAACGAGCGAGCCGTGATCGAGCGCGCCTCGGTGATGGGGAAGGAGTTCTGGTCCGGCGCACTCGCCCAGCTCGCCCCGGAACACGTGGAAGTCGGCCCTGCGCTCGCCCTCCTGGTCCGGAAGGAGTTGATCCGTCCTCATCGGTCGAGCGTCTTTCCGTCGGCCGACGCGTTTCGATTCCGCCACCAGCTGATCCGCGACGCCGCGTACGCCGCAATGGCGAAGGAGCTCCGAGCCCAGCTCCACGAGCGCTTCGCCGACTGGCTCGAGGGCGAGCGGAGCGAGTTCGACGAGATTGTCGGTTACCACCTCGAGCAGGCATTCCGTTACCGGAGCGAGCTCGGTCCGCTCGACGACCGTGGCCGCGAGCTCGGCAGCCGTGCCGAGGTGCGGCTCGCAGCGGCGGGAGGACGGGCGCTGGCCCGCGCCGACATGCCGGCGGCCGCCGGTCTCCTCGAGCGCGCACTCGCTGTCCTTCCAAACGAAGACGGGCGGCGAATGGACCTCCGGCTCGGCCTGGCCGACGCGCTCGCGGAGATCGATCTCGAGGCGGCGGAGAAGGTTCTCGCGGGGGTGATCGAGAACTCGGCCGCGGACGGCGACCGGGCGCACGAGTGGCGGGCGCGATTGGTATTGGGATGGATCCAGGTCGCAAACCAACGGCTCTCGGCTCACGAGGCGGCCAGACTCGCCCAAACGGGACTCGACGTTCTCACCGACCTCGGCGACGACGTAGGTCTGGCGCGAGCGTGGCGCCTGCGGTCACAGGCCGCCAACATGGACGGGAACGTCAACTTGATCGGTGTCTCGATGCGGGCGGCCGGCGAGCACGCCCGGCGGGCAGGCGACGAGCGTCTGGCGTCAGAGGCAGATTTCTGGATCCCCTTCGCCGCGTTCTTCGGCGACACGCCGCTGCCGGAAGCGCGCGCCATCTGGGAGGAAGTCAGCGCCCGGGCTGCGACTCCGCTCCAAAAGACACATGCCGAGTTCTGGGGTGGCTGTCTCGCCGGCCTCGGCGGCGAGTTCGACGAGGGGCTCTCGGCTATTGCCCGTGCGCGAACGAGGTACCAGGAGCTTGGATTGCGGGCGATGTACGGTGGTTCGGCGAATCCGCACGCGGAGCTCCAGTTGCTTGCAAATGATCCTGCTGCCGCCGAGAAAACGGTGCAGGATGCGCTGCCGGTGCTCAGAGAGCTCGGGGACAGGTCGTATAGTTCGACACTCCTCGGGGGGCTCGCAGAAGCGCTTTACGAACAAGGGCGGCTCGACGAGGCCGAGGACGTGCTCGAGCAGGCCGAGTCGCTGTCGGCGCCGGACGATGCGATCAACGCCGCTTGGTTTCCGATTCTTCGCGCAAAGGTCCTCGCCGGACGCGGCCGCCTCGCGGAGGCGGAAGAGCTCGCCCTCGCGGGTATCGCCAATTCATCGGCACTGGGGGGCCACTTGAGGCACCTCGCGTACGCGCGCGCAGCCCTCGCGGACGTGTTGCAGCTCGCGGGCCGCACCGAGGACGCTCGAGAAGAAGGCGAGCGGGCGCTCGAGCTCTACGAGCAGAAAGGAGTCGTGCCCGCAATCGAGCGAATGCGCGCCTTCCTCGCCGAGCTCGCCGCGGAGTCACCGGCATGACCCTGCGCTCGCTGCTCGACGAGCACCGCGGTGAGGAGCTCGATCTCTACGCACGGACGATCAACCCGCAGTTCGTGCGCCTGCTGCGGACGATCGGCTTCGACCGCCGCTGGGCCCGGGCGGAGGGGGCGTATCTCTACGACGCGGATGGCACGCGTTTTCTCGACCTGCTCGGCGGTTTCGGGATATACAACGTCGGGCGCAACAACCCCCGGATCCGGGCGGCGCTCGTCGAGGCGCTCGAGCTGGACACTCCGGGGAAGGTGCAGCTGGGTGTCTCGGCGCTGCCGGGTCTGCTCGCGAAGGCGCTGCTCGAACGCGCGCCCTCGTCGCTTGGCCGTGTGCTGTTCACCAGCTCCGGCACCGAGGCAGTCGAAGGGGCGCTGAAGCTCGGCCGCGCGGCGACGGGACGGTCGAAGGTCGTCTCCTGCGAGCACGGCTTCCACGGGCTGACGCTCGGCTCGCTCTCGGCAGCCGGCGACGCTGTGTTCAGCGAGCGCTTCGGGCCGCTGCTGCCCGGGTTCTCACGGGTCCCGTTCGACGATCTGGAGGCGCTCGAGGCGGCGCTCCGCGGCCAGGACGTGGCGGTCTTCATCGTCGAGCCCGTTCAGGGCCACGGGCCGCACTTCCCCTCCGACGGTTATCTCGAGGGTGCGCAAGAGCTGTGCCGCCGCTACGGGACGCTCTTCTGCGTCGACGAGGTGCAGACCGGGTTCGGTCGCACGGGCCGCATGTTCGCGCTCGACCACTGGGGGCTGGAGCCCGATCTCCTGACGGTTGCGAAGTCGCTCTCGGGTGGCTACGTGCCCGTCGGCGCGCTGCTGATGTCGAGGGCCGTGTGCGACGCCGTCTTCGATTCGCTCGAGCACTCCGTTTCCCACGGCTCGACGTTCGCGCCCAACGACCTCGCGATGGCGGCGGGCCTCGCGACGTTGGAGGAGCTTGACTCCGAACGTCTGCCCGAGCAGGCGGCCCGGATGGGCGAGCTGCTGCTCGAGCGGACGCGCCCGCTGGTGGAGCGCTACGAAGTCGTCAAGAACGTGCGCGGCCTGGGCCTGATCTGGGCGATCGAGTTCCAGGAGCCCGACGGCGGCAGCCGCTCCTGGCGCATGCTCGAGCGCGTCCAGACGGGGCTGTTCGCGCAGCTCGTGGTCATGCCGCTCTTCGACCGGCACAAGATCCTCACGCAGGTGGCAGGCCACGACTCGAACGTGATCAAGATCCTGCCGCCGCTCGTCCTCTCCGAAGACGACGTCGACTGGTTCGTCGAGGCGCTCGACGCAACGCTCAGTCGAGCCGAGAAGCTGCCGCGGGCGATGGTCCGGTTCGCCATCAAGGCAGCGCGGGCGAACCGGCCGCGCCACGGCTTCTTCAGCAAGACCGGGTCGTCAAGGGCGTGACTTGCAGACCGGCGTGCCACCGGTCTGTGTTGTCGCGTAGGTCGCCTCGAGCGAGTGATCGGCGTTGTTACGGACTGGCCAAGTGATCGCGAGGAAGCACTTCGGCGTCAGCGCGATTCCCCAGACATCGGCCGAGCGGTTGCACTCGAGTCCATTCACGACCCCGCCTGTTTGCGGGTTCTGATCGCACGCACCCATGAGGATGCTCGCGGTTCCAGTGTCGGACGAGATGTTCGTGATCCGCGTCGCGTGGATCGACGGCTTGCTCGTCAGCCCGTGGAAGACCTGCGCGACGGTGGTGTACCAGTGGATGTCCGAACCATCCTGCTGCCCGGTCCAGTACGCAAGATCGAGGTTGCCCGGGTCGCCCGCGACGACGTGCGGCAGCACGTGCCCGGGACCGCCACCCGCTGCGACGGTGACCGGCTTACTCCAGCTGCTGAGGTCTGGTCCGGCCCAGATGTACTTCAGCGGCGCGCCGTCGTAGTTCGGATAGGGCTGGAGCGACTCGTCGTAGGCGACGTAGACGTTGCCTGCGGTGTCCACTGCGGCGGGAGCGAGCTGGTAGCTGACGAGTTGTCCGGTCGGGTTGTCGTCGAGCGCGAGGCTCGTATGCCAGGAGCCGTCTACTGCGGGCGTGTCCGACCAGGCAAGCCAGATCCGCGTCGCGCCGACGACGTTGATCTCGAACGAGCCGGTGGCCGAGGCGCCGCACCCTCCGGTCGCCGAGGTGTCGACGCCGTCGAGGGGGCCGGAGCTACGCGTGTTCCAGGCTGCGTAGACGCGGCCCGCATGCGGAGTCCCCGGCGGCGCCACGAAGATGTCCGACGGCCCGCCGGAGTCGGCGCACTGCAGGTCGGCCCACGCCTGCGATCCGGGAAGCGTCGTTGGCACCGGCGGCCCGAACGTCGCGCCACCGTCGAGCGACGTCTCGACGAACATGTTGTGCGTCGCGGTACCGGAGACGAGATTGTGGAAGAGCAAGTAGACCTTGTTGCTGCCCGGATCGGCAGCGAGCCATGGGCGGTCGGTGTCGGCGAGTGTCGTTCCCTGCGACGCAGTCCAGGTCTTGCCGCCGTCGTCCGAATAAGCGGTGCGGAAGTTGATCCCGCCGAAGTCGAGCTCGGTCTCGACGATCCGGCCGGAAGGCGTCGTGACGATGTCGACGTCCGTGCTCGCAACCGTCTGTCCGACGGGCTCGGTCGGCGTCTGCGTCCAGCTCAGCCCGTTGTTGGACCCCCAAACGGCGGTCGAGTTGTCCGCCGCGTTGCTCTCGATCCAGAACTGGCCGGAGGTCGAGATCGCCTCGCGCGGCTCGGAGAACCCGTTGGAGTTCGGCAACCGCGCGGTCGTGAAGGGCGAGCCGGCGCCCGTGCCTGGAGAAGCCCCGAATCCGAGAAACGCAAAGGCCAAGCCGAGAAGCGGGAGAAGCCGCAGGCGCATGCAGCGCTAGTTGTGCGCGGCGGCGGCTGATCTCAAACCTGCTTGGGCGAGTCTGCTCGAGTAGGCATGATGCTGCCGTGGATCCGGCGGCGAGGTAGCGGTCTGGCGCGGCGAGCAGCCGCGCGTTTCCGGCGCAGCGCTTCCGAGGCCCGTAACGCGGGGGCTCGGGCGCCTGCGCGCCCACCAATACGACTCGGAGGTACCACGCATGAATCGTCAGAACCTCTTCTCCGACGCATGGGACGGAGAGAACGAAGAAGCCGGGACTCGGCATCGAATCTTCTGGCGGCCGGACGAGGCCAGGATGGGAGCAACGCTGTACGAACTGGCCCCCGGCGCGCCTGAGATGCGGATGCATATGCACTTCGGAGCTGAAGAGATGTTCTTCGTCCTGAACGGTCGTCCCGTCTTCCGAAACCAACACGGCGAAGAGGAGTTATGTCCGGGCGACTTCGTCTTCTGCCCCGAGGGACGTGCCGGCCTACATACGTTCAGCAACCCGAGCGAAGAACCCGCTCAGATCCTCGCGATCAGTGCCGGGAGCTTCCCGGACGTCGTCGCCTATCCCGAACACGGATATGCCTGGGTGGCGACTCGCGATCCCGATCCCAAGCTACTCGCGAGAGGCGGCGACCCCGGCATAATCGCTCGCTTCGAGATCCCCATCGAGTAATCGCTCGGCCGAATCGGCCAATGCCAAAGCCGAAGAGGCCGGGCGAGCGGCCTCTTCGCTTAGCCGCGGTGGACCGACGAGGTCGTTTCGAACGTATCTTCGGCATCAAGCGCATATTCCTCATCGGCCTGCTCGTGGCCTTCAGCGTGCTCATCGCGCTGGCGACGCAACGATTGCGAGCGGCTTCGGCGGCCTCGCGGCTTGGAGCTAGCCTCGTGCCGGTCCGATTCGCTCCCGCGATTGGTTGGTACTTGCGCCGGAACAGTGTCCACGCCTGCCCCGGGGTGAGCGCGTCGCGCTGCTCGCAAGTCACCAGCGTGGCCTCAACGATTCGCTGGCGCGACTGTGTCGAATGTCTACCGCGCCGAAC
>Ga0066671_10000529_pt1 | contig 12000 bp, 13 predicted proteins | sample GraSoiAngelo_120_FD_62294 | JGI IMG/M metagenome (GOLD analysis project Ga0066671, IMG submission 62294) | Grasslands soil microbial communities from the Angelo Coastal Reserve, California, USA - 14_0919_09_20cm | ecosystem: Environmental > Terrestrial > Soil > Grasslands | place: USA...
CCCAGCCGGTTCGCGAGGGATTGCTGCAGGTAGCTGAGAAGAATCTCGACCTGGAGCCGGGTCCGGCCAAACACGATCGTCTGAACGCCGGCGCGAAGGAAGGTCTCGGCGATGCGCTGGCTTTCCAGTGTCGACGAGCGACGGATGCCGAGCTCGCGATTGATGACCGGCGGGTTGTAGAACAGCAGGCGCTTGGGCCCGGTTGGGGCGCCGTTGTTGTCGACCAAGCTCATGGGACGTCCGCTCAATCGCTCGGCCAGCTCCTTCGGGTTGGCGATCGTCGCCGAGCAACAGACCACAACCGGGTGGCTGTCGTAGAAGGCACAAACTCGCCAGAGCCGCCGCAGAACGTTCGCCAGGTGGCTACCGAACACGCCGCGGTAGGCGTGCAGCTCGTCGATGACGACGTACTTGAGGTTGGCAAACAGCTTGACCCATCGGGTGTGATGGGGCAGCACGCCGGTGTGCAACATGTCTGGATTCGTGACGACGATGTGGCCTGCCTGGCGAATTGCCTGTCGGGCGCTGACCGGTGTGTCGCCGTCGTAGGTGTAGGTCTTGAGATCGACCTTCAGCTCGCCAACGAGCCCATGCAGCTCGGCGAGCTGGTCCTGTGCCAGGGCCTTGGTCGGAAAGAGATAGAGCGCTCGGGCCTCGCGATCCTTGAGCAGCGCCTGCAAGACCGGCAGGTTGTAGCAGACGGTCTTTCCTGAAGCGGTCGGCGTGACAACCACCACGTCCTTGCCGGCCAGCGCCAGCCGGGTCGCCTCGGCCTGGTGGGTGTAAAGCCGCGTAATGCCTCTCGCCGCCAGCGCCTGCCCCAGCCGGTAGTCGAGCGCCTCAGGAAACGCCGCGTACCGCGCCTGACGAGCCGGCAGCGTGTGATCGAGCGTCAGCTGGCGGCGAAACTCATCCTGGACAAGCAGCCGATCCAGCGCCATCTCGATCGACATGTCCAACGCATCTTAGCGAACATATGTTCGCCGTGCAAGCCCGGCGCCTTCTACGTCAGGCGAGCCTGGTCAAAAATGAGATCAGGAACGATAAACCGGCGCTCGCGATCAGGACGGCGAGGAGGCAGCCGCCGTAGCCGAATGCCCGCGCACTCCGGAAGCGCTCTAGCTCGAGCCAGGCGCGTTTCTGTTTTGGGTCTCCATCACTCATTCGTGCAGCCGGAAGTACTTGAAACCTTCCGCGACCGGGAGGCCCTGGCTCTTTCCCATCTCGGCGGCCCGCTCGCGGATAGTTTGCTCGAGCTCTTCCCAATCGCCCACCTGGCTCTTGTGCTCCTTGAGCGCCTCGATCTTGAGCCCGATCGTATCGCTGATGTCGACCCAAACATCGGCCTCATTGGATCCCGAAAGGTAGATCTCCTTGACCTCGTGCGGATCGAGCCCCTCCTCGATCAGTTCGGGAAAGACGAGGCGCGTGTCAGACCCGGGAATGATCGCGTCGAGCGTCGCCTCGCCGGCGGCCCGATGGTCCGGGTGATTGATGTAGCGCTGGCCGGTCCAGCGCCGCGTGGGATCGGGAGCAACGACGACATCGGGCTTGGTCCGGCGGATCCAGCGGGTGATCTGGCGGCGAAGGTCGAGCGTCGGCTGCAGGGACCCGTCGTCATACCCGAGGAAGAACACGTCCTTGACCCCCAACTTCATAGCAGCGGCGCGCTGCTCCGCGTGGCGGATCTGGGCGAGCCGCTCGGCCGTCATTGCCGGGTCGCTGCTGCCGCGGTTGCCGTCGGTGAGGATCAAGTAGGTGACCTGCCGGCCTTCCGCGGCCCACCTTGCGATCGTCCCCGCGGCGCCGAACTCCGCGTCATCCGGGTGGGCCATGACGACCAGGACGCGAACCTGACCGTTAGGCGTCTGCTGCATCAAGCGGGCGTCGGAATCGAGGTCGAGACTTCGTAATCGACAAAGTCTTTGAAGTGCGCCCCGTCGCCGCAAACCGGACAGTTCGGATCGCGCTTGAGGCGCAGAGTGCGGAATTCGTCCGCCAGCGCGTCCACCATCAGGAGCCGGCCGATGAGCGGCTCGCCAATTCCGAGTAAGAGCTTGACCGCCTCATTGGCTTCGAACAGGCCGACGATGCCCGGGAGGATGCCAAGGGTGCCGGCTTCATCGCAACTCGGGGCGAGCTCGGGCGGTGGCGGCTCCGGGAACACGCAGCGATAGCACGGGCCTTCGAACGGCTTGAAGACGCTCACCTGGCCGTCGAACCGGAAGATGCTGCCGTGGACCACCGTCTTCTTCAGCAAGACGCTGGCGTCATTGACCAGGTAGCGAGTCGGGAAGTTGTCGCTGCCGTCGACGATCAGGTCGTAGTCCTTGAAGATCTCGATGATGTTGTCGCGCGTCAAGCGCGTCTGATAGGGGACGACTTTCACGTCCGGGTTCAGGTCTTCGAGCGTCTGCTTCGCCGACTCGACCTTGGGCTCACCGATCCGCTTGCTGTTGTGCAGGATCTGGCGCTGCAGGTTGCTTTCGTCGACGACGTCGGAGTCAACGATGCCGATCGTTCCGACACCAGCCGCCGCCAGGTAGTAGGCGGAGGGTGAGCCGAGACCGCCGGCGCCGATGATCAGCACCTTCGAGTCGAGCAATTTGAGCTGCCCCTCCTTCCCCACCTCGGGAATGAGGACGTGGCGGCTGTAGCGCTTCATCTGCGAGGGGGTGAGCTCGCGCGGCACCACGAACTCGAGCCCGGCGTCCTTCCAGGCGCCGAAGCCGCCCTTGAGCGAGGCGACATTCTTGTAGCCCATCTGCTGGAGCGTTTCTGCGGCGAAGGCCGACCGGTTTCCAGCGGCGCAATAGGCGACGATCGGCGTCTGGTAGTCGCCAATGTACTGCTCGACCCGCGACTCGAGATAGCCGCGCGGAATGTGAATCGCGCCCGGGATGACACCCTGCTCGACCTCGTCCTGCTCCCGGACGTCGATCAGAACGGGCTTCTGACCGTCCTTCCGAGAGGCATCCAGTTGGCGGACGTCGACTTCTCGAATCCGGCCCTTGACGGCCCTCAGCATGTCGCGGTAACTGGCCATGTCCTACAAAAGTCTACCCACGTTTGACGGAATAAATTCCACTCTCGTTCCCTCCCTCTCTGGGGCAGGGCAGGATGGGGCCCCTTAGATCGTGGTCGGCGTCGCCGCCCGCTCCAGCCGACCGACCACCGCGTCCGTGACTTCCCTCGTGCCCACGGCCGTCGGATCGTTGCGATCCGCCTTCATGTCGTAGGTCACGGCCTTGCCTTCGCGAATCGTTTCGGCAATCGCGCCTTCGAGCATGTTCGCGGCGTAGGTTTCGCCGAGGTGCCGCAGCATCATCACGCCTGAAAGCATCATCGCCATCGGGTTGATCTTGTTCGTCCCGGCGTATTTCGGAGCGCTGCCATGCGTAGCCTCGAAGAGCGCGATCTCATCTCCCAGGTTGGCTCCCGGCGCCAATCCCAAGCCCCCGACCAGGCCGGCGCAAAGATCGGACAGGATGTCGCCGTAGAGGTTGGGCATGACGATGACGTCGTATTCGCGCGGATTCTGGACCAGTTGCATCGACATGTTGTCCACGATCCGGTCGTTGAACTGCATGTCCGGGTGCTCCTTGGCGATCTCCTCGGCGACCTGGAGAAAGAGCCCGTCCGTGAACTTCATGATGTTCGCCTTATGGACCGCGGTCACCTTCCGGCGGCCGTGCGTCCGAGCGTAGTTGAAGGCGAAGTTGACGATCCGCGCGCTCGCGGTCACGGAGATGGGCTTGATGCTCAGGCCCGAGTCCGGCCGGATCGACTTGCCGGTGGCGGCGCTGATCCGTCCGATCATCTCCTCGGTTTCCGGCTTGCCTTCCTGGAACTCGATGCCGGCGTAGATGTCCTCGGTGTTTTCGCGAACGATGATGAGATCGATGTTGTCGTAACGCGACCGCACGCCTGGATAGGTCTTGCAGGGCCGAACCAGCGCATAGAGGTCGAGCTCCTTGCGCAGCGCGACGTTGACCGACCGGATCCCCTTGCCGATCGGCGTCGTCAGCGGGCCCTTGATGGCAACCTTGTTTCGCCGGATCGATTCGAGGACGTGATCCGGCATGGGGGTGCCGTACTGCTTCACCACCCCGAGCCCGGCGTTCTGGACGTCCCAGTCGAATTCCACACCGGTGGCTTCCAGGACCCGGCGGGTGGCTTCACTGACTTCGGGACCGACCCCATCACCCGGGATCAAGGTCACGCGATGCGCGGCCAAATCGACTTCAATGGTACCAGCGGTCCGTTCCGCAACCTTCTAATCCGTATCCTTCTAATGTGTTGCGCGCGGGAGTCCAGAGCAGTCCCTTTGAAACGCGGGCGCAGAGCCCGCTGGCGCAGGCGAACTACAAGCTCTGGATCGAGCATGCGCGCGCTGAAAATCGCCGCGAGCTCGAGCGATTGATCGCCACCTTGCACGACGACTGCGAGTACGAGGTGATTCCTCTCGGTCAGCGCTGGCAAGGCAAGGATCAAGTTCGCGAGTTTTATCGAGGCCTCTGGCGTGGTATCCCCGACGTCAAGCTCGAGTTGCTCAACCGGGTGGACGCGGACGATTGCATCGTCGAGGAATCGGAGGTTTACGGCACCATGGAGGGGCCGCTCTTCGGCGTCGAACCGAGCGGCCGCCCGCTGCGCTACCGGGTTGTCATCTTCTTCCCTGTCAGGGACGGTCTCTTTACCGGCGAGCGGGTCTATTTCGATCTGGCGGAGTTTGCCCGCCAGGTGCCCGCCCTCAATTTCCCTCCCCCTCTGGGGGAGGGCAGGGTGGGGGCCACATGAAGGTCGGCGCCGTCAAGGAGATCCTGCCCGGCGAACGCCGCGTCGGCCTCGTGCCGGACACCGTCACCAAGCTGGTAGCCGCCAAGCTCGAGGTCTCGATCCAGGCGGGCGCCGGCAGCGAAGCCTTCTATTCCGACGACGCGTATCAGAAGGCAGGCGCCACGATCGTCGCCGAGGGCCGCCGAATCTTGAGTGACGCCGATGCCGTGCTCAAGGTCCAGCCGCCATCGATCGACGAGGTAGCCGCGCTGAAGCCCGGCGCGATCCTGATCAGCTTCTTGCAACCATCCGCTCATGCGGACGTCGTCAAGGCGCTGGCCAGCCAAAAAGTGACCGCCTTCAGCCTCGAGCTGGTCCCCCGCATCAGCCGCGCGCAGAGTATGGATGCGCTTTCCTCACAGGCGGGCGTTTCTGGATACAAGTCCGTGCTCCTCGCCGCCAACCGGCTCGGCAAGTTCTTCCCGCTGCTGATCACGGCCGCAGGCACCGTGACGCCGGCTCGCGTGCTCGTGCTGGGAGTGGGTGTGGCTGGTCTCCAGGCGATCGCGACCGCGCGACGGCTCGGCGCCGTCGTCGAGGCGTACGACGTGCGGCCAGCGGTCAAGGATGAAGTCAAAAGCCTCGGCGCAACCTTCGTCGAACTGCCGCTTGAAGCGCAGGAGGGGCAGGGCGGGTACGCGGCGCAGCAGTCCGAGGAATTCCTGCGCCGGCAGCGCGAGCTGATCGGCGATCACGTGGCGACCGCCGACGTCGTCATCACGACGGCGGCCGTTCCCGGGCGCCGGGCACCGACGCTCGTGACCAGGGACATGGTCGTCCGCATGCGTCCCGGTTCGGTGATCGTGGACCTCGCCGCCGACACGGGTGGTAATGTCGAAGTGACCAAGCCCGGCGAGGCGATCGTGCTCAACGGCGTGACTATCGACGGCAGCCGTAACCTGGCCACCACCATGCCGGTGCACGCCAGCCAGCTCTTCAGTCGCAACGTCAGCACCCTCTTGCTGAGCCTGGTCAAGGACGGCCAGGTAAAGCTCGATTTCAGCGACGAGATCGTCAAAGGCTGCTGCCTGACCAACGCCGGCGAGCTGGTTCATCCGCAGGCAAAAGCCCTGCTGGAGACATCGAAGGCGTGAATTCCGAGCTCCTGACCGAATTCACCTACTTCGTGCTCGCCATTTTCGTCGGCATCGAGGTCATCTCGCGGGTTCCGACCATTCTTCACACACCGCTGATGTCGGGAACGAATGCCATCCACGGCATCATCCTGGTCGGGGCGATCGTGATTGCGGCCAATGCCAGGACTCCGCTCGAGATCGTCCTCGGCTTCGTCGCCGTGGTGCTGGCGACACTCAATGTTGTCGGCGGCTTCGTGGTCACCGATCGGATGCTCGAAATGTTCAAAGGGCGCCAGCCGCCGTCCAAGCAGCCGACGAAGTGACGATCTGGATTGCGCTCGCGTACCTCCTGGCGGCGGTCCTCTTCATCCTGGGTCTGAAACAGCTGAGCTCGCCGCGCGGCGCACGTCGCGGCAACCAGACGGCGGCGGTCGGCATGGTGATTGCGCTGCTGGCCACGCTGCCGTCGCTGCGCTTCACCACGGCGGGCATCGTGGTGATCATCCTCGGGCTCGCCATCGGGGCGCCGATCGGCGCCGTTTCGGCGCGCCAGGTCCACATGACGGCGATGCCGCAAATGGTGGCCGCCTTCAATGGTGTTGGCGGCGGCGCTTCTGCGCTGGTGGCAATCTCGGAGCTGCTCCATCTGGGTGCTCATCCCGCCTTCCAGATCACCTTCCCCAGCATCTTTTCCATGGTGGTTGGTGGCATCTCGTTCGCCGGAAGCGCGGTCGCCTTTGCCAAGCTGCAGGGCCTCGTCACCGGGACGCCGATCACCTATGCCGGTCAGCAGGTCGTCAATGCCCTGCTCGCGATCGCGATCGTGGCGCTGGCGGTTGCGAACCTCGCGATTGGCTCGCAGGCGGTCTTCTTCATCCCACTACTCCTGCTCGCGCTCGTGCTTGGCGTCGCCTTTGTCATTCCAATCGGCGGCGCCGACATGCCGGTCGTGATTTCTCTCCTCAACGCCTTCACCGGGCTTTCCGTTGCGGCAAGCGGGTTTGTCCTCAACAACTTCGCCTTGATCGTTGCCGGAACGCTTGTCGGCGCGTCGGGCACGTTGCTGACGACGCTGATGAGCCAGGCGATGGGCCGCTCGCTTGCCAACGTCCTGTTCGGCGCCTTCGGCCAGGTGCAAACGGCGGCAGGCGGCACCGCCGTCACGGCGGAAGGCAAGTCGGTCCGTTCGGGCAGCCCGGAAGATGTCGGGACCATGCTCGCCTACGCGCGCAAAGTGATCATCGTGCCCGGGTACGGCCTGGCCGTGGCCCAGGGTCAGCACGCCGTCAAGGAGCTGGCGGATGAGCTGGAGAAGCGCGGCGTCGAAGTCGATTACGCGATCCATCCCGTGGCCGGCCGGATGCCCGGGCACATGAATGTCCTGCTCGCCGAGGCCAACGTGCCGTATGAGCAACTGAAGGAAATGGATGACATCAACGGTGAGTTCCAGTCGGCGGACGTCGCCATGGTGGTGGGGGCCAATGACGTGGTCAATCCAGCGGCGCGCAACACGCCAGGCAGCCCGATCTACGGCATGCCGATCCTCAACGTCGACCAGGCGAAGAACATCGTCTTTATGAAGCGCAGCATGCGGCCCGGGTTCGCGGGCATCGACAACGAGCTGCTCTACGACCCGAAGACGATCATGCTCTTCGGCGATGCCAAGGACTCGCTGACCAAGCTGGTCGGCGCCGTCAAAGCCGCCTGACCAAAGACTCCCGCTGGGTTAGGCTTCCGGCTTCAGGTCCAGCGACACGGAGTTGATGCAGTAGCGCTGACCGGTCGGCTGTGGTCCGTCGTCGAAGACGTGGCCGAGATGCGACCCACAGCGACGGCATACGACTTCCGTGCGCCGCATGAATAAGCCATTGTCCGGGCGCAGCTCAACGGCCTCCCGGTTCGCGGGCTCGTAGAAGCTTGGCCAACCCGTGCCTGACTCGAACTTCGTTTTTGAACTGAACAGCTCCGCGCCGCAGGCCGCGCAGCAATAGGTGCCGTCGCCCTTGGTGTGGACATATTGACCGGTGAAGGGCCGTTCCGTGCCCTTTTGGCGGAGAACTTCATACTGCTCCGGCGTCAGCTGGGCGCGCCAATCGGCGTCGGTCTTCGAGATCTCGGTGCTCACCCTGTCAGTTTACTTGCCGTCCGGCGGCATCGCCGCCCTATATTGGGAATCCCGGCAGGGGCGGTGACATGACGCTCTCGATAACCACGTTCAACTGGCTGCAAGCCCCCGACTACTGGCTCAGCCGCCTGGTCATTTCGCGTGGCATGGGAGCGATTTACCTGGTTGCGTTTCTCGTCGCGTTCAATCAGTTTCCGGCCCTGCTCGGTGAGCGCGGCCTGCTGCCTGCGCCCGACTTCATCCGGCAGATTCCCTTCGATCGAATCCCGAGCCTGTTTCACCTTCGCTACTCGGACCGCCTCCTCCGGGCTGCCGCCGCCATCGGCATCGTGCTGTCCGTGGCAATTGTCCTGGGCATTGTCGACGCCGCGCCCGTGCTCGTCTGGATGCTCGTCTGGCTGGTGTTGTGGGTGGTCTATCTGTCGATCGTCAACATCGGGCAAATCTTCTACGGCTTTGGCTGGGAGTCCCTCCTCCTCGAAGCCGGTTTCCTCGCCATCTTCCTCGGGCCGGCGTCGATCGCGCCGCCGATCGTCGTGATCTGGATGTTCCGCTGGCTGCTGTTTCGCGTCGAGTTCGGGGCAGGGCTGATCAAGCTACGCGGCGATCCCTGCTGGCGCGACCTGACCTGCCTCTACTACCACCACGAAACCCAGCCCATGCCGAATCCGCTGAGCTGGTTCTTTCACCATCTCCCACGACCTCTTCACAAAGCTGAGGTCGCGGGGAATCATTTCGCTCAGCTCATTGCGCCGATCGGCCTGGCATTTCCGCAGCCGATCTCCGATGCGGCCGGCCTGGTGATCATCGTCACCCAGCTATGGCTGGTCTTGAGCGGCAACTTCTCGTGGCTCAACTGGGTCACCATCGTCTGCGCCGTGGCGGCCCTGGACAATGCCGCACTGTCCAGCCTGCTACCCATCCATTCAGCCGTCCTCACTGCGCAACCAGGCTGGTTCCAGGTGGTCCTGCTGGCGCTTACGCTCTTCATTCTGGTTCTGAGTTACGCGCCGGCTCGCAACCTGTTGTCGCGACGCCAGCTCATGAATTTCAGCTTCAACCCGTTCCACCTGGTCAACGCCTATGGCGCCTTCGGATCGATCACGCGCGTCCGTTATGAGATCGTCGTCGAGGGCACAGCGGCGTTGGCACTGGGGCCCGCCACCGACTGGAAGGAGTACGAGTTCAAGGGCAAGCCCACCGCGCTTCGCCGTCTCCCACCCCAGGTTGCGCCCTATCACCTGCGACTCGATTGGCTGATGTGGTTCGCAGCCATGTCGTCCCCGGGCGAACATACGTGGTTCATTCCGCTGCTGATCAAGCTGCTCCAAAACGATCGGCCCACGTTGAAGCTAATCAAGCGCAATCCGTTTACTGAGAAAGCGCCGACGTACGTTCGTGCTCGTCTGTACCGGTATCGTTTCAGCACAACCGACGAACGACGAACGACGAAGCAGTGGTGGATGCGTCAGTTGGTTGGCGATTATGTGCCGCCGGTCCGGCTGCGAGCTGCCCAGACCGATGATTGATCAGAACCGGTGAAGGATCGGAATCCGTGGCGCCAGCACGTAATTGAGCTGAATGGCCACGATCAGGAGGATGCTCACCCAGGTCGGAAACACGAGAGACAGCGCCGTTGCGATGCCATAGAGCGCCTGCGCGATCAGGATCCGACCGCGAAAGAGTCGAGCGCCCTCGCGCTTGATGGTCTCCTCGAATAAATCGGCCCGGAGCGCGTACTCGAGGCTGGCGAGCAGCGTCACGCCGAGCAGCGCGATGTTCAGCCAGTACTCGACCAGCGCCAGCTTGAAGCTCGGAAAGCGCGCCAGCAGGCCGGTCGAAAACGGCACCAGCGTAACCGCGAACAGGAACGTGAGCTGGAGCCAGGCGTAGTTGCGATTGCTTTTTGTCAGCTGACTCATTTGGGTTCCCTGACCAACCCAGAAGATTCCCAACGTCATAAAACTCATCGTGTAGACAACCAGGTTTGGTCCGAGGAGCTTGAGCGCCTCCCACAGATCGCTTTCGGTGTGGATGGCCACGACCGGCAGGGCGAGGCCGAGCACGAGCAGGGTCATCCCGACCGCGAAGATGCCGTCCGAAATCCCGGCGAGCCGGTCGATGCTGCTCCCGGCGAGCTCGTTGTAGCGCCTCCGTCCCCGCAGCATTCTCCCAGGATTATCCTTTGCGGGGTCCGACGGCCGAGCACCGGTGCAGGCGAATACTTTCGCCGTGGGGAAACCATTCCCAGCGTGTTTGCTCGTTTCATCACCGAATACCGTGATGAGAACGACATCGTAGGCACGCTCGCCGGCGAGTGCGTCATCCAGGATTCACAGGCGCGAACCAAGACGAGCGAGGTCTATTCCGCGTTCCGGGCATGGTGCATTGCCCAAGGATTGCCGTTGCGCTTCATCATCGGCGACCAGCGTTTGCAACCGAGATGAAGATGCGCCATCCCGAGAGGCCCTACCAAGGGATCGCCCACTACCACGGCATGCGGCTGAAGGCGGACATCTTTTCCAGCAATCTCTACTAACCCCAGGGTGGTGACCATGTTGCACGGCGAAACCGTAGTACTAGCGCAAGCAGACGCCGACACCAAGATGCTGGCTCGAATGATGACGCGGTGGTTCAACAAGTGGGGCGAGCAATGCCGCAGATGCGATGGCAACTTGGCAGGAGGTGAGATGCGTTCGACAGCGCTCCGCATCGGCTCCATCGTCGTGACCCGTCCGCACTGCGGCTATTGGCTGAAGTTTTACTAGGGGCCTTGGTCGGGGGTGACCGCTTCTTGGTGGAGGGTTTGAACTCAGAAGGCTAAACCGGACATTGTTCGTTTCCTTGGGCAGAGGAGTCCAAGAATTTTTTCCGTTCCAGAACGAAACATGGGTCAAAGGAGTTTTCGAGTTCAAACGCCCACCAAACGACCCCGACCGCCCATCAAGGGTTATGTCAATTCACGGAACGGTCAACGTGGATCACCTACAACTAGCTACCCGTCTATCTGCCATACCTGCCGGAAACCCTCGAATTTGGCAGCCCTGGCCGGCCCTACAGGAAACGACATAGGTACCACCATCAAAAGGACGCGGCGGGGCTCCGCAAAATTGACAGCAGCGTTATAGCTTGTTATATATGTGGCTGGGGTTAACCGTTTTCGCTTCAAGGTGGCAGGAGGTCAACAGATGAGCAAGAGATTGCTGAGCATGCTTGCGGCGGTTTTGCTTATTCCCGCGTTCGGAAGCAGTCAAGCGTTCGCGCTTGACCTGCAAGCCGTCTCGCTTTCTGTATCCGTTGGCAGCGACGTCGACACCGTCCCGCTCGCACTGGATCCGGACACGCTTGCCGGCCTCCAGGAAGCGAATACGGCGCTCAATACGCGTTCAGTCGGGCTCCCACCCCTATCTGCCGCTCTCGCAATCGCTGATCCGACCCTCCTCCTCAATGATCCAGCCGGCGGGAACCACAGCTTTGTCCACGGGTCAGGAACGATTTCGAATGGCGCTTACGACAACTCGATTTCCGTGAGTGCTCACTCAATGCCGAATGGTTCGCCAACGTTGGCAAAGGGTCATCTTCGCCAAAGCGTCACTGGGACCATCAATGGCAGCTACGAAGCGACGATCACATGCCTCTTCGTCGTCGGCAATACAGCGACCGTCAGTGGCCGGATCACCGAGGCGAGCGGTTACTACGCTCCGCTCGGTGTGCCATACCAGTGGACGATTGTCACGTTCAGCGACAACGATCCAACCGGTATCGATGGCTTCGACAATACTGGTGCCCAGTATTCAACCACGCAGCCGGACTGCAAGAGCGTCTCGGGCACGATACCCATCACAGAGGGCGCCTATGAGGTTCACGAAGTGCCCCTTTCCTAACGACAGTCCAGTCGACGCACTAAAGATCGTCGACTGTTCCTCCTCCTGTCCGGGAGCCGCAGATGCGCCATCTCGC
>Ga0066671_10000532_pt1 | contig 11927 bp, 14 predicted proteins | sample GraSoiAngelo_120_FD_62294 | JGI IMG/M metagenome (GOLD analysis project Ga0066671, IMG submission 62294) | Grasslands soil microbial communities from the Angelo Coastal Reserve, California, USA - 14_0919_09_20cm | ecosystem: Environmental > Terrestrial > Soil > Grasslands | place: USA...
GCGCCCGCCAGAAGATCACCTTCGGAGAGATGCGCTCCACCGGCGTGCGCGGCGTTCAGTTCGGCGGCGTGCTGTGAGCGATAAAAAAATCCCGTCCGTGCGGGGAGCAGCGGACGGGAAGGAGTACGAAGAAGCTTTAATTGATTGACCGCCAATAAAGCCTCAATACCGGGCCCACCAAACAACCGCCAACCACGGCATCAAGCCTGTCACCCAAATAGCCACCGCCATCCAGTCGGCCCTAAGAAATCTTCGCTGCATCGGTCCCCTCCGATATACGAGGAATTCTGCCATCACTTACTCAGGCCCCACCTAGTTTACCGCGATCTATTGAGGCTCAAAAAGGGCGAGTTTAAAGCCAAAAAAGGCCATTTTGGTCGAGTCCCGAACTGCACGTGAGCCAAGTCGGACGACGCACCTCATCTGCGTGCTGCTGATCGCGGCGGGTTTAAGCTGTATCCGCTGGAAGCAACCGTTGATGCGGGAGGCAGAAATAAAACCTGCGAGCCCTGCTTCCTTGCTTCAGGCGTCCGGGTTTTCGCGACCCTTTTTCTGTTTAGAAGTTAGAGATGAAGGGTTGGTCCTCAAAAGCTCTAACTTCTGTAGGTGGTGGAGATACCCGCGTATCTCTGCAGATGAGTTCTTGGCCCGTGTTGCCCCGGGCGATCGCGCCGTCCATCGTCTGCGCCCGCCAACCCGCGCCGCGTCACTTCGTGCTAGCGGGAGGCTGCGACAGATAGGCCAGCAGCTTCATTTCGCGGCGACCGCGCGTCACCGTATCCAGTACCAGTCCCGACGATGCCGACAACAACGCCACGATCATCAGGCCCATCGACAGCACCGCGGTCGGCAGCCGGGGGACAAGGCCGGTTTCCAGGTAGGTGACGACGATCGGAACGGCGAGGGCGATCGAGAGCAGCGCCAGAAAAATCCCGATCGCGGTAAAGAAGCGCAATGGCTTTTCCGACCGGTAGAGCTTTAAAATGGTGCCGATAATCCGCAAACCGTCTCGCCAGGTATTGAGCTTGCTGAACGATCCCTCCGGCCGCGCATAATAGGGCGTTTCGACCTCGGCGACCGGCAGCGCCAGCTCAAGCGCATGAACGCTCAGCTCGGTTTCGATTTCAAATCCGTCTGACAGTACCGGAAACGATTTGACGAAGCGGCGCGAGAACACGCGATAGCCGGAGAGAATATCCTTGAAGGCCTTGCCAAACACCTGCGACAGGAAGCTCGTCAGCATCCAGTTGCCGGTGCGATGGCCGCGCCGGTAGGCCGCTTCGGACTGATCGACGCGAAGGCCCACGACCATATCGAGATGCTCCGACAGCAGTACATCGATCATGCGCGGCGCGCTCGGCGCATCGTAAGTTGCGTCGCCGTCGACCAGCACATAGACGTCGGCGTCGACGTCGGCGAACATGCGCCGGACCACATGGCCCTTGCCCTGGCGGTATTCGCTGCGCACCTCAGCACCCGCCTCGCGGGCGACCGCGGCGGTCCGATCAGACGAATTGTTGTCGTAGACATAGATCTGGGCCGACGGCAGCGCTTTACGAAAATCGCCGACGACCGTTGCGACCGCGGCCTCCTCGTTGAAGCACGGCACCAGTACGGCAATCCGCATCGCTTGAAGTGTCATTTGCAGAAACGCCCGTCGGTTGAGACCGACTCAAGGGTAGCATGATCGGGCTTTTGCCGCCCGCTTAAGCGGGGCATCGTCCACTACTTCCGCCGGCCGTGTCAGCGAGCCGAATAGCCGAATCGCAGAAAAGCATGGAGGCGGGAACCGTATAATACGGCGTTAAGAGGGGTAGCTTAAGAGGAACGCCGGATTAACCAGGCAAATTTCCGGCCGTGACCGAGGCAAGCTGCGGGATAGCGTTCCCCAAGCCGCGAACGCAAGATCAGGCCAATCCACCCAATCGCCAGCCGCGCGAAGCTCAAGGGTCGGTCGATCAGCTTTCAAACGCCACGCCAAAAAAATCGCCCTGGCGCCAAACCAATCGGCACATCCGAACCGATCTGAAATTGTCAAAGGACAATGCAAATTCCAGCGGCATGATTTTCAGGCCCTGGAGGCGAATACCGGCACCGGAATTTGTGACGTCGTGAACCGTGCAAGCATGGACGCCGGCGCCTTCGCTGAAAAACAGCAGCGCGCCTTTGGATATCTTCGTCCTTCCGATGGATCTCCGATCACTCGCTTCCGTCATGCGCGTACTCGATGAACTTCTTATAGATCCAACGGTGTCCGTCATGGCGCCGCCATACCCTGCCATGGACGAGGCGCCCCGTGATCGATCGCCGCGGGACAATCACGGTCCATAGATGCCAGACCTGCGTCCAGGTGGTTGGCGGGTCGAGATGCATCGAAGTATGTCGGTCGCTGTCGGCAATCATTGCGTGGGGGCTCGCGAAGGATAGGGGGCTTTAGAAATCCGTTTCAGGGTCATTGATCTTTGCCAACTGCCGGGACAAAACGGCAATGGTGCTCTGGATGTTGTCCCGGCGTGCGCACATCGCTCTTGCCCCGACCGGGTAGGCGAAGCTTGTGGGGTCGCGGACCTGAGATCCTTCCAGAATGGCATCGATGCTGGCGTTGAGGCTGGATGCGGCGCGTTCGAGCGCCGCGATCATGTTCCTGATCCGCACCGCCGCCGCGCGGTTGTTTTCGGTTTCCTTTTGTCTGCGCCTTTCGTCCTGAACGAAACGTTTGTTAGCGCGCGTGCGAACCCGGTCTGGCTGATTCCTGCGCTCGGTCACTGTTGTCTCAAGATAGTACTGGTCCGCCATGTGCTGCCCCGTCCTGGTACACTACAAATGGGATTTCGACGTTCAGACCAGACAATCGCAAGAAGCTTGCCAAGGGAGCGTGCAAGGAGGCGTATCTTCGGACTTTTCGTGTAGTTAACCCTTCGTTGGGGGTATAAACGCGCCGTAAGATGCGACGCGGCGCAAGCCTTAGACTCCAGGTTTCGGCGCGGCTACCATTCAAGAGGTTGATATGCGGTCGGCTATATCGAAGGACCTAAGTTTGCGATCCAGCGATGGACCGCGGAAGATCGTTGCCGTGATCGGCGACATCATGGTCGATCGTTACCTGACCGGCAGGATCGAGCGCATTTCGCCCGAGGCGCCGGTCCCCGTGCTCGTTCATAATCACGAGAGGACCGTTGCTGGCGGTGCCGCAAACGTTGCGATGAATATCGCGTCGCTCGGCTGCGCTGTCCATTTGGTCGGAGCAATCGGCTCGGATGCCGACGGTGAAGATATAAGAACTCTTTTGTCCGATGCCGGGATTTCGCCGGAGTGGCTCGTGGTGGACCCTGGTCGGCCGACCATCAGCAAAACCCGCATCGTGAGCGGTCGTCAGCAGTTGGTCCGGATCGATCGCGAATTGACCGGGCGCCTCGCGTCCGAGGTCGAAGAGCGGATAATTCGTGCGGCAGGGGCCGCGATTTCAAAAGCCGACATCGTGGTATTGTCGGACTACGCCAAGGGCGTGTTCGGTGATCGCGTGCTGCTGGAAGTGATCGGTGCGGCCAAATCGGCTGGCAAGCGCGTGCTTGTCGATCCTAAGCGGCGCACTTTTGAAGTCTACCGTGGCGCCGACGTCATCAAACCGAACGCAGGCGAGCTTTCGGCAGCGACCGGGTTGCCGTGCGCCACCGATCAGGACCTTGAGGCGGCAGCTCTCGAACTGACAAAGCAGTTTGCGGGGACACTGGTGGTTACTCGCGGCGAAGCCGGGCTTTCACTGTTTTCGCCGGGGCAACCCGCGCGCCACATCACCACCGTCGCCCAGGAAGTCGCGGACGTTTCAGGTGCAGGCGATACGGCGCTGGCCGCGCTGGCCGTCGCTATGGCCGAAGGGTTGCCAATCGACGATGCGGCGGTGATCTCGAACTTCGCTGCTGGAATTGCGGTCGGCAAGCTCGGAACCGCCGTCATTAGCCGAAAGGAACTAAATACGGCGCTGTTGCGCGCGTCGGAAGCGGATTATCACCCGGGTGCTCTGACGAATCTTGCGGCTGCGGCTGAGATGGCTAACGCTTGGCGGTTGGCGGGTGAGCGCGTCGTCTTTGCCAATGGGTGCTTCGATCTCGTGCATGCCGGCCATATCGAATTGCTTACGTCGGCGGCCGCTGAGGGCGACCGTCTCATCGTCGGGCTCAATTCAGATGCTTCAGTCAGGAGGCTAAAGGGGCCGACGCGGCCGATCCAGACCGAGGCAGACCGTGCTCGGATCGTGGGCGCGCTCAGGGCGGTCGATCTCGTCGTGCTGTTTGATGAGGACACGCCCTTGGCCCTGATCGATGCGATCTGTCCGGATGTCCTGGTAAAGGGGGCCGACTATACGGAAGATAAAGTGGTGGGTGGCGACCTCGTGAAGTCGCGCGGAGGGAGGGTTGCGCTCGTTCCGCTCGTTGTTGGCCGTTCCTCAACGACGATTGTGGAAAGGATGAGATCGTGACCTCGCGGCCTCTCCGCGAGCTGACCAGAACAAACACGAGCCCGGATGGAATTTTGTATCGGCTGACGTAATATCAGAACGGTACTATGGCATCCGGAAGCTAGCTAGCGTCGAATACCGCGCTCTGGAATGCCAATGCAGGTGGTCGTTCCATCGGTCTCATGCGCTGCGGTGCTGCAGCGTCGCGCCGGGACGATCTTGGTCGATCCATCCGGGGCTGGTCGGGACATTCCGACCGTAGAGCTCGGGGCCTCCTCGGCAACCCCTTGCACCGCAGTGGGTGCGGGCGGCGCCGCTTGCCCTGTAATGGGCGGAGGCGGCGCCGTGCCGGTGCTGGGCGGGGAGCCGACACCGGCCATCCCGCTCGGCGCGCCGACCGATCCGGAAGGCACATCGCTGCCTTGGGCGAGAGCCAATCCGACCGGAAGGATCACGGCGAGTAGGCCAAGGGTTATCACTCTGGGTCCAGCGAAGGTCTTCATGGGTCCGCTCCTGATTTCGGTTTAAACCGTCATCGGGGGTGCTTGGTTCCCGCGATATTCAGGCCGGCTCTTGATTTTAGTGGGGACCGGCTGGGGGTCGATCGCGCTTCGGTCTATCCGGGCCCCTGACCTCTTGTCTTGGCCTGACGTAGTTGGCCCTGACATCTCTTGGCCCGACGTCGGTCAGGCTTCTTGGGCCTTGCTTCTTATGGCCGCACGGTCACAATGTCGTCGGTTGTGCCTTAATCCTTTGAACCTATTCTTGTTCAGCAAAACTGCTTCGCGGAGGGCGTTATGAGAAGGGTCGGACTGTTTGCACTCGCAGTGCTGGTCTTTGCTGCATTAACTTCCCGACCATCGGAGGCGAGGACATACGCGCATAGGTTCGGCTATTGCCTGCATGCCCTGCATTATGACGACAGCCACAGCAACAGCCTGTCGCCATACAGCTACATCTATCCGGCCGCCAATTGGGGTCCATTCTTCCAGTGTCGGATGTATTATGGCCCGGTCGCCTATCAGCCTGCGCCGTATTAATCGCCGGCGAAGCAGGCCGATCCGCTTGGATTCGCGGGCATTCTATTTGGGCACGTCAGTGTTTGGTTGCGCTTTGCGCTTCGATCAGAGCCGACCGTGCCAGTGCGTGTTTTAAGAGCTCGAGCCCATCTTTTTCCCGGCGCGGCTGAAGGTGCCCTTCGGCTGAAATTAACGGCAGTCCAGTCGAGCTATCGTGCCGAACTTTGTCCGACTGCTCGAATTCGACCATCTCGCTTGGTGTAAGACCGACGAGAATGCGATGGCCATGCTGGTCCAGCAGGTATTCGAAATCGTCGTCATTCATGCGCTCGCCTTCGGCTCACTTCCAGGACAGAGCCGGACCATAGCGGCACCGCGGGCGACTGGTTTTGCCGAGCATACGAACTTAATGCAACCGACTAGGCTTATTTTGGTGCCGCATCGGCCAAACGGTTGCGGCGCAATGGGTCAAAAATGCCTCGTCGTGTGCAACGAAGCTCTTGATAAGCTCGAGTGTCGGCGGTTTTAATGCCTGATGGACCCGACTAAAATTCGCATGAGCTATCTGCTCGTTGTTTTATTCGCTGCGATCATCGCCGCGGCTGTATTGCGTCATGTTCTCCACGTTCATGCGGGTTTCACCCGTAGAGAAATTTTAGAGGGGGCGCTGGCTTGCGTGGGCCTAACGGTCTGTCTTGCCTTTGCGTTGCGCCGCCGCCGAGATCGAAATCCCTGATGCATCTCGCCCACTCGCCTCTTCCCGATAGCGCAAGAACAGGAAAAGCGCGGCACGCTTTCCGCCAAAACGCATCAGCGGGCTCTGTGGGTCGCGCTTAATGTCACCGTCCTCGATGATCTTGATAGACGGTTTTCAGCAAGCCAACGGTCTTTCTGCGCATGAATATCGCGCACGTCGGTCCCCAAGATACCGTGCCCTTTTAAGCTTTGCGTGATTGTCACCACGCTGGTCATTGAGTTCATCCGCGAACGCACTATCGGCAAGGTTAATATTTCGTCTTACCGATTGCTTCGCTTCGCTCGGCGCGGATATTCGCGGCAGCATCGATGCGCGCCTGGCGGCTGGCCGATAAAGCGCCGACTACCAACAATTGCGAGCGGCTACGACTATGTTAACCAAATCCGTTTAAATTGGACCGTATTGCGGCTGGATTTTCGGGGTCTCTGTGGGGGAATGGCCGTGGATATTCTGTTGGTGCTGGGTTGTTTGGTTGCCACGTTGATGTGGGTGTCCTGGTCTTGTGCACGTTCATATTTCGAGACCGGACGGCTTCGGGGCATGGAGGAAGCGACACGCGAGATTGGTAGAGGTGTCGCCTCTCACTGTGAACGCGAGGGTGGGATCGTCCCGGCGGCAGTGGAGAAGGCGATGGCTGCGGTCAAAGCGGTTGCTCAAAAAAGACGCCACCTGACCAGTACGAAAACAACCGATCCCTATCATGCGCAGCTCTGGATACTCGGTGACGCCATTGGCGAGGCATGCTGGCTAAAGGGGCATGCTTCCGGAATAAGAAGGAAAGCGCCGGCGGAAGGCAAAATCCGCATCGACCTTTCTATCAATGAGCTACTGCAACTTAGCTGGTTGGCGCATCTCGGCTTTCAACACATGATGCCGAACTATCGCGGCTTCGAGATCTACCGGTTCAACAGTGAAGAAGACGCGCGGGAGGGTGCACTCGCGGTCGGCAAAATCGAAGGCGTTATTCCCGCAAAGGACAGACCCGTCGCCGACCTCACGGTTCAGTTCAAGAACCGGCAGAAGCTGATTAGCGATTGGTGGGAGAAAGAACCTGCTCGGTTGAGGGCTTGAGAATAGTCCTCATTTGTCTTTTCGGAGCAGGCAAACGACGCGTCCAAGCGTTTGAACGCGCACGCCTGGAATCGGTGCATTGAGCTCGTTCCGAATGGCCTCAGCAGCTTTGTTGCAAAGCTCTTCCGAGGGAAACGACTGAATCTGCTGTGTGGTGGGTTGGGTCGGACTTCCTAGCACAATCCATTGCAGTGAAACGAAAAGAACCCATTCCATACGGTCTCTCCCGGTCTATCCTCGCCTCAGCGCTCTGGCGGGCGATCTGCGCAGCAACGGCATCGGATGCATTTCAAAGCATCTTCATTTATGGTAGTGCTCAAGCGGGAGTGAGGAAGCATGAGGTTCATGTTGGCAATTTTCTGCCTGTTTGCCGGCGCAACGTCGGCACTGGCGCAGTCAGGTGTTTCAAACCAACGGGATATGTACGGCAATCTTGTCCGCTCAACCGGAACATATTCGCCGAGAGGTATCAATCAGGGCCCTGTCAACAACGGACCGGTCGCCACTGCGCCGGCGCAACCGCCGACCGCCAACTCGCGTACGGACAGGGGCACAAGCCGCTAGCGGGTCCACTGCAGTATGAGGCTGGCTCGCCGCTCTTTACCACCACCAGATCATCGGCCTTTCCGGTGCTCCGCAAACGATTGTCCGTTGGCGCTGCACTCCAGAGGGCGTTTGCACCGGAACCACCTTGATGCAGCCGGGATAGACAGCCAGATTGTAGTGAAAGGGTGGCGAATCGAAGTAGCCGTGGATCGGGCAGAGATAAGCGAGATCGGGCCCGCAGCGGGTCAGGGGATACAGGCGGCCGTGAGCCGATGCCGTGTTCGACATGCCGCCTAGGGCGGCGACGATTGCGATAGCGGCGATCTTCGTGAAATACGACATGCCCTGATCCCCTCAAAGATATTGTTCAGATGACGAAGCCTGGTAAGGCTGACAATAGACGTAGCCTAAGGGTTCGCCAAGCGCGAGAAGGTCGATTCCCATGCGAGAGCTGGTAGTCTTCGATGTCGCAAATCCGCCCGAACTGCAGCTTTAGCTAGCTGTCTCAATGCTGGCGGCATGAGCATGCGAGTAGACCCGCTGAGGGAAAGACTTTCTTTTTCAACAGATTAAATGGTGTAGTGGGCCCTTGTGGATCAGCCCGATATGGTCATGAACTCAGAATCTTCGAATATCGATCAGCGCAGAATGGTCTCGCCTCATGCGCAAGAGATCGAGTATGCCCTGATTCTTTCGCGCATGATCAATACCGTGAAGGAAGATCCTTCGCAGATTCGCCTCACAATCTATGAGTTTGCGCGCGCCCGACTGAAGCTCGACACGTCATGGACTGACGAAGCCGAACGAAACCGGCTTTTGGCCGCGCTTGAAACGGCCATCCAGGGGGTCGAAGATTTTTCCGTGCGCCGCGAGGAGCGAGAGCAGCTCGGGCCGCCACCCGTACCTGCGCAGATCGGGTCAGCGAGATCGCCGGCCGAATCGGCACCTGCGCCGATGCGGGCGATCCACCAGCCAAGCCAGGCTCCGGAGGATACTTTTGTTCCGAACAGGGCTTATTGGCACCCTCAAGTGCTGCCAATTCTCGATGTTCGAACGCGGTCGCTGGCTTCGACGCTGATCCGCTTTTGCATCGGAGTGGTGCTGGTCGGCGCCGTGGCGGGCCTAGCGCTCTACAAGGAACGGGCGGGGATTGATTTGCCTTCGCAGCTGCTGTCGAAGCTCGTCAGGCCGCAAACCAAGCCGCCGATTCCCGAGACACCCCAGCAGGCCTCTCCCACCATCGATCCGAAGAGGGCACTTGCCTCCGCGAATGCGCTGCCGTTCCCGGTGCCAAGCGACTATGGCGTCTACGCCTTGAGCGATTCCTCGCTCAGCGAGCTCTATCTGCTGCCGGAACGAGTGCCGGACAAGAGAATTGCGATGTCTACCCCGGTTGATCAGCCCAGCCGGACAACGATTCCAGATGGAAAGGCAAAGTTCGTCCTTTTCCGCCGCGACCTTGCCGGCAACGCCCCCGAGCGAATGGAAGTCCGCGTGGTGGCCCGGGTGATGAGGGCTCTGACCTTCGATGCCAAGGGAAAGCCGACCTTCTCGCCGATCTCGGACGCGTGGAACATACGGAACGTGTCATATGAGTTCAGGGTGCGGCCGATTGCCGGAAACCCGGAGATGCTGCTGGTGCAGCCGGACAAGACCGATTTTACGCTGCCCCCTGGACGCTACGTTCTCGTTCTAAGGGATCAGGGCTATGATTTTACGGTCGCGGGCAAGATCACAGAGCCGTCGCAGTGCGTCGAACGAACCGAAGCAGCGAACGGGACGTTCTATTCCGAGTGTCAAAAGCTGTGAGTGCTGTGACCTGAAAATCGACCGGGCTACCGCGACATCAAGCATGACATCAAGGCGCGACATCAAAGGATGTGACGTACGCGGTGTTCTGCGGCGAAAAAAGCTCGTGCCACGAGTCCCAGAAAATAACTGCCTTGAAGGATCGTCTGCACCACCATGATCGTCAGCGCGGTATCGAGAAAGTTGAACCCGCTGGCGAGCGAGAAGACGATGGACGCAAAAAGCAGCAGCGCGAGGATTAATATCAGGACCTTCAATCGGAAAACCGCACCAACCGCAAACCCCAATATGGCTAGCGAAACGGCGGCGTATCCCATGACAATGATTCCGTCCTCTACGCGCTCGACGCGCGCGGAAATCCAGGGGGCGGCGGAGCAGCCCCACTTTGCCGGTGTAAGGGTTAATACTTTGGCTACTGGTAACTCGCTTGCTCGATCAGGCCGCCGCCTGATCCCCTTGCCGCAAAAACGAATCACTCTGTCTAATAGATCACGGCATTCGACAAAAATCAGCTACAATCCAAACGGCAGGAAGGGCATTCGCGCGGCCAGTAGTTGCGTCCCTCGATCGTGGGCCAGCCGCCGTAATCACCGGCCTGCAGAGCTCCAAAGGCCGACCGGTCAACGGGTGAAATGAGCCGGACAACGTCGATTCGTGGTCGCCAGCGAAAGCGATGCTTTTTGACGGCTAACGGGCTCCTTTTTGCCGCCCGAAAGTCGCACAGCGGGCGCGGATCGAGGAAGGTCGAACGCCCCCAAGGCGCGCTGCTGTCGAGCCGAGATAACCGTCGGTTCGATACAAGTGGCTAAATTTGCAACTATTTCGCACCTGGAACGGGCCGCCCGGGCAAGTGTGACCCGAATGCAACTTGTGCCGCCAAACACGATCTCACAACGTTCTGCGCCCTTTGATGCGGCGAAGTCCCCCTGTAGGTTCTCCGTCGGATGGAGCGTTTGGGGGCCGATCCCCGCAAGGTTAACGTCAAATTAGAGATGAGATTTGACAATCTCGATGGGCATTAAGGGGCGGCTTTGAGAATCCGAATTATCCCGTTTCTCGCGACAGGGGCTCGGCCGAACCTGGTCAGACGCTGGTCGCCAGGGGTGGCCGGTTGTGGCGACCAGCGAGCCTTCGTTATGTTGAAGCGATTTCGTTCCTCTTTCTGTGCGATTGTCGTCGCAGCGTTGTTGCCGGCCTGTTCGTTGCTGCCAGCGACGGGACCGTCAAGCGACACTGTGAACAGCAATGCGACTGCCGGCGTGCGTTCCAATGCGGCCTTGCCTTACGCTCTGGTCGACGTCTCGGCCGACACGATCGGCTTCCTGTCGCAACCCAATGTGGTCACGTTCAAAGGCGAGTTTCCCGATAAGCGTCCCAAGCCGGAGCAGGTCGTAGGCGTCGGCGATGTGCTCAATGTCTCGATCTTCGAAGCTGCCCCGGGCGGATTGTTCACCCCCGGCCAGGCCGCGGGCGCACGTCCCGGTAACTTCGTGGATTTGCCGGCGCAAGCGGTCGATCAGAAGGGTAGCATTTATGTTCCTTACGCCGGCGAGATTCCCGCCGCCGCGCGGACCATACCGGAAATACAGCAGGCGGTCGTTGCGCGGCTGCGCAATCGCGCGATCGAGCCTCAGGTCGTCATTAGCCTCAATCAGCAGCACTCGAGCGTCGTGAGCGTTTTGGGTGACGTGAACACGCCGGGCGTGCTGGCTCTCAACAGCGTCGGCGAACGCTTGCTGGCGCTGATCGCACGCGCGGGAGGGCCCAAATTCGAGGCGATCGAAAGCTACGTTACGCTGCAGCGCGACGGCAAGCGCGTCCGGGTATTGCTGAGCCGCGTGGTCCACGATCCGCGCGAAAACATTTTCATTCGGCCGAATGACGTTATCTTCATCACCCGCGAAGCGCCCACGTTCACCGCGCTCGGAGCGCTCAATCAGAACGTCTTCGGGTTCAACTCCGAAATTCCGTTCGACGTCGAAACGCTGACGCTCGCCCAGGCGATCGGCAAGGCCGGCGGATTGAATGACCAGCAGTCCGACCCCAAAGAGGTTTATGTCTACCGCTACGAGGATCGTCACTTCCTGGAGAAGCTCGGTGTCGACACCACGCGATTTACCTACGACAGGGTGCCAACCATTTATCGTGCCAACCTGCGCGATCCCTCGGGCTACTTGCTCGCCTCCGGTTTCCAGATGCGGACCAAGGACGTCATGTATGTCGCCAACGCCAAGGTCGTAGACTACTATAAGCTGCTGACGCTTATCGA
>Ga0066671_10000537_pt1 | contig 11886 bp, 10 predicted proteins | sample GraSoiAngelo_120_FD_62294 | JGI IMG/M metagenome (GOLD analysis project Ga0066671, IMG submission 62294) | Grasslands soil microbial communities from the Angelo Coastal Reserve, California, USA - 14_0919_09_20cm | ecosystem: Environmental > Terrestrial > Soil > Grasslands | place: USA...
CGCTCTATGAAGGGCTGTCGGATGCAGACTTCGTGGACAAATTGGCTTTGACGGCGAACGTCACACTGTCGAATCGTGAACAGTTGATCAACGATCTAGCGACGCACAGCAGCGACTCACTAGCCTACAGACAAGCGCACGCGCGCGTCCTGCGTGCAATCGTGGAGAACGGCACGCTCTACAATCGGGAGTTCAACGCAGCGTTCGTCGAGATGCAATACTTCGGCTACCTGCAACGCGACCCCGACCCGGCAGGCTACGATGCTTGGCTCAACTATCTGGACAACACAGGCGACTTCCGCACCATGATCAACGGCTTCGTCTATTCCTTCGAATATCAATCACGCTTCGGGACACCGTAGAGGAAATAGGCAGCAGGCGGAAAGCAGTAGGCAGTAGAGACAGAAACCAATCGCGCGCTCAGCTTGAATATTTTTTTGTATTGCACTGCCTACTGCCTACCGCCTGCTGCCTGCTGCTTTTCGTCGAGCGCTGCGCCGAGTCGTTCGAGTCCGGCGGTGAGTGTGGCCGGCTCGCAGCCGAGACCGATGCGGAAGTGTTCAGGCATGTCGAAGAAGTGGCCGGGTACGACCGTCGTCTCGTACTTGTCGCGCAGTAGTTCGCACAACTGCTCTACGTTGCCGCCGCGCCAGCGCGGAAACGCGACCGTGCCGTGCTCATACGGCGGACATTCAAGATCGGCGCGCGTGGTCAGAAACGAGTTGAAAGTGGCGCGGTTTGTGTCGAGCAAGTTGCGCGCGCGCGCGGCGATGCGCGGTAGTTGGGCGAGCGCGACGCAACTTAGACGCTCGGCCGGATGCGCGGCGATGACGCCGAACAGATCGTTGAGCCGCCAGAGATGCGCGGCCAGTTCAGGCGCTGCGAGTAGCCAACCGCAGCGCAGGCCGCTGAGACCGTAAACCTTCGTCAAGCTGTTCGTGATGACGAACTCCGCGCCCAAGTGAAACGCAGAGCACGGCGCTCGCTCAAACAACGCATCAAGATAGACCTCATCAACCAACACCCGCGCGCCGACGCCACGTGCGATCTCACCGATGGCCTGCAAAGTCTCTTCATCAACATAGACGCTTGTCGGGTTGTGCAAGTTCGTGAGCACGACGAGTCGTGTGCGCGTTGAAATCTGGCGCTCGATCTCTGCCATGTCAATGCGCCAGTTGTGTGCGAACGGCCGCGCGAAACGTTTGACGTCTGCGCCGAAGTATCGCGCAGTTGCGACCAACAACTCGTAAGTGGGTTGCTCGATCAATACTTCGTCGCCGGGCTGTAACAACGCAGCCATGACGAGATGATTGGCCATCGAAGTGCCGGTTGCGGCAACCACAGAGTCGGTTGTCACGCCACACTTCGCGGCGATGGCCTGTTGCAAAGGCTCGTAGCCATACCAACTCGGCCCGCTCAACTCAATGTCTGCGAGACTTACGTCCAACTCGCTTAATTGATAATTGATCAACCCGCTCGACGCCAGATTGAAGCGCGCCTGCGAGCGCGTCTTGGCCCAAAGCATGTAGGCAGAGCTTTGCGTGCGTCGTGCTTCGTTCATGCGCGTCGCCACCAACGCCAGAAGTAATAGACGGGCAGGCCCGCCAACATGATGAGCAGCCCGATCATGCTATTGCGCGGATATTTGTTGATCGTGCTGATGACGATCAGCCAGCACGCCGCGACAAAGCACAGGGTCGTGAACGGATGACCCGGCACTCTGAACTCTGGCGCGGCTGATTGTGTGATCTGGGCAGCGCCTCGCCCATCGTTTGGGCCAGCAAACTCAAAGCCCGCTTCTGAGCTTGCGCTGCTCGCGCTTGCGCTCGCGCGCCGCCGAAAGACGAAGAGGGCTACGCCGGTCAAGCCGAACCAGATGAAGTCAACCGAGACGACGTAGTGGAGTATCTGATCATAGCGACCCGAAAACGCGATGATGATCGCACACGCGCCTTGCAAGGCAATCGCCACAAACGGCACGTGTGTGCTGCGGCTCAAGCGCGCGACGCTCTTGAAAAAAAGTTTGTCCGCCGCCATCGCAAAATAGACGCGCGGCGCTGTCAGCATGCCTTGACTCAAGAAGCCGAGCGTCGAGATGGCGATGCCGCAGGCGATAATCGCCGCGCCGCGTTCGCCCCAAGCGAGCCGCATGACGGCGGATGCGGGCGTCGGTGTCTGCGCCAAGCCGTTTGCGCTCAGCGCGCGCACGCAGACGAAGCTGACGCCGACGTAGAGCGCGATCACGCCGCAGACGCCGATGAGCAGACCGCGCGCCAGATCGCGGCGCGGGTTGCGCATCTCACCCGCGACGAAACTCGCCGTCTGCCAGCCGCCGTAAGCGAACATGACGGGCGTGAGCGCCGCGCCCATCGCGGTCAAGAGCGAGAGTGAAGGCGGCCGGTCAAGTGCTGGTTGAAGCAGAGGCGCTGATTGGCGGACGAATAGCAAGCCGCAGATGATGAGCAGCACGATGGTCAAAATTTTGATGACCATCAGCCCGCTCTGCACGTTGCTGCCCGCGCGCACGCCGAAGCAGTTGATGATGGTCAACAGTGCGAGTGCGAGGCCAGCGACCACGCTGTCTGAGAGCGGCACATGCGTTAGTTCTCTAAAGTGGCGGGCGAAGATGATAGCGACCGCGGCCATGCCGCCCGTCTGCGTGACGAGCAGCAAAGCCCAGCCGTAGATGAACGCGACCGACGGATGAAAAGCTTCGCGCAGGTAAACGTACTGCCCGCCCGTGCCCGGCAGACGTGCGGCCAACTCCGCGTAGATGAACGCGCCCGCGAGCGCGATCATGCCGCCCGCGAGCCACGCACCCAAGATCAAGACGGGCGTGTGTACCTGCTGCGCGACGTCGTAAGAGTTGACGAAGATGCCTGCGCCGATGATCCCGCCCATCACGATCATCGTCGCGTCGAACAGACCAAGCTGGCGCGCGAGATGCGGGCGGGCGCCAGTTTGGCTTTGCGTAGTCATCAAATGTCGCGCAAGCAGGCGCACGCTAATCAGTTGCCTTGCACCTTGGCTGTGAAGACCTCTTCCATGGCGAGGCTGCGGCTGCACCCGCTAATCGCGTCGAGTTGGCGGCGGCTGTCGGTCCAGACCGGATAGGCGAAGCCGCCGTAGGAGACGAGTCCTTCGTAGTCGCCTTGTTGATTGCCGTAGTTGATGCCGTCGCAAGGGAACAGCCCATTGCAATCGTGCTCGTTTGAGCTTACGTTCGTCACGCGCACGTTCGGCAACCACGTCGCGCCGCCATCCTTCGACTGTGCGAGATACACGTCGGTCATATACCGAAAGCCTGTGAAGTCGTTGCGCGTGTCGTAGCAGGAGACGTTCACGTCGCCGGTCACAGGGTCAACCGACATCCAGTGGTTGAAGTGATCGACAGGGATGTCCAACTGATCCGTGACTGCGCCGGGCTGCGACCAAGTGTCGCCGCGATCATCCGAATAGGCGAGATAGATGTCGGTCGTACCCACTTGCGTGCGATCCATCCAAGAACAGTAGATGCGCCCGCGATGCGGGCCATTGGAGCGATCCACGTCGAGCACTGGATAGACGAGCGCGCCGCGAAACGATTCGGCGGGAATGGCGATGTCGAACGGAATTGACTTCGGCGCGACAACGCGCTGCTTGTCCCAAGTCTGCCCGCCGCTAAAGGAGCGATTGAAGGCGATGGTGTTGGCACTGTAATCGTTCCAAGCGACATAGACCGTGCCGTCGGGGCCGACTGCGGGCGATGCGCCGATGGCGCGACCCGGCCCTTGCGGATCGTCTGCGCGCGTGACGTTGAACGTCGTGCCATGATCGCGCGAATAACCGAAGCGCACACCGCCGCCCGTCGAGCCGCCCACAGCCGCATCCCATGCGACGTAGATGCTATCGCGGAAGCGACTCGTCGCGCCGGTGTCGGTCGTGATCATCGGCTTGTCGTTGAAATGATCGCTGCCGCCGGCGTAAGAGAAATAGGTGACTGAAGGATAGGTGCGCCCGTTATCGTTCGAGCGCGCGACGGCCATCTCGGTTGCGTTGACGCCTGCGCCGTTGCCGAAGAAGACGACGATGTAGCTGTAGAAAAGATTGCCGCGCGAGTCGAAGGCGAGCGATGGATCGGAGCCGAAGTCAATGGAGTTTGCGCCTTGCGCTGGCGGCAGAGGTAGATCAACACCGCCCCACGTCGCACCCTTCGCTTGGAAGTAGCCGCGCATCGGCAGGCGAAAGATTTCATTTGAACCGGCGGCGAGCGCATGACCTGCTGCGGGGCTGAGCGCGATGAATGTTTCGCTCTGCGGCCCGCACTCGTTCGAGATGTCTATGTTGCTGCCGAAGTTGACGGAAGTTGTGTTCGTGCTGTCGCCGAGCGGTGCGTTGTGTTTGAGGTATTGATACTTGTCCCACCAAGTCGGGTTGTTCGGGCTGTTGGTTTGCGCGTAAGTAAAACTCGCGTTGAAGGCAAAGACGAGGATCAGTGCCATCAAGAGACGTAAATGTGCGTGCATCAGTCGTGCTCCTTTGCTCTGGTTATGAACTCTGGTGCCTGACCGGCTGACTGTTTGTCCGGGTGGGCATGACCCGTTGGCGGTCGCAGATCAGTGGGTGTGTGCCAGCCTTTTAAGCTATTTCGCCGCGCGAGTCAACGCGCACACGGGCGGCTGTGGACAGCGAAGCGCGCCGGCCCGTATGCTTGCAAGGTCTGTTTGAGCAACGAGTGTGCGGAGGACAACTGCTTGTATTCGGCCCAGATCACACGAGCTAATCCAACCTGTCTCATTCTGTTGGTTGATCAATCGCGCTCGATGGCCGATGCGCTGCCGGGCGACGCTGGCATACGCAAAGCCGACTTCGTGGCCGATGTGGTCAACCACACGCTACACGACCTCGTCATCCGTTGCACCAAGACCGAAGAGGTGCGCAATTATTATTTCGTCTCGGTCATCGGCTACGGGCGCACGGTGGGCAGTGCTTTAACCGGACTGTTGGCTGATCGTGCGAGCGCGCCGATTGCAGAGATCGCGGAGTATCCGATGCGGATCGAGACGCGGCTGAAGCGTGTGCCCGATGGCGCGGGCGGCATCGTCGAGATGCCCGTGCGTTTTCCCGTGTGGCTCTATCCGGTTGCGGACGGCGGCACGCCGATGTGTCAGGCGTTCACGCGCGCGAAGACGATCCTTGAACAATGGCTCAGAGAACATCCGCGCGGTTTTCCGCCGACCGTGCTCCATCTAACCGACGGCGAATCCGGCGACGGCGACCCGACGACCATCGCGCGCGAGATCATGTCGCTGGCAACTGACGACGGACAAATGCTCTTGTTCAACTGTCACGTCTCATCGCGGCGCGGGCCGAAGATCGAATATCCGGCGACCGACTGGTCTCTGTCCGACGGCTTCGCGCGCACGCTCTACGAGATGTCTAGTCAACTGCCGGACAACTTCATCGCCGCCGCGCAGCAACTCGGCGTCGCCGTCGAAGCGGGCGCGCGCGGCTTCGTCTTCAACGCCGATCCGTCTTCCGTCGTACAGTTCTACGAGATCGGCACGAGTCTCACAGGCATGACGCCGCACATCTGGATGGACGCATGAAGAAAAATGATGAAGGCGGAATGATGAATGATGAATGAAAGATAGTTACTAATGCATCATTCTGCATTCGTCAGTTCCATAACTATGTTTCGAGTTTGGCAGTTGCAGGTCAATCAATTTCTGTTGCCGAAAGAGGGCGCGCAGGTCTCGGAGTGTGAGGATGCCATCGGCGTGAATGCGGCGGCGGGCAGGTTTGCGGTGGCCGACGGCGCGACCGAAGCGTTTGACGCGCGCAGTTGGGCGCGGCAACTTGCGCATGGGTGGGTCGCAACTGAGCCGCCACTGTTGACGCGCGAGGCTTTCGGCGCGTGGGTCGCGGAGCAGGGAAGTGTGCTGCATGATGCGTGGCAGGGGCGTGTGCTCTCTTGGTATGCGGAGGAGAAGGCGCGGCGCGGCTCGTTTGCGGCGTTCGTGGGCGTGCAGTTTGAACTCGGCAACGGCACGCCGCGTTGGACGGCGATTGCGCTCGGCGATTCGTGTCTGATTCAAAGGCGCGGCACGCTGGTCTGTCGCGCCTTGCCCGTCGCAGATCATCAGCAGTTCACCTCGACGCCGCTACTCGTACCTTCGCTCGGCGGGCTGCAAGAGTCCACGCTCGCGCAGGCGCGAGTTGAGAGCGGCGCGGTTGAGTCGGCGGACGTGTTCTGGCTCTTGAGCGATGCCGCAGCCGAGTGGTTTCTACGGCACGCGGCTGAAGCCGATGGCGTGTTGGATCGGTTAGATAACCTGCTTGCCACAGGCCAAGCGGAAGAACTCGCATCGCTCTTCCAACGAGAGCGGCGGACGCGTAGAATTAAAGACGACGATGTGGCGGTTGTCCGCATCGCCGTGACCGGCAGTTGACGATTTAGCAGCAAAGCGTTTGCATGCAGAATCACTATCCTATCTCTTGGCCGTCCGCGCGCCTCTTCACCGAAGCCGTGCAATGCCCGGCGGTCGCGTTCGCGCATTTCGAGTTGCGCGACACGATCCCGGCCGTTGATCGGCTGGGCATGCCGCTCGTCACTTCGGGCCAGTTCGCTTACGTCTATAAGCTCCGCTCCGGGCGCGGCGTCTATGCCGTGCGCTGCTTTCGCGGTCATCTGGGCGACCGCGAACGGCGTTATGAATTGATTGACGCGCATCTGCGCACGCATCCAGTACCCGACTTCGCACGCTTCGCCTACGACGTACACGGCATACTCGTCTCAGGCCGCCGGTATCCGATCCTCGTCATGGAGTGGCTCGAAGGGCCGACGCTTGACGTGTACTTGAATGAAGTGATGGGCCGGCGCGATGTGCTGCTGCACTTGGCGGACGAATGGCTCAAGTTGCTTGGCTCTCTGCGCGCGGCCGGCGTGGCGCATGGTGATCTGCAACACGGCAACATCATCGTCGAACATGGCCAATTTCGTTTGGTGGATTTCGACGGCATGTTCGTGCCTGCGATGTCGGGTTGGATGGCGAGCGAGGTCGGGCATCAACACTACCAACATCCGGCGCGCGCCGCGCGTTACTTCAACGCAGACCTAGACAACTTCTCCGGTCTCGTCATCTATCTCTCGCTCATCGCGCTGGCAGAGCGGCCCGCACTTTGGGCCGAGTATCACGACGAAAATCTGCTCTTCACGAAAGAAGATTTTCTTGCGCCCGAAAGCTCGCGCCTGCTGGCCGAGATCAAAGAGATCGGCGGCGAGCACCGCGAACTGGCCGAGTTGTTGGAAAGGGCCGCGCACGGCGAACCTGAAGCCGTGCCGTGTCTGCTCGAAGTGAAGAGCGCAGACTCGAAGCTGCCCACGTGGTTGGCTGCGCCGGCGGACATTGATGTCGTCGGGCAGACGCGCGAAGCGCCACAAGTGCAGCCGCCGCCCGCGTCTGTGCGTGCGCCTGTGTGGGTGCGCGGGCGGACGCCGTTCCAGCCCGGCTCGCGTGTGCCGACGACGCCCGGCTCGACCGCAGTGCAGAGCGTCTTTAGCGGCCCAGCGCCGTTCGTGCCGCAGCAGGTTGGGCTTAATCCGCCGGACGGTTTTCTTGAATTGAGCCAGCACGCGCTCAAGCACGCGCGCACATTCGCGCGCGAACGCAAATCATTTTTCTGGTGGTACATCGGTCTCTACAATTTTCTCTACCTGATGGGCCTGCCGTTCGGCGCGGCGCTGCTCTTTACGGTCGTCGTGCTCGCGGGTATCTGTCTGACCTACGGCGTGCTGCGCGCCCTACGCGAGCCGCAGCCGACGTTGATGAACGCAGGCGCGAGCGCAGTCGCTCTGCCTTACGCCGCCCCGCATGCGCGTACGCCGCAATGGACGCTCCATCCGCCTGCGAGCGTAACGAGACAGACGAACGCACCGGCCACGCACGCAGCGCGGCCAGTCGTCGGCAACTTGACGCTCGCCATCTATCACTTGGACAACTGCGAGTGGGCGCAGAAGATCGCACAGAAGAATCGCGTGCCGTTCACCTCGCCCGTCGAAGCGCAGACGGCTGGCTATCGTCCATGTCAGGTCTGTTTCCAACGGCGCACAACATAGCTAATCGCTAACAGCCAGCTTGTATGATGTGAGCAGCATGAAAGCTTGTATCCTGCCGACGCCTGCGCCCGTTAATGCAAACCCGCTTACCTACACGGACGTGCCCGCGCCCGAACCGGCTGCGGATGAAGTGCTCATCAAGGTGCGCGCGTGCGGCATGTGCCGCACAGATTTGCACGTCGTCGAGGGCGAACTGCCAGTGCGACGTGAGCGCGTGATACCGGGACATCAAGTTGTCGGTCATGTCGTCGTTGTCGGAGCAGCTGTGAGCGAGTTGCAGGCTGGCGAGCGCGTGGGCGTCGCATGGCTGCATCGCACGTGCGGCGTCTGTCGCTTCTGTCGTGTGGGGCGTGAGAACCTTTGCGAGCACGCAGAGTTTACGGGTTGGACTGTGCCGGGCGGTTATGCTGAGTACGCGGTTGCGCCCGCGAGTTTCGTCTATCGTCTGCCTGAAGGGTTTGACGATCTGCAAGCTGCGCCGCTCTTGTGCGCGGGCATCATCGGCTATCGTGCGCTGCGTCTGACGGGGCTTGGCGTAGAGGGCACGAATTGGGCGGGCGCGCGGATCGGTATCTACGGCTTCGGCGCGGCCGGGCACGTCTCGATACAAGTGGCGCGCGCACGCGGCGCTGAAGTCTATGTGGCCACACGCGACCGCGCCCGTCATCAGACACTCGCCGCCGAACTTGGCGCGACGTGGGTGGGCGACACATACGACGCGCCGCCAGTCAAACTTGATGCCGCGATCATCTTTGCGCCTGCGGGCGCGCTTGTACCGGTCGCGCTTCATGCGCTAGAGCGCGGCGGCGCGCTCGTGCTCGGCGGCATACACATGAGTCCCATCCCTTCCTTCGACTATTCGCTCATCTACGGCGAGCGCATCATCCGCAGCGTCGCCAACAACACACGCGCAGACGGGCACGAGTTCCTACGCGAAGCCGCGCAGATTCCCATCCACACACACGTCGAGACCTTCCCACTCGCACGCGCCAACGAAGCACTCGCCGCCCTCAAGCACGACGCGATCCGCGGCACGGGTGTGCTGCTGTGTAAATGAGCCAAGACAGGGAACAGATGTATGAGCGTGAGGCCTTGAACTATTGCGAACCAAAAGCAGATCGAGGCGGCGTCCGATAATGAAAATTATGTACATTCGGCTGGACTATAAACTCCCAAGAGGTTGAGGTGTTTCCGCCGATAACGTTATTATGCGGAAGACTTCCGCCTAATACGCTAAATTGGAGTGTTATGCGGAACTCTTCCGCATATACAGTAGTTAGATTTCACAAAATTTTTAGCCCCTGTTAAGGAGAAAATTATGCAGAGGAAGGTTACCAAAAAGCCGACTTGGAAAGATTATCTCGTGGGGTCGGTAGTGCTCGGCATTCTAGCTGGCTTACTCACTCTTGTCGGTTACCGCATATATCTATACACGCAAAAGCAGGCTGAGGATCGTAAAAACGAAGAGCTTCAACGGAAGGCTGAACAGGATAAAAGGAAGGAGATTGCCGCCCAACGAATCGGCGACGTTGATATTGAACCCGGTATGACATTAGGCGAATTGAAAAAAATTATGCGTGGAAATCCGGGGCTGTCGCCCGACAATATACAACATCAGGCGGACGCTGATTTCGGTGATGGTTTAGTGTACACATGGCTCTATTATGACGGTCGCATAACTGAGATTCCAGACACGTCTAAGCCTATTATGTATATGGTGGATAATCATTTCAAAGGCTCCGTCTGCGGAGTCCATTTCGGTGATTCCCGCGAACAGGCTTTAGCTGCGGTAAAGCGGCGTTACCCTTCAGTAGATTTGGAGTATAGCGTTTATTATTCAAAGAAGGGAAAGAGTGCCCTAATAGATTTACCCGGCTGGCACTTTTCTATCGGTTGGGACAAAGCAGATAGAGTAAACGACTTACATTTGAGTGATAGCTATCATAAGTTAGAGAGAGTTGATCCGTATATAAAAGACTTCAATATGAGATAGCTCTGGCAATCGAGTTGAAATCTAACAACGGCATGCAGCGGACTCGCGCCACACGATTTCTCTCATGGAAGTTGAAGGGGCGCTCGCCGCTGATGCCTGGCGTTAGACGCCTACCCTCCCTTGCGGGCCATAAGGCAAGAGCCTGTTAGTGGCAGCGGAGGTTCAAGCATGAAAAGTTCACCAATTGCAGGAATCCTCGGTAGTAGGATAAGAGGCGCCATAGCGGAAGCCGAAGCGCTAAAGGTCGTTCCTCATGCCGGGCTACGGGGTCGTTTCCGAGAATTGCTCCTTACGCGCCTCATCTCACAGCTCATGCCGCCGTCGTGCATTGCATTACACGGTACTGCTGTTGATACAGAGGGCCAACGCTTTGCATTAGAGAGTGGTAAAAGGAAGACAGAGGACGATATCTTGGTCGTGGATAGAGACAGAATACCTTCATTGCTGTTCGCAGAAGGAGAAGGGATAGTGCCGATTGAAGCAGTGCTTGCGCGAATTGAAGTCAAATCCGTACTGACTAAGCAAGAGTTGCGAGACGCGGTCTACGGCTCGATGTCTTTTCTAAAGGTACCTCTAGTATTGCCAGATGAAGATCTCCAAGGTGGCGCTGCTCTACAATGTATATTCGCGTTCGCGAGCGATCTTGCCGAGATGAATGAGCACGCGCGTCTCACACAACTCGTCCAAGGTGAGCGGTGGGATTGCATTGAGGGCGGCACCTGGAATGAGGAAACACCGCCCATCCATGCGTTGTGCGTTGTCGGTAAGGGGATGTGGGCGTTTGGAAGTCGAAGCAAAGGTGAAGCAAGTGGCTGGGGAATGTGCCCGGCGGACGATGTGCATTCTGAAGTGGCGACATTCTTGGCACTCTTACTAAACACCCTGCCAGCGTTGAGAGAAAAGCGACGAAGCGCACGACTCGGGAGTCACCTAATTGACGTTGAACAGCAGTTCCGACCTGTTTAATCCTAGCACCGGCGTCTAACAACGGCATGCAGCGGACTCGCGCCACAGCGTTGTCTTTATCGAGTGTTGTCTTGGCGCTCGCCGCTGATGCCGGGCGTTATGCGGCTTTGAATTTAACAAGAGGTTGGCTTGGAAATAACGGAGGTTTCATAGTTGGAGGTAATATGCTGATTGAGGATAAAGATAAGCTACAGGGACTAGGTACTTATATTGATGGCAAGATGAAGAGATACAATTTACTCTTTGCCGTTAATGGCGGAGCGTTTGCCCTTGCTAAGCTACTATTTGACCCCAAAACAGAGAACATATTAGGCAAACTCACACTGAAACATTTGGCAATCGGTGCTGTCGCTTTCACTTTCTTAATGTGGTTTGATATTTGGCTTTGGGGCGAAAACATGAGGACGGGTTACTTTAATGACAAGGAAGTATTTCAGTGGAGAGGAAAAGCTATCCTTTCATTATTAGCTTCCCTCTTAATCATTGGTTGGCTTTTAGTGGCTCTTAAGACCATGTGGGCTATCATATTATTTACAGTGCTGTTAATCGCCGGGTGGCTTTTACTGTATGTTCCGTATAAAAAGCATCAAGCATTGAGACGGGTATCGTAGGACGCCGCATAACAACTCATTCAACCGGAGCGCGAATAGCGCGGCTTTTATCGTCAACTTGTCCGTATCGGTGTTGTGTTCGCGCCCGGTTAATTCGAGCGTTAGCCGCTTCTTGAAAGATGAAACTCCGTAACACTATCATTTATCTTATCGGCATTCCTGCCGTCGGGAAATACACGGTCGCCGGAGAAATCGGGCGACTGACGGGTGCTAAGGTG
>Ga0066671_10000538_pt1 | contig 11882 bp, 11 predicted proteins | sample GraSoiAngelo_120_FD_62294 | JGI IMG/M metagenome (GOLD analysis project Ga0066671, IMG submission 62294) | Grasslands soil microbial communities from the Angelo Coastal Reserve, California, USA - 14_0919_09_20cm | ecosystem: Environmental > Terrestrial > Soil > Grasslands | place: USA...
TGCCGGCGTTTCCTACCTGCATGCGCGGATCACCGACGACAGCCAGTATTTCGCCACAACCGGCACGCACGTCTCGACCGACCACATCATCTTCACGCCCGACTATAACTATAATCTCGGCACGACCTACACCCTGCCGCTCGGGGAGAACGCGCTTGTGTTCGACGCGGGAATGTTCGGGAAGGGCAGCCGCTACGGTTCCTCGCTCGACCCCAATGTGGCGCCGAAACTGTCGGCCTATGCGATCGTCAACGGCTCGATAGCGCTGCGCCTTTCGAACGGGCTCACCGTGGCGGCGTTCGGTACCAATCTGTTCAACGCGAAATATGTGGAGAGCTACATCGACAAGTCGGCCCTGGTCCGGGCCGGACTGGCGCCCCTGGCTTCGAACCTCGCCATCCAGGGCGAACGCCGGCGCTACGGCGTGCGCGCGAGTTTGAAGTTCTAGCCGTGGGCCCGCTCGTCCAATCCGGGCGCGTGCCGCTCACTGAAGCGTTCGTGGGAGCGTTGCGCGACCTGTTCGGCGAGCGGCTCCAGACCGGCGAGGCGATCTGCCTGGAGCATGGCCGGAGCGAGACTCACTTCGCGTCCATGCCGCCCGACGCAGTGGTGTTCGCCCAGACGACCGAAGAGGTCGCGGATATGGTGCGGCTGTGCGGCGAAGCCCAGGTGCCGCTCATCCCGTTCGGCGCGGGCACATCGGTCGAGGGCAACACGCTCGCCGTCCGCGGCGGGGTGGCCCTCAACCTGTCGCGCATGGACCGTATAGTTGCCGTCAATGCGGAGGATTTCGACTGCACGGTCGAGGCGGGCGTCCGACGCGAGCAATTGAACGAGCATCTGCGCGATCAGGGGCTGTTCTTCCCGATCGATCCTGGCGCCAATGCGACCATCGGCGGCATGGCCTCCACCCGGGCGTCGGGAACGAACGCGGTTCGCTACGGCACGATGCGGGAGGCGGTGCTCAGCCTCAAGGTCGTCACTGCCGACGGACGGATCGTCCGCACCAGCCGGCGGGCGCGCAAATCGTCGGCCGGCTACGATCTCACCCGGCTGTTCGTCGGCTCGGAAGGCACTCTGGGCATCATCACCGAAGTGACGTTGAGGCTTCACGCCATTCCCGAGGCGATCGCGTCCGCGACATGCAGCTTCGACAGCGTCAAGGGAGCGGTCGACACCGTCGTCCAGTCGATCCAGCTGGGGGTTCCGCTGGCCCGGGTCGAGATCCTCGACGACATGCAGATCCGCGCGGTCAACCGCTGGTCGAAGATGGACCTGCCTGAGCTGACCACGCTCTTCTTCGAGTTTCATGGTTCCCCCACCTACGTCGCGGAGCAGACCGAGACCGTTCGCGAGCTTGCCGAAGCGAATGGCGGTGGCGAGTTCCGCTGGGCCAATCTGCCGGAAGAGCGGTCCAGGCTGTGGAAGGCGCGGCACGAGGCCTATTATGCGGCGGTCAATCTCCGCGCCGGCGCAATCGGCTGGGCAACCGACGTCTGCGTGCCGATGAGCCGGCTCGCGGAATGCATCGGTGAGACGAAAGCGGAGCTGGAGCGCTCGTCGGTGCCCGCGACCATCCTCGGCCATGTCGGGGACGGCAATTTTCACGTCGTCTTCTCGATCGACCCCACGTCGCCGGACGAGCTTGAGGAGGTGAAGGCCATCAATGCACGGCTGGTCCGCCGCGCCCTGGACATGGACGGCACCTGCACCGGCGAGCATGGCATCGGGCTCGGCAAGCAGGATTGGCTGGTCGAGGAACTCGGCGATGCGGTCGATCTGATGCGCTCCATCAAGACGGCGCTCGATCCCATCGGCATTCTGAACCCGGGCAAGATCTTCTCCTGATGGCGGCAGAGTTGGACAGCGGTCCTCCGCCGCGACTGGGCGCCGCCATCGGACCCTTGCTGCTGACCAGCCTCGTCATCTCGGTCGGTTTCACGATGCTTCAGAGCTTCGGAATCATGGCGGAGTCGGCGAAGGCCGAACTGCTCCTCTCGGACAACGCGCTTGCCTTGGTCCAGGGCGCGTCGGCGGCGATTTCGCTGGTGCTGTTCTCAATCCCGATCGGCATCTGGGTGGATCGCCGCAGCCGAGTGCGGATACTGCTGCTTATGGCTGTGATCTGGACCGGCGGGACCCTGGCGACCGCGGCCGCCGGTAACGTCTTCATGCTCTTCTTTGCCCGCATGTTCGTCGGCATCGGCGCCACCGGTGCACTGACCGCAGTGCTGTCCCTGGCGTCGGATTACTGCCGCCCGGAACAACGCGGCCGCGCCCTTCTGGTCCCCAATCTCACCAAGGCTGCCGGCGTTGGAGCGGGATTCACCATTGCCGGATTTCTGCTCCAGCACTTCGCGGCCGGCGGCGTCCCGGGGCTCTTCGGCGCCTCGCCCTGGCGCAGCGCGCAATGGGCGCTCGGTATAGGCAGCGCCGTGCTGCTGCTGCCCATCCTGTTGCTGCGCGAGCCGCCCCGGCATGAGGTGGAGGCGGGACCGGGTGCGCCCTTGCGCGTGCTGTTCGCCGAGCTCTGGGCGCGGCGGGCGTGGGTCATCCCCTTGTTCGTTGGCCAGGTCACCGTCGTCATGGCCGACGCCGCAGCCGCAATCTGGGCCTCGCCTTTGCTCCAGCGCACTTATCATCAGCAGCCGGGCGACTTCGCCGGCTGGCTCGGGGCGATCGTGTTCCTAACCGGCATATTGGGCTCGATCGCCGGCGGAATCGCCGCCGATGCCGGCCAGAAGGCGCGCTTTCGCGGCGGCCTGATGGTCGGGGCCTTCGTCGCGGCGGCGGTCGGCGTGCCCTGCGCCTTGTTCCCGCTGATGCCGAGCGTGTCAGGCTTCGCCGTGGCCATCGGCCTGCTGATGCTTGTCGGCAACATTACCGGCATCGTCGCATCGGTGGCGCTGACCGTGTGGCTGCCGAACGAATTGAGGGGCTTGTCGATCGGCGCCTTCATCGCGATCGCCGGGCTGATCGGCTTCGGCGTGGCGCCATCGCTGGTCGCGGGGCTCAGCAGCTTTCTCGGCGGCGAGGCTCACCTTGCGGCCGCCCAGGCCATAGTCGGAGTCGCGGTCAGCATCGTCTCGGTTCTCGGCTTCGGCCTGGCCATGCGCAATGCGCCTGGCCAAGCTATCGGATAGGTCTGGACTAACCTGTCCGATAGGTGCATGGTGGCCGGATCGGAAGAGGGGCGGCGATCCATGCAGCGCGACGAGAGTGCCACAGAGCTGATCCGTGTGTCCGACGAGATGCTCGCCATCATCGGCACCGCGCCCCTTTCTCAACAGGGCTGGCCCGATCGGGCGGTAGCCTTCGCGATCGATCTCAGGGAGGTTCGTCAGCCGCCCAGCCTGCGGTTTTTTGCCGAGCCGACCAGGGAGCCTCCAGCCGGTGAGGACGGGTTCCCGTGCCTGTATTTCATCGTCACCCGGGAAGCGTGCGAGCGCTTGCGGGGTGGCCCTTTGTCGATCCACGGCGATTACACCTATCTCCTCGCCCCCTCGATGCGCCCCATCCTCCGGGCCATCCGCGATTGCGCCCTCCCCGAAGGATCCGCCGCGCCATACCGGCTCGCCAAGTGCATCGAGCTGCTCTGCGAGATCCTCGAGGCGGACCGCGTCGGCACCCTGGTCCCTGTCGTCGGCCGGTGCACTCTGTCCGAGCTTGACCGTCGCCGGGTGGTTGCTTCCCGGACGCTGATCGAGGAGCGTTCGAGCGAGCCCCTGACGCTCGACCAGATCGCACGCCAATGCGGGATCAATCGCACCAAATTGTCGCGCGGCTTCCGCGAGATCTATGGGACCAGCGTCGCCGATGCGATCGCCGAGTGCCGCCTCGCGCAGGCGCACCGGGCGCTGCTCGGAACCGACCTGCCGGTAGGCCTGATCGGCTATCGCAGCGGGTACCAGAACAATGCCAGCTTCACGCGCGCCTTCGGCCGCCGCTACGGCGTCCCGCCATCGTCCTTGCGAAGCCGGATGAACTGATGTCGACGATGATCTCAGAAAGCGGCAAGTCGCTCGTCGCGCAGGCCATGGATGCGGTAAAGGCGCACATCCGCACCGCGGGGCTGCGGGTCGGCGACACCTTGCCCGGCGAGGCCTATTTTGCGGGCCAGTTGAGGGTCAGCCGCGCAGTCATGCGGGAAGCTTTCGGCGCCTTGGCGGCGCTGAGGCTCATCGACGTCGCCAATGGGCGGCGCGCGAAGGTCGGCGCGCTCGATGGCTCGGTCATGGCCGCTTCGCTCGACCACGCTCTGTCGACGTCGCAGATGAAGGTCGCAGAGGTCTGGGACGTCAGGCGCACGATCGAGATGCGCACGGCGGCCCTGGCGGCTCACAATGCGACTCCGGTGCAGGCCGCCCGCATCGTCGCGCTCGCGGAAGCAATGGGCGACGACGAGCGTCCCCATGCAGAGACGACCGAGGACGATATCGACTTCCACCTCGCCATTGCCGAGGCGAGCGGCAACGCGCTCTTCAACCAGATCGTCCGCTCGTTCGTGCCGCTGATGCGGGTCGCCGTGCCGGAGGCCTGGCGCACCCGCGAAACGGAAGAGCAGAAACGCGAGATCCTGGAAAGGCACAGGCAACTTGCCCGGGCGATTGCAAACCGTGACGCCGCTGAAGCGGAACGTCGCATGGCGGCCCACTTCGACGAAGCCATCGGAGCGCTGCTGCGCTGATCAGCGGCGCTCGTCCCAGAGCCCCGAAATTCCTAACACCGCAGACTGGCTGGCGCGCCCGGCAGGATTCGAACCTGCGACCCCAAGCTTAGAAGTCTCGTCAGGGGCTGTTTCAGGGCATCCCAGAGAGTGCCGTTTCCTTTGAAATCAATCGTATAGCGTCCCACGCGATTTCAGCAAATCCCGGGGCTTGTTACCTATGTGTTACCTAGCCGGACTTTAGGTAACAATCGGGATTCCGCGAAAACGCTCCTGTTTCGTCGGCAGCTCACTGCCGGCGCGACGCCTACCAGAGGAGAGGAAGCCGCTCGGCTGGTGCGGCTGTAGGGCTTTGGCCCGCGGTCGCATCACGTCTGAGCACGGGAGCGGCGCATGTTAACGGACTCCAAGGTGTTGGCCTTAAAGCCGCCGGCCAAGGGCCAGCAGGAACATCCTGACGCGAAAGTGACCGGCCTCCGCCTGCGCGTTGGGGCGGGTGGCACTAAAACGTGGATATTCCGGGCTCGTACCGGCGGGCGGACCATAAACAAGAAGCTTGGCAGCTATCCTGGCATGGACCTGACTGAGGCGCGGACTGCCGCACTGAAGCTTGTCGCTGCGATTGCCAGGGGCGGGAGCGCGGAAGCTGTCGAAAGGACCTTCGGCGCCGTGGCGGAGCATTGGATCAAGAAGGTGGCCAAGCCGAAGAATGACAGCTGGCGGCTTCAGGAGAGGCGCCTCGAAATGCACGTCTTTCCGGCGTGGCGGGACCGCAAGATCGTCGACATCCGCCGCGCGGACGTCCGCGATCTCCTCGAGCGATTGGAAGGGGCTGTCCTCCCCAACCGAGTGCTGTCGCTCGTCAAGACGATCTTCCGCTTCGCCCTGAGCCGCGATTGGATCGATGTCTCTCCCGCCGAGGGGATACGAAAGCCTCAAGTCGAACAGGAGCGCGACCGGGTGCTTGTCATGAGCGAAGTGGCGCAGATTTGGAAAGCGGCGGAGCTGCTAGGCTATCCGTTCGGTCCGTACATCCGCCTTCTGGCATTGACGGCCCAGCGCCGAACCGAGGTGGCCGCGATGCGGTGGAACGATCTCGATCTGGACGCGGCGATGTGGATCATCCCAGCCGCCGACACGAAAGGCGAGCGCCGGCATTACGTCCCTCTTCCAGCGGCTGCAGTCGAGATCCTCGCGGTGCTCCCTCGCATGGGCGTTTTCGTCTTCACCACGGATGGGCGGACTCACATGACGAACTACGCGAAGCTGAAGGCGCGCCTTGACGCCCTCATCAGGGCGACCGGCGGAGCGGTGGCCGCTTGGCGGCTCCACGATCTCCGACGCAGTGCGGCGACCCACATGGTGCGTCTTGGCATTCGGGAGGAGGTTGTCGGCCGAGTTCTGAACCACGCCAGCAAAGGTGTAACCGCGAAAGTCTACACGCTCCACACCTATGGACCGGAGAAGCGGCAAGCTCTCGACGCCTGGGCAGAGGAGATCGAGCGCGTCGTGAGCGCAAGTTCTGCTCACGCCATGGTCGCGGCCATTGCGGCCGAATAGCCAGAACCACTCATGTGGGGACGGCTATGGATGCCAGAAGGGCTGGTGATCGCGGCACCTTGCGGTTGACCCATACCACAAGCATTACGTGGACTGACGCGACGAGCGTTCGCAGGCCGGTTTTGCTAGGTGGGGTATGGGAAAGTTGAACGCGCTATTCGTCTTACCCGAGGTCGGTGGCTTCGGGTGACAATGTCGGATTCTACGGAGAAATGGCAGACCCGAGTGCTGCGCTCTGTCACTCCGAATGGAGGGGCGGCCTTTCAACAGGAAGGGCGCTACGACGTGACTGCGGACGTCTCAGCCGACCTTGAGGGCAAGCGCCTAGCGATGGAGCAAATTCGCAATCGGCCGTTTGTGACCGATGCCAACGAAGTGCAGTTCGCGGTTGCGCAGCGGTGGATCGAGGAATGTGGCCGAGAGGTCAGGCTACCGATTAATTTCTGTGGCGGTCTTCTCCTCATGCGGCTCTACAGGCTGATCACCCCTGCATCGGAGCAGTCGTCTCGCTGGATGGCAGCAGTCTACGAGGCTGCGGCCGCCTACGATTTTGCATTTCTCGCCCTTGCGCACGCGGATGACGAGGCCGACGTGACACTCGCCCGGCACGGAAAGCCGACGAGGTTTGTGACCAACCCCGACACGCGAGCAGTCGACGGTATCAATCTTCTGCTTTCCGGCGTGACGGCCATGCACGAGACGCTGAATCGATGGCCAGTTGTCACTGTCGGTGATCCGCCGCCTGCGTCGGGACGGCATCCCCTCGCGATGGAAATTATGGGCGCCTTGGTGCGAGCGCTGAGAGAGGCGTCTTTCCCAATTCTTCTGGACCGTGCCGGGCTCGGTCACGCACTTGAAGGCAAACCAACCGCCTCCGGATTGGCCCCAATTTTGGTTGACGGACTGTCACTGCACCGCGTCGACGCGTTCGCACGTCATCGGGCGCATACCTATTTCCTGCGCGCAACAGAATTGGCGGCTCTTCTGGCGGGATATGGTTCTGTCGAGCACGGTCTGTCGAGGGCGCTCGACGAGCTTTTCGGCTTCTGGGGCGTGCTGGGTGCCGCCACAGACGATCTGCAAGACCTCTTTATCGACTTCGCCGCCGGTATCCACTCGATGTGTACCGTGATGGCCCACCTCTGCGTCGCAGAGGACGTCACGCTACGCCCCGTCTCCCGGCGCAACATTCCGGAAGAGTTGGCCCGTGATCAACGTCGCCGCCTCGCCGCTTTCTTCGGTGCAACAGACGCTAAACTCGACCGCGGGGCCCTGCTCAGCCTCCTAGATGAAATAGGACTGCGTCAGGCACTGACTGACCACTTTGAAGACGAGGGGTTTCACTTCGCAGCCGCCATCTACAAGGCGGCCTCGGTGTACGGATTCAGCACGAAACTCATGATTGAGATTGTGGCCGTTGTGTGCGGAGATCCCCATTTCGCTGTTCCGGAAGTCTACCACGCAGCAGTAGAGAACGTTACGGACGAGAACATTCTTGGACTCATGAACGCTCAGGTTGGGAAGTTTGTAGCGTCGTATATCGTCGAGCAGTTCTGGCCCAGAAGTCCGGCTTAGGATGGTTGAATATAAATATCTTATTGCGAACATCCTCGGCTTGGTCCCCCTCATGGCCGCGTTGTCACTAGCGTGGCGCTTACGCCGTACTGCGATCATCTGCGGAATCACGCTGGTCTTGTATAGCCCTCCCGTGTCGGCTTTGTATGAAGGGGTTTACTGGGCACCTTCGCGCGTCTTTGGTGGGAGCTGGGGGGTTGAAGACGCCATGTTTTGCTTCCATGCGGGCGCCATCAGTTGGCTTTGCGCATTCGCTCCGTGGGAGAGCAGATTTCGATTCTCTCCGCGCGTAGGTGTTACGGTACGGCGTTTGGCGGTCGTTTCGGTACTTGCGGCCATGGCTCTCTTGGGATTTCTCGTAAGCGGTTTCACGGTGCTTGCCGCGTTTCTCGCAACGCAAACTCTATCAACTGCCGCAATATTAATCGTGACGCCAGCCTACGGTAGGCTGCTTATGCCCGGCGCGATCTTGTTCTTGGCGTATTACTTCCTGCTCCTTGGAGTATGGCGTTTGATGATGCCCGGTTTCATGGATATGTGGAGTGGAACAGAGCTTCTCGGAGGAAAATTTCTGGGGATTCCGGTAGATGAGTATATATGGGTCGTGAGTTTCTGTACGGGCTTTCCAATCACGATGGCATTTGCGTTTGATGCCCGGATTAGAGAGCGCTCTTCACCAAAGCAACTTAATGCCTCCGCAAAGCGCTAGGAAGCAAAGAACCCATAAAACAACCTGCCCGGCCGGACCATGTATTTCGAATCCTAGACCTCTGATCTTGATTGGCTCTTCGCCTTGCCGGAACAACGTAACGATGATGAACGCCGCCGCAGCGGCCGCTGGAAGGCCGAGTACAGCTATAAAATGCTGTGCGACAACGAGCCGGAACGCCGCAAGATCGGTGAAAATTACTCCAAGGACGGCTACACCTGCAGTGATACTGCAAACGATGAGAGCGACACACACCCACAGCGCAATGGTGGTTAGATTTCCTCGGCGCGGGTGCTCGGCCATCACGACTCCTCGATAAGTGCTAGGCGTGCAGGTTCTGCTTTAGCATCAGTAGGCTCTTTGCAGCAAAATAGGTCGGTGTAAGCTCAAAGTTGGCGTACCACAGACCCGGAACGCCGGCCGCAAAGAAATCGGTGTTTGTCCATCTCCCCCTACCATCCTGATTATCCAAGAGCCAGTTTGCTGCGCGTTCCGTGGTCGGCTGGTGCGACGCGCCGGCATGGATCAAAGCGATTAAGCCGCACGCGGTATGAAATGGAGTTGAAGGAGCACTTACGAACCTCCCACGACGTCCTGAACTCGACTCCTCGCCGAAGCCGCCATCCTCATTGGCAGTTGAGATTACCCAGCTCAGCGCGGTTTGGACTTCCCGGCGATCGGTGCCGTACCCCATCTCGCGGTAAGCCTCGAGCACTTGGCTGGTGCCGTAGAGATAGTGGGTGAACCATCTGCCGAACCAGATTCCATCATCGCTATTCCGCTCCAGCCATTTCATGCCGCGCCGTAGAGCGTGCTGCACGGCCGGGACGAGATCGTCGAGTCCGCAATACTCCCTTCTAGCGACGCGCGAGAACAAGGTGACTATGCGCGCCGTAATCTCTGCACAGTCGAGATCTCGGGCGAACCAAGGTCCCCCACCAGGGATTTGCATCCAGGCACGATCGTTGCGATCCCAACTGGCCCATCCCCCGGTCGAGCTCTGCATCGCTAGGAGCCATCGAATGCCTCTTCTGACCACGTCGGGCGGGCCGGTCCGTTCGAGGTTCAACAGCGCGCCGACAGCCATCGCGGTATCGTCGTTGTCCGGATACCATTTCCCCACCCGCTGGAATGCCCATCCGCCCCCAGAGACTTTGCGCGTCCGATGGCTCCAGTCGCCGCAATGCGTGACTTGATTGGACACAACGAAGCTCCGAGCCTTTTCTAGTTGTGGGTGATCCGACGACAGGCCGTGGGATCGCAGCAAGTCCAGGAACAAGATCGTGTCCCATGTCGTCGAGTCGGTGAATTGCTGCCACCGCATCCCCCCGTCTGATCGCTGCCACCGACGCATGGCGGCTAACCCAGATTCTACCGCCTCCTTATATCTTGAAGGATCGAGTCGGTGCAGCGTCACGATCGCGATCGAGGTCATATGAACAGATGAGAAGAAGGACCCATCGCTCTCCTGGTGGCTGAGCAACCAATCGAGCGACGCGCGCGCGTGCCTGCCTACGGGGAGTGCGCGGTCTAACAATCTCATCAGTTCGCAAATTGCACGCAGGGGGCCCCGAATCGGCTTCCTGCATTCGGCAATCCAGAGGTGCTTCCAGCGAGCAAACGCCGGATCTTCATCCCGTTCGGATGAACCATCGGCACTCCCGTGCAGAGAGTGGCCGGTGCGACAGTTCTGCAAAAGACTCGCCGAAACGATAGCGATGCGAAGAAAGCTGAAGTCGTAAATATTGGGGTGCGCCCAGTCGGGACTGCTGATGATACGAGGTGACAAATAAGGCAGATCGGCGAAGGTAAGGTACCCATAGAGCGCCAGCATGCCTCGCCAGAACGAATCTGGCTCTGGAGGCGTTTGGATGGACAACCAGATCTGGGCTCGCCTGCGCGCTTGCCGCCCGATCTCGGTATCAGCAATTCGGAGGGCAAGCGCACAAATCGTGGTTACGTCAACGTCAGGTGATCCGCCCGGGCATGCTTGCCAAGCTCCACAATCTAATTGCTTTGACGAGAGATAGAATTCCATCTCCCGCGTTGCATCGTTCGGGCCCAGGCCCAAGTTCCAGATTGTGCTTAAATAGAAAGCGGTGACTCGAGGGTCGCTTTCGACCGACCCGCTCCACGTGCCGTCAGGTTGCTGCGTCGACAGAACGTAGGCCGTCGTACGGTCCAGCGCGTGGTCGAGGCGTCTGATCTCCATCGTGGCGCTTTCAGGTATGCACTAGCTCGGGTTGCGGAGCCACTGTTCGACCTCCGCTTCTCGCCAACCGGTGCAGCGGGTTGAAATTCTCAGCTGCTTCGGAAAGGTACCGACCTGTATCTTCCTGTACAGCGTGGAACGGCTGAGGCCGGTACGCTCCAAGACGGCTTTCAGGCGCAAGATTCTGCTGGGTCCGTCTGAAGACATAACAGCTCCTGAGTTCTTATGGGCGACGTTTGGATGATCACTCGACGCCAATCCTGCAATGGCTGGAAGGTCGCTCAACGTGGGGCAGCCGCTCGGTGCGGTAGACAGGCATCTAACTCCACCGGATTCATGGCAGTGGCCTATCCGCTCGCACCGGGCGGCTCTTATCGTCCGAAGAGGAGAGGGCAGCGCTTCTCGGTAGCCGCCGGTGATCCGCAGGGATCCCGGGGCTTACAGGAGATGCCGCTATGTCCGAACCTCATGATCCCAAGTTCTTGGAACGCGTTGAGGAGGCGATGCTCAGCCTTCCCCCCAAGACCCGGGAGATCTTCATCGCTCACCGGGTCCATGGGCTATCGTACCAGCAGATCGCCGACATCACTGGCCTGAGCATTCGAGGAGTGCAACGCCACATGGCGCGAGCCATCTCCCGGATCGACCGAATTCTAGAACGGGAGCAGCTTCGGTGGTGGGAGCGGCTTTTCGGCCGGTGACTAGCTGCAACGGACGCTGCCAAGAGGAGAGGGAACGGACGGTCTCTGAGCGACGGGTGCGGAAAGGCCGCACCGGCTCTCATCCGGAGACCTGCCATGATCAGGACGATACCCCTCAACAAGCTGATGCCATCGCCGCGCAACGTGCGGCGGACCACCGACGAGCAGGCCGACCTTCAGCTGAGGGCGGACATCGAGGCGCGGGGGCTTCTGCAGAACCTCGTGGTTGCCCCCGTGAAGAAGCCGAAGGGTCGCTTCACCGTTGAGGCGGGCGGCCGCCGCTTCCGCGCCCTCGTCAGTCTCGCCGAAGAAGGCAAGCTGGGGACCGATCACGAGGTTTGCTGCCTCGTGATCGACAGCGGTCCCGCCGCGGCGCAGGAAGCCGGCTTGGCCGAGAACTTCCAGCGGCTCGCCATGAACCCGGCGGACGAATGCCTGGCATTCCAGCAGCTCATCGAG
>Ga0066671_10000539_pt1 | contig 11877 bp, 8 predicted proteins | sample GraSoiAngelo_120_FD_62294 | JGI IMG/M metagenome (GOLD analysis project Ga0066671, IMG submission 62294) | Grasslands soil microbial communities from the Angelo Coastal Reserve, California, USA - 14_0919_09_20cm | ecosystem: Environmental > Terrestrial > Soil > Grasslands | place: USA...
GTCGTGGTAGAAGCGGCCGCCGACATGGTTGAGCGGAGCGGCATCGGGATCGTCGACCAGGTCGATGTCCGCGGTGCCGCCGCTCAGATAGTTGGCCTGCCAGCTCAAAGTCGCCGCGCCGGTCGTGTAGGACAGGCGGGCGGTTGCCTTGTGGCGCGGATAGTAGATCGAACCGGCGAACTGCTGGACCGGAGCGATCGGATTGGCCTGGCTCTTGAAGTCCAGGAGGTAGGTGTAGTTGCCGGTCAGATCGATGCGGTCGCCGGCACCGAGCAGGTTCAGGCGGCTGGTGTAACGGACGCCGAAGTCGATGCCGCGGGTCTTGAGGCCCGCGACGTTGACCAGCTGGTCGTCGACGCGGGTGACGAAGCCCGTATTGGCATCGCGGAAGACGTTGCCGCAGAACACCGGATCGTTGGTCAGAAGGCACTGCTGAACCGAGAGGTTCTGGCCGATCGAGCCGATGGCGTCGCTCACCCGGATATCGAAATAGTCCGCGGTGAGGCTGAAGCCGCGCAGCATGCGCGGGGTGAGGACCGCGCCGAGCGTGAGGGTCTTCGCCGTCTCTTCCTTCAGGTTCGGGTTGCCGCCGATGAAGCCGTTGATGCCCTGGACGTCGGCGAGCGTGTACTCGAAGATGCCGTTCTGGGCGATCGCCGCGGCGACCTGCGGGATGGCGCGGCAGGCCGCGTCATAGGTGCCGGTGCTGGTCGCGGTGACTTCGTCGCACGGATCGTTGACGCCGGCGAAGGTCTCCGAGGGCGCCGAGGCGAATTCGGAGATGTTCGGGGCGCGGTTCGCCCGGGCATAGACGCCGCGGAAGCGGAGGCCGTCGAACGGCTCAAGCTCGAAGCCGGCATTCCAGCTGAACACCCCGCCGACCTGCGGCTGGCTGTACTTGGAATAGCGGGCGGCGCCGGTCAGGCCGAAATACTTCACGAACGAGTCGCGAAGGATCGGCACGTTGAGCTCCGCATAGGCCTCCCACACGTCGAACTTGCCGACCGTGTCCGGGATCATGTTGCCCGAATTGCCGCCGGTGTTGGTCAGCTCGTCGAGATCGTCGACGCTCTTCTCACGGCGATATTCGGCGCCCAGCGCCAGGCCGACGTCGCCGGCCGGAAGCGTGAAGAGGTGGCTGTTGGCGAGGCTCAGCGAGACGACATGCTGCTCGTTGACGATGTCCTCCGACTTGGGGATCGTCGCCTGGACATAGGCCGAGGCCTCGGGCGAGGCGGTGCCGAAGCCGAACAGGTTGATCGGAACGCAGCCGTCGGCACGGGCGGCCGGATCGCGGCAGACGATCGTGCCGTCCGCCAGCCGGACCGCGTCGAGCGCGTTGCGGTAGCGGGTGTTGTCGATGTCCTGCGACGAGGTGACGTCGTGGAGGCGGCCGTAGACGTAGCTGCCTTCCCAATCCCAATTGTCGGCGACCGTGCCCTTGAGACCGGCTGCGACCCGGAAGGTCTCGCGGTCGTTATTGTTGGAGCGCGAGAAGACCTCGTTCTGACGGCGGCGGAAGCCGATGAAGGCGACGTCGTTGGCCGGATTGGCGTCGGTGTTGCGCGCCTGGATCGCGGCCTGGACGTCGGCCGGGATGAACGGATTGGTGACCGGGATGCCGAGACCCTGGGCGGACGAGCCGTCGTAGATGTCGGTATTGGCGAGCGGCAGCGCCTCGATGTTCGAGCTCGACTTCACCTTGGAATAGGTGACTTCGGCGAACGCCTTCACGTCCGGCGTGATCTCGTAGCGGAACAGGCCCGCGCCGAGATAGCGCTCGACCGGGGTCGAGATGCGGCGCACCGCGTTGCGGTTGAAGCCGGCGCCCGAGCCCGCGATCAGATTGTTGCCGAGATCGAAGGAGAAGAGGCTTCCGCCCTGGAAGGCGTTGACCGCCGCACCGTTGGCGCCGAGCAGCTGGAAGCGGCCCTGCGGCGAGTAAGACGAGTAGGCGCCCGGACCGCACAGGTCGTAGAAGCAATCCTGAGCCGAAATGGCGCGGTTGCGCGAGAACAGGCCCTCGTCCTTGTCGTAGGAGAAGTGGACGATCGCCGAAGCGCGGTCGTCGAGGAAGGAGCTGCCGGCGGTGACGGCGGCCATGTAGCGCGGATTGTCGCCTTCCTCGGTGATGCCGTACTGGGTGCGCAGCTGGATGCCGTCGAAATGGTCCTTCAAGATGAAGTTCACCACGCCCGAAATGGCTTCCGAACCGTAGATGGCGGACGCGCCGCCGGTGACGACTTCGACCCGGTCGATGAAGTCGGTCGGGATGTTGTTAAGATCGACCGACGAGGTGCCGGCGAGGCCGGCGACGAAGCGGCGGCCGTTGACCAGCACGAGGGTGCGGCTGGAGCCGAGGTTCCTCAAGTTGACGGTGGCGACGCCGTTGCCCGAGGTCAGGAAGTTGGTGTTGGTGCGGCTGGAGCCGGTGCCGACCTGGGGAAGCTCGGCGAGCGTGTCCTGGACGTTGATCGCGGCGTCGCGCTGAAGCTCGGCCGAACCGACGGAGACGACGGGGACCGGCGAGTCCAGATCGGGACGGGCGATGCGCGAGCCGGTGATGACGATATCGCCGCCGGCGTCGCCACCGGTGTCGGCGGCCACTGCGGTCGCGCCGCCGGCGCCGGCCGTCGAATCCTGGGTGGCCGCGTCGGCGGAAGAATCATCGGCAGGCGCCGCGGCCTCCGTCTGGGCGAAAGCGGGCGTGGCGGCGAACGTCAATAGAAGCGTAGAAGCCAGCAGGCGCTGGCGGAAGGCATGGCGCATCGAAGAGCTTTCCCGGAAAAGAGCAAGAGGGAGCTGATGCGCACCGCCGCGGTATAAGGGGTACCGCGAGGGCGCGCGAGGCGCTCCCTTCGGGCCTCGGGTGCCCTTCCGGCAATACAGTGGCGATACGGTAAGGGGTTCTACGGTATAGCGTTTCTGCTACGAAACGAGCTCAGGGAGCATCGATCCAGCGGCGCATCAGATTGTACTGGACCGCCTGGAGGCGCGAGAAATTCTCGGGCGCGATGCTGTTGCCTTCCAGCGCGGCGACCTCGTTCAATTCGTAGAGGATGTCGCGCAGCGCCGGGTCGGCGATGCGGCTCTGGATGAAGGTCAGGCCGACGAGGCGGGTGCCGCTGGTCACCGGCTCAACCTCATGGAGGGTGGTCGAGGGGTAGACGATGGCCGAACCGGCCGGGCCCTTGAAGCGAAGCTCGGCGCTTCCGAGCTGGAGGCGGAGCGCTCCGCCTTCATAGCTTTCGGGGTCGCTGAGGAAGATCGTGCAGCTCAGATCCGAGCGGAGCGGGCCGGTGGGAAGCTGCATCATCGCCGCGTCGGGGTGGAGCCCGTAGCGCATGCCTTTTTCGTAGCGGGTGAGGATCGGCGGCGCGATCGCCTTGGGGAAGGCGAAGTCGAAGAATTCCTGGTGGCTCAAGAGGCCGCCGGCGAGGATCTGGGCGGCGCGCTCGGCCACACCCTGCTCGTGGAGCTGGAGGTTGTTCTTGACCTTGGAATGCGGGTTGCTGACCCGGCCGTCGACGAACTTGGCCTCGGCGGCGATCTTGCGCAGCTCGGCCACTCCCGGCGCCTCGACTATGTCCTCGATCAGCTTGAACATCTCAGCCTTTCCTCGCCGCGCGATCGATCGCCCGCGCCACCGCATCGTAGCGGGCGGCGGCGGCGTCGAGCAAGGCGGTGCCCTTCCTCAGTTCCTCGCGATGCTCCGAGCGCGCCTGGGCGAGCACCTGGCGCCGAAGCTCGGGGCTGTAGCCATGTTCCGGCGCCTTCGAATAACGCTGCATGATCGGCCCCCCGACCAGCGCCGCCGCCTGCTGCGGAGCGAGCGGCTGCCGGAAATGCGCCGCGGCCTCGGCGAGCTTCGGCGCGGGGGCGGCGAGGAAGTCCTCGAAGTCCATCCACAGCACGCTCCCCTCGGCCGCGGCCGCCGCGCCCGCCTCGAGCGCGGTCATCTCGGCCGCCCAGGAGATCGCCGCCCGCTCGCCGAGCGAGAGCTGCCACAGCCGCCAGGGCTCATCGCCGACCCTCTTGTGAAGCCGGGCAAGGCGCGGCCCCGCCAGCACCGCCAGCTCCTGCACCGACGCCTCGCCGGCGAGGATGGTGGCGATATAGGTTTCCGGCTCGGCGGTGAGGAACAGCGCCCGGCGCGGCCCGGCGAGGATCGCAGGCGAGAGTTCGCTGACGAAGCTGGTCGCCTTGACCATCGCCCGCTGATCGGGCCGGAAGCTGCGCGACAGCCAGCCAAGCGCCATCCGCAGCCGAAGGTCGAACTCCTCGGGCGACCAGGGCGATTCCGGAAGGCCCCGAAGCCGGTCGAGCTCGGCCAGGCTGCGCAGCAGCGGCGGCTCGCGGACGGGCAGGACCGTGGGCAGAGCGCCGAGCAACCGGGACAGCAAAGTCGAGCCGACATGGCCGATGTGGAAGATGAAATCGGCGCTGTCGGGCAAATCGCCCGCAAAATCCGCAATATCTGACCAATCGAGCCACTGCCTGGGCCGATCGGCCGAGAGGATTCGCTGGTCGAGGAAGCTCGCTTCCTGATAGGCCGCCTCCGGAAGCGCCGTCACCAGCAGCTTGTCCTGCGCGACATCGATCATATGGACGAAGAAGCCGGCGCTGCTTCGAAACTGCTGCTCGAACGATCCCGCCCCGGTCATGGCCGGGATAAGCCGATTCGGGCGGGAAATGTCAAACCCCGGCGGAGACGCAAAAAAGGCCGGGAGCTTGCGTCCCCGGCCTTTTGCCGAATTGAAGCGGGCTGGCTCAGCCGCTGGTGCGCATGCCGCCGGTGGCGTTGGTCATGTCGCTCGCCTCGCGCCGATTGGCGTCCTGCAGGCGGCGCCACTCGCTCTCCTTGCGGCAGATCTTCTGGAAGCGCGCATTGGAGCCGGTCTCGGCGATCCGCCTGCACTTCACCTTGTCGGTGTCGGTGCTCGCCGGCTGCGGGGTCTGCGCCGAAGCGACGGCGGGGAGAAGGACCATCGCGGCTAAGAGTACGATCTTCTTCATCTTTTTCTTTCCTGGTCTGGTGCAGCCACCCCTATAGCATTTTTCCGCAACACGGCAAAGTGAGCGAAACCGGACACTTAGCAGCGCTAGGCCTCGCCGACCCGTTCGCGCCCGCCCGCCTTCCAGCCGTTCGAATCGACCGTCGTGAACAATTTGCGGAGCATGTCGCGCTCGGCGTCGCTGAGGTGCGGGTTCCAGACGTCGAAGATCAGCACCGCCCGGGGTTCATCGCTGTCGTTCCAGGCCGCATGCTCGATGGTGTCGTCGAAGGCGAAGGCTTCGCCTTCCCGCCACTCGCGCGTCTCCCCGCCGACGCGGAAGCCGCAGCCGGGGGGCACGATCAGCGGCAGGTGGATGATCGTGCGGGCGTTGCTGACGCCGGTATGGGGCGGAATCCGGGTCTTCGGCTTGAGCACCGAAAAGAAGACCGTCGGCATCCGTCCAGGCACGTCCGCGAGCGGGAGCGCCTCGACGATCGCCGCGGTCTCGGGGCAGCGGGCGCAGGCCTCGTCGTTGCGAACCCCTTCCCGCCACAGGTGCAGCGCGCCCCAGGCAAGCGAGTGGTCGAGCGGCGTCCACTTATTCTCGGGAAGGCCGCTTTCCATCGCGACATAAGGCGACAGGCCGGAATCCCCGGCGGCGAGCAGCGCCTCCGCCTCGCGGCGGATGATCGGCGTCTTCGCCTCGAGCTCGGCCAGCCAGGGGAAATGCTCCCGGTCGAAAAACTCGTCCGCGGGCAGGAAGGGATAATGCACGCCGGCGCAGACATTGGCGTAGATCGCGCGCCGGCCGAGCATCTGATCGGAGCAGGCGGTGAAGCGGCGGCGGTCGCGCGGGCCCAGCTTCGCGATGTCGTCGCCGAGGGCTTTTTCGAGCAGGTCGGCGATTGCGCCGGTCTGGGCGGAGACGAACGCCGCGGCGTGGGCGAGCAGCGCCTCGAGCTCCGGCGGCCGCGGGTCGACCAGCCGGCCGACCGCGAGCACCCCGGACCAGCGCTGGCCGGCATCGACGCTCTCGCCCAGCCGCTCGTGGAGCTCCGCCATTCGGATGAGCGCCATCAAATGGCGCTGATCGACATCGAGCGTGCGCTTCAACGCTTTGCGCTCGGCCTCGTCGTCGCCAAGCATGCGCTGCGCCTTGGCGAGGTTGATCCACAGCGGCGCGGCACCCGGATCGGCGGCGGCGGCGCGCTCGAACAGCGAAGCGGCCTCCGCCGCCTCGCCTTTTGCAAGGCAGGCGACGCCGAGCGCGTTGAGCGCGCCCGCATGATCGGGGTCCTGCGCGAGCACGGCGCGGAAGCGGGCCTCCGCAAGCGCTTCCTGCCCCGCGGACCGTGCGCGGACCGCCTCTGCCAACAATTGCTGAATTTCCGCCTGACTCATGATCCCCCCAAAGGCGCTTCGCTCCTTATCATAGACAAAAAAAAGGCGGGCACGAGGCCCGCCTTTCGTTTGAGTTGGAAGTCTTTTCTTAGAACTTCAGGCGCGCACCCACCGCGAAGCGGCGACCGAGCGGATCGTAGGTCGACGGATAGGTGTTGCCGCCGTTGTAGGTCGTGCTGCCGACGGTGCCACCGACGACCGGGGGCTTCTTGTCGAACAGGTTCTGGACAGTGATCGTGAAATCGAAGTTGTCCGTCACGCCAACGCGGGTCGAGAGGTCGAAATAATGCTTGGCATTGATCGACCGGAACCGCGGATCGACGACGCAACCCCCCGCATCGGCACCGGCGAAGTCCGGGCACGGCTGCTTGGCCGGCGGGAGGAGCACGCCATGGCTGTCGTGGTTCGCCGCATCGGCGGCCTGCTCGTCCTCGAGCTGCTGCTGATGCTCGAAGTCGACGCCGTGGATGTACCGCCACAGCAGGGAGACATCGACGCTGCCGAAGCTGAGCGTCGTGCGCTGCTGGAACTGGAACTTCGGCTGGATGGAGCCGCAGTTCGGGCTGTAGAAGCCGGTGCACTCACGGTTGATCGACGTCGGCGACGCCCGGAACTTGGAGTCGTGGGTGTAGTTCCCGTTGAAGCTCCAGTTCAGGCGAGCCCCGAGGAAGGGCAGGTTGGTGCGGTAGTTAAGACCCGCATCGACGCCGTCCGTTTCCAGGGTACCGAGGTTCGTCAGGTTCGCCAGCAGGCCCTGCGTGGTTGCCGGATCGCCGTCGAGACCGCCGGTGATCGGGTTACGCCGGATCTGAGCGCAGGCCTCGTTGGTCACGCTCGGGCTGTCGAAGCAGGCGTTGATGATGTCGCCCGGAGTCGGCGAGCCGCTCGCACCGTCGATCTTGATGTTGTAATAATCGATGGTGATCGTGAGGCCGCGGACCAAGTCGTTCGGCTGAAGGACCGCACCCACCGTCCAGCTGCTCGCCTTCTCAGGCTTCAGGAACGGGTTGCCGCCGGTGGTGGTGTTCGCCTGGCCGGCGGTCGGGTTGTTGATCGCACCGATCGTGGCCGCCGGAGCGCCCTGGAAGATGCAGACATCCCGAAGCGCCGCGTTGCCGACCGGAGCCGCGCCCGCGCAGGGATCGGTGCCGAGGTTGGTCAGGCCGGTGGTGACCGGGAAGAACAGCTCGCCGATGTTCGGAGCGCGAACCGCACGGTTGTAGCTGCCGCGGAGCTTGACGCCCACGACCGGCTCCCACTGTGCGCCGACCTTCCAGGTGGTGGTGTTGAACTTCGGCGTGCCCGGAGCGTCGACCGTGTAGTGCGAACGACGGATACCGGCTTCGAGGCTGAGGCTGTGGAACAGCGCACGGTCCGAAACCAGCGGTACGATAAGTTCGCCGAAGCCTTCATAGACGTCGAAGGCGCCGTTCACGTCGGGCTGTGCACCGCCGGCGCCGCCGAGCTCGCCGGGAGTCTTGGCGAGAATGTCGGAACGCTGGGTCGCCGTGTACTTGCGATACTCGGCGCCGACCGCGAAGCCGATCGGATCGGTCGCGAACGGGCTGGTGACACCGAAGTCGCCGTTGATGACGCCGCGGGCCTGGGCCAGCGTGGTCTGAACGGTCGAGGTGCTCTCGTCGTTGATATAGTCGACCATCTCCGGGCTGATCGAGCCGGTGGTCCCGAAGATGTTCAGCGGGACGCAGCCTGCATTGCCGGAAAGGCAGCTGTTGACGTTGGTGGCGCGCAGGGCGTCACGGACGCGCGAGAGAAGCACATAGCCCTTGATGGTCTGCGTGTTCTTGCTCTGGCCATAGGATCCGAACAGGTCGAAGCCGATGTTGTCGGTGATGCTGCCGCGGATGCCGGCGCGGAAGTCGAAGATCTGCGTGTTGTAGTCGCTGACGCGCGGACCGACTTCCGGGGTACGACGACGAAGGCCGAACACGAACTCGCGATAGTTCGGGTCGGTCGGCGAAGTCGCAGCCGCGGCCGCGGCGCACTGCGCTGCGGTGAGGCTGGGGCCGAAGTTCGGCTTGGTCGGATCCGAGCTGCCCTGGAAGCTCGTCTTCGTGGTCGGATCGAACACGTTCGAGATCGCGCAGAGCGAAGCCCGCTGCGACGCGGTCAGGAAGGGGTTGCTGATCGGAACGTTGACCGAGGAACCGAACACGCCCGAAGGGGCGATGATGGTGTCGATCGTGTTGTTCGAGAACAGGCCGCGGGCATAGACTTCGATGCCGTCGGTCACTTCATAGTGGCCGGCGCCGTACATGTTGAAGCGCTCGAAGGGCACCTGGAACACGTTGTACGGGTTGAAGTTGAACGCGGTCGTGTACGGCCCGAGGCCGCCGCCCGAAGTGATCTGACGGGCAGCGAAGCCGCCGCCGATGTCGAGGCGGGCCGGGGTCGTGGTCGACGAACCCTGACCGGCGACGAAGAACTCGTCGTACGATTCGAGGGTCAGCTGCGAGAACTTGCGATCGCCGAAGTAGACCGGATCGGAGTCCTGATAGCCGAGGCTGATCACCGCGTTGCCGCGGCCGTCGTCGAAGTTCGCACCCACGGTAAGGTCGGCGCGGAAGAAGTTGCCGTCGCCCTTCCCGGTGATCTGCTCGGAAGCGTTGAGCTCCATGCCCGAGAAGTCGCTGCGGGTGATGAAGTTGACGACGCCGCCGACGGCGTCAGCGCCGTAGGTGGACGAAGCGCCGCCGGTCAGCACGTCGACGCGGTCGACGAGGGCCAGCGGGATGTTGTTGAGATCGACTCGGCCGCTGAGGTCGCCCGGGACGATGCGGACGCCGTCGAGGAGGACGATGTTGCGGGTCGAGCCGAGGCCGCGGAGGTTGACGTAGGACGCGCCGCCGTTGCCGTTGTTGACCTGGGAACCGATGCTGGGAACCGCGCCGGGGATCTCACGGAGAACCTCTTCGGCGACGTTGCTCTGGCGGAGCTGCATCTCGTCCTGGCCGACCGTCGTGACCGGGGCGGACGAGGTCAGGTTCGGGTTCTTGATGAGAGTGCCGGTGATGACGATGTCGCCCGAGGAAGTCTCCTCGGCCGGTCCAGCCGATTCCTGCGTCTGAACGCCGGCGGGAGGAGTAGCGTCGTCAGCCGGAGCGGCGGGCGGAGTGTCCTGCGCAAAAGCCGGCGTCGCCAGCGTCATTCCGGCGATCATAGTCGTCGCCAGGAGCGTGTCCCTGAAGTTCATTTTCATTTTGGTCCCCTTAAAACCATTTGATCGGGTGCAGTGGGCGCAGTTTCGCCATACCCAAATCGAGCGCACTTCTACGGGCACGCAGAGGGGCGGCGCAAGGCGGCGAAACGGCACCGCAGCATTCTTGACGGACATGTAACATTTCAGACACAGTCTTGCCGGAGGGGCCTTTCGCCAATAGCCTTTTGAAAGGCGCGGACCGGGCGGGAGAGACGGCATGAACACGTATAAGGCAGCATTTCTGATCGCGGCGGCAGTCGCGGTGGCGCTTCCCGCGGCTGCGAAGGACCGCAAGCCGGCCGCCCCGCCGCCCAACCCGGTGCTCGACGCCCTCGCCGCCTGCCGGACGGTGCCGGACTCGGCCGCCCGCCTGGCCTGCTTCGATGCGGCCAGCGCGCGGCTCGCCGAGGCGGTGGAGCGGCGCGACCTGGTCGTCATGGACAGGGCGGAGGTCCGCCAGACCCGCCGCTCGCTGTTCGGCTTCAGCCTGCCGCGAATCCCGCTGTTCCGAGGCGAGAATGTCGAGGAGCAGGAGGAGATCACGACCACGATCACCGCCGCCTCCAGCCTCGGCATGGGCAAGTGGCAGTTCCGGATCGAGGACGGCGCGATCTGGCGCACCACCGAGAGCACGCCCGGCCTGGTCGATCCCGCACCCGGCCAGAAGGTGGTGATCAAGCGCGGCGCGCTCGGCAACTATTTCATCCGCTTCAACGGCCAGCGCGGCCTTCGCGGGCTCAGGGTCGGCTAGGCTCCGGCATCGCCCTTCACCGACCGGTCATTGCGCTCCCTTAGCTGCCTCCCCATCGCAGATGGGGAGGGGGACCGCCGAAGGCGGTGGAGGGGTGACAAGGCGGAGAGTCAGAGGGTCTCGCGCTAGACGGCGGAGGCTTCTGCCAGGTCACCCCTCCACCACATTTCATGTGGTCCCCCTCCCCCCGAGCTGCCGCTCGCGGGGAGGCAAGAGACGGCGATCGCCCGGCTCGCAATGGCGATTTGTACGAGTCTGGGGCGACTATTCTTTAGGAGGGATGGTCGCGGCGGGCATCGGGCCAGCGAGCGGCTGGGGGTCGATGCGGGCGTTTTGCCACTTCATGCTCCAGTGGAGGTGCGGGCCGGTCGCGCGGCCGGTGGCGCCGACGGTGCCGATCGGATCGCCCTGCCGAACGCGCTGCCCCTCCTTCACCGCGACCGTGGCGAGATGGAGGAAGGCGCTGTCGAGGCCCATGCCGTGGGAGACGATGACGAGATTGCCCTCGAGGCTGAACACAGGGGGCCCGGCGAGCACGACGACGCCATCGGCAGGCGCGGTTACGGTGGCGCCGGCCCCGGCCGCGATGTCGACTCCGCTATGGTAGGAGCCGGGCTCGCCCTGGTAGATTCGCTGCGATCCGAACACGCCGCTGATCCGGCCGCGGGCGGGCCAGGCGAATTGCTGGCGCCAGCCGTCGCTCGTCACCGGCGTCGCCCGGGCGGCGGCGATACGGGCGAGCTCGGCGGCGCGGACGCGCTGGAATTCCTCATTGGGGATGCCCTGGCGAAGCGGCGTGTCGACGCGCTCAATGTCCCAAGCGCGCGGCGCAACGGTGAGGAGGCGGATCGAGGTGCCGCCCGACCGCTCCGCGACCAGCTCTGCTTTCGGAGGCGCGTCGCGGTCGAAGCCGACGAGGAAGGCGCCGCCCTCGCCGAGCGGGATCGGCTTGCCGTCGAGGCGGAGTGCGGTGGTGCCGGGCGGCGCGGTGCCGCGGAGGAGGGCGCCCTGCTGCGGCTGGCCCGAAAGCTGGATCTCGTCCGCGGGCGCCGCGGCGACGAGCGCGAAGGCGAGGAGGAGGGGGGTTGCCCTCACCCACGGCCCTCGGCGCGGACCGAGGCTTCGGCGGTCGCGTATGCTTCCTGGCGCTCGACGCTCCAGTAGCGGAGATCGTCGAGCGGAATCTTCGCACCGGTCACCGCGCAGATCACATGGTCGCCCGGGCTCAGCACCCGGAAGGTGCCCTGCAGATAATGGAGGCGCGCCGGCCTTGCATTGTTGGTCATCAGCATGGGCATCTCCTTACAACAGCCGCGGATGATCGGTCTTGGGCCCCCGATAGGGAGCGCGGCGCGGCCGCTCAAGGGCCGGTGCGCCGGCCTCGGCGTCGACCTGCCCGTCGGCGAAGACGAGCCGAAGCGACCCCGCCTCCCGAGCCGCAGCGGCCGAGATCAGCGTCTTCCCCGCTCTATCCTCCACGCGCGCGTAACCGCGCTCGAGGGGACGGT
>Ga0066671_10000543_pt1 | contig 11867 bp, 10 predicted proteins | sample GraSoiAngelo_120_FD_62294 | JGI IMG/M metagenome (GOLD analysis project Ga0066671, IMG submission 62294) | Grasslands soil microbial communities from the Angelo Coastal Reserve, California, USA - 14_0919_09_20cm | ecosystem: Environmental > Terrestrial > Soil > Grasslands | place: USA...
ATCCTCACCGGATGGCTCGCCGGCCGCTGGGCCGCCCGCGACGGTCGATGAGGGCGGGAGCCGAGATGAGACAGGACTCGATATGAGACAGGACCTCGAGCAGATCGTCGGACCAGCCGCGCTCGACGAGCGTCCCGTGCGAGACCTGTGGCCGCTGGCCATCATGCGCGAGCGGTCAGGCACGGCGACCCCGCGGGTGCTGGTCGCGCGCCCGTCGAACCGGCAGCAGGTCGCCGCCATTCTCCGATGGGCTGCATCCAACCATGTGATCGTCAGCCCGATGGGTGGTGGATCCGGCGTGTGCGGTGCGCTCGCCCCGCAATCGGATGAGCTCGTCCTGGACATGGGCGCCTTCGACCGCGTGCTGGAGATCGACGAGACCAACCTGCTCTGCCGCGTCGAGTCAGGCGTCAACGGGCTGGCGCTCGAAAAGCAGCTGAACGAGCGCGGGCTGACGCTGGGCCACTACCCGAGCTCCCTACCCGGCACCACCATCGGCGGTCTGATCTCGACGCGCTCAGCAGGCCAGGAGTCGAGCCGCTACGGCAGCATCGAGGACATGGTCCAGGGCCTTGCGGTCGTGCTGCCGGACGGCACCTTCGCGACCCCTCGGCCCGGGCCGCGCTCCGCGGTCGGGCCGGCCCTGCACCAGCTCTGGCTTGGCGCCGAGGGCGCACTGGGGGTGATCCTCGGAGCGGACCTGCGGCTGCATCGCCTCCCTGCTGAGGTCGTGGGTCGGGGGTATGCCTTCAAAGGTCTAGGTGATGGTCTCGAGGCGATGCGATCGATCATGCAGTCAGGGATCCGGCCGCTTGTCCTGCGCATGTACGACGCGGAGGACACCGCCTTTGGGGGACACGATCTTGCGTCCGGAGACTGCCTCATGGTGGTGGCCGCCGCCGGCCTGAATGAGGTCGCGAAGGCCGAGGCCGAGGCCATCAAACGGTTCGCCGGCTCCGGCAAGGACCTGGGCGAACAGCCGTGGATCGGTTGGAAGGAGCATCGTTTTGATCTCTCGGCCGAGCGCATGATGGTGCTTCTCCAGCCCTCCGGCGCGTATCTCGACACGATCGAGATCGCGGCCCGCTGGTCAATGCTCACGGGCCTCCACGCGCAGGTGAAGTCCGCAATAGCGGTCGGTGGGTTGGCGTTATGCCACTTCAGTCACGCCTACGAGCAGGGCTGCTGTGCCTACTTCACGTTCGGAGGCTCTGCGGAGCGAGAGGAAGATGCGCGGGCTGCATACAACCGCGCATGGGAGGGTGCCATGACGGCGGCGTTGGAGATGGGCGCAACGATCAGCCACCATCATGGGACCGGTCAGGTTCGCGCCCGCTGGGTCGCTGATGAGATGGGTGGGTGGATGCGGGTGTGGCGGGCCGTCAAAGAGAGCGTCGACCCGGAGGGGATCATGAATCCCCGCGCGGTGGGAGGAAGAAGGTGAGTCCAGGCGCGCCGGTGCTGTTCGTGGTCAATCCGGCGTCGGCCGCCGGCAAGGCGGGGCGTCAATGGGCGCAGTTGGAGACTTGGCTTTCCTCGGCGGGTATCCCATACGAAACGGCCATGACGACGCGGCCGAACGAGGCGACGGACATCACCCAGCGTGCGGTGAGGGAATCACGCCCGGTGGTGGTGGCCGTCGGAGGGGACGGGACACTCAACGAGGTGGTCAACGGCTTTTTCCACAACGGGGCGCCGATCCCGACGACCAGCAAGCTCGCAATGGTCCCTCTGGGCACCGGCGGCGACTTCCGTCGCACGCTGGCCATCCCCATCGATCCCAGAGAGGCGATCGGGGTGCTGCGCACCGGCGTGGCGAGAAGGCTCGACGCAGGGTGCGTCACCTACCAGGCGGCGGACGGCTCGACCGCGGTGCGCCATTTCATCAACATCGCCGACGCTGGGCTTGGAGGCGATGTAGTGCATAAGGTGGGCAACGGAACGAAGCGGTTCGGCAGCATGGCCTACACGCTGGGCGGGCTGCGCGCGCTGGTCGCTTTCAAGAACAAGCCGATGACGGTGGACATCGACAACATCACCCATGAGCTGCCCAAGGCTCAGCAGGTGGTGATCGCGAACTGCCAGTTCTTCGGCGGCGGCATGCAGATGGCGCCTACCGCGTCGCCAACCGACGGCGTGTTCGACGTGATCCTCATCAAGAACGCCGGCAAGATCGAGTCGATGCGTGGCATTAACGATTTCCGCTCCGGCAAGCACCTGGATCGGACCAACCCCAAGATCGAGCTGCTGTACGGCAAGCGGATTTCCGTGACCTCGCCGGCGAAGGTCCGCATCGATGTCGACGGGGAGGCGGTCGGATTCCTGCCGGCGCTGTTCGAGATCCAGCCCGGGTCGATCGAGTTCATCACCCCGCGCTAGCCGCCACCAACCGTCCGGGCGCCGCTACTCGATAACCTGATTCGCATGACCAAGGGCGTCATCGCCACGCCGCATCGGGCGGCGAGCGAGGCGGGGGCGCAGGTGCTGCGTGATGGCGGCAACGCGATCGATGCGGCGATCGCGGCCGACGCGGTGCTGTGCGTCGTGTATCCGCACATGACCTCGATCGGCGGTGACCTGATGGCGATCGTATGGCCGGCAGGGGCCTCGGCTCCGGTCGGCTTGATCGGAGCCGGCCGCTCGGGCGAGCACGCCTCCATCGATGCCGTCCGCTCGCGCGGCCACGATACGATGCCCGAGCGCGGCCCGCTCACCGTCACGGTGCCGGGAACCGTGGAAGCGTGGGGCCGCCTCATCGAGCGCTTCGGAACCCTTGGTCTCGGCCCGGTCCTGGAGCCGGCGGCGAGCCTCGCCCAGGACGGGTACGTGATCACCGCTCACCTTTCGGAATCGCTCAAGGCTGCGTCGGGGATGCTCGCGAAGGAGCCAACGGCGTATGCGCTCTATCCGCCCATGGATGGAGGGATGTTGCTTCGCAACCCCGACCTGGCCTCTGTTTTGAACGGCATCGGGCGCAACGGGATCAACGGCTTCTATCGCGGCGAGATAGGTGCCACCATCGTGGCCGCGATCAAGCGGCGCGACGGCTTCATCACCGCGAGGGACATGGCGGCGCCGAGCTCGCAATGGGTCGATCCCCTCGGCATGCATTACCGCGACGTGACAGTGCTGGAGCTGCCGCCTCCAACGCAGGGCCTGACTGCGCTCGCGTTCCTGGCCCGCCTGCAGCGCCTTCCGCCGGCCGAGCTGGCCGCGGGCCCGGGTCTGATCGCGGCCTACCGCGCCGCGCGAGACGCCGCATACGGACTGCGCGACCGCCTCATCAGCGACCCCGACTTCACGCCTGTGCCCTCCGCGCCATTCCTCGATCCCGATGCGGCTGTCACCCCTGACGCTGCAGGCCCCGACGGCGGGGACACCGTCTACCTGTGCGCGGCCGACGAGCACGGAAACCTTGTCTCTTTGATCCAGAGCGTCGCGTATGACTTTGGATCCGGCATCGTCGCTGAAGGCACCGGCATCCTGCTTCAAAACCGGGGCTGCTACTTCAAGCTCGACCCCACACACGTCAACCGGCTCGAGCCCCGGAAAAGGACCATGCACACCCTCATCCCGGCTCTCGCCATGAAGGAAGGGAGGCCATGGGCGCTGTTCGGCAGCATGGGCGGCGACGGGCAGCCGCAGCTGCACACCCAGGTGCTGATCAACCTGGTGGACCACGGGCTCGATCCGAAGGAGGCGGTGGCGCGGCCGCGCTTTCGCATCCGTGCCGGCGGGCAGACCGTCGGCGTGGAGGCCAGCTATCCCGGTGCTGCGGAGCTGGCGCGCAAAGATGCGAGCGTGCAGCTGCTGCCGCACGCGCACCACACGCTGGGCCATGCACACGCGATCGTCCTCGACGGAGACGGCGCCTGGCGCGCCGGCGCCGATCCACGCTCCGATGGCTCGGTCGAAGCCGTCCCCTAAACGCCTGTTCGACAGGGCCCCGTATAATCACCCGTCGGTTTGGCAGAAGAGACGGAAGTCAGAGGCAAGCTGATCGCCGAGTACAGGCGAGCTGAGAAGGACACCGGTTCCCCCGAGGTCCAGATAGCACTCTCGACGGCGCGCATCCGGGAGCTGACAGAGCACCTGAAGACGCACGCCAAGGACCACCACTCGCGCCGCGGCCTCCTCCTCCTGGTTGGCAAGCAACGGCGTCTGCTGAACTACCTGAGAGACACCGACGTGGAGCGCTATCGCGCGCTCGTCGGCAAGCTCGGGATCAGGAGATAGCCGGGCGCCCATCCCTTCGGAGGGCGCACAAGTAAAGACTGGGAGGACTCCACGCGCTGGCGCGGCGGTCAGCTCTTAGAAGCTTTCACTGAGGAACAACTTCAGCGGCAGCTGCTAGGAATCTGACCTCAACGCACCTCGCGGAAGTCCTCCCCAACACATGGAGGTATTTCGCGTGGCAATTGTGACCAAGAACATCGAGGTCGCCGGCAGGCGGCTGTCGATCGAGACGGGGCGCGTGGCCGAGCAGGCGAACGGCGCGGTGATCGTGAGGCAGGGGGACTCGGTCGTCCTGAGCACGGTCGTCATGTCCAAGGAGCCCCGGGAGGGAATCGACTTTTTCCCGCTCACCTGCGACTACGAGGAGAAGCTCTACGCGGCTGGCAAAATCCCGGGAGCGTTCATGCGACGCGAGGGCCGGCCCAGCGAGACGGCGATCCTCGCCTCGAGGCTGACGGACCGCCCGCTCCGGCCGCTTTTCCCCGAAGGCTTCCGCCTGGACATCCAGGTCGTATCCACGGTCCTTTCGGTGGACCAGGAGAACGACCCCACGATCCTGAGCATCAACGGCGCCTCGACGGCGATTGTGATCTCTGACGTGCCCTGGGCAGGGCCTGTGGGCGCGGTCAGGATGGGGTTGCTGGACGGCAAGGTGGTGGTCAACCCGCCGATGTCCCGCATGGCCGAATCCGAGCTCGACCTGGTCGTCGCCGGGACGGCCGACGCCATCCTGATGGTCGAGGCAGGCGCCAAGGGAGTCAGCGAGCAGACCGTGCTCGAGGCCCTCGACATGGCCCGCCTGGCGATCAATGAGATCTGCGCCGGGCAGCTCGAGCTGCAGCGCGAGATCGGCAAGGCAAAGCGCGAGTACACGCCGGCGGCTTACCCGGCCCAGGTGACCGAGGTCGTGAGCGAGTACCTCGCCCTGCGCCTGGACGCGGCCGCCTTCGGCGCTGACAAGGCGGCCCGTGAGGCAAGCACCGACGAGCTGCGCAAGAAGATGATCGCGGAGCTCGGCGAGCGATTCCCCGACCACGCCGACATCCTGGGCAAGCTCTTCGACAAGAAGCTCAAGGACCGAGTCCGCGAGCGCATCGTCGAGGAGGGCGTGCGCATGGACGGTCGCGGCCTCAAAGACGTGCGCGAGATCACAGTCGAGGTCGGAGTCCTGCCGCGCACTCATGGCTCTGGTCTGTTCACCCGCGGCCAGACCCAGGCGCTGACGATCGCCACCCTCGGGTCGATGTCCGACCAGCAGAAGCTCGACGGGCTGACCCTGGCGGACGAGTTCAAGCGCTACATGCACCACTACAACTTCCCGCCCTTCTCCGTCGGCGAGGCGCGACCGCTGCGCGGCCCGGGCCGGCGTGAGATCGGGCACGGAGCGCTTGCAGAGCGCGCGCTGCTGGCGGTGATTCCTCCGGTCGAGGAATGGCCCTACACGATGCGGTTGGTCTCGGAGATCCTCAGCTCCAATGGGTCGACCTCGATGGCCTCGGTATGTGGGTCGACGCTCGCACTGATGGACGCGGGGGTACCCATCAAGTCACCGGTGGCCGGCATCGCCATGGGCCTGGTGACGCGTGAAGGCAAGCACGCGGTGCTCACCGACATCCAGGGCGTCGAGGACAACCTCGGCGACATGGACTTCAAAGTCGCCGGCACGCGCGACGGAATCACCGCGCTGCAGATGGACATCAAGATCAAGGGCCTGACGCACGAGATCTTCGCGCAGGCACTGGAGCAGGCTCGCGAAGCCCGCCTGTTCGTGCTCGACAAGATGCTCGCGGTGCTGCCGCGGCCTCGCAGCGAGATGAGCGCCTACGCGCCCCGGATAACGACGATCATGATCAACCCCGACAAGATCCGCGACATCATCGGCCCCGGAGGCAAGATGATCCGCAAGATCACCGAGGAGACCGGAGCGCAGATCGACGTCGAGGACGACGGTCGCGTTTTCATCGCTGCGGTCGATCAAGAAGGCGGCCAAAAGGCCATCGACTGGATCAAGGGTCTGACCGACGAGGTGGAGGTCGGCAAGATCTACAAGGGCAAGGTGGTCCGGATCATGTCGTTCGGCGCATTCGTGGAGGTGCTGCCAAACCAGGACGGCTTGGTGCATATCTCCAAGCTGACCGACCACCGCGTGGAGCGTGTGGAAGAGGTCTGCAACATCGGCGATGAGATAGTGGTCAAGGCGGTCGAGGTCGACAGCCAGGGCCGCCTCAACCTCAGCCGGCAGGCTGCGATCGAGGAGCTGACCACCAAGGGTCTGCCGATCGAGGAGCACATCAACCCGGAGGTGATGGCCGCCGCCCTTGCCTCTCCGCCGGCGCCGCGCGAAGGCGGTTTCGGCGGGCGCGACCGCGGAGGCCGAAACGGTGGCGGACGGGGACGCGGTCCGCGGCGCGACTCCTAACCGGGCGAATATGAACGGGCCGATCAGGGTCGCGGTGGCGGGACACCGCGGCAAGGTCGGCTCGATCCTCGCCGCCGCGCTGGCCGGCGAGCCTGGAATCGAATACGTCGGCGGTCTCGGGCGTGGCGACGACATCGCTGCGTTCCTGCACCAGCAGCGTCCGCGGGCACTGGTCGACTTCTCGCGGCCGTCGGAGGCGGTCCACATCGCGCTAGCGGCCATCGCATCCGGAGCATCACCGGTGGTGGGAACCACCGGGCTGCCGCCTGACGGCATCGACAAGATCGAGACCGCGTGCAAAGAGAAAGGCGTGGGCGGGATCGTGGCCCCGAACTTCGCGGTCGGGGCGGTGCTGATGATGCACATCGCTGAGGTTGCGGCGCCTTTCTTCGACGGCGTCGAGGTCATTGAGATGCATAACGCCGCGAAGGTGGATGCACCGTCGGGAACAGCGCTCGACACCGCTCGAAGGCTCGCGGCAAAGCGCAGCTCTCGACCCTTCTCGCACAAAAAGGCGGAAAGGGAAACGCTCAGCGGCACGCGCGGTGGGGAGGAGGGGGGGGTCGGCCTGCACAGCGTCCGGCTGCCGGGAGTGGTCGCCGACCAGGAGGTCATCTTCGGCCTGCCGGGCCAGACGCTGACGATCGCGCACAGGACCACGAGCCGTGAGGCGTACGTGCCGGGCGTGCTGCTCGCGATCCGCAGGGTGACCTCAGGGCCCGCCTTCTATCGAGGCCTCGATCACCTGCTAGGCCTATGACCGGCCGGCGGAGTGGCCGCCTTGTGATCACCGCTGCTCAGTTGGCGGCCAACGATTTTCCGCCGGTGTGCGCGATGAGCGGACAGATCGCACAGTTGTGGTTCAAGTTCACATTCACGACGGTTCCGCTCTGGGCCTACGCATTTGGGCTCATCGCAGTCGCGACCTTTGGTCGGAAGGCCACCGGTTACCTTCCGTTGACGCGCTCCAGCAGGCGAACGGTCCTGCTGCCGAGCTGGATTGCAGCCGGCCTGGTCACAATTGGTGTCGCGATGCTGGTGCTATCCGCCGGCTTCGAAACTGCGCAGACCCACAACGGCGTATCGGGCACGCGCTGGCTGTTGATCTCGGGCGGGGTATTGATGGTCCTGACGAGCCTGGCCGCATTCGTTTTAATCCGCCGGTACGCGGGGCCGTTCGGGAGGGTTCTCAAGGCACGGGGTAGCGAGGTCGAGCTCGTGGAGCTCATGGGCGTTCATCCAAAGTTTGTGGACGCGGTCGAGGAGGTTTGGCGCGCACGTCGGGCCCTCGAGTCGGCACGTCCACAGACATCCGCTGGAGATCAGGTCGAAGTAAACTGAGGCCGTGCCCACCTCCAAGCGACTAAACGTTGCCGTCGTCGGGGCGACGGGGATGGTCGGACAGGAGATCCTGAAGGTCCTGTCCAAGCGTGGCTTTCCGGTCGAGCGAGTGACTGCCCTCGCATCAGAGCGCTCGAAGGGCCTCACCGTCTCTTACAACGGCACCCGGTTGCAGGTCGAACCCATCACCGAGGCTTCGTTCAAAGGTGTGGACCTCGCGCTGTTCGCGGCGAGTGGGGATATCGGGCTCATGTACGCGCCGATCGCGGTCGAGGCAGGCGCCCTGGTCATCGACAACAGCTCCGCCTGGCGCATGAAACCAAACGTTCCGCTTGTGGTGCCGGAGGTCAACCCCGACGACATCCGTGACAACGAGGGCATCGTGGCAAACCCCAACTGCTGTGCCATCCCGCTCACCGTCGTGCTCAACCCACTGCACAGGAAGGTGGGCATCGAGCGTGTGCTGGTGTCCACCTACCAGTCCGCGTCGGGTGCTGGCAAGACGTTGGTGGATGAGCTCGAGGAGCAAACGAAAGCCATCGCCGCGGGTGAGCCGCCGCCGGTCGTGGCATACCCGCAGCAACTCGCATATAACGTCGTGCCCGGCGGATGGCGTCCGGATGCCGACGGCTACAACGAGGAAGAGGTGAAGATCGTCAACGAGACGCGGAAGATCATGCACCTGCCAGACCTGCGCATCGCCGCGACCTGCGTGCGCGTGCCGGTGCCGGTGGGTCATGGGGAGTCCGTCTTCATCGAGACCCACGACCCGCTAAGCGCCGACCAGGCGCGCACCCTGCTGGGCAGCGCGCCAGGTGTGATCGTGGAGGACGATCCGCACGCCAGGCTCTACCCGACGCCCAACCAGGTGGCGGGCAAGGACGAGGTTTACGTAGGCCGGATCCGGAGAGATTCATCCACGCCGCGTGGGCTTGCGCTGTGGATCGTCTCCGACAACATCCGCAAGGGGGCCGCGCTAAACGCGGTCCAGATCGCCGAGCACGCGCTCGAGATGGGACTGGTGAAACGGCCGAGTGCCGCCCTGTGATGCCACTCGCATCGGCGTCCCGGCGGGAAGGAAGAGGAGTTGAATAAGTCATGAAAGAAATCGGTCGCCTCCTGACCGCGATGATCACGCCGTTCAAGGCCGACCGATCGGTCGATTACCAGGGCGCCGAGAAGCTCGCGGGCATGCTCGTCGCCGATGGCTCTGACGGCGTGGTCGTCGCCGGCACCACCGGCGAAGCGCCTACGCTCTCCGACGACGAGAAGATCGAGCTGGTCAAGGCGATCAAGAAGGCGATCCCGAATCATTCGGTGGTCGCGGGTACCGGCAGCAACGACACGCATCATTCAGTGAAGCTCTCCGAGCGCGCGATGAAGGCCGGCGCGGATGCGCTGCTGGCAGTCGTCCCGTACTACAACAAGCCTCCGCAGGAGGGTATGTACCAGCACTTCAAAGCGATCGCAGAGGTGGGCCCGACCATCATGTACAACATCCAGGGCCGCACGGCGATCAACATGACCGCGGCGACAACCCTGCGCTGTGCGGAGCTGCCCGGCATCCTCGGCGTGAAAGAGGCGAGCGGCGACATCGACCAGATGGGCCTGGTCTGCGCCGGCAAGCCGTCGGGATTCAAGGTCTGGAGTGGTGATGACAGCTTCACGCTGCCGCTAATGGCGGTGGGCGGCCACGGGGTCATCTGTGTGACGTCGCACCTCGCCGGACGCTCGATGAAAAGATTGATCGAGACGTACGTGGGGGGCGACAACGACGAGGCCCGGCGCATACATCTCGGACTGCTGCCGGTGATCAAGAGCCTTATGACCACGGCCGCCAATCCGGTGCCGATCAAGTCCGTGCTGAACGCCATGGGCTTCGCGGCGGGTCCCTTCCGGCTACCGCTGGTTCCGCTCACCGACGAGCAGCTCCAGTCGGTGATGAAGACCGTCAAGGCGGCCGGCGACCTGATCACGTTCAAGACTGGAGTCAACGTCGCTTAGCGCCGCGATCGAGCTCGACCGGCTCCACGCCGAGGTCCGGGCCTGCAAGGCCTGCGGGCTGCACGCGACTCGCACGCAAGCGGTGCCCGGTGTGGGCCCGTGCCCGGCCGACGTGATGATCGTCGGCGAGGCGCCGGGCTTCAATGAGGACCGCCAGGGCGAGCCATTCGTCGGACCGGCGGGCAAGCTGCTCGATACGTTGCTAGGGCGGATCGGCATGAGCCGCGCCGACGTCTACATCACCAATGTGCTCAAGTGCCGTCCCCCGCAGAACCGCGATCCGATGCCGAACGAGGCCGAGGCCTGCTCGCCCTATCTGCAGCGGCAGCTGCAGCTCATCAAGCCCAAGGTGGTGCTGATCCTGGGCCGCCACGCGCTCGAACGCCTGCTGCCAGGTCAGGGCTCTATCTCCCGCGTTCACGGCAGTCTCGTCTTGCGTGGTGAGATCGCCTACGTACCGCTCTACCACCCCGCGGCGGCCTTGCACAACGGGTCGTTGGTCGCCGACCTGGAGCGCGACTTCGACAGCGTTCGTAAGTACCTGGACCGGTTCCTCGCGCCGCCTCCGCCGCCTGAGCCTGCGACGGCCCCCAAAGAGGAAGCCGAGCAGCTCAACCTGCTGTGACGGTCTCCCGGCTGCGATATATCCCCCTCGGCGGCCTCGGTGAGGTCGGCATCAACATGTGGGCGCTCGAATGGGAGAACAAGCTCCTAGTCGTCGACGCGGGCTTGATGTTCCCGCAGGAGGACATGCTTGGCATCGACCTGGTCCTCCCCGACATCTCCTACCTCCTGGGCAAGGGCAAGGAGGTGGTGGGCATCTTCCTCACGCACGGCCACGAGGACCACATCGGCGGGTTGCCTTACGCCTTGAAGAAGCTGAACGTCCCGGTCTTCGGCACCCGCCTCACGCTCGGCCTCGTCAAGCCGAAGCTCCGCGAGCATCGCATCCTGCGGGAGTCCGACCTTCGCGAGGTGCGCGTGGGTGACGCCGTGCAGGTCGGGCCATTTCGGGTCGAGACGGTTGCCGTCTGCCACTCCATCCCCGACGCGGTAGGTCTATCCGTCGAGACGCCGGTGGGGCGAGTCGTCTACACCAGCGACTTCAAGCTCGACGATGCGCCACCCGACGGTCATCCGACCGACATGGAGAGGTTCCGGCGACTCGGCGACGAAGGCGTGCTGCTGCTTCTGAGCGACTCGACGAACGCTGAGCGCAGCGGCCGTTCAGGTTCGGAACGAGATCTGCACGCTCCATTCGAGCGCATCTTCGGTGAGGCTCCCGGGCGGATCATCGTCGCCAACTTTGCTTCCAACATCCACCGCATCCAGCATCTGGTGCGGATGGCGATCCAGTTCGAGCGGCGTGTCGCAGTGGTCGGCCGCAGCCTCCAGCAGAACTTCAAGACCGCGCGTGAGCTCGGATTCCTGAAGGTTCCGGAAGGCTTGACCATCCCGCTCGAGGAGGCGGACAAGATTGCGCCATCGCGGCTGCTGCTGCTGACCGCAGGCAGCCAGGGAGAGCCGATGTCGGCACTCACGCGATTCGCAGCGCAGCGCCACCCGGTGGTGAACGTCCGCGCCGGGGACTGGGTGGTCATCTCCGCCCGGCCCATCCCCGGCAACGAGCGAATGGTCCATCAGACCGTCAACAACCTTTATCGCCATGGGGCGCGCGTCTTCTATTCAGAGGTTGGCAACGTGCATGTCACCGGGCATGCGCAGAGGGATGAGCTACGCGAGATGCTCGACGCGGTCAGGCCGCGCTTCTTCATCCCCGTGCATGGCGAATACCGCCAGCTTCTCCAGCATTCAGAGCTGGCACGAGAGGCCGGGATCGGTGAGGAGCGCGTGGTGGTGGTCGAGG
>Ga0066671_10000546_pt1 | contig 11820 bp, 12 predicted proteins | sample GraSoiAngelo_120_FD_62294 | JGI IMG/M metagenome (GOLD analysis project Ga0066671, IMG submission 62294) | Grasslands soil microbial communities from the Angelo Coastal Reserve, California, USA - 14_0919_09_20cm | ecosystem: Environmental > Terrestrial > Soil > Grasslands | place: USA...
CTGGCCGTGCGGTTGTTCACCGGCGACGCCAAGGCGGATCTTTTCCGGCCGGACCGTGATGGCATGGCGCTGACCGGTGATGGCAGACGCGGCGTCTCCCGAGAGGACGTTGGACGCACCGACGAAACCGGCGACGAAGCCCGTGGCCGGACGCTCATACACCTCGGCGGGCGTGCCGACCTGCTCAACCCGGCCCTGATTCATGACCGCGAGGCGATCGCTCATCGTGAGCGCCTCCTCCTGATCGTGCGTAACGTAAATGAACGTCATCGACAGCCGCTCCTGGATCGATTTGAGCTCGATCTGCATCGCCTGACGCAGCTTGAGGTCGAGCGCGCCGAGTGGCTCATCGAGTAGCAGGACGCGCGGCTGGTTGACGATCGCCCGGGCAAGGGCGACGCGTTGCCTCTGGCCCCCAGAGAGCTCCCCCGGTTTGCGGCGATCGAAGCGATCGAGGCGCATCATGCGGAGGGCCTCCGTCACGCGCTGGCGACGTTCTTGACCACCAACCCGCTTGACCATCAGGCCGTATTCGACGTTCTCCCGCACCGACATGTGCGGAAATAGCGCGTAGTCCTGAAAGACGGTGTTGACGTCGCGCTCGTAAGCCGGCGAGCCGGAGACATCTTTTCCATGCAGCAGGATTCGCCCGGCGGTCGGCTCCTCGAAGCCGGCAATCATCCGCAAACAGGTGGTCTTGCCGCACCCGGAGGGCCCGAGCAGTGAGAAGAACTCGCCCTCCCTAACCTCGAGGTCGACCCCGGCGACCGCCACAATCTCGCCGAACGTCTTCCGAACGTTCTCGAGCCGGACTTCCGCGGGTGCGGGCGCGGCGAGTGGCTGGCTAACCGCGGACAGCGGTTCCAGGGCGCGGGAAGCCGTCATCTGAGGCAACGCTGTTTACCGCTTCCCCTCCTCTCCCTGAACTCAAGAGCCAGCTCACGGCGCTGGGCTTGCCAGCAAAGCTAGCGGAGACCAGGGGCTTTGTCAATCATTGCGCTCGTTCGGCATGTGCTGTAAGTTAACCGGCAACGGTCACCGGTTTTACCATTCGCCGGACCGCGGGAGGGGAACGTTGGCACGTACGCCGTTGATGCGCAAGCTGGAGCAGCTGGCTCGCGATGCCCATCTGGCGAAGTTGACCGGCAAGTCGGTGGAGCAGGTGGCGGAAGAACGCCGGCAGGGAGCCTGGACCAGGCGCACGTTCCTGAAAGCGACCGGCGCAACCCTTGGCGCCGCCGCGCTGGGAGGACCGATCGCCGCCTTCGCGAGCAGCGCGCCCCGCATCGCGATCGTGGGGGGTGGAATCGCCGGCCTGAATGCCGCCCTGACGCTGGCCGACGCTGGCATCACATCCACTATCTACGAGGCATCGCCTTCCCGAATCGGCGGCCGAATGCATTCGGATAGCCCGCTCGTCGCGGGCGGTGACAACTACTTCCAAGGACAGGTCAGCGAGTACTGCGGAGAATTCATCGACTCGAACCACAAGACCATCCTCCATCTCGCCCAGCGGTTCGGGCTTCTCACCGACGACGTGCTCCAGGCCCAGCCGAATGGCAGCACGGAAACGTACTACTTCAATCACGGTTACTACTCGTACGATCAAGCGTCCAAGGACTTTCAGCCGGTCCACAACGTCCTGCAGGGACAGGTACAAGCGGCTGGTTATCCGACGCTGTACAACAACTCCACGGCGGCAGGGACGCAGTTTGATCATCTCTCCTTGTATGACTGGATCGAGCAGTACGTGGATGGTGGGCACAGCTCCGATTTCGGCCGGCTCCTGGACTCAGCCTATAACCAGGAGTACGGCGCCGACACCACCGACCAGTCGTCGCTGAACCTGATCTACTTGCTGGGTTTCACCGCTAAACCCGGAAACTTCTCCATCTACGGAGCATCGGATGAGCGATATCACATCCATGGTGGCAATCAACGGCTGCCGGAGACGATCAAGGCTTACCTGGATACGACGGGACGGGTGAATGTGCAGATGGGCATGCGCATGAACACAATCAAGGCCAACGGCGACGGCAGGTTCAGCCTGTTCTTCGACGGCTCTTCGACGGCCGTGGTGGTCGATCGCCTGATCCTCTGCATGAGCTTCGCGGCCCTGAGGACACTGGATTATTCCGAGGCGGGATTCGACCGACTGAAACAAACGGCGATCACCGAGCTCGGCGCGGGCAAAAACGCCAAGCTGAACCTCCAGTTCGATTCTCGATACTGGAACACGACGGGCCCCTGGGGGTTCTCGAACGGTGACGTCTACACCGATATTGGTTTTCAGAACGCCTGGGACGTGACTCGCGCCCAGGCCGGTACCAACGGCATCATGGTCAACTACACCGGCGGCAGCGTTGCGGGCTCTCTACACCCGTCTATTCCCTATTCGAACGCCTCCAACAACCAGCAGGTGACGACCTACGCCAAGGCTTTTCTCAAACACCTCGAGATCGTGTTTCCAGGCATATCTCCTCACTGGACCGGGCGGGCCAATCTCTCGACGCCATTCCTCGATCCGAATCTGTACTGTTCGTACTCGTACTGGAAACTCGGCCAGTACACGAAGTTCAGCGGTTACGAGAAAGCGCGGCAGCCGGACCCGAAAACTGGAAAATGCCACTTCGCCGGTGAACATTGCTCGCAGGACTTCCAGGGATTCATGGAGGGTGGAGCTCAAGAGGGCGCTCGCGCCGCCAGCGAGATCCTGAGCGACTATAAGGCGGGCATTCCGTATTAGGTCTTAACACGATTCGCCCGTAACCCTCGGCCGAGGCGTCGCGTTCTACTTGCATGAAGGGATTGGAAGCGGGCCGAAGCGCCGGTCTTCGCTTATGGGCACGCTGGGCGGACATGGCCATCCTTCTGGCCCGATTTACCGTATAGCGAAAGGCGAAGCGCCCGGGTCAGCCGCCGTCGAAGTCAGGAAAGTATCGCTGAATCACCGAGAAATCGAAGTCTCGAAGAATCGATTCCTTCGGCTCCCGCTCGAGCAGGAACCTGAAGCTGGCCTGAACAAGATCTTCGGCTGACCGGCCCCGAGCCCATCGTTCCATGTCTGTCCTGGCCACGCGGACGCTGTGGCGCGTCGTGCCGCTGCCCTCGGAAACGCTGACCGCGCAGCGATAACCATCACCATCCTGGGTGCACTGCACATCGACTGGCATCGTCTTTAGACTCTAGGCATGGCCCTGAAATTCGGTGTTTTCGTGCCTCAAGGCTGGCAGATGGACCTGGCGCAAATCGAGGATCCGATCGAGAAATACGAGGCGATGACGCGCGCCGCCCAGGCCGCGGACAAAGGCCCGTGGGACTCGATCTGGGTGTACGACCACTTTCATACGGTGCCGCGCCCGGAGATGGAGTCTACCTTCGAGTGCTGGACCATCACGTCGACGCTGGTTCGCGACACGAAGCGCGTCCGAGTCGGTCAGATGGTCGGCTGCAACGGTTACCGGAATCCGGCGCTCTACGCCAAGATCGCATCGACGGTTGATGTCGCCAGCCACGGGCGGCTCAACGCCGGGCTGGGCGCTGGGTGGTACGAACATGAGTGGCGTGCGTATGGGTATGGCTTTCCGGAGATGAAGGTGCGCATGGCGATGTTCAAAGAGGCCTGCGAAATCGTCCATCGAATGTGGACCGAGGATTACCCGACGTTCAAAGGCGCCTACTACACGATCGACCGGCCAATCAACGAGCCCAAAGGCGTCCAAAAGCCCCACCCGCCCCTGTGGATTGGCGGCTCCGGGGAGAAGGTCACCCTGAAGCTTGTCGCACAGTTTGGCGACGCATGCAATATCGACTCGGAGCCCGACACGATCGGCCACAAACTATCAGTCCTCCGCCAGCATTGCGAAGCCGTGGGGCGTCCCTACGAGCAGATCATCAAGTCCTGCACGATCGGCGCCTTCGTCATCGATAAGGGCGCCGACGCTGAGCGCGCGACCGCCAAGGCGCGCGGGTCGAAGACGCTGCAGGAGTTTGCCCCCGAAGGCGGGATGGTGGCGGATGCGGATCGACTCGCGGAGCGAATCCACGAGCTGGTCGACGCGGGCATCGACTACGTGATCGTCTACATCCCGGGGATCGCCTATGACCTCGAACCGCTGCATCGCTTCGAAAGCGAGGTGATTCCGATGCTTGCGCAGTCAAAGGCCGTACACTCAAAAGCGAGATGAGCACCGGCGAGCCGACCGTCTACATCGACTTTCTCTGCCCGTGGGCCTACCGAGGCGCCATGTGGATTGCGGAAGTCCAGAAGGCTGGACGGATCAAACCCGAGTTCCGGTTCTTCTCCCTGAGCCAGAACCACGCCGCGCATGAAGGCACCGGCGATCCTCCCGTTTGGGAGCGCAACCCCGCTGCCCACGGCCTGCCGGCGTTCCTCGCCGCGACCGCCGCCCGCGCCCAGGGCGCAGACCTGGGCGACCGATTCCGGCTCGCCCTGCAACGGGCCCGGCACGAGGACCACCTCCAGCTCGACGATCCGCGAACCCACCGGACGGTCGCGGAGGGCGCCGGCCTGGACGTCAGGCGATGGGAAGAAGACGTAAAGCGGACGGATTTTTCCACCCTCGCGCGCGAGCACCAGGAAGCGGTCCGGCGCGGCGTGTTCGGCGTTCCCACACTGGTCTGGCCTGAGGGCCGAAGCTATTACGTCAAGATCACCGAGCTGGTCCCGGCAGGCCGCGCCGTCGCCCTGTACGACGCGATCGAAACCGTCCACCGGTTCGGGGAAGTCATCGAAATCAAGACGCCGGAGTCTGAAGGGACGCTGGCGGCGTAGCAGCTCCGCCTTCCCAGGCGACCTTACAGCTCGAACATGACGTCGTCGCGATAGCAGTAGAACCAATCCTCGCCAGGCTGGAACGATTTGATGATGGGATGGCCCGTCCCCTTCGCGTGCTTGGTGGCATGCTTGTTCTTCGACGAGTCGCAGCAGCCCACGTGGCCGCAGCTTTCACAGAGACGCAAGTGGACCCACGTGTCCCCCATCTTGAGGCACTCCTCACAACCCTTGCTGCTCGGCCGCGGATTCTTGATCTGGTCAAGGTGCGTGCAAACCTGCGTTGTTGCCATTGCTTCCTCCTGAGGACTAAGCGGGTGTGGCCAGCTCGTCGGCCGCTTCAAACTGTCGGTGATAGAGGCGTGCGTAAAGACCGTCTTGCTTGAGCAGATCGGCGTGCCGGCCTTGCTCGACCAGCTCGCCGCGATCCATCACGAGAATGAGGTCGGCGGCCAGGATCGTTGAGAGGCGGTGGGCGATGACCAGCGACGTACGCCCTTCGAAGAGCGGCCGCAGGGCGACCTGAATGAGATGCTCCGATTCGGAATCGAGGTTTGAGGTCGCCTCGTCGAGGATGAGGACTCGTGGGTCTTTCAGGATCACCCGGGCGATCGCCACCCGCTGTTTCTCACCGCCGCTCAGGCGATGGCCTCGCTCGCCGACGACGGTGTCATAGCCCTCTGGTAGCGATTCGATGAAGTCGTGAATGTACGCAGCCCTGGCGGCGGCCACCATCTCCGTCTCGCTGGCCTCGGGCTTCGCGTAAAGCAGGTTCTCGCGAATCGTCGCGTGAAACAGGAAGGTGTCCTGAAAAACCATGCCAATCTGCCGGCCCAGCGACTCAAGGGTCAGGTCGCGAACGTCGTGGCCGTCCAGCCGGACGGCGCCCAGCTGCGGATCGTAGAAGCGAGGCAGAAGACTGGTGACCGTGGTCTTCCCGGCGCCGGTCGGGCCGACGAGCGCCGCCAGCTGGCCGGGTTCGATCCGGAAGGCGATGTCTTTGAGCGCCGGGCTCGAGCTCGACGGGTAGCGGAACGTGACGCCGTCGAATTCAACGGCGCCGCGCGCTTGCGGCAGGACGATTGCCCTGGGCTTTTCGTCGATCTCGACCGGGAGGTCCATGTATTCGAAGATTCGCTGAAACAGCGCGAGCGAGCCAACGACGTTCACCTGCATGTTTGCCAGGGAGCCGACGGGTCCGTAGAGGCGGCTGAGCAGCACGGTCGCGAAGGTGACGACGGTGCCCAGCGATTCCTGTCCGGTGACGACCAGATAGCCGCCGAACAGCCAGAGCACAGCCGGACCGGCGGTGCCGAGGATGCTCATCAGCATGAAGAACCAGCGCCCGATCATCGACTGGCGAATGTTCAGGGCGCGCAGCTCGTCGTTGAGCTTGGCAAAGCGCAGCGTCTCCGCCCGCTGTTTCACAAAAGCCTTCACGAGCTGCATCCCGGAGATCCCAAGGGTCTCCTGCATGTAAGCGGTCAGTTCCGCCAGCTTGCCCTGGGTCGCTTTGCGGGCCTGGAAGGTGGCCTTCCCAACGCGGCGGGTGGGTAACAAAAATGCCGGCAACACGACCAGCGCCGCGACGGTGAGCTTCCAGTCGAGGGCAAACATGAGAAACACCGTGCTCGCCAGGATCACGACATTGTTGACCAGGCTGAAGATGGTGTCGGAGACCACGCTCTGCACGCCGTTGACGTCATTGCTCAGACGGGACATCACATCGCCGGTGCGGGTGGCTGTGAAAAAGGCGATCGACTGCTTGAGCACACGATCGAAGAGCTGGTTGCGAAGGTCGAACATGATGCTCTGGGCGATCCGATTGCTGAAGTAGGACTGCGCCACGCCGATCAGTCCCGCGAGCAGCGACGAGCCGACCAGCGCGCCGATCAGGAAGGCGACGTATGAGAACTGGCCGTGCCGGCCGGTCAGGTAGTTGATCAGGTGCTGTGTGACGATGGCGGGGACCAGGCCAAGGGCGGCGGCCACACCGATGCAGACGAGAACGACGAGGGCGAGGGACCAGTAGGGCAGGAAATAGCCGAAGACGCGCTTGAGCAGCGGCCACTCCAGCTTGACATCGGCCTCCGGCTCGTGAAACCCGTGATGCCACCAGTACATCTGTGGGTTAGCCTACCCAGACCGGGAGCAATTCAACGAAGGCGAACCTAGGGACGCTCGCCCAGGGTGATGTCGAGGTCTTTGACCTGTCCTGCCCTGAAGACCTGTAGTCGATGGGTGGATCCAACCTCCAGATCACGGAGGGCATCGAAGAGCGGGTCGAGGCGTGGAACCGGGTCGCCGTCGAAGGTCACAATGACGTCGCCCTGCTCAAGGCCCGCGGTTGCCGCCGGCCCGCCCGGCTCGAGGGCGACAACCAGCATCCCGGTACTCACGCCAAACTGATTTCCCTCCGCCAGGGGCAGCGATTGTGCTCCCAGTCCCAGGTAAGCGCGGCGGATCCGGCCGTAGGTCCGCAGGCTCTGAACCACTCGAGCTGCCCTGTCGATGGGGAGCGCGAGCGTCACACCGCGGCCGTAATGCCAACTGTTGATGCCGATGACCCGGCCTTCCGTATCGACCAACGGACCCCCGGAAAAGCCGGGCAGCAACTCGGCGGTGGTATGGATCAGATGATGCGTCTCGCCGCCTCTCCAGCTTCTGAATGGCCTGGAGAACCCGGTCACGATGCCGAGCGTTACCTGGTGGTTGCCGGGGTTGCCGAGCGCCAGCACGAGATGGCCCGGGCGAACGTCCGAGGAGCTGCCCCGGGCGAGCGGCTTCGCCCGTAGCCCTTGCGTTCGAAGCACGACCAGGTCGCTGCCGCGGTCGCGGCCGGCGACTGTGGCCTTGACCATCGTCGGCGGCCCCGTGACGCGGATGAGGTCGTCCTCTTCCACCACGTGATCGGCGGTTACCACCATGTTGTCGTCCCAGAGGACGCCACTGGCGGGACGGCCGGGCCGCGCCTCGACCTGGACGACGCCCGGCGCGCATCGGGCAGCAATCTCCTCGATCTCGTGCGACAACGTCGAGAACGAGGTCACGGCTGTAACCGTAACGCCTTCTCGACGGTCCGCGTTCTGTGTGCAGATTCATTGACTGATTCATCACAGGAGGACGTCATGCGGATACGAAGGGGAACGCTCGCCGCTCGGGCAACTTTGATCGGGATAGGGGCGTTGATAGCGATTGCGGCCTCGGCGGTCACGGCGGTCGCGGTACGCGCAGGTGCCGGCGCCGCACCGACCAGCGCGGCTGTTGGCGCAGGGAGCGTCGCGGGCCCGCGCGATACCGTGACGGTGGTCGGCGAAGGAACGCAAAATGCGACCCCCGACAACGCGCTCATCAGCCTCGGTGTCCAGGTGAAACGTGGAAGCACCGGCGATGCGATGAATGCGGCCAACAGCGAGATGAACGCGCTGCTCAGTGCCATCAAGGGGCAGGGCGTGCAGGACGCCGACATCCAGACCACCGGAATCGGTGTCAACCAACAATCGAATGGCTTTGCGGTCACCGGCTACCAGGCGTTCAACACCGTCAACGTCAAAATCCACCACATCAGCAACGCCGGCAGCGTGATCTCGGCGGCGCAACACGCGGTTGGCGATGACATCCAGCTCAACGGGATTACGCTGCTGCTCAGCGACAACACCAACCAGCTGAAGGGCGCCCGGCAGACCGCGATGAACGCGGCGGCGGCTCGCGCCAAGGAATGGGCGGCGCTGGCCAGTCGGCACCTTGGCAAGGTGCTCTCCGTCTCGGAGATCGTGGGCAACGGCTCGGCCGCGACGCCGTGCTATGGCCAGTGCGGTGGTGGCGGTGGCGGACCGGTCCAGGCCGGGCAGGTCAACGTCACGGTTGACGTCGCGGTGGTCTACGAGCTAACCGATTGAACAGCCCCCACCCTGCCCTCCCCCAGGGGGAGGGTGAAGTCAGATCAGGCGACGTGGGCCGCGACGTCCTCGTGGCAGTCGGGGCATTCTTCCTCGGGACCGGGCGCGTGGCCCGCATGCTTGCTCTCCATCGGAAGGCCGGCGGCGCGCCACGCGGCCAGCCCACCTCGTAGGGCCCACGCCTGCTTGCCCTGCTGCCGGAGGAATTGCGCCACACGGGCGCTGGTGCCTTCCTCGGGTCAAGTGCAGTAGGCGACGATCTCGCGATCGGGGGGAAGGCTGGCGAAATGCTGAGCGATTTCGGCGGTGGGACGAGCGGCCTGAAGCCCTCGAATGATCGGCTCAGGTGGCAGCCGGATCGCGCCAGGGAGGCGGTGGCTGACGCTCGGATAGACCAGCGAGCTGGTCACGTCGAGAGCAACCGCCTGGCCGCCGTCGATCTTTGCCTTGGCCGCAGCCGGATCGATCCGTGGCGCGATCATCATCGGCGTGCTTCCGGGGCTGCCTCCGGTAGGAGCCAGGGCAGCGCCTCAGCCATCGGCCGGACGAGCGTCACGTACTGCGCGTGACTGAGCCGATCGCGAGCCAGGATGCCCAATGCCGCGCCTAACAGCGCGCGCTCGGCCTTGTGACCCAGCTCCCCATGCTCGGCTTTCCACGAGATCAATGAACTCCGGGCCTCCGTCAGGTCGAGCGCTCGTTTGCGCGCGGCATCCCAGGTGTTAATGCGGTCCGCTTGTTCAAGGGCGCGGAGGGCCTCGCGTTCCGCGTCGTGAAAGCCTTGCAGCGCCGCTTGATCTTCGTGGCGGTCCCAACCCCAGGCCGCGCGCTCGATACCGGCAGGTGACAGAACACGGGCATCGTTGAAAAGCCGGTCGAGCCCTTCCTCCCCCTGCTTGAAACCGTAGCCTTCAGCGTCTGCGGCCATCGTGCTCCCCAGTGTAGGGCGTCACTATCGCGAAGGTTCGCCTTAATTCGGACTAGACCAGGATCCAGCCGAGCCCGATCGCACGGGCGACCGCTTCCGCGCGCGAGCGGGCACCGATTTTGCCCAGGATCGCCGCGGCGTGGAACTTCACGGTGTGCTCGCTGATTTCGAGCCGCCGGGCGATCTGGCGATTGGTGAGCCCCCGAGCCATCAACTGGACGACCTCGAGCTCGCGCGAAGTAAGTGATTCAACCGGCGCCTTGACCGCCGCCTCGACCGGCTCCTCGGCGGGCAACAGGGCGGCCAGCTCGGGCCGCGGAATGCTCACCAGATTTCGCGCGGCGCCCAGGAGCGCCGCCGCGAGTGTCTGCGGATCGACCCCCGTTGGGAGCAAGGCCGAGGCACCGAACGCCAGCGCCTGCTGGAGGCCGGTCAGGTCGTCGGCCAGGGCCACGATCGGAAGATCGGGCTGAGCGATGGACAGCCTGGCGATCCGGTCGAGGTCTTCGGGCTCGCCTTCACCCGCATCCATCAGCGCAAGGTCTGGCAGAACCTGACCGGCGAGCGAGGCCGCTTCCGCGGGTGCACCCGAGGCCACCACGGTCATGCCCGGCATTCCGGCGAGCAGCGAAGAAAGGCCCGCCCGGGCAAAGGCGTTAGGCGACACGATCAGGACCCGCAGGTCCGGCATGAGTCAGTTGTACCCCAAGAGCGGCAAGCGCAACGGCGGCAGACACGCTTTCTTCTGGTCGGTCAAACGGGCCGGGTGACGTTCGGTGCGGTGGCCTGGGCCTCGGCGAGCCAGTCGCGCGTCAGGAAGAGCCAGAATGCGAGGCCGGCGGAGGGACCATAGCGCCTGAATCGCTTGATGATGGTCCGATCGCTGACCGGGCGCTTGCTGCCCATCAGGCGGGCGTACGTCGGGCGGGTCCAGGAATCGAGGATGAGACGGTCATAGCGACCGAGCATCAGCATGATGTGGGCGGCGGCGTAGGGACCGACGCCGGGCAATGCCTGGAGCTGCCGAGCGACCTCGTCGTCGGGGAGCTCCTCGCGGGAGGCGGTTCCGAGGCGCTCGAGATCGACCCGACCGGCGGCCACGTCCCGCGCAAGTTGCTTCAGGTAGGCACTGCGATACCCGGCGGCTGCAACCTTCTTATAGAAGGTGTCCGGCGCGGCGGCCATCGCCTCAGGCGTCGGAAACGCCCGGCCGTCGGGACCCTGCGCCGGCGCATTCGGGGCCTTGCGGCCAAGGTGCTCGACCAACGCATTGATCATTCGGGTGGTCCCGCTCCAGGAGGTATTCGTCGTGCAGATAGTTTTGACGACGTCTTCGAAGACGGTTGGACTGCGCACCATACGGCCGGCACCGTTGACGACCCAATCGAGCTCGGGATCCTCCGCGGCCACCGCGTAGAACGCCGAAAGGTCAACATCGAGACTGAGCACATGGCGGAGCTGGGCCATGATGGCGACCGCCAGCTCTGCGGAGACGGCCTGGTTGCGGGCGGCAACCAACCCAACGCCAGCGTGCGCCTGGGAAATCGTAAGCGTGCGTGCGCGCTCCCGAGCGAGCGGAACGGTGATCTCGAAGGTCCACGCTTTCTCGTCCAGTCGCATCGGCGGCAGGGCCGCGATGCCGTGAGAAAGGAACACCCGTCGAAGGTCGATCACCTCGCCGGCGGGGCCGCGCAGCGGGAATTCACGGCTCCAGGAGCCCCCACCCTGCCCTCCCCCAGAGGGCGAGGGAGATGATGGCCCTTCGCCGGAAAGGGAGGGAGACGAGGACGTCAAACCGGCTTGTTCCAGAGGTGTTGTTCTCCGACGGCTCGGTATCCGAGGCGCCGGTAATAGCCGGGAAGATAGCCGTCATCGATGCATTGCAAGGTGAGGCGGGCAGATCCGATCGCATCGGCCTCGGCGGGCATGGCGAGCGTGAGCGCACCGCCGGCGCCGCGCCGGCGTGCGTCCGGCCGAGTGTAGAGACCGTGCAGGTAGGCGATGGGGCCATGCTGGAAAAGCCCGACATGGGCAACGGCCCGCTCGCGGTCGTACGCCAGGCAAAACCGGTGCGGGGTCTTGGCTGCGCGCCAGCGCGAGAGCGCGATGTATTGCTCGGTCATCGCGGTGTTCCATCCATGCTCGCGAGTATCGGTGCGGATCGATTCTTCCAGGTCGGACCAGGAGGCCTCGTCATC
>Ga0066671_10000548_pt1 | contig 11812 bp, 15 predicted proteins | sample GraSoiAngelo_120_FD_62294 | JGI IMG/M metagenome (GOLD analysis project Ga0066671, IMG submission 62294) | Grasslands soil microbial communities from the Angelo Coastal Reserve, California, USA - 14_0919_09_20cm | ecosystem: Environmental > Terrestrial > Soil > Grasslands | place: USA...
GAATCCGCCTCCGCCGAAGCCGTGTCGGAAGGAGCGCCTTCGCGCCTGCCGCGGCGACCCGGAACCGGCTTTCGGACCTGCCGCCGCCGAGCGTGAACCCGGGGAATCTGCTCGGGCGCATCTATGTGCCCGAGGGGCTGAAGGGCCCGGCGCCTTTGGTCGTGGTGCTTCACGGCTGCACCCAGGACGCGGCGGTCTACGACCATGGCTCGGGCTGGTCGGAGATGGCCGACCGCCACGGCTTCATCCTGCTCTTCCCCGAGCAGCAGCGCGCCAACAATCCTTTGCTCTGCTTCAATTGGTTCTCGCCGGGCGATACCACGCGCGGAATGGGCGAGGCGGCGTCGATCCGTGCGATGATCGACGCAGTCGGGAAGGCGCACGAGGTGGATCCGGCGCGGGTGTTCGTCACCGGGCTGAGCGCCGGGGGCGCGATGGCTTCGGTGATGCTGGCGACCTATCCCGAGGTCTTCGCCGCCGGGGCGATCCTGGCCGGCGTCGCTTATGGCTGCGCGGAGGGGGTCGGCGAGGCGTTCGAGTGCATGAGCGGCCGGGCGCGGGGCAATGCCAGGGCGCTTGCCGCGAGCGTCCGCCACGCCTCCCCGCATAAGGGGCCGTGGCCGCGAGTGCAGGTGTGGCAGGGCAGCGCCGACCGCACCGTCTTCCCCGCCAATGCCGATTCGATCGTTCTGCAATGGACCGCGCTTCACGGGCTCGGCGCGGAGCCGGACCGGGCGGACAGCGTCCATGGCTATCCGCGGCGGGCGTGGCTTGGGGCGGACGGGACGCCGCTGGTCGAGCATTATACGATCACCGGCATGGATCACGGCGTGCCCCTGTCGGGCGGCGAGGGCGCGGTCGGAGCGGCGGGTGCGCATATGCTCGACGTCGGCCTGAGCTCGACCGCGCGGATCGCCGCCTTCTTCGGGATTGCGCCGGAGGAAGAGGAAGCCGCGAAGCCGCTTCGGCAGGCCCCGGCAAGGGCTCGGGCGAGGGCGCAGGCACCGGCGGCGACGGGCCCGCAGGCGGTGATCGAGAAGGCGCTTCGGGCGGCGGGGCTGATGCGTTAGCGCGGGCGCTAGTGCATCCGCTCGACCGCCTCGCGCATGATGTCGTTCCAGCGCCGGTTGCCCTTGAGCGAGCGGGCGACGTCGGCGGCGATGGCCTGGGCGTCCGAATCGTCCGTGCTGGCGGCGAGTTCTTTTCGCTTCGCCTCGAGCGCGGCGCGCCGATTCGGCTCGGGCAGAGCGGCAATCGCCATGTAGATTCGGACTGCCTTCATCCAGCGGGACCCGGGCGACGGCACGTCCTCCGCCCAGCGGGAGAAGGCGCTCCCCGAGGGAATGAGGCCGTCCGGTGAGTGGCGCAGGACGAACAGCACGGTCGAGTGCGGCACGAACATGTAGCGGATGCAGCCGCCGATATAGGCCAGCGGATGCGCATTCTCAAGCTCATTGGGGTCGCTCTTGACCGCGAAGCGCGGCGGCGCGGCCATTCCCGCCACTTTGACCGTCCCAGCGACCGGGCCGCCCTTCAGCACCTCGATCGGACGCACGATCATCTGCTCGGTGTCGAGCCCCTTAACCGTCTCCGGAGCGCTCTCGATCTCGCCGAGAAGGATGAGATCGGCCTGCTCGACCAGCTCGAAATTGGTCGGGACTCGGTAGCCGTCGGTGACGCTGCACGCCGAGGCCGGGGCTGCGGTGACGAGGAGGAGCATGGCGGCGGCGAGAGCGAAGATGGTTTTCATGGAACGCAGGCTAGCAGATGCCGAGGCCTGGTTCCGCACGGTTTCGGCCTGTTCCTCCACATGGGGTATCAGCCTTTGCGGAAGCGATGGCGGTCCCGGATGTGGGTCTGGAAGTAACGGCCGTGCGGGTCGGCGGCGAGAAGCGCCTGATGGACCGCAGCGGTCCCTTTCCCGAGCGGCGCGAACGGGCGTAGGATGCAGCGGGACAGAGGGGGGAAGATCATGCCGGACAGCTGCATCAAGAGGCGCCTGTTGTTCGCCTGCGACCAGGCATATCGGCCCGAGGCGCCGGACGGGGGCCGCAAGGTCGGGTGGACCGAGGGGCCGGCTATCTTCACCGCCGTCAGCCCGCACGGCCCCGGCAATATCGATTGCGCGCTGGTCGGCCGGATCGCGGAGGGGATCGTGATCGCGTTCCGCGGGACGCTGCCGCCCTTCACCAGCGACAGCCATGGCAGCCTCGAAGTGGTTCTGGACTGGCTCAACAATGTCGAGCTGATCTCGCGCGAGAACAGCCTTTACCCGGGCCGGGTCCATAAGGGCTTCGCCCATTCGGTCGACCAGCTCTGGCCGAAGATCGAGGCGGCGGTGGCGGGGCTGGTCAGGCCGGGCGGGCCCAACCGGCTGTTCATCACCGGCCACAGCAAGGGCGGCGCGCTCGCCAATCTCGCCGCGTGGCGGGCGCTGTCGCTGCCGGGGATCGAGACGCCGATTCGGGTGGTCACCGTCGCCGCGGCCCGGGCGGGGAATGAGGATTTCCGGACCGTGATGCGCACCCATGGCGGGATCGATTGCACGCGCTACGAATCGGCGCTCGACGCGGTGCCGCTCGTCCCCTTCGGGGCCGACACGCCCGGCTGGGCCAAAGGGCTGGCGCGGATCGCCTGGCCGGACCTTCGCGACAACAATTATGTCCCGGTGGGAGACCGGGTGCCGGCCCGGACCGGGGTCGGCGAAGCGTGGCAGGCGGTGCGCCGCTACGCGGGCTGGCCCGGCTTCGGGGGGACGAGGAGCGGCTACATGCCCCTCTTGGCCTCCGCCCACAGCATCGCGCGGGGATCGGGCTATGACGCTCTCATCTGCGACGGCGAGGGCGGGTGCAGGCACGTGTAGGGGCGGCAGGGGCCGCTCCCGGACTAGTCCCTGCCCATTACCCGGGCGGCTTGGAGGGTGTCGGTGAACTGGCGGAAGGCGGCGGCCTTGCCGTCCCGGAGGCGCCAGACATGGGCCAGCTCGGCATCGAGCGCACGCCCGGTGGCCTTGAAGGTGCCGCGGTAACGGCCGAGGACGACGACCGTCTCGCCCGCGTCCAGATACTCCTCGGGGACCGCCGCGAACCCGTCCCACTCGCCGCCGAGCCGCGCGAACACGCCCTCGAGCACCGCCTGCGGGCCCACATAGGGGTTGCCGTCCGCATAGGGAAAATTCTCCGCCTCGTTCCAGACGATGTCCTCCGCCATCAGGGCGAGCACGGCCGGAACGTCGCCGGCGGCGAAGGCGGCGTAGAGGCTTCGGATGGTGGCGACATTGTCCTGCGGCATGAGTGTGGTCCCTCCCTGTGTGGGGGGAGTGTAGCAGGGGGCCGGGCTCGGCGGGAGAGTGAGCGGCGGGGGCTTTACTCGGGTCGCCCCTGCGGCTAGTGGCGCCCTCCCCGTTCGACGACCAGCCCAGAGGAGGCCGACATGAAGACTTTCGATCGCGACGACCTCCCAGGCTTTCGAGGTCATTTCCAAGCGTCGTAAGGGTTACCCGTCCGAAACGCGGGTGAAGCGGGGCCTGCGCTCCGTTCGCGGGGGCGAAAAGGAGCTGGTCGAGAAACTCGGCCGCCGCGACCCTTGTCCGTGCAATTCCGGGAAAAGCTTTCAAGCGCTGCTGCCTTAGCAAAGGCCGGTTTCGACGGGTCTGAGCGGGCGGATTATTGGCGCGACTGATCGCCCTCCCCCGGGCCCTTGCCGGCGCGAAACTCCGCCACCCATCCAGCCAGATCTGAGAGCTCGCCGGGGCGTCCCGGCGGGGAGGCTCGTCATGTATGTTCGTTTCCTGACGCCGTGGTGGCGGCTGCCGCGCGGCGCCGATTGCGGCCTGTTCGGCCCGGCTTATTATTTCGCGCGCGACGCCGACGTGCCGGAGGTGCTTCGCGAGGCCCTGTGGGTGGAGATCCGCTGGTTCGAGGCGCATCTGCCGGTGCCGCGCCGCTTCAAGGTGAAGTCGCGCGGGCGCTGGCTTTCGGACGGCATCTGCTGGTTCGTCGACGACGCGCGCGAGCCGATCGCCCGCGCCTTCGGCCTCGCCGCCCTGATCGGCGAGTGCGGCGTGCCCGTCCGCAAGGTCGCGACCCGCCGCCCGGGCACCGTCCTCTACCGCGACGCCTGGCAGATCGTCGCCAAGCCGGACGCGGCGACTCCCGTGGTCTGGCACTGAATGCTCCGCCGCAGTGGGGGGGCTGCGGCGGGGTTGGTGTCCTAGCGGCGCGAATGGCGGGAAAGTCGTGAAAGTCATAGGGAATCGCGGGGGGTCTCCCCGTCCGGCGCCAAGTCCTGCGCCCCGTCCGTGGCTCCACAAGCGCCCGGCGCCGGCGGCGGAGTCCAGCCGGGGATCGGCGCGTAGCCGGGCGGGACCCACTCGCCGTCCGGGCTCTTCGTCCATCCCGCGGCGAGCTGCCCCGCCTGCCGGTGGCGCTTGATGGCCTCCACTTCGCGGATGATCTTTGCGGTCACGGCTTCGATCGAAGGCGCCTCCGCCGCGCGCTTGGCGGCGATTTCCGCGTGGATCTCGCGCTCCATCTGCTTGCGCTCGAACTTGAGGATGCGCTTGCGCTTGAAGCCGGGGCGGGGGCCGTATTTCTTGGGATTGGAGGCCTGGAGGAGGAGGCGCAGCAGGTTTGCATCGTAACGCTTGCGGACATGGACCTGGCCTCCGCAGGCGAACTCCTGCTCGACGCCCTCGACCGCGCGCTGCCAGGCGGTGAGCTCGAGCGGGGTTTCGATGATCCTGAGCGCCAGCGTGCAGTTGCGCAGGAAGGCCGGGTCCTCCTGCTGGTGGCGATAGACGGTGCGGCTCGAGACGCCGGTCAGGCGGCAGGCGTCTTCGAGGCCGCCGGTTTTGGCCAGCGCCTTGAGGAAATCGTGCTTACGCCGGGCGGTGAAGGCGTCGTGACGGACGCGGCGGCCGTCGGGGCCGAATTCCTCCTCGGGCGGCGGGTCTTCGTCCCAGGGATAGGAGGCGGCGGCGGCGTTGGGGGTGCCCGCGGCGGGGGTGGAGGGACCGCCTGCAGGGCGCGGATAGGGGTCGTTCATGGCTCGGCTTCCGAATCAGTGGAGAACAGAGCCGGAACAGATATACCCATTTCAGGGGTGTAGGAAAATGGTTTTTTGTCGGCGCCGGTTACCCGGCGGCCTGGAGGGTGTCGGTGAAGTGGGGGATGGTCGGTGGGGTTGCGGAAACCGCAGTGGTTGAGCGGCGAACTTGCGTTCTTCGCGGGCTGATCCGCGAGGAGCCCGCCTTACAGTCGCCGGCATGGCGACGGCAAAGCAGGAACTGGGGGAACTGGGCGAACTGCTCGTCGTGCAGAACTGCCCCTGCCCCAAGTGCAAGCAGAAGAAGACGCTGAAGCGGCTCGCCACCAATTTCAAATGCGCCGACGTGATCTGCGATTTCTGCGGCTATCTCGCCCAGGTGAAAGCCTCGACGTCGAAGGACGGCAAGACCCCGCCGAAGCGGCTGCTCGGAGCCGCCTGGGGGCCGCAGCGGCAACGCATGAACGCAGGCATCTACTTTCCCCTCTTCCTCGTGCTGGTGACGCCGAAGCAGGACCGCTTCTCGATCTATTACCTCTCAGCCGATCTGCAGTCGGAGGACCTGTTCAAGGAGCGGACCCCCCTCAGCGTCAGCGCCAAGCGTGCGGGGTGGCAGGGGTTCCACTACGATCTCGAAGCGGCGGCAAACCGGCTGATCTTCGTCAGCGAGGGGGTCATTGCCGGTAAACGGGCAAGCCGGCCTTCACCGGAAGAGGATGAGGCCGATCTCCTCTACCCGGAGCGCGAGGGCTAGCCAGCCGTCGGCTCGCGGGTCTGGAGATCGACCTCCACGAGGTTCGTTTCCTCATCGCAGTCGTGGCAATAGGCATAGTCGAAGGCGGCGCCGAGCACCCATAACTGCTGTTCGGTGTCCCATGCCGCCCAGGCGTCGCGGCTGACCTCGCTCCCGCCGCAGGTGTCGCAGATGTAATCAACCGCCATGGCAGAGCCGGTGCGCGTCGCCCTTGAGGGTGGCGAGGAAGGACTCGGCACCGCTGAGCTCCCATGCCTGGTCGTCCACGGTCAGCGCGATCTTGAGGGCGAGCGCGGGGAGGTTCGGCGCGGGCAGGCGGAGCAGCCGGCGCAGGGATGCGAGGCGGGCGCATTCGAGATCGTCGAAGCGATCCTCGAGCGGCTCGGAAGCGGGAAAGGCGCGGCCTTCCGGCGGCAAAGCGCCGATCTGGCGGCGAAGGGCGGCAAGGCGTGCTTCGGCGCGGCGGTAGACGGCGAGGGCGCGGGTCCAGGCGACTGTCGCTCGCCGACTTTCCCCGCCACGAGGCGGAGGAGGCGCCGCGAGAAATGCAGCGGCAGCGGGAAGACCAGCGGCAGGCGGCACAGCCCGCAAGCGGCGGTCCCCGAGCCAAACGCCGACACCCGCGCCTAGCAACGCCCGGCGCGTCAGGTTATGCCTCGTCGGCGCCATGCCTGAGGGTCTCCTTTTGGTCGGTCCCTTTTAGGGACCGTGCAGGCGGTGGTCAAGGGGGTTTGTTCTGGACGTTCCCATGCTTCGGCCCGAACAGTCGCGGATGGCGCGGGCGGCGCTGGAATGGTCCCTCGAGGACGCCGCCGTCGCGGCCGGCGTCAGCCGCCGCACAGTGCTGCGCTTCGAACGCTACCACCGTGATGTGAAGCCGGAGCTGATCGCAGCGGTGCGCAGAGCCTATGAGGCGGCGGGGGTGCGGTTCCTCGACCAGGGCGCAGATTCAGGAGCGGTCGTACCCCCACCCCTGCGCGTCCCCACGCCCCGCTAATATCCAATTGCAGCTGGTCCTTAAATGGGACCGTCCAGGTCACCCACTTCTTCGTGACGATCCCGGCCTGTGTACAGAACGTTCGGCGAGCGTGTGTCTGTCCTCGACCGGCCGACTACCTAGTGCGAAACAGATCGTCGTGATCATGGGCGGCATCGGGCTCACTCGCAGGAGCACGTTCTTCCGCTGCCTTCTTCGCCGCTACTGCGGCTCGACGTTTCAGTTCCTCTTTGATCAGGGGCACTGCATCCACCAACGCTTGGGAATAGAATTCTAGCTGCGTCGAGAGTTCGACTGCATCCAGGCGCGGATAATCAGCCGTAGACCACGACCGGATCACACGATGCCTCTTGGAGATCCGGGGAGCGCAGATAATCCGCGCGTGAGATCCAGCGAAATCGCCAAATGACAGGATGGCGTCGTCGATCGCAGTAGTAAGAAGACGCTTCTGCAGACGGGTGAAAGGATTAGTGGTCCAGCCGATGAAGAAAACAGGCGTAGGCCGGTCATTTTCGAGAACAACAAATGTTGGCTTTACCGGCACAATGACATCACGCGAGACCCGGAAAAATCCTATAAACTCGTGGAATATCTGAACACCTTCTAGTTTCTCTTCCTTATTATAGGCGCTGAATGCGAATATGATTTCCCGGCCAAGCTTGGCGACGAGGGGATTTTTGATTAGCTCTACAGCCTTCAAAGCGTCCTTCTCGGACGTCCCGAAGGTAACCATGTCACCAATCACCCTGTACACTTGGAAGAGCGCACTTTTTGGAAAACCAAGCGCAAACTGAGCAACAGCACGCGTCGTCTTTTCCTGCGTATCGTGTATGTAGCGCGTCCAGTTCGGCACGGATGGTGGCTGTTTTAACTTTTGGAGAATTCCTTCCAAGTCAGTCATGACTGCCTTGCCTCCTGAGAAAAGCTTTCGTGAATGGTATCGATCGAGATTTCCATTCCCGGATTGAAGCGGCCTTCGTGCCACCACACCCTATGCCAAGGACTACCCGGCTGATGCGACAACGCCCTTAGCTGGGCGGCCGTAAGATGAACGTACGCATCAAGAGCCTCGTTGAACAACTCCTCATCGAGTTCGCCAAAGACATCTGCCGCTTCGACCATAGAACGCGTAACAGAGTCGAACTTCGTAGCCCTCGACGTTATAGGTTCGTCACCGTGGTGCTTAAAGGAGTGGTAAACCTCTCGGAAAACGGGCCCGTGCTCCCACGCTTCTATCTTGGCAGCTGTTAGCAACTCCCCCCGTTCAACGAGGGCCTTCTCGACAATGAAATAGATGATCTTATTGATGGCCATGTTCGACAAGGACCGTCCGCGAGCATCCGCCCGATCCAGCACCCAATTCGCGATTGATCGCACGTCGTACAAGGTCAGCCGTCCATCCTTATCGTTCCACCTTCGTTCTATCCTACCGACATAATCATGACAAGCTACTCCGCCGCCACGCCTGCCCGCGTGAACATGTCGTCGCCGTCCGTCTTCGGCGCAGGTTCCCCGGCCGCGCTACCGTCGTTCGCCGCTTTCGCGTTCTTCCTTCGGTCGAAATTGTCCCAGACTTCGCCCCAGTTTCCGCGGGTTGCGGCCTTCGAGTACTCGGTGGCCCTCGTTTCGAAGAAGTTGGCGTGTTCGACGCCGTTCAAGAGCGGCGCGAGCCAGGGGAGCGGGTGGTCGTCGATCATGTAGATGGGTTGGAAGCCCAATTGCCCCAGGCGCCAGTCGGCGATGTAGCGGATGTACTTCTTGATCTCCTTGGGGGTCATGCCGGGGACCGGGCCCATTTCGAAGGCGAGGTCGATGAAGGCGTCTTCGAGGCGGACGGTCTTCTGGCAGACGTCCATGATGTCGTCGCGGACCGCCTTGGTCATGCAGTCGCGCTCTTTCACGAAGGCGTGGAACAGGCGGGTGATGCCTTCGCAGTGGAGAGATTCGTCGCGCACCGACCATGAGACGATCTGGCCCATGCCCTTCATCTTGTTGAAGCGCGGGAAGTTCATCAGCATCGCGAAGCTGGCGAAGAGCTGGAGGCCCTCGGTGAAGCCGCCGAACATGGCGAGCGTGCGCGCGATGTCCTCGTCGGTATCGACCGAGAAGGTGGCGAGATAGTCGTGCTTGTCCTTCATCTCCTTATATTGGAGGAAGGCGCTGTACTCGCTTTCGGGCATGCCGATCGTGTCGAGGAGGTGGCTGTAGGCCGCGATGTGGACCGTCTCCATGTTGGAGAAAGCGGTCAGCATCATCTTCACTTCGGTGGGCTTGAACACGCGGCCATATTTGTCGTGGTAGCAATCCTGCACCTCGACGTCGGCCTGGGTGAAGAAGCGGAAGATCTGGGTGAGCAGGCTGCGCTCATGCTCGGTCAGCTTCTGCGCCCAGTCGCGGCAATCCTCGCCGAGCGGCACTTCCTCCGGCATCCAGTGGATCTGCTGCTGGCGCTTCCAATATTCGAACGCCCAGGGATATTCGAACGGCTTGTACTGCTTGCGGGCTTCGAGAAGGGACATGGCGACGTAACTCCGTCAGGAAAGGGCGATGTGGGCGAGCGGCGTGCAGCAGCCGATGGCGAACAGGATCAGGGCGACGATCAGCGACCAGACTGCATAGCGGCGGCCGTCGCGGCGGCGGGCATATTGGGGGGTGCCGCGGCCGGCGCTTCGATATTTGAGGAAGATCGAGACCTGCCACAGAGCGTAAAGCGCGGCGAGGAGGCCGAGAAGCATCACGATATGGCCGAGGGTGATGGTCTGGGGCATTAGCGTCTCCGAGCGTGACGGGCGCCGACGCCCAGGAACATGATTCCGACGAAATAGCCGCAATCGTACCATCCGCCGTTGTTGGGGACGGCGTAGATCGAGACGTCCGGCATGAAGAGCGAGAGGACCCAGGCGACGGGGAAGATGAAGCCGTGCCAGATTCCGAGCAGGAAGCCGGGCGCCGCGGGTGCGACCGCGGCCGGGGCCTGGGTTGCGCAGGCGGCGAGCAGGGCGAGGAGGCCCAGCGAATAAAAAGCGGGGGAGGAGCGCGCGGACTCCGGCAGCCGGGGATGCGGAGCCCCGTCTGCCGCCGCGACGGCGCCCTCCCCCGCAAGCACCCGTGCCGAAGGGAATAAGGCACGGGTAGTATCTTCCCTCTCCCGAAAGGAGAGAAGGTTGGAGCCCGCCACGCCGTCAGACGTGCCGGCTGCGCCGGCCCGCTGCCCGCCGTGGCGAGTCCACGTCTTGCCGTGGGCAAGCCGTGGCCGCCCGCTCATTGACACGCGAGGCACTCGTCGTAATCGGTGGTGGCGGCGAGCTCGATCTGCTTGAGGTCGGGCGTGTTGTCGGCTTCGACGCCGCCGGCGAAGCCGGCGCGCTGCACCGACTTGGAGCGGAGGTAGTACAGGCTCTTGATGCCGAGCTCCCAGGCGCGGAAGTGGAGCATCAGCAGGTCCCATTTGTCGACGTCGGCGGGGATGAACAGGTTCAGCGAGGTGGCCTGGTCGATATAGGGCGTGCGGTCGGCGGCGAGCTCGATCAGCCAGCGCTGGTCGATCTCGAAGCTGGTCTTGAACGTGTCCTTTTCCTCCGGCGTGAGGAAATCCAGATGCTGGACCGAGCCGTTATGCTCGAGGATCGAGGACCATACGCCTTCCGAATTCTTCGACTTGGCGATGAGCAGTTTCTCCAGGTGCGGGTTCTTGACCGAGAAGGAGCCCGACAGTGTCTTGTGGGTGTAGACGTTGCCCGGGATCGGCTCGATGCAGGCCGAGGTGCCGCCGGTGATGATCGAGATGGACGCGGTCGGCGCGATCGCCATCTTGCAGCTGAAGCGCTCCATCACGCCCATGTCGGCGGCGTCCGGGCAGGGGCCGCGCTCCTTGGCGAGCATCATCGAAGCTTCGTCGACCTGGGCGCGGATGTGCTTGAAGATTTTGAGGTTCCAGCTCTTCGCCATCGCGCCTTCGAAGGCGATGTTGCGCGCCTGGAGGAAGGAGTGGAAGCCCATCACGCCCAAACCGACCGAGCGCTCGCGCATCGCCGAATATTTGGCCCGCGCCATCTCGTCGGGGGCGCGCTCGATATAGTCGGTGAGGACGTTGTCGAGGAAGCGCATCACGTCCTCGATGAAGAGCTTGTCCTTGTTCCACTCGTCCCAGGTCTCGAGGTTCAAGGAGGAGAGGCAGCAGACCGCGGTGCGGGCGCGGCCGAGATGGTCGATTCCGGTGGGGAGCGTAATCTCGGAGCAGAGGTTCGAGGTCGAGACCTTGAGGCCGAGATCGCGGTGATGCTTGGGCATCGACCGGTTCACCTGATCGATGAAGATGATGTAGGGCTCGCCGGTCGCGAGGCGGGTCTCGACCAGCTTCTGGAACAGCGAGCGGGCATCGACGGTGGCGCGCTCGGAGCCGTCCTTGGGCGAGCGCAGGATCCATTCGCGGCCGTCGCGCACCGCTTCCATGAAATCGTCGGTGACGAGGACGCCGTGATGGAGGTTCAGCGCCTTGCGGTTGAAGTCGCCGGACGGCTTCCTGATCTCGAGGAATTCCTCGATCTCGGGGTGGTTGATGTCGAGATAGCAGGCGGCCGAGCCGCGGCGGAGCGAGCCCTGGCTGATCGCGAGGGTCAGCGAATCCATCACGCGGACGAAGGGGATGATCCCGGACGTCTTGCCATTGAGGCCCACCGCCTCGCCGATGCCGCGGACGTTGCCCCAATAGGTGCCGATGCCGCCGCCGCGCGACGCGAGCCAGACATTCTCGTTCCAGGTGCCGACGATCCCTTCCAGGCTGTCGTCGACGCTGTTCAGATAGCAGGAGATTGGGAGGCCGCGACCGGTGCCGCCGTTGGAGAGGACGGGCGTCGCCGGCATGAACCAGAGCTTCGAGATATAGTCGTAGAGCCGCTGGGCGTGCGCCTGGTCGTCGGCATAGGCCGAGGCGACGCGCACGAACAGGTCCTGGAAGGTCTCGCCGGGCAGCAGATAGCGGTCCTGCAGCGTGTCCTTGCCGAAATCGGTGAGCA
>Ga0066671_10000549_pt1 | contig 11796 bp, 10 predicted proteins | sample GraSoiAngelo_120_FD_62294 | JGI IMG/M metagenome (GOLD analysis project Ga0066671, IMG submission 62294) | Grasslands soil microbial communities from the Angelo Coastal Reserve, California, USA - 14_0919_09_20cm | ecosystem: Environmental > Terrestrial > Soil > Grasslands | place: USA...
CGGCGTCCAGAAATATCAGGCGGAAAGCGGCTCGCTGATCATCATGGAGCCCACCACCGGACGCATCGTCGCCTGGGCCGACGTGCCGAGTTACAACGCCAACCAGTTCGCGAGCACGGACACCGCGCTCTTCCGCGACCCGATCGTCTCCGACCTTTACGAGCCGGGCTCGATCATGAAGGTTCCCACGCTCTCGGGCGCGATCGACGACCACGCCATCACGCCCGACTACCGGTTCAACGAAACCGGAACGGCGGTCGTCGGTGGATATGCGATCCATAACTGGGACGGATGCGCGCACGGCATGGTGACGATGACTCAGGTCCTGGAGAACTCCTTGAACGTCGGCGCCATCAAGGCCGAGCAGCACGAAGGCTCGACGAACTTCTACCAGTATTTGCAGCGCTTCGGCATCGGCACCCGCACCGGCATCGACGTGGCCGGCGAGGCGTCCGCGCCGCTGGCGCCGCTGGCGCAATGGAAACCGTCGCAGCTCGCCACCGCCGCCTTCGGCCAGGGCGTCGATGCCACGCCGATCGAGATGCTGGCCGCGGTTGACGCGGTCGCCACCGGCGGAAACCTGGTCTGGCCCCACGTCGTCGACGCGATGGTCGACGCCAACGGTGTTCATCACCCGGTCCAACCAAAGGTCGTTCGCCAGGTGATCAGCGCCAAGACCGCGCAGCAGATGAACCAGATGATGATCGCCGTCGTCGAGCACGGCTCAGGATTTGCCGCGAAGATCGATGGCTTCAAGAACCAGGTCGCCGGTAAGACGGGGACGGCCAGCATCCCGGAGAACGGCACGTACTCGAAGGACCAGACAATCGGATCTTTCGTCGGTTTCCTTCCCGCCAGCCACCCGCAGTTCATCATGCTGGTGATCACGCGCAAGCCCAAGATCCTCTTCGAGGGCGCCTACGTCGCCGCCCCGATCTGGAAATCGGTCGCGACCGCGCTCATCAGCCAGTGGCAGATCGCCCCGTGAGCAGCTTTGAGCATTCCGGGCATTGGCGGCCCGCGACAATAGGGCTGTGGGGATGTCCCTGACGGAAGTGCTCCAGGCGACGCATGGCCGCCTGGTTTCGGGCCCGCATGAGGCGGCCTTTGTTCGGCTGGTCATTGACTCGCGCGAGGTGACGGCGGGCGGGCTCTTCGTCGCCCTGAAGGGCGAGCAGCAGGATGGTCATGCCTACATCGGACAGGCGGTTGACCGCGGCGCCACCGGGATCCTCTGCGAGCGGCCACCGCTGGACGTCCAGGGTCCCGCGGTCGTCGAGGTTGCGGACACGCGCCAGGCGCTCGCGGACCTGACCGCCGACCGGCTGCGCCGCCAACCGGTGCCAATCGTCGCGATCACCGGGAGCGCGGGCAAGACGACGACGAAGGAGTTGATCGCGCATGTTCTCGGGCGCCGGCTCCGCGTCCACAAGAGCGAGGGCAATCTCAATACCTATACCGGCATCCCCATGACCGTCTTTCAGATGGACCCGCGCGATCGCGCGCTGGTCGTCGAGTACGCGATGTCACGCGCCGGTGAGATTCGAGAGCTGACGAGAGCCGCCCCGCCGAACATCGGCGTGGTTCTCAACGTCGGCCTCGCCCATGTCGGGTTCCTCGGATCGATCGAAGGGGTCGCGGCCGCCAAGCGGGAACTGGTTGAGGGACTGGCCGCAGGCGGGCTCGCGGTGCTGAATGCGGACGATCCCAGGGTTCGGGCGATGGCGTCGGCCGCCCGCCGAGTCACCTTCTACGGGCTGGCGCAGGGGGCGCAGGTCCGGGCCGACAAGGTTCGCCTGCATGGGCTCGAAGGCAGCACCTTTATGCTGCACAGTCCGCGCGGACGAAGCGAGGTCTTCCTGCGAATCCCGGGCCAACACAGCATTTCTAACGCGCTGGCCGCAGCTGCGGTGGCGATCGAGTTTGGATTCGACGCCGCGGCGGTCGCCTCCGCCCTGCACGGGTTCCTGCCGCCATCGCGGCGGATGAATGTCGTCAGCGGTCGCAATGGCGCGACGGTGATCGACGATTCGTACAACGCGAGCCCCGGGTCGATGGAAGCGGCGCTCGAGGTTTTACGGCTCGCCCCCGGGGGCGCGCTGCGGGTTGCCGTGCTGGGGGACATGCTGGAGCTCGGTGACCATGCCCAGCGCGCTCACGCCGCGATCGGATCGCTGGCGGCTGAGAGTGCCGACATTGTCATGGCGATCGGCGAGCATGCGGCGACGGTCGTCGAGGCCGCGCGCCGCGCCGGGCTTGCCCACGATCGCGCCTTCGTCGTCGAGAGCGCCGATCAAGCCGTCCAGGCCCTTGATCCGCTTCTCAGCGAAAAGGCGCGCGTGCTGGTCAAAGGATCGCGTGGAATGCGCCTCGAGCGCGTGGTCGAAAGGATTCGAGAACCATCGTGATCGTGCCGGCGCTCTTTCTGGCTGCGCTGGTGATCAGCGTCCTGATTTATCCGGCAGCGATCGGCTGGCTGGTCCGGGCTCGTATGGGCCAGCAGATTCGGGAAGAGGGACCACAGGCGCACCACGCGAAGGCCGGAACGCCGACCGCCGGCGGGCTGGTGTTCTTGCTGGTCGGGCTGGTTTTCTTCCTGATTGCCGACCGATCGAAGGCGGGGGCGTTCGTCCTGCTGGCGCTCATCTTCGGTGGCGCCTTGGGATTTTGGGACGACTTCGCCAAGTTCAGCGGCGGCCGCAACCTGGGGCTCAAGGCACGCCACAAGATCGTGATCCAGCTCGCCACCGGAGCGTTGCTGGGCCTGCTGGCGCTGGCGTGGAACTTGACGGCGCAGCTCGTGCCCTTCGACGGCCGCAAGGCGCTTGGCGGTTGGATCATCGTTGTCAGTGCGCTGGCGGTTGCGGCCGGCTCGAATGCCTTCAACCTGACCGATGGCAGCGACGGGCTGGCCGCGGGCACGGGAGCGATCAGTTTTGGGGGACTGGCGTTGATCGCGCTGCTCGAGCACGACCCCGGCGCGGGCCTGCTGCCGGCGGTGCTGGCCGGCGCCCTTGTTGGATTCCTGTTCTACAACGTGTTTCCGGCACGGATCTTCATGGGCGATACCGGCAGCCTGGCGCTTGGGACGGCCATGGTTGCGGCCGCGATCACGACTGGTTTTCTGTGGTACCTGCCGCTGCTCGCCCTCGTCTTCGTAATTGAGACCGTATCGGTCATCCTGCAAGTCGCGAGTTTCAAGATGACGGGAAAGCGGATCATCCGGATGTCACCGCTGCATAACCACTTCATCGTGGCGGGCTGGAAGGAAACGCCGCTCGCGCTGTGGTTCTGGGCAGGCTCGCTGGTGGCGGCCGCGCTCGCCGTAGCGATTGCGCGGCCCGGGGTATGAGCACGGCAAAGCCGATCGACGCGTCCTTTGCTGGGCGGCACGCCCTGATCCTGGGCTACGGCCGGAGCGGTCGCGCGGCAACGGCATTTCTCCAGCATCGCGGTAGCAGCGTCCGCGTCGTCGACCGTGCCGACACGCCGGACCTGCGTCGCGAGCTCGATGCCGCCGGCATTGCCGCGCATCTCGGCGGCTACGGGCCGAGCGACCTGAACGGTACCGATTTGCTGGTCGTGAGTCCGGGCGTCGCCTGGGATGAACCGCTGGTTGAAACCGCAAGGCAGCGAGGCATCGAGGTCAGCAGCGAGATCGACCTGTTCTTCAGGACCTGTCCGAGTCCGATCGTCGGCATCACGGGAACCAATGGCAAGACGACGACGACCGCCCTGGTGGCCGAGGTCCTGGCGGCCGGCGGCCTGAACGTGATGCGCGGCGGAAATATCGGCGAGCCGGTCCTCGATCGCGTCGATCAGCTGCGGCCTGACGCCTGGGTGGTGCTCGAGCTGAGCAGCTTCCAGCTCGAGTCGATCACGTCGCCTCGCCTGCATATTGGCGCCGTCCTCAACGTCACGCCCGACCACCTCGATCGCCACAAGTCATTCGAACGATATGCGGCGATCAAGGCCCGGGCTGTCGCCTTCATGCAGCCTCAGGACCATGCGTTACTCAATGCCGACGATTCGGTTTGCCTGGCCATGCGCGAGAGGACCAGGGGCGAGGTGCTGGCCTTTGCCGTCCGCAGCCCAATCGACCGCGGCACGACGGTCGAGAATGACTGGCTCGTCATCAGGAACGAAGCTGGCGATGAGCGGGTGATGCCGGTACGGGATGTCCCGCTACCGGGCGAGCACAACCTCAGCAACGTGCTGGCCGCAATCGGCGCCGGTGAGGCGGCGGGACTTGCGCCCGAGCCGATGGCACAAGCCATCCGCCAATTCAAGGCGGTCGAGCACCGCCTGGAACTGGTTGGGCGCTTCAGCGGCGTTCGCTGGTATAACGACTCAAAAGCGACCAATCCGGATTCGACCTACAAGGCCCTGGCGGCGTTCAGCGAACCCATCGTCTTGATCGCGGGCGGCCGTAACAAAGGGATTGACCTCGAGCCGCTCGCGCAGGCCATTGCCAAGCGCGCCACGGCGCTGGTCGCGATGGGGGAGACGGGGGAGGAGTTGGCCCGTCGCGTTCGTGACGCGGGGCTCGAGCAGGTGGAGCGCGCCGCCGACTTGCGCGACGCCATCCGCAAGGCCGCTGCCCTCGCTGCACCTGGCTCCGTTGTGTTGCTATCGCCGGCCTTCACCAGCTACGACATGTTCGAGAACTACGAGGATCGCGGGCGCCGTTTCAAGTCAACGGTGCTGCAGGAGCTCGGCGGGTGAGAGCACTGGCAACGCTCGAGACGCCGGCGGTGCGCCGGCGGCTCACGTCGACCATGCTCTGGCGCCGAGGCGACCGCGCCCTCTTGCTGGCGGTTGGTACCTTGACCGCTTTCGGCCTGGTGATGGTGTTCTCCGCCTCCGAGGTGCAGGGCTGGCTCTGGTTCCACAACGCCGCCTATTACTTCGAGCGGCAGTTGATCTGGCTGGCGCTGGGCCTTGTCCTGCTCTGGACCGCAGCCCACATCGATTACCATCGCTTGCGCCTGCTCGCCTGGCCGCTGGGGATCCTGGCCATCGCGCTGATGGTCATCGTGCTGCTGCCTCATTTTGGGGTCGAGGTCAACGGCGCTCGTCGCTGGCTCAAGTTCGGGCCCTTGCAAATGCAGCCGGCCGAGCTCGCTAAAGTCGCGGCCATTATCTTCATGGCCCTCTGGCTGGAGCGTCACCGCGAACGGCTCGGCTCGCTTGAAGACGGGGTCGTGCCATTTCTTGCGCTGCTTGGACTCGTGACCTTGCTCGTCATCCTCGAGCGCGACCTCGGCACGACGATGATCCTGGCCGCCATCCTGCTGGCGCAATTCCTGGTGGCCGGCGGCCGCAAGCGTCACGTGCTTCTACTGGCGATCATCATGCTGCTCTGCCTCTACCTCTTCATCCGGGTCGAGCCTTACCGGCTGCAACGACTGATGGCCTTCTTCAACCCATGGGCCGACCCGCTCAACACCGGCTTCCAGGCAATCCAGTCGGTGGTCGCGCTCGGATCGGGAGGCATCGTGGGCGTCGGACTGGGCCAGAGTATTCAGAAGTATCAATGGCTGCCCTTTGCCCACACCGATTTCATCTTCGCGATCGTCGGCGAGGAGACCGGGCTGATCGGCACCTCCGCGGTGCTCGCCCTCTTCGGCCTTTTTGCCTATCGCGGTTACCGGATCGCGCTCAAGGCCCCGGATGCGTTCGGCTCGCTCCTCGCCTGCGGCGTCACCACCTGGATCGCGGTCCAGGCGCTGGTCAACATCGCGGCTGTCACGGTGACGCTGCCCACGACCGGCGTTCCCCTGCCCTTCATCAGTTATGGTGGCTCGTCGCTGGCCATCGCGCTGGGCGCCGTCGGCATACTGTTGAACGTCTCGACGCAGAGCCAGAAGGTGGGATGGATTCGACATGCGAGTATTGATCTCGGGCGGCGGTACGGGCGGACACTTGTTCCCGGCGATCGCCGTCGCGCAGGCGCTCTCGCGGAGCGCACCTGACAGCATCCTTCTATATGTAGGGCGTCGAGGCGGCATCGAAGAGCAGGCGGTTCCGCGCTATGGCTTGCCCCTGGAGACCATCGTCGCAGCCAAGCTCGACATGGAGCAGCTGTGGAGGAACTGGTCATTCCCGTTGATTGCGCCGCGAGCCTTCTGGCAGGCGTCGCGTATCGTTAGCCGCTTCCGGCCGAACGTCGTCCTGGGGACCGGGGGATACGTGAGCGCCCCGCTGATCCTGGCTGCGGCGATTCGCAGAATCCCGGTGGTCCTGCAGGAGCAGAACCTCTTGCCGGGCCGGACGACGCGATGGCTCTCACGCGTGGCCCGTGTCGTGGCGACCGGCTACGAGGAGTCGGCACCGTACCTGCACGCTCGTGCGGTGGTGACGGGAACCCCGGTGCGCCAGGAGTTCACCGTGCGGAGGCAGGAATTTCCTTCACGTCCGCGCACGTTGCTGGTTCTCGGCGGTAGCCAGGGCGCGCATCGCATCAACCAGGCGATCGCAAGCTCGGTCGCTGAGCTGACCGGAGGCCTGAGACTGACCGTATGGCACCAAACCGGCGAACGGGACCTGCCCGAGCTACAGCAGGTGCGCTCCCAGCTTGGACCAAATGCCGGCGCCTATCTGCCGTTCGGGTTCGCGGATGATCTCGGAGACAAAATCCAGATGGCTGACCTGGTCCTCAGTCGTGCCGGCGCCAGCGCCATCAGTGAGGTCAGCGCCGTCGGGGTTCCGATGCTGTTGGTCCCCGGCCCGTTTGCCGGCGGGCATCAACGTCTGAACGCCGAGCCGTTCGCTCGGGCGGGCGCGGCAGTGGTGATCCCGAACGAAATGTGCGATGGTCCACGGGTGATCCAGGAGATCGCCGCCATCCTCGACGATCCGGCGCGCTACCGGACGATGGTCGACGCCATGCGGACCCTGGGCCGGCCGCGAGCCGCCGACGAGGTGGTTTCGCTGCTACGCGCGGCGGCGCAGCCCTGATGCGGATTCACTTCATCGGAATCTGCGGCTACGCGGTTTCCGGACTGGCGCTTGTCGCCAAGCAGCTCGGCAACGAGGTCACCGGGTCGGACGAGGACGCGTACCCACCGACCACCGACATCCTGACCAACGCAGGCATCAAGTGGGTCGACGGCCACACGGCGGGCAATGTGTCCCGCTGGGGCAAGCCCGACCTCGTGGTGCAGGGCAACCAGGTCCGCCAGGACAATCCCGAGACGGCGGCGGCGCGGCGCCTCGGCATCCGCCTGGTCAGCGAAGCCGAGTACTGGGGTGAGCTCACTGCCGAGCGCTTTCGGATCGTGGTGGCGGGCAGCGCTGGAAAAACCACCACGGCCAGTTTGATCGCTTGGATCCTTCGAAGCGCGGGCCGCAATCCGGGGTTCCGGCTCGGGATGGCGGTCAAGGACCTGGGGGCATCGGCCGCCTGGGGAACCGGTCGGGAATTCGTTTTCGAGGGCGACGAGTACACGTCGGCCGTGTTCGATCCGCGACCAAAATTCCTGCATTTCGCCCCGCAGCTCGCGGTGCTGACCAACATCGACTGGGATCACCCGGACGTCTTTCCCGATCCCGCCGCCTACGAGGCGGTCTTCCGCCAGTTCGTCGAGGACCTCGACGCCGAGGACCGGCTGATTGCCTCCTCTGACGATCCGACGGTGCGCCGGCTGCTGGCGCGTACCCGAGCGCACGTCGAAACGTATGGGCTGCGCGGTGGCGCTGACTGGCATGGGCGAGACGTCCAGCTCGAGGGGGATGGCATGCGCTTCACGGCGTGGCACGAAGGCAAGGTCCTGGCCGTGGTCACGACGCGGCTCCCCGGCGAACACAATGCCAGCAATGCCCTCGCCGCGCTCGCGGCGAGCGTTCGAATCGGCGTGCCCATCTCGAACGCCGTCGAGGCGATCGGGCGATTTCAGGGCGTCTCCCGGCGCTTCGAAATTCGGGGACAGGTCCGGGGCGTCACCCTGGTGGACGATTACGCGCACCATCCCGCCAAGGTCCGAGCCACGCTGCAAGCGGCCCAGGAGCGGTTTCATCCTGGACGCGTGCTGGCCTGTTACGTGCCCCATACGTTCAGCCGGACGCTCAGCCTCATGGACGCCTATGCCGATGCGTTCCAGGGCTGCCGCCTCGTCGTGCTGGGTCCCATCGAGCCGGCCCGCGAGCGGCACCTGGCGCACACCGTCAGTTCGCAGGATCTCGCGAAACGGATCCGCGGCGTCGACGAGGTTGTCGTCGTCGATTCCGCTCGCTCGGCGGCCTACAAGCTCGCCTCGGTGGCACGTCCGGGGGACGTGATCGTCTGCATGTCGGTTCGCGGCTTCGACGACGTCGTCGGTAAGACGCTCGAGGTGCTGGAGCGCTCGCCGGTTGCCTGACGCCTGGCTGGCCTCGGTTCCCGGCGTCCGGGAGCACGAGCCGCTCGCGCCCCATAGCTGGTACGGCATCGGCGGCCGGGCGCGTTACTTTCTCGAGAGCGGCGATGCCGACGTGCTCTCGGACCTGATCCCGCGCCTGAAGCGCGACGCAATCCCGTACCGAGCCATCGGCGCCGCCACCAACACGTTGTTCGTGGGCGATGAGCTCGACGGACTGACGATCAAGCTGGGCAACGCCAGACTGACCGTCGCCGAGTCGGTCATCGCCGGAGCGGGAGCCCTGATGCCGCGGCTCGCCGCGGAAACGGCCAGAGCCGGCCGGGCCGGCCTCGAGTTTGGTGCCGGGGTGCCCGGAACCGTCGGCGGCTCCGTGTTCGGGAATGCCGGCGCGTTCGGCGGCGAGGTGAAAGATGCCGTGCTTAGCGTTGAGGTGATCGATGATGCGGGGCGGCGGCGAGTGCTCGGTGCCGACGAGTGCCGATTCACGTACCGCGATTCGCTGTTCAAGGCCGAGCATCCGGATTGGCTGATCGTTGCCGCGACCTTCGCAACGCGCCCCGAGCCGCCGGCGCAGGTCCGCGCCCGCCTGCTCGAGGTCCAGAAGCACCGGCGGGACACCCAGCCGATCGAGCAGCGCAGCCTCGGCAGCACCTTTAAAAATCCACCCGGTGATTCCGCGGGGCGCCTGATCGATGCATCAGGGCTCAAAGGTCTGCGAATTGGCGGTGCGCAGATCTCTCCGAAGCACGCGAATTTCATCGTCAACGTTGATGGGGCGACGGCCGATGACGTGCTAGCCTTAATGGCCGAAATGCGGGGTCGCGTCCTCCAGCGGTTCGGCATCGAGCTCGAGCCGGAGGTCCGGATCATTGGGAGGACGCCGCCGGCGTGAAGCGGCTCCGGATCGGCGTGCTGTTCGGAGGACGATCGACCGAACACGAGGTCTCGATCCTGTCGGCACAGTCGATCATCTCGGCAATGGATCCGCAGCGCTTCGAGCCGGTGCCACTGTACATCGACAGGGAAGGCCGGTGGCTGGTCGGCGAGTCCCTGAAGCAATTGGTTGGTGACGCGGCGACGCGCCACTATGTCTACCTTCCGCCTGACCCGACCCAACGATCGCTGGTCTCGGCGCAAAACGGAGTCGCAGCATCCGGGTCTCCCTCCCCCGTGGCGGGGGAGGGTCGGGGTGGGGGCCTGCCACCACTCGACGTCGTCTTCCCCGTGTTTCACGGATTGAACGGCGAGGACGGGACGATTCAGGGCGTCCTCGAACTCGCGAACATTCCCTATGTCGGAGCAGGGATCCTGGGATCTGCGCTCGGCCTCGACAAGATCTACATGAAGCGAGCCTTTGCGGCGGTCGGGTTGCCAATCGTGGATTACCTGCCGATCACGCGGCGGCAGTACGAGCGCGCGCCGGAGGCCTTCATCAAGCTCGTCGAGCAGCGCATTGGTTACCCGTGCTTCACCAAGTTCGCCAATTCGGGCTCCAGCGTCGGCACCAATAAGGCGCACAATCGCGCCGAGCTGCAGGATGGACTGCGCCTTGCAGCGGGCTTCGATCGAAAACTGCTCGTCGAGAAGGCCGTCGACGCCAGGGAGCTCGAGGTCAGCGTGCTCGGCAACGACGAGCCGGAGGCATCAGTCGTGGGCGAGGTGGTCCCGGCACGTGAGTTCTACGACTACGACGCGAAGTACCTCGATGAGGGGTCGAAACTGCTGATCCCGGCGCCGATCGATCCTCCGGTTGCGGAGAAGGTGCGTTCGATAGCGCTCGCGGCATTCGAGGCGGTCGATGCCGCCGGGATGGCCCGAGTTGATTTCTTTCTCGATCGCAAAACGAGCCGGATCTTCCTCAACGAGCTCAACACCTTGCCCGGCTTCACCCGGATCAGCATGTACCCCAAGCTTTGGGAAGCATCCGGCTTGCCCTATCCCAAGCTCATCGACCGGTTGGTTGAGCTGGCGATCGAGCGCTTCAATGACAAGCAGCGTTCGCAGACGGCGATCGATAGCCGCCTGCTGAAGGATCCCACCGGCGAATGACGGTCGGCACCATCGAAAAACGCCGTCGAGGCGTCGCCGCACCCCCGGCAACCCCGGTCGCCAGGTCGCGAGGGTGGATCTGGGCCGTCATGCAGCTGGCAGTGCTGTCAGCCGAGATCTTCGCCACGCTTTTCCTGCTGGCCCAACCGGCTTTTTGGCCACAGCAGGTGCAGGTCTCCGGGATTCGCCATGTGAGCGCAGGCGAGATCAAGAGCGCACTGGCGCTTCCGCCCGATCGCAGCATCTTCTTCTTGAGCCACGCCCAGCTCGAGCGTCGAGTCGAGCAGCTTCCATGGGTCCACGCCGCGTCGGTGACCCTGGCCCTGCCCAACCGTATTTCGGTGACGGTCGCGGAATGGACGCCGTCGGCGGTGCTTCAGGTCGGTGAGGCGACCTACGATCTGAATGACGTCGGCCAGGTCCTCGATCCGGTGACGGAAGCCGGCAATCTGGTGGTGATCAATCGACCAGATATGCAAGAGGTCAAGAGCGGACAGCGCGCCGTCGCAGCGGAGCTGCTGCCGATGTTGCTCCAGATGCGGGCGGGTTTTGCGCCGGCGTTCCGAGTTTCGATTACCTCGTTCACGATCGATGATCGCGAGGTGCTCAGCGCGCGGACTGATCGAGGGTGGACGATTGTCTTCGGACAGATGCTGACCGCCAATGATCGGGCGACGATCGAGCGGAAGCTAGCGGCGCTCCGTGCGCTCAGCGGACGGCTTGACCTGACGTCAACCTCGATCTCCTACGTCAATCTCGAAAACCCTGGCGCGCCCGCGGTACAAATGCGAGGCAGGAAGTGAGATTGCGCGCCAGCGGCTCGCGCGAAGCGGTCTGGCTGGTGGCGGCGGCGATCGTCTTCGGGATCGTCGGGATCGTGCTCGGGCTCAACTCGCCGGTTCAGATCCCACCTGGCTATTCCCGCTACACGGCGGTGATGATCCTGGCGGCTCTCGACTCGATCCTCGGAGCGGTCAAGGCCTGGCTCAATGGCAATTTCGAAAACAAGGTCTTCCTTTCGGGATTGCTGGTGAACTCAATCGTCGCGGGAGGGCTGACCTACCTTGGCGACAAGCTCGGGGTCGAATTGTATTTCGCCGCCATCGTTGCCTTCGGCGTCCGCATCTTCGACAACCTCGCCGTGATCCGTCGCCACCTGTTATAGGCAGGAGAGGACCTGCTCGGCGTTCCTTGAGGCTCATCCACGATCGGCCTGTGGATAACTGGCCAGATTGTGTTGTGCGCCGCTGGACAGCCCTCTATAATGTGGCGCAACGTCCTAGCTAGCGTTCCAGGAAAGGTTTTTGCCCCGATCCAGATACGTCACAGCATTAGATATCGGCACAACCAAGATCTGCTGCGTCGTCGGCGAGCCGACGGAGCGCGG
>Ga0066671_10000551_pt1 | contig 11792 bp, 10 predicted proteins | sample GraSoiAngelo_120_FD_62294 | JGI IMG/M metagenome (GOLD analysis project Ga0066671, IMG submission 62294) | Grasslands soil microbial communities from the Angelo Coastal Reserve, California, USA - 14_0919_09_20cm | ecosystem: Environmental > Terrestrial > Soil > Grasslands | place: USA...
GTAACGTCCGCAGTGGAAGATCCTCAGTTCTCGACGGCCATCGGCCTGGTCAAGTTCGCACAAGTAATGGGTGCCGATCGTCCGCGCGGGAGGAGCTTTGGCCGACTTTTCGGAAAATTTTTCAGCGGAATTCGATGAAAGATAAGTGATTGATATGATTCAACTCAGCAAAAATTACAGTCTCCCGGGCCGCCTGGCGGAATCTATTCCGGTAAAAGTTGTGAGCGTTGGTGGCGCGGGTTTAAACGCGCTCGATCGAGTGGTGCTCGACGGCCTCGAGAAAGCCGGCGTCGTTGCAATCAATACCGACGTGCAATCACTCACGAGTTCCGTGGCGCCGCACAAAGTGCAGCTTGGCCGCACTGTGACGCGCGGTTTGGGTGCTGGTGGCGACCCGGAGCTCGGGTATCAAGCGGCTGTAGAATCGAGCGACGAAATTCGCGAAGCGCTGTCGGACGCAAATATGATTTTCATTTGTGCAGGGCTCGGTGGAGGCACCGGTTCAGGCGCAGCGCCCTACGTCGCGCAACTGGCGCGTGAAGCCGGCGCGCTTGTGATCGCTTTCGTGACTCTTCCGTTCACATTTGAGGGCAAACGGCGCAACGCGCAGGCGCGAGAGGCCCTCGCTCGGCTCAACGAGGTTGCGCACTCAGTGATTTGCTTCGAAAACGATCGAATGGGCGACATGATCGCGCCACACGCTGGAATCCATCAAGCCTTCGCAACGGCCGATATCACGATCAGCCAGAGTGTTCGGTCGATTGTGAACCTGATCCAGCGGCCTGGACTCATTCGCATCGGCTTCGATGATTTGCTCGCGGCATTGCGCGCTCACAACGGCCGTTGCTTGTTTGGCTACGGCGAAGCCGATTCGGACAATCGCGCGCATGACGCTCTCACGCAGGCGCTCAAAAATCCGCTGATGGATCGTGGCCGGATGCTGGCTGACGCCACACACGTGCTTGTGCAGGTGGCCGGCGGGGTCGGGCTCACGCTTTCTGAAGTCGAAATCCTCATGCAGGAACTCGGCCGTCACGTTAGCGAGCAAACACAAATTCTGTTTGGCGCCGCTGTGGACGGACGGTTGGGAGACCGGTTGACCGTGACCATCATCAGCTCGCTCGCTGCGGAAGAGGATTTGATTTCGCAATCAACTCACTCGGCGACGTTGAGCAGCGCGTCCGCGCATCCGCCAACCCAGGAGCATTACGAACATCCCGCGCCGCAGATTCATTTCGAATCAGAACCAGCTGCGATGGAACCTACGCGTTCAGAGGAAAGCATTCCGTTTGAAGAACCGGTGGCGGCTGCGGAAGCGATACCGGCGCCTGCATTCGTGCCAAGTGAACCAGAGCCACTGGCAGTTACGCCGCAGAAGAAAACGGTCACGCACAAGGAAGAAAAAGTACCTGCCGAAAAATCTGCGCAGGCGAAACAGGAAGTTTTACAATTTGAGCCGGTCACGCGCGGCCGGTTTGAAAAAAGCGAGCCAACCATCGTCGAAGGCGAAGATCTCGACGTCCCGACTTATTTGCGCAAGAACATTAAGGTGAAGTGACCGCTAGGTCCTCCCAAGTGGGACCGAAGCGGAGTCGAGGGACCCGTGGAGGTGCCGAAAGGTGTCGCGACGCGATTCCTCGACTTCGCTCGGAATGACTGGACTCAGTTATTTCTTCATCAGCTCCAGCACCGCCGTAGTCATTCCGACAATGCCTGTGCGAATGGTCGGCTCGGGAACGGGCGCGAACTTGCTGGAATGCAGACTCGGCAGCGATACGCCGGTTTTCTTCGACTCGGCCACCTTTGCGGGATCGACTGCGCCGACCGTGAACATGAGCGCCGGGATCGAGTGATCGGGCAAACTGTATTCGGAAAAATCTTCAGCGCCCATGCTTGGATCTTTCGTCACAACATTGTCGTTGCCTAGCGCCGTTTTCAGCGCGGCGGCCACGCGTTTGGTCAGATCCGGATTGTTGTATGTGGCAGGGTCGAATTCCGCCTGAAGCACATGGACCTCGGGCAATTTGTCTGTCGGAAGACCGAAGGCGGTTGCGCAATCCTTGGCGATCCGCTCGATCGCGGCGAGCACCTTTTCGCGCACTTCCTTTTTATAAGTGCGCACCGTTAACTGCATCTTCACTTCGTCGGGGATGATGTTGTGCTTGGCGCCTCCGTGAATCGAACCAACCGTGACTACGACGGGATCGATGGGATTATTCTCGCGCGAGGCGATCGTTTGCCAGGCATTGATGATCTGCGCAGAGAGCACAATCGGGTCCTTCGTCTTGTGCGGATGCGCGCCGTGCCCCCCAATCCCATGCACAATGACATCTACTGAATCGACGTTGGCAAAAGCGTAGCCCTCGGTGAGGCCGATCTGGCCCGTCGCAATCTCAGCGTCGTCGTGCAACGCCAATGCGTAATCGGGCTTTGGCCAGCGTGTGTAGAGGCCGTCTTTCAACATCGCACGCGCGCCCCCGATGGCCTCCTCTGCCGGCTGGCCGATGAAAATGATTGTGCCGTGCCATTTGTCCTTCAGCTTTCCAAGCGCGCGTGCCGTCCCGATGAGCGTGGACATGTGAATGTCGTGCCCGCACGCGTGCGCGACTGATACTTCTTTGCCCTCGTCGTTTTTCGTCGTGACGGTGCTCGCGTAGGTAAGGCCGGTCTCTTCGTGTACCGGCAACGCATCCAAATCGCTGCGAACCAGCACAGTCGGGCCGGCGCCATTCTTCATCACACCGACAACACCGAAACAGGTCAGGCCGGGCTTGTCGTATTTGCCGACGCGCTCGGTCACGTCGCAACCGGCGGCTTTCAGTTCGTTAGCCACGATTCCAGCCGAACGTTCCTCGTGCCCGGAGAGCTCGGGATGCGTGTGGAAGTCTTTATAAATCGGTACTAGCGACGGCAGTTCCGCATCGGCGAGTGATTGCGGCGTTTGCTCGGCAAAAACGGAAACGCTGGTCAAGACCGACAACGACAGGATTACGAAACGTAAAAGCTTCATGTTTGTCATGCTGAGCGAAGTCGAAGCATCTCTCAATTTTTGTTCCGTGCAATCACAGTAAGAGATTTCTCGACTTCGCTCGAAATGACAGAAAGTTGGACGACCAATGGAATTCGAGAAAAACACGCTGCTTTTTGGCGCTGACCCCACTCCTCGCATCGTTGCCATTGAACTTGGCGAAACGGGAACGGTGCGCGTTTATCGCCGCGAAAAAGATGGATCGACCATCGCCGACGTCGAGCCATTCCACCCCTTTGTGTGGGCGGACAGCGACGTTGTCGATCTCGGCATTGAAACCGAGAAACTTCGCGGCGATCTCAAGTATGGCTTGCTGATCACCGTCGATAGTTGGAAGGAACTAATCGCGTTGCGTAACGGACTGAAGAATGCCGGGCGCGACTTCTTCGCGTTCACGGACCCAGTGCAGCATTATCTCACGGCCACGGGCCGCACATTGTTCAAGGATCTGCCGTTTGAAGAATTGAAACGAATGCAGCTCGAAGTGTTGTCGTTTGAAGGCGACAACGATCACGTCATGAGCATTGCAATCTCGGACAACACCGGCTGGGAAGAATTGATCGTTATCGATCCAAAAAACGTCGAGGAATCCGAACGAAACGCGCTTAGGCGACTCACTGCGCTCATCAAAGAGCGCGATCCGGATGTGATCGAAGGTCATGATTTGTTTCGGGTTCATCTGCCGCTGCTCGTTGCCCGCGCGAAAAAAATGAAAACCAAGCTCGATTGGGGACGTAGCGGCGGCTTTCTCCGATCGCGGCCATCGCGGCTCCAAATCGCGGAGAAGACCATCGATTATCCGAAGTTCACAATCGATGGCAGGCATTTCGTTGATACGTTTTTGCTCGCGCAATTTTACGATGTCGGGATGCGTTCTCTTGCTGGTTTCGAACGGACGGATGTCGCGCGGCATTTCGATCTCTGCGACAACGAACAAGTCTCGGCGCTTACGGGCAAAGAACTGGAGCGCGCGTATCTGGAGAATTCAGAAGCGTTCCGGCGACGCGTGTTATGTGGCGTACGGGAAACGCGCGGGTTATCGGACCTGCTCAGCTCGAGCTATTTCATCCAGGCGCAAATTTTTCCTTACAATTACCAGGACGTGATTGTGCGCGGCAACGCCACGCGCATCAATGCACTTTTACTGCGCGAATATTTTCGGCAACGCCATTCCATTCCCGAGCTGCCGATGCCGCGCCCGTTCGAAGGCGGTTACACCGACATCTTCTTCACCGGCGTGGCGCGCGACGTCTGGCATTGCGACATCGCTTCGCTTTATCCGTCGGTGATGTTGCAATTCGAGTGCTTCCCCACAACAGATCAACTGCAAATTTTCAGGCTTCTGCTGACTGATGTCCGCACCTTTCGACTCGAAGCGAAGGCGGAAATGCGGGCGGAGCAAGATCCCGCCAAACAGCACCATCTCCAGGCGCTTCAAAACACCTTCAAGATTTTGCTTAACAGTTTCTATGGTTACCTCGGGTTTGCGCAGGGACATTTCGCCGATTTCGATGCCGCCGCGCGGGTAACCCAGATTGGTCGCGATTTACTGAAGAAGATGATCGACTGGCTTAATGCCCACGGCGCGCAGGTCATCGAGGTCGATACCGACGGAATTTATTTCGTGCCGCCGTCTTCCGCTTCTTCTGTAGAGGCAGGCGTGTCGCCTGCAAGGTCCAAAAGCGATGCAGCCGACACGGCTGCCTCTACAGCGAGCGAGATCGAGGAACTACAACGAGGCCTGGCAAAAGAATTGCCGGCCGGCATCGACGTCGAAATCGACGAGCAATTCGACTCCATGTTCAGCTATAAAGCGAAGAATTACGCGTTGCTCACAAAAGACGGCGACGTCGTTATCAAAGGTGGCGCGCTCAAGTCGCGCGGACTCGAAAAATTCCAGCGCGTGTTTCTCGAAGAGATGATCAAGCTCATCATGCAGGGAAAACCCGAGGCAGTTGGCGATCTGCGGAATGAATTCGAACAAAAAATCCGGAACCGTGAATGGAAGATCGACATGCTGATGAAGACCGACACGCTCCAGGATTCACTCGACAAATATCGCGCCAAGATCGGCGGCTCCGCACGGAACCGCGCCGCTGCGTACGAGCTCGCGTTGACCAGTGTTCGAAATTACAAACCCGGCGACCAGATCAGTTACTACATCAAAGCCACGCCAAAAAAAGTTCCCGCGTACGAAGCTGCCAAACCCGCCAGCGAATTCGATCCCGAAAACCGCGACGAAAATGTTGATTACTACGTCGCCAAGCTGGCTGACCTCGTGAAGAAGTTCAGCGGGCTCACTGCGGTGGCATCCGCACCAAAGCAAGAGAGCCTGGCGCTTTAGCGTCGATAATGGTGACGCAACTGCGCGATCCGCACGTCGTCCCCGGAAACGCGATAAACAATCCGGTGTTCGCCTGTGATCCGGCGAGACCAATATCCCTGCGCCGCGTGCTTTAACGGCTCAGGTTTCCCGATTCCGCGATATGGATCGCGCATGATCTCCTTGATGATTTGGTGAATGCGCTTCAGCGTCTGCGGATCTGTCTCCTGCCAGTAGAGATACTCCTCCCAGGCATCATCTGAGAAGACGAGATTCACGTGTTCAGCTTCAACTTCTTTCGGACACCTTTTCCGCGTTCGAGTTGGTCGATGGAGCGCAGGAGTCGCTTTGCATTCTCCGGAGACCGCAACAGGTGAGCGGTCTCCTCGAGCGATTCATATTCAGCGAGCGAGAGCATGACCACAGCCTGATCGCGGTTGCGCGTGATAATGACCGGGGCGTTGTCTTCACAAACGCGGTTCATAGTATTCGCAAGATTCTCTCGGGCCTCCGTGTAGGTGATCGACTTCATATCATGGACAGGATACTGTCCAACTACCCAATTGCAATAAAGAGCAGCTCCACCGGCCGATTAATGCTTGCCGGAGTCCTATGAAGAGGCAGAAGTAATATCCATGAAAACATCTTGCCATTTCATTTGCGCGCTGGCTGCGACTGCACTTGTTGCCGCGATTCAAAATGCAGCCTCAGCTGAGACTGACCACGCCGACATCAAGGCCGAAGTTACTAAACGCCATGACGAGGCGGTGAAGCGGTTGCAGGACTGGATCGCGCAGGTATCGATCGCGGCGGAGGACCGCGGATATCCGGAAGGCGCGGAGTACATGGCAAAACTTGCGCGCGACGCGGGATTTCAACAGGCAACAGTCCTAAACACTGATGGCAAACCGGGCGTGTTCGCGACGCTCGATGCCGGCGCGCCGAAAACGGTTGGGCTCTACTTCATGTATGACGTGAAGCAGTTCGATCCAGCAGAGTGGACGTCGCCGCCGACTGAGGCGCGAATTGTGGACAAACCGCCGCTGGGCAAGGTGATCGTCGGCCGCGGCGCGGTTAATCAAAAGGGACCGGAAGCGGCGTTCCTGGCGGCGTTGCATGCCATTCAAGGCGCGGGCAAGAAGATGCCGGTAAACCTGGTAATGGTTGCCGAAGGCGAAGAAGAGATCGGTTCCCCGCACATCCCACAACTCGTGAGGCGACCCGAAGTGTTGGAAGCGCTGAAGAAATGCATCGGCGTCTTCATGCCCTCTGCGTCCCAGGATTTGGATGGAGTGGTCACTGTGAGCCTCGGCGCAAAGGGCGTCGTCGAACTCGAGCTGGTGTCGAGTGGCGAAAAATGGGGACGCGGCCCGGCCAAAGACATTCATTCTTCGCTAAAAGCGATGGTGGACAGCCCGGCATGGCACCTGGTCAAAGCGCTCAACACGCTTGTGTCTGACGACGGCAACGAAATCAAGATCGACAATTATCCGAAGCCGCGGCCATTGAGCGCGGAGGAGAAAACGATGATCGCTGATGTCTCGAAGGTGCGGAGCGAAGCGCAGGCGAAGAAATTATTTTCGGTGCAGCATTGGATCAACGATCTGCCATGGGAGCAGGCTAACGAGCGACTCGAATCGCAGCCGACAGTGAACATCGAAGGTTTAGTCGGCGGTTACACCGGTGCCGGTGGCAAGACCATTCTGCCGCACCGCGCCGTGGCGAAGATTGACATGCGTCTGGTGCCTGACATGAAAGCAGCGGACGCGCTCGCCGCGTTGAAGGCGCATCTGGCGAAGCACGGGTTCGGCGACATCGAAGTAAACATGACCGGCGGTTACGATCCGACGAGCACATTGGCCGATTCCGCACTCATCAAGGCGCAGGCCGCGACTTACAAAAAATCCGAAATCGATCCACGGCTCTGGCCGCGCAACGCCGGTTCGTACCCCGGCTACGTGTTCACGGGCGAACCGGTGAAACTTCCTGCCGGGCATTTCGGTCTCGGTCATGGCAGCGGCGCGCACGCGCCGGATGAATATTACGTCATTGAATCCGCGAACCCGAAAATACAGGGATTCGATGGCGCAGTGATGTCGTTCGTCGAATATCTCTACGAGCTGGCGAAATAGACCCGCCTACCGGATTAATTTCGCATCGAGATTAATCTGCGCGCCGGCGAGGGCGACTGATACCGGACAAGTCTTTTTTGTGAGCTCGGCTTGCTCGCGAAATTTCGCTTCGTCGATTCCGGGGACGTCAGCCTCGGTTTTCAAATCGATGGTCGTAATCTTTGGACCGCCGCCGACCATCTCAAGCTTCACCGTCGCGGTCGTGCTGATTCGTTTCGCAGGATGTCCCGCTTTTTCCAAATTCGCAGAAAGCGCCATTGAATAGCAGCCCGCCTCAGCCGCGCCGATTAGCTCTTCAGGATTTGTTCCCTTAGCTTCTTCAAAGCGCGATGAAAACGAGTACGGCCCTTCAAACGCGCCGCTGCCGAGTTTCATAATTCCTTTGCCTTGTTTCAGTGTGCCTTCCCACACCGCCGATCCAGTTCGTGTTGCCATTGTTTTGCCTCCTTTGTTTGCTGACGTGATGCAGGCAATCCTGCCTGCAATTCTCTGGCAGACAGGATTGTCTGCCTCACTTTTACTTATCTCGGACAAGGGCAAGCGCAATCGGTTTTGGGCATTGCCAATTACGCGGGTTCGGGTGCAGCGATATCGTCCACCGAGACGGAGCGATCGCTTTTTGCTTCTGCGAAAATCCGTTGTTTGCGACCCAGCCAAACACCGAGCACACACCAAGCACCGACGACCGGCACTGCAATATAACTAATCGTGCTCAAGCTGAGACCAAGCGCCTGCATGCCACCGTAAGACCACGCTCCGAATTGATCGCCGCAACGATAACCGAACGTGTCGATGAAACTCTTCGCTTTGTATTTGTCCTCCCGACGCAAGACCGTAAACAGCACTTCGCGCGCGGGCCGCATGAACGCGAAGGTGCTCGCGCGACGCGCGACTTGAAACACTGCGAGCACTGTGAGCACCGGCATCAGCCCCATCGCGGCGAAGCCAAATAGACTGAGCATAGGCATGAAGAGCAGAGTGACGGTAACGCCGAGGAATTTCATCAGCCGGCCAGTCACAAATATCTGCAGCAACAAAGTCAGCGTGTTAACTGAAAGGTCGAGCTTCGCGAAAAACGTCGTCCGCGCGGCCCGATCGACAAAGCCCATCTTGGTAAGTTCAGATTGCTGGAAGTAGGCCCAGGTCGACGTGAGCGTGTAGAGCAAGATAAAAACGAACAGCCCGAAAAGATAAGGCGAGCGGCAAATGTGGGTGACGCCGTCCCAAAATCTGCCGCCGATTGGTTTCTCGGCGGTGTCATCTCGTGATTTTGAATCGCCACTTCGGAATTCTGCAGGAAAAAAACGCACACTTTGCGCGGCGATCTCGAGCATCGCAGCACAAATCAATAGCAACACGCCTGTGCTCACGCGGTGCACGAGCGACGCAGTGATAATTGGTCCAAGGATTCCTCCGAGCGAACCGCCGACAGCGATAAAGCCAAAGAGACGTTTTCCCTGCTCATTCGTGAACAGGTCGGTCATAAAGCCCCAAAACACCGCGGTGGCGAAAAGATTGAAGACGCTGACCCAGACAAAAAAACATATATCGATCCATGGCCGCTTTCCGGGCGGGGCGAACTGCATTAGCACGAAAAAAATGATGAGATTTGAGATAAAGAAGCGGTAAGCGATCGGAATGAATCGTCTTCGCGACATGCGGGCGACAATGGCGGAAAAGAGCGCGTTGGCGACGAGCATCGTGAGCAGTACCACCGTAAACATCCACCACAGATTTTCCGAATAACTGGCGCCAATGTTGTCGCGAACTGGCCGGATCACATAATAGCCGGCAAGGACGACAAAGAAGAAAATGAAGGCGAGCCAGAGCGCCCGGATCTCTTCGGGCCTTACGTCAACGATCTTGCCAAAGAATTTTTTCATTGTTGTAGCCGCGGCCGCGAAAATGCCAGTCCGGCTCGGACCGCGTCGCACAGCGACGCGGCTACGTCTTCTTCCATATATTCAAGACTTCCGCTTCACGCTCCGGCGTTAGACCAGCTTTCGAATGCGATTGGCGCTCTTGCGGAAGTAACTTGAACCACGCGAGCGTATCACGTGCGGTGACGTCGAGCGGTCGAAACGTCAGGCCCTTACTCAACGCGCGACTAATGTTCGTTCGCGCAACCGCGTCATCTTTCCCAGTCCACACCGGCATATCCGACCAGGGCTGCACTTTCTGCTCAGTCAAAAATTCCTCGTCTACCCAAGTAAACTTCGCGTCCGACTTCAGAGCGCCCTTAATTCCGTCAAGCATCCCGCCGATGCCCAGGGGTTTGGCTGGCCCAGTCGCGTTGTAAATTCCCGTCTCGGTGTCCTCGACCATCCGGATCGTCCATTCGGCGAGATCGCGGGCATCAATGAACTGCACCGGATCGCCGGGTGAACCTGGCGCGAGCACTTCGCCACCGCGATCGATCCGCACAGGCCAGTAAGTGAAGCGATCGGTCTCATCGCGCGGGCCGACGATGAGCCCCGGGCGAATGATCAGCGTTTTTCCGGCAAACCATTTCTCGGCTTCTTTTTCGGAGAGCGCTTTGAGCGGACCATAGGTTTTGTAACCGCCCGCTTTCATTGCCTCGAGCGTTTCCTTGTACGGATCGGCGCCTTCGTATTTTTCTGTGGGCGCGGCCTCGTCCGGACCGCTCTTTACTTCGCCGTAAACGGAGATCGTCGAGATGAAGACGTAGCGCTCGACGTTGCCTTTGAGAATTTGCGCCGCATCCCGCACCCACGCCGGAAGGGTCGTCGGGTTGTCGATCGCGACGTCCCATTGTCGATTTTTCAGCGCGTCCAACTGGCCGTCTCGATCGCCAATCAATTGTTCGACTTCATTCGGCAATTCGCCTGGATGCGTTTTGCCGCGGTTGAACGTCGTGACCTTGTGTCCGCGATTAAGCGCGTACCGCACCTGGTATGGTCCAGTGAAGCCTGTGCCGCCAAGAATGAGAATGCGGAGAGGTTTCACGGATTTCTTTGCGAACAGCGTGGTCGATCTCGTTCCGAAGGCAAGTGCGCTGCCAGTGGCCGCGGAGAGTTTGATAAATTGGCGGCGCGTCTTTTTCATATAGCCCGCTAACCTTTCTTGTCATTCCGAGCGAAGTCGAGGAATCTCTAATCGAAAATGAAAAGACGCGAAGCTGTGAAACTGATCGGCGGAACAACCGCCGGATTACTCTTGCCAATTGGTGCCCGAGCCGCGAGCCAATCATCGATCATGATTACACGCACTATTCCATCATCCGGCGAAAAGTTGCCGGTGATCGGGCTTGGAACATGGAGCGTGTTTGACGTCGATCTTACGCCAGCGAACAGACCGCAACTGGGAGAAGTGCTTTCGCTCCTGGTCAAGCACGGCGGACGGGTGGTCGATTCTTCGCCGATGTACGGGCGCGCCGAGGGCGTAGTGGGCGAGCTGGCTGCACAATTGCATTTGCTCGATTCGCTCTTTATAGCCACCAAGGTCTGGACAAAAGGCAAAGAAGCCGGGCTCGCGATGATGCAGCGTTCCATGGTTCGAATGCGGAAGGTTGACCTCATGCAGGTCCACAATCTGTCCGATGTGGAAACGCAGATGTCTTCACTTCGTGAGTGGAAAACCGACGGCCGCATTCGCTACACAGGCATCACCCATTCACAGGCGCGCGGTCATTACGACGTCGAAAGAACCATGCGCCGCGAGAAACCCGATTTTGTCCAGATCAACTACTCGCTCATGGAGCCTCAAGCGGCTCAACGCATCTTGCCGCTGGCCCAGGAGCTTCGCATGGCGGTGATTATTAATCGCCCGTTTGGCGCCGGCGCTTTGTTTGGACGGGTCGCCGCGAAGCCACTGCCGCCGTGGGCTGCGGAAATCGATTGCCGATCGTGGGCGCAGTTCTTTCTGAAATGGATTGTGGCCCATCCCGCGGTCACTTGCGTGATACCTGCAACGAGCAAACCGCAGCATATGGAAGATAACTTGGCTGGGGGGGTAGGGCGGCTTCCCGACGCAAAGATGCGCCAGCGGATGCTGGAGTTGGTCTCGACGCTGTAGCCACCGGCCTGCGGCCGATCCACCTCGGCGCCGCTTTTCATGCCAGTAAGACGGCCCACAGGGCCGTGGCTACAGCGGCTTTGAGGGTTTTCGGGCGTTCGGCAGATGTCAAATGGAAAATTTTACGTTTTCTGAAAAAAAACAGTTGCGGGCCGGGCCGATCTGCCGGATAGGACGCGCTCTTTATGCGAAAACTTCTCTCTCTTACCTTTACCGTTTTGGGATGCGCGGCGTTTTGTCCCTTCCCGGCATCTGCGCTCGGATTCTCGGCGCC
>Ga0066671_10000552_pt1 | contig 11748 bp, 11 predicted proteins | sample GraSoiAngelo_120_FD_62294 | JGI IMG/M metagenome (GOLD analysis project Ga0066671, IMG submission 62294) | Grasslands soil microbial communities from the Angelo Coastal Reserve, California, USA - 14_0919_09_20cm | ecosystem: Environmental > Terrestrial > Soil > Grasslands | place: USA...
TGATCGAAAGGTGGTAGCGGGTGAGGTAGATCGCCGCGGTAAGCCCCGCAGGACCCCCACCGATCACGAGGCAGTCGAAACAGGGTTCTGTCATGGGGCCCACAGCGTTTGCCGGTGACGCGAGTTCCGCTTGAGAGAAGTGTATACTGCGCGTATATACATTGGACTATGAAAAACACGAAGACGTTCAAGTCCGGCAATTCCGTTGCCGTCCGGCTCCCCAAGGTCCTCGGCGTCCCCCCTGGCGTCGAGATGACCGTCCGCGAGGATCGCGGCCGCTACATCGTGGAGCCGGTGGAGCAGACGCCGAAGAGGATCGATTTGACAGGCATCTATGGATCGTGCCCCGGGCTCTCGCCGCTGGCCGACGAGGAGCGGGAAATCGAGAGCGACCTCGGCCCAAGACGGGTTTCCGCACGTGACTGACTTCAAGTACCTGTTGGACAGCAACATCCTCGTCTACCTGCTCGACGGCGTCTCCCCTGAGGCCCGTGACCGCGTCGAGGCTTGCGCTATCGGTGAGCTCGCCACGTCGGCAATCGCCTACGCCGAGGTTATGTGGAAAGTGAATCCAGACGATCCTCGTCAACAAGCACGGGCGAAGGCACTGTTCGACCTGATCCAGGTCCTTCCCTTCGATGCGGCCGCTGGCGAGACCTACAGGACGCTGCCCTTCGAGAGGCATCGCTTCGATCACCTCATCGCCGCGCACGCTTTATCGCGCAATCTCGTCATGGTGACCCGCAATACACGCCACTTTCGGGCGGTGCCCTCTCTTCGGGTCGAAGATTGGACGGTGGCGTGACCTGGCCCGCCACCGTCCTCACCCTCTACCCGGAGATGTTCCCCGGCCCGCTCGGCTCCAGCCTGGCCGGGCGTGCGCTGGAGGGGGGGATCTGGTCTCTCGAAACCGTCCACATCCGCGACTTCGCTACCGACAAGCATCGCTCCGTGGACGACACGCCGGCCGGGGGCGGGGCGGGGATGGTGATGCGGGCGGATGTGCTTGCCTCGGCAGTCGACGACGTGCTGACGCGGCGGCCGGAGGCGCCGATGCTGGCTATGACTCCGCGCGGGGCTCCACTTACCCAGGCTATGGTGCGGGAGCTTTCGGCCGGGCTCGGAGTGTCGATCCTCTGCGGCCGGTTTGAAGGGATAGACGAGCGTCTGTTCGAGGCTCGGCCGATCGTTCCGGTGTCGATCGGCGACTATATCTTGTCGGGCGGGGAGATGGCGGCGCTGACCCTGCTCGATGCTTGCGTTCGGCTGCTTCCCGGGGTAATGGGCGCGGCCTTGAGCGGAGAGGATGAGAGCTTCGAAACGGGGCTGCTCGAATATCCGCATTATACCCGGCCTGTCATATGGGAAGGGCGCAGGATCCCCGAAGTGCTGCGATCGGGGGATCATGCGAAGATCGCTGCATGGCGAAAAGCCAGGGCAGCGGAAGATACACGGCTAAGGCGGCCGGACCTTGTCGAGCGTCATGGGGACGCCCGAAGGCCACCGCCCTCTGGTGCGCGGCACGAAGACTGAAGAGAGCGACACGAACATGAACCTCATCCAGCAGCTCGAGGCCGAGCAGATCGAAAGCCTCACCCAGGGCCGCGCAATCCCCGAGTTCCGCCCCGGCGACACGCTCCGCGTCGGCGTAAAGGTGGTCGAAGGCGACCGCACCCGAGTCCAGAATTTCGAAGGCGTCTGCATCGCGCGGGCGAACCGGGGCCTCGGCTCCTCCTTCACCGTCCGCAAGATCAGCTTCGGCGAGGGCGTAGAGCGCGTCTTCCCGCTTTATTCGCCGAACGTCGATTCGATCGAGGTCGTCCGCCGCGGCGCCGTCCGCCGTGCGAAGCTCTATTATCTGCGCGGCCGCACCGGCAAGTCGGCCCGTATCGCCGAGCGCCGCGATCCGCGCCAGAACGCCCAGCAGGCCGCTCCGGCCGCGACCGCGACTCCCGAGACGGAGAGTGCGGAGGGCTGATCGGTCCTTCGAGCGTCGAAAAGATCGGGCGGGGAGGGCGATGCTCTCCCCGCCTTTTCTTTTGCGGAAGTGACCTTAGGGTGCGCCGCCATGCGCAAAGCCCTGATCTCGCTCCTCATCCTCGCCGCCGCTCCCATCCCCGCCCAAGCCAGGGACCTGACGCTGGAACGGCTGTTCCAGAGCCCCTCGCTCGCCGGCCCGACGCCGCGCCTGGCCAGGCTGTCCCCGGACGGACGGCTGGTCACGCTCCTTCGCAACCGGCAGGAGGAGAAGGACCGCTTCGATCTCTGGGCGATCGACGCAGCCACCGGCGCCGCGCGGATGCTGGTCGATTCGAAGAAGATCGGCACCGGCGCCGACATTTCCGAGGAAGAGAAGATGCGCCGCGAGCGGCTTCGCATCGCCGGCACCAAGGGGATCACCGATTATGGCTGGGCGCCGGACGGCAAATCGATCCTGGTGCCGATCGACGGCGACCTCTACCTCGCCAGCCTCGACGGCCAAGTCCGCCGCCTGACCGAGACCGAGGAGACGGAGATCGACGCCAAGGTGTCGGAGACCGGCCGCTACCTCTCCTACCTCCGCGACCAGAACATCTTCGTCATGGACCTCGCCTCGGCCAGGGAGCGGGCGCTGACCAGCGACGGCGGCGGCACGCTGAGCTGGGGCGCGGCCGAGTTCGTCGCGCAGGAGGAGATGGGGCGGCAGACCGGCTATTGGTGGTCGCCGGACGACCGCTTCGTCGCCGTCGCCCGGGTCGATGAAAGCCCGGTGGCGGTCGTCACCCGCGCCGCGATCGGTGCCGAGGGGACGAGGCTGGTCGAGCAGCGCTACCCCGCCGCCGGCACCAGGAACGCCATCGTCGACCTCTACATCATGGCGCCGGACGGCAGCGGCCGGATCAAGGCCGACCTCGGCAGCAACCCGGACGTCTATCTGACCCGCGTCGACTGGGCCAAGGACGGCAAGAGCCTCTTCGTCCAGCGGATGAGCCGCGACCAAAAGCGGCTCGACGTCCTGCGGGTCGACCCGGTCACCGGCAAGTCGGCGCTCCTGTTCAGCGAGACGTCGAAGACCTGGGTCAACCTTACAGACAATTTGAAGCCGCTGAAGGACGGCAGCCTGATCTGGTCGTCCGAGCGCTCCGGCTACTCCCACCTTTACCGCTGGAAGGCGGGCAAATGGACCCAGCTCACCCGCGGCGACTGGGCGGTCGAGGATGTCGCCGGGGTCGATGAGAAGGCGCACCGCGTCTATTTCACCGGCACCGCCGAGACGCCGATCCAGCAGCAGCTCTACTGGGTCTCATACGACAAGCCGAAGGCCCCGGTGCGGGTGACCGAGGCCGGCTGGTCGAACGCCGCCGAGATGGACGAGGGCGCCACCCACGCGCTCGTCACCCGCTCAAACCCGTCCCAGCCGAGCCAGGTCTATCTCGCCGATGCCGCCGGCCGCCGCCTCGCCTGGGTCGAGGAGAACAGGCTCGGCCCCGACCATCCCTATGGCGCCTATCTCGACAGCCATGTGAAGCCGGTCTTCGGAACCCTCGCCGGGCCCGACGGATCGACGCTTCACTATCGGATGCTGACCCCGCGGCTCGAGCCCGGGAAGCACTACCCCGTCTTCTTCTTCGTCTATGGCGGCCCGCACGGGCAGCAGGTGACCGACGCCTGGTACGGCCAGCTCCCGCTGCACCAATATCTCGTCGACCAGGGCTGGATCGTCTTCACCGTCGACAATCGCGGGACCAACCGCCGCGGGACGAAGTTCGAAAACGCGATCTACCACGCGATGGGTGGCGCCGAGGTCGAGGACCAACTCGCCGGGGTCGAATGGCTGAAGCGCCAGCCCTTCGTCGATCCGTCGAAGCTTGCGGTGATGGGCTGGTCCTATGGCGGCTATATGACGCTGAAGCTGCTCGAAAAGGCGCCCGGCACGTTCGCCGCGGGCGTTGCGGTCGCGCCGGTGACCAAATGGGAGCTGTACGACACCTTCTACACCGAGCGCTATCTCGGCAATCCGGCGACCGATCCCAAGCCGTACCAGAGCTCCAACGCGCTCGAAGACTCGAGCCGCATCGCCGATCCTTTGCTCGTCGTCCACGGCATGAGCGACGACAATGTCGTGTTCGAAAATTCGACCGCTCTGATCGCCAAGCTCCAGAAGGAGAAGAAGCCCTTCGAGCTGATGGTCTATCCCGGCGCCACCCATGCGATCGCAGGGGAGGGGCCGCAGACCCACGTCTGGACGACCATCACACGCTTCCTCGGCCGAACGGTGAAGAACCGCCCCTAAAGCCGGATTCTGCCGATCCCATAGCTGGCGTCGGGCACATATTGCGGCTGCGCGTCCGGCGGGCGCGCGTCGAGGAGCGGCCGTGCCCCGGCCGGGAGGCCGGAATGCATGCCGACGACGGTGAGCTCGACCGCGCGGGGCGATCCGACGAGCAGCTTCACCTCCAGCCCGTCGCAGCTTCGCCCGTGGCAGCGGAGGACATAATCTTCGTCCTTCGCGCCTTTGCCGAATGCAGTCGTGACGCCGTTCACCCGGACGGCGCGCAGGTCCGCTTCGGGCTCGGCGCGGAGGCGCACGGTCTCGGCGCCTCGGCTTAGCAGCCGAAGCGTCAGCACCCGGCCTTGCGACGTGCGCACTTCGGAGATGTGATCGACCTGTGGCGGCTCGACTGCCGGACCTTCCGCCGGAGCGGCCCAGCGTTTGGAGGTGGACCAGGGCACTTCCACGTCCCGGGCGAACTTGCCCAAGACCGCAGGCAGCGCGCGGCGGTCGTGATAGACCAGCCACTGGGCCTTCTTGGCGGCTGCATCCCAGGCGTATTCGATCGTGAGACGCTGCTTGCGGTCGGGCGAATAAGCCGGGACGACCGCGACCGGGAGCCACGCCGCAAGGACCAGCGCTGCAAGGCCGAGACCGACCGTATGGCGGGGAAGGCCTGCAAGCAGCGGCTTCAGCTCGATCAGCGCCGGAAGCAGGATCAGCGCCGAGATCGGGGCGAATACCCAGGCCGTATCGAAGTCGAGCAGGGTTTCGCTGAGATCGAGCAGCGGCGCCCAGGTGATGAACAGCAGCGCGAAAGCGGCCAGGGCGAGCGCCATTTTGCCCCTCTTCAATGTCACTGCCGCCGCTGCCAGGAGCGGCGGCCACGAGAAGAAGATCGCGCTTCCCCGAACCGGGAAGCTCAGCGCGAAGCCCAAGAGGAGGAACAGGAACCAATAGGCCTTGCGCAGGGAATCTTCGTCGCTTCGGCGTCCGATCCACGCCAGCGCCGCCGCGGAGCAGGCGAGGGCGGTGACATCCACCGCAAGCGCCATCCAATGGGGGCTCGCCCGCCAATATTCCCCGCTTCGAACCAGGCCGAGCAGGAACTTGAGCAGGAAGACCGCGATTCCCGCTGCGGCAAGCGCGCCCGCCACCGCGGCTAAGGCGCGGAGCCCGCTTCGCCGGTGGCGGAAGAGGAGGACGCCGAAGATCACCAGGAAGAGGGTCAGCCCCATCACTCCGAGCGAGGGGTCGAAGCTGATCAGGAAGCGTCCGAGCACGTCCGCATAGAGCCGCTCGGCGCCTCCGGCCGGCGGCTGCCCGCTGCCGTACATGCGCGCGATCTGGAGCGCCTGCGAGCCCATATGGTGGAGGCTTTGCGGGTCGAGCGAATCCAGACGGTCGCCCGGGCTGTGGTACCGCGTCTCGTTGCCGATCACCGCGAAGTTCAAGATCGTCCACTTCTCGCTCTCGAACACCGACACGTCGGTGGAGTTGGGAATGAGGTGGTAGAAATCGGTGGTGAGCGAGTTGGCCAGCGGCCGCTCCACGGCTTGAGAATAATAAGCCAGAGCGCGGCCGTTGGGCCGGCTGGTCTCGAACATGATCGCGGGGCCGTTCACGCCCCGCGATTCGAGGTTGACGAGCGTGTCGACGCGGGCGGCGAGGGGATTGCGTTGCAGGAAGGCGCGCGCGCCTATCAGACCCGCTTCCTCGCCCTCGTCGAACAGGAAGCTGACCGGCTGCCGGAGCGGCGCGCCTTTCAGAAGCTCGGCGATTTCGAGCATCGACGCGACCCCGATCCCGTCGTCCGACGCACCGGGGCCGACCGGGGTCGAATCATAGTGCGAGACGAGGAGGAGGTGCCGCCCCTCGGCCGGCCCGATCGTCACCAGCACATTGCGGATTCGCGCGCAGGAAATGCCGCGGTCCTTGGCCGAGCCGTTGCAGGTCATGTCGTCGCTGATCGAGGGCGTCAGGCCCATCGCCTGGAGCTCGGCGACGAGCCGCCCGCGCACCGCGTCGTCTCCGTCGCTGTCGACCGGGTGCGGCGCCTGCGGCCCCAGCACCCGCGCCAGCCGCGCCTTGGCCCGCGCCGTGTCGAACTCCCCGGGCGCGGCGGACGGCGGAACCGCGGGAACGGCGACCAGAAGCGGCTTCAGCGCCATCAGCGCGACCAGGAGCAGCAGCGCCGCCGCAACGATGATGCCGCTTCTCTTCATCTTGTCCCCCGCTTGGTCATCGCCATATCGCCTGCGCGGGCGCGTTGCGATAGGAGCCGTGCCGAAGCTTCAGCGGAGAATTGGTAAAATGGGTTATCGGGTGGTGGTCGTCGGCGCGACCGGCAATGTCGGGCGCGAGATGCTGAACATCCTCGCCGAGCGCGAATTTCCGCTGGACGAGATCGCCGCCGTCGCCTCGCCGCGCTCCACGGGCGACATCATCGACTTCGGCGACAGCGGGCGCGAGCTCAAGGTCCAGAATATCGAATATTTCGATTTCGCCGGCTGGGACATGGCGCTGTTCGCCGCCGGATCGGAGGTGTCGAAAGTCTATGCGCCCAAGGCCGCCGCGGCCGGCTGCACGGTGATCGACAACAGCTCCTATTTCCGGATGGACCCGGACGTGCCGTTGATCGTGCCGGAGGTGAACCCGCAGGCGATCGACGGCTACCGGCGCAAGAACATCATCGCCAACCCCAATTGCTCGACCGCGCAGATGGTGGTCGCTTTGAAGCCGCTCCATGACGTCGCCCGGATCAAGCGGGTGGTGGTCGCGACCTACCAGTCCGTCTCCGGCGCCGGAAAGGCGGGCATGGATGAATTGTTCGAGCAAAGCCGCAACATCTTCGTCGGCGATTCGAACGAGCCGGTGAAGTTCACCAAGCAGATCGCCTTCAACGTCATCCCCCATATCGACGACTTCCTCGACGACGGATCGACCAAGGAGGAGTGGAAGATGGTGGTCGAAACGAAGAAGATCCTCGATCCGAAGATCAAGGTGACGGCGACCTGCGTGCGCGTGCCCGTCTTCGTCGGCCATTCGGAGGCGATCAACATCGAGTTCGAGGACGAGATCAGCGCGGAGCAGGCGCAGCGGATCCTGCGCGAGGCCCCCGGGATCATGCTCGTCGATAAGCGCGAGGACGGCGGATACGTCACCCCGGTCGAGGCGGTCGGGGAATATGCGACCTATGTCAGCCGCGTCCGCGAGGACCCGACGGTCGAGAACGGCCTCTCCCTCTGGTGCGTCTCCGACAATCTGAGGAAGGGCGCGGCGCTCAACGCAGTCCAGATCGCCGAGTTGCTCGGCAGGAAGCACCTCCAGAAGGCCGCCTGATCCGAGGCCATTGACTTCCCTGCCGCTGGTGGGGAAATCTCTCATCCCTCAGCGGCTTAGGCGCTCGCTGTGGGATGTGGGGCATAGTGATGGCTAAGCGAGCGCCGGAGGCCGCCCAGGACGCGGAGGAGGATGGGGGCACCTCGATCCAGATCGCGCTTCCGGACGAGCGGCTGCGAAGCTTCGTCACTTTCTATTATTTCGTCGAATGCCGGGGCGAGCTCGAGGACTTCCTCTACCCGGAATGGGGAAACGTCCGCTTCAAGCTGTCCGGCTCCTGGTGGGTCGAATCCCGCCAGACCCGCCCGGAGATGCCGGACACGGGCTGGCTGTTCGGGCCGACCGACCGGGCGATGAAGGTGATCAGCCGGCGCGGCGCCACCGCCGGCTTCGGCCTCACCCCGCTCGGGTGGGAGCGCTTCTTCGACGTTCCCGCCAACGATTTGGCCAATCGCTTCGTGCCCCTGGGGGACGCACTCGGGATTCCCGAACAGGCCATCCAGGAAGGGCTTGCAGCGCACAGCTCGGATGAGGAGCGCACCGGCTTCTTCGATCGCCTGCTGCTCAACCTCCTCGATCGGCGCCCCCCGAACAGTGACGTCGCCATCGCGATCGACCTCGCGCTTCGGGAGCGTCCGCGCGACGTCGGGACCTTGGCTGCGGCCGCGGGACTCCCGCAGGCGCACCTGCTGCGCGTTGCCAAAAGGGTGTTCGGCTTCGGCCCCAAGCGCCTGCTCCGCCGCCAGCGCTTCCTCGACACGCTCGGCCGAATCCGGGTGAGCGAGGAGCCCCGTTTCGAGGATTTGCGCGATCCGGAATATTTCGACCAGTCCCACTTCAACCACGAATTCCGCGAGTTCATGGGCCTCTCGCCGCGCGAATATCGCTCGGTGCCGCGGCCGCTGATGGGGCAGGCGGCACTGGTCCAGCTCCAGGCCGGAATCCCCCTCTCCTTCCAACTCCCCCCGCCGCCGGCTGATGCGGAGCCGTGGAGCGAATGATGACGATCTGCTATTATCACTGAATGGCACAGGTTCTGATCAGAGGCTTGGATGACGACCTCCTTGCGGACTATCGCGAGGCGGCGAAGGCGAACGGCCGCACTCTGGAAGCGGAGCTCCGTGAGGCGTTGCGGCAGGTGCGGCCGATGCGGCCTAAACCACCAATGACTCCGGCCGCTCGGGAGGCTCTACTGAAGGAGTTCGCTGAGCTTCGCGGGATGACTTCGGGAGTGATGCAGACTCCGAGTGAGGTGCTCATCCGTGAAGACCGCGACCACGGCCATTGACGCTCGAGACCGTTCTTAGGTCTCCGGCGCTGCCGCATTTGACCTGTCCCTGCTCATCAAATTCTCGGAGAGGACATCCCTTATGACTGACAAGATGAGCGGCGGCTGCGCGTGCGGGCGGGTGCGGTTTGTGGCGGAGGTGGGGGACGACGAGGCCTATCTCTGCCATTGCCGGATGTGCCAGCGGGCTACGGGCTCAATCTCGATCGCGTTCAGGGGTATCAAGAAGGCGCAGGTGGAGTGGCAAAGCGAGCCCGATTGGTATGCCTCCTCGCCGATCGCCAGCCGGCCTTATTGCCGGGAGTGCGGGACGTCGCTCGGCTTCGCTTTTCCGGACAGCGAGAATATGGACCTCACCGTGGCATCGTTCGACGATCCGTCGCGTTTCGTGCCGAAGCACCATTTCGGGGCGGAGAGCATGCACCGCGCCTGGATCGACACAAGCGGCCTTTCGGAGATCCGGACAGATGAGAACGAGCCCCTTGTCGCCAAATGGGTCAAGGCTACCGGCAGCTTTCCGGGCTGAGCCGCGGTGACCACCCACTTCTTCACCGCCCGCGACGGGGCTCGGCTCGCCTGGCACGAGCTGGGCGAGGGGAGGGCGGTGGTGCTTCTCCACGGGCTGTTCTCCAATGCCGAGACGAACTGGATCAAGTTCGGCCATGCGGCGGAGATCGCGCGCCGCGGGTTTCGCGTCATCATGCCGGACCTACGTGCCCACGGGGAGAGCGCGGCGCCGCACGACGCGGCTTCCTACCCGCCCGACATCCTCGCCAGCGACGGGTTTGATCTGATCGCCCATCTCGGCCTTAGCGATTACGACCTCGGCGGCTATTCGCTCGGCGCCCGCACCTCGGTCCGGATGGCGATCATGGGGGCGAAGCCGCGGCGGCTGGTCGTCGCCGGAATGGGCCTTCGCGGATTGCTCCACACCGGGCGGCGCGGCGACCATTTCCGCCATATCCTGACCGCCCGCGGCACCCATGTCCGCGGCTCCCCGGAATGGCTCGCCGAAGCCTTCCTCAAGACCACCGGCGGCGACCCGGAAGCGATGCTTCCTTTGCTCGGCAGCTTCGTCGATTCCACGGAAGCCGAGGTGCGGGGGGTCGCGATGCCGACGCTCGTCCTCTCCGGCGTCGACGACCAGGACAACGGCCATGCAAGCGAGCTCGCCGACATCCTCCCCGACGCACGGTTCGTCGAGGTGCCGGGCAACCATATGAGCGCGGTGACCAAGGCCGAGCTCGGCCGCGCGATCGGCGATTTCCTGGCTGCTTGACCGGCCTTGCCCGAAGCGCAATAGCCCGGGCCATCCCAGAACATAATCGAGGATGTCGCCCAGATGAAAGCCACGGTTTCCGCCCTCGCGCTCGCTTTCTCCCTCGCCGCCTGCGCAACCGCTTCCGCAGACACCCAGACCGCCGCCGCATCGCCGCCGCCGCCCGCGACCGAGACCAAGGGTCCCGCCACCATCGAGGAAGCCCGCGCCTTCGTCGCCCGCGCCGAAAAGGAGCTCGGCGAATTCTCGGTGATCAATGGCCGCGCGCAATGGGTGAACAACACCCACATCACCGACGACACAGACGCGATCGCCGCCTATTTCGGAACCATCGGCACCGAAATGTCGGTGAAATATGCCGGCGAGGCGGCGCGCTTCAACAACGTGCCCGGGCTCGATTTCGACACCCGCCGCAAGCTTGACCTGCTGCGCGGCGGCCTCGTCCTCCCGGCCCCGGTCACGCCGGGCGCGGCAGCCGAGCTCAACACCATCGCGACCCGTCTCAACTCCACCTACGGCAAGGGCAGGGGCACTCTCCTGGGCAAGGAGATGAACGGCAACGACCTCGAAGAGAAGATGGGCACCGTCCGCAATCCCGAGCAATTGAAAGAGATGTGGACGAGCTGGCACACCAATGTCGGCCGCCCGATGCGCGCCGATTATGCCCGCCTGGTCGAGATCGCCAACCAGGGCGCCAAGGATCTGGGCTATGCCGACACCGGGGCGATGTGGCGCTCGCAATACGACATGGACCCGGACGCCTTCGCGGCTTTGACCGACAAGCTCTGGGGCCAGGTGAAGCCGCTCTACGACCAGCTCCACTGCTACACCCGGGCGAAGCTGAACGCGAAATATGGGGATGCGGTGCAGCCCAAGACGGGCCCGATCCGCGCCGACCTGCTCGGCAATATGTGGGCGCAGGAATGGGGCAATATCTACGACGTGGTCGCGCCCGCGGGCGCCGGCAATATCGGCTACGACCTGACCGACCTGCTCGTCGCCCAGAAATACGATCCGGTGAAAATGGTGAAGACGGGGGAGAGCTTCTACACCTCGCTCGGCTTCCCGGCGCTTCCCCAGACCTTCTGGGAGCGCTCGCAGATCACCCGTCCTCGCGACCGCGAGGTGATCTGCCACGCCTCGGCCTGGGACGTCGACAATAAGGACGATCTGCGCATCAAGATGTGCACCAAGGTCAATGCCGACGATTTCGTCACCATCCACCACGAGCTCGGCCACAATTTCTACCAGCGCGCCTACAACCAGCAGCCGCTCCTTTACGAGAATGGTGCAAATGACGGCTTCCACGAGGCGATCGGCGACTTCATCGCGCTTTCGGTCACTCCCGATTATCTGGTCGATCTCGGGCTTCTGCCGAAATCGAAGGTGCCCTCGCCCGACAAGGACATCGGCCTGCTGCTCAGGCAGGCGATGGACAAGGTCGCCTTCCTGCCCTTCGGCCTGCTCGTCGACAAATGGCGCTGGGGGGTGTTCAGCGGACAGATCCCGACTGCGAACTACAACCAGGCCTGGACCGACCTTCGCCTCCAATATCAGGGCATCACCCCGCCCAGCCCGCGCAGCGAG
>Ga0066671_10000557_pt1 | contig 11720 bp, 15 predicted proteins | sample GraSoiAngelo_120_FD_62294 | JGI IMG/M metagenome (GOLD analysis project Ga0066671, IMG submission 62294) | Grasslands soil microbial communities from the Angelo Coastal Reserve, California, USA - 14_0919_09_20cm | ecosystem: Environmental > Terrestrial > Soil > Grasslands | place: USA...
CCGCAGAACATCGTCATCGGCGGCGCCGCCGGCGCCTTCCCGCCGGTGATCGGCTGGGCCGCGGCGACCGGCGACGTGACCCTGCTTCCGGTCCTCCTCTTCACCCTCATCTTCCTGTGGACCCCGCCCCATTTCTGGGCGCTGTCGCTATTCGTCCGCTCCGACTACGCAGCGGCCGGGGTGCCGATGCTTCCGGTGGTTGCGGGCGCCGCGGCGACCCGGCGGCAGATCGCGCTCTACACTCTGCCGATGGCCGCGGCCGCGGTCGCGCCCTGGCCGCTCGGCCTCGCCGGGCCGGTCTACGGCGCCGCTGCGGCTGCGCTCAGCCTCGTCTTCCTCCTGCTCTCGCTCCAGGTGCTCGCCAACCGCGCCTCCGAGCCGTCGGGGATGAAGCCCGAGAAGAGGCTGTTCGCATTCTCGATCCTCTATCTGTTCGCGATCTTCGGCGCCCTCGTCGCCGATCGCTGGCTGCTCGCATGATCGAACCACCCCCCCAGCGCCCCGACGATGCCGAAATCCGCCGCCGCCAGAAGAGCCGCGCCATCCTGATGGCGGTCCTGCTCGCCCTGTTCGTGGTGCTGGTCTACGCGATCACCATCGCCAAGATGACGGTCAACCAGTGAGCACGCTCGCCCGCCGCAACGGCCGCACCGCCGCGCTCGCCGGCCTCCTCGTCCTCGCCATGGTGGCATTGGCCTACGCCAGCGTGCCGCTCTACCGAATCTTCTGCCAGGTCACCGGCTTCGACGGCACCCCGCAGCGCGCCGCGAGCATCGACGTCAAGCCGGTGCCCGGCGAATCCGTCTATGTCCGCTTCGACGCCAACATCTCGCCCTCAATGCCCTGGGAGTTCCGCCCCGAGCAGAACCGGCGGACGGTGACGATCGGCGAGCGGCAGATGGCCTTCTTCGTCGCCAAGAACCTTTCCGCCGCCCCGGTCACCGGCTCGGCGAGCTTCAACGTCACGCCGACCCAGGCCGCGCCTTATTTCACCAAGGTCCAGTGCTTCTGCTTCACCGAGCAGACGCTGAAACCGGGCGAGGAGGTGCGGATGCCCGTCGTTTTCTACGTCGATCCGAAGATCCTCAAGGACAAGGACGCGCACGAGATCAGCGAAATCACGTTGAGCTATACCTTTTACCCGGTGGATTCCGGCAAAGAGCGGAGCTAGAGACGGCGCCAGCCGCTAAGACAGGGACGAGAAATGGCCGGAGCGAAGAACCACCAATACCACATCCTGCCGCCGAGCGCCTGGCCGCTGATCGGCGCCTTCTCCGCGCTCGGCCTGACCGGCGGCGGCGTGATGTGGATGCACAACAATCCGCTCGGCACCTGGGTGTTCCTGGCGGGCGTGATCGGCGTCCTGTTCACGATGTTCAGCTGGTGGGCCGACGTGATCAAGGAAGCCCATGGCGGCGATCACACCCCGATCGTCCAGCTCCACCTGCGCTACGGAATGATCCTGTTCATCGCTTCGGAAGTGATGTTCTTCGTCGCCTGGTTCTGGGCCTATTTCGACGCCTCGCTCTTCCCCTCCGCGGTCGACGCGGTCGGCGGCACCTGGCCGCCCAAGGGCATGGCGGTGCTGAACCCGTTTGGTTTCCCGCTTTTGAACACCCTGATCCTGCTCTGCTCGGGCACCACCGTCACCTGGGCGCACCATTCGCTGATCCATAACGACCGGCGCGGGCTGATCACGGGCCTCTGGTGCACGATCGCGCTCGGCCTGCTGTTCAGCAGCATCCAGGCCTGGGAGTACGCCCATGCCCCGTTCGGCTTCAAAGAGAACATCTATTCCTCCACCTTCTTCATGGCGACCGGCTTCCACGGCGCGCATGTCATCATCGGAACGATCTTCCTCACCGTCTGCCTGATCCGCGCGTACAAGGGCCACTTCCGCCCCGAGCAGCATTTCGGCTTCGAGGCGGCTGCCTGGTACTGGCATTTCGTCGACGTGGTGTGGCTGTTCCTGTTCATCTGCATCTACGTCTGGGGCGGCTGGGGCGCCGAATATCACGGCTGAGGCGGTTGAACCGCACCCCGCCGCCGCGGCGCTGGGCGGCCTGTGCCCGCGCTGCGGCGCGCGGTCGCTGTTCGCCGGTTGGTTGAGCTTCGCCGAGCGCTGCCGGGCCTGCGGGCTCGATTTCGCCGCGTTCAACGTCGGCGACGGGCCGGCGGCCTTCCTGATCCTGGTGATCGGCGGGCTGATCACCGGCCTCGCCATCGCGCTCGAGCTCTCGGCGAGCCCGCCTTTCTGGGTGCATATCCTGCTCTGGGTGCCGCTGACCGCGGTGGCGGTGATCGGATCGCTTCGGGTGTCGAAGGGGCTGCTCCTGGCATTGGAATATCGTCACCGCGCCCATGAGGGCAGGATCGCGGAGGACGAGTGATGCGATTCCCGCTCATCCCTACCGTCATCGTCGCGCTCGCCGTCGCCGGGATGGTGTGGCTCGGCTTCTGGCAACTCGACCGGGCGGAGCAGAAGGACGCCCTCCGCGCCCGCTACGAGCAGAACGCCAAGCTCCCGCCGATGGCGCTTCCGCAGGCGGCGGTTGCGGACGAGGCTTTGCTCTTCCGCCGGGCGACCGCCTTCTGCCTCGAGGTCGTCGAATGGCGCAAGGCTGGCGGCCAGTCGGCCTCGGGCAAGGGCGGCACCCGCTTCATCGCCGAGTGCCGGACGGGCGCCGAAGGCCCCGGCTTCGCCGCCGACATGGGTGTCTCCGAGGACCCCAAGGCCCAACCGCAGTGGAAGGGCGGCGACGTCAGCGGCGTAGTCGTCGCCGAGCCCTCCCGCGCCAGCCTGTGGGACCGGATCCTCCGCCGAGACTCGCCGCCGCGGCCGATGATCGTCTCCGCGCAGCCGGCGCCCGGGCTGCTCGCCAGCGCTCCGCCGAGCGCCGACAGCTTCACCAACAACAGCCTGTCCTACGCCGTCCAATGGTTCCTGTTCGCGCTGGTCGCGGCGGTGGTTTACGTGCTCGCGCTGAGGCGGCGGCAGTCGCGCGAGTTGCCGCCCGGGGGGTCAGACACTATTTCGCCCGGTAGATGAAGCTCACCACCCTCCCCGGCGGCCTCAAGGTCGCCAGCCGGCAGATGCCCGGAATCGAAACCGCGGCGATCGGCCTCTACACCGAAGCCGGCTCCCGCCACGAGGCCGCGCGGCTGAACGGCCTCGCCCATTTGTTCGAGCATATGGTGTTCAAGGGCGCCGGCGGCCGCTCCGCGCGCGAGATCAGCGAGGCGATCGAAGATGTCGGCGGCGATTTGAACGCCTGCACCGAGCGCGATGGCACCAGCTTCACCGCGTCCGTCCTGGCCGAGCATGTCCCGCTCGCGGTCGAATTGCTCGCCGACCTCGTCCTCCGCCCCCATTTCGACCCCGCCGACCTCGAGCGCGAGAAGGACGTCGTCCTCCAGGAGCTGGGCGAGGCGCGCGACACGCCCAACGACATCATCTTCGACGATCTCTGGTCTGCCGCCTTCAACGAGCAACCACTCGGCCGTCCCGTCCTCGGCGACGAAGGGAGCATCGAGGCGATTGCGCTGACCGACCTCGCCGACTGGCGGAGCGAACGCTACCGCTCGGGGAGCATGATCCTGGTCGGCGCCGGCAAGGTCGACCATGACGCGTTGGTCGCACTCGCCGAGGAGCGCCTGGCGGGCCTCCCTCAGGGAGCGGTCGAGGCGCCGGAGCCGGGGCGCTTCACCGGCGGAACGCGTGTCGGGCGCGGATCGTCCGACCAGGCGCATATGACTTTGGGCTTCCCCGCCCCAGCTCAGCGCGACCCCGATTATTTCGCCGCCCGCTTCTTCTCCGACGTGGTCGGCGGAGGCATGTCGTCGCGGCTGTTCCAAAAGGTGCGCGAGGACCGCGGCCTGGCTTACTCTGTCTACTCGCACCTCCAGCCTTATTCGGATGCGGGCCTGTTCTACATCTACGCCGCCACCGCCCGCCGCGAATCGGCCGCCGCCGCCCAGCTGATCGAGGAGACTCTGGCCGAGGCGGTGGACGGCATCACCCAGCGCGAGGTCGAGCGGGTGCGGACCCAGGGCAGGGCGGGCCTGTTGATGTCGATCGAGAGCCCCTGGGGCCAGGTGCAATATCTCGCCCGCCAGCTCGCCGTCTACGGCCGCCTGGTCGATCCGTCCGAGGTGATCGCCGAGCTCGAGGCGGTGACCCTGGAGCAGGTCCGCGAGGCGGGCCGGAAGATGCTCGCCGGACCCCGCGCCCGCGCAACGATCGGCTTCCCGGCCGTCCGCGCCGCATGAGCCTCGCGACCCTCGTCGCGGAGCCCTGGGCGGATTACGGGCTGATGGACTGCGGCCACGGCCGCAAGCTCGAGCGCTACGGCCCCTACAGCTTCATCCGCCCCGAGCCGCAGGCGATGTGGGCGCCGGCGCTTCCCGACTGGGACGCCGACGGCGAGTTCATCCCCGGCTCGGACGAGGAAGGCGGCGGCCGCTGGCAGTTCGCGCGGCCGGTCCCGCCCGCGGGCTGGGAATTGTGCTGGGAGGAAGTGCGCTTCCGAAGCCAGTGCACGCCCTTCCGTCACCTCGCTTTCTTCCCCGACATGGCGCCGCAATGGGCGTGGATGCGGGAGCGGCTGGGGGAGGGCTCGGAGGCCCTGAACCTGTTCGGCTATACCGGTGTCGGCACCTTGGCGATGGCCGCGAAGGGCGCGCGGGTCACCCATGTCGATGCGTCGAAGAAGTCGGTCGAGGCGGGCAAGGAGAATGCGCGGCTGTCCGGAATGGCGGAGCGCCCGGTGCGCTGGATGATCGACGACGCCGCCAAATTCGCCGCCCGCGAGGTGAGGCGCGAGCGGCGCTATGACGGGATCATCCTCGATCCGCCTAAATACGGACGCGGCCCCAATGGCGAGATCTGGCGGCTGGAGGAGGGGCTTCCCGCCCTCATCGCCGATTGCCGCAAGCTGCTGGATGCGGAGAGTAAGTTCCTCGTCCTCACCGTCTACGCCGTCCGGATGTCGGCGCTGGCGATCGGCGAGCTTCTCACCCAGGCGATGGCCGGCCTCGGCGGAAGCGTCGAATGCGGGGACATGGCGGTCCGCGAAGAAGCCCGCGGCCTCCTCCTCCCCACCGCCATCTTCGCGCGCTGGAGCCGCTAACTTGCCTCCCCAAGCGGAGCTTGGGGAGGGGGACCGCCGAAGGCGGTGGAGGGGTGACCTGGCTCTGACTCCGAGTTCGGTCACCCCTCCACCAGCTTCGCTGGTCCCCCTCCCCATCGTACCGATGGGGAGGCAGCTAGTCGCGCGCTGCCCTTATAGCCGCCCCCGCCGCGAAAGGCGCGATTCCCCCTAAGAGAAGCGAGGCCGCGGCGAGGAGCTTCCAGGCGCCTTCGCTTCCCGTCGGGTCGATCATGCCGGCGCCGAAAATCAGGATCGGCACCGCCAGCGGCAGGATGAGGAGCCCGGCCAGCGCCCCCGTCCCGCGCAGGCCCGCAGTGAGCGCGGCGACCATCAGGCTGAGCGCTGCAAGGCCGGGGGTGCCGGCGAGAAGCCCGAGCTCGAGGCGGGCCAGCACCTGCTGCGGCAGTTTCATCAGCGCCGCCGCCGGGAGCGCCGCGAGCATCAGCGGCGGCCCGAAGCTCAGCCAGTGCGCGGCGAGCTTGGCCAGCGCGATGCTCTCCTCGCTCACCCCCCGCACCGCGAGCTGATCGAGCACCCCCGAGGCGCGGTCCGGCTCGACCAGCCGCTCGACCGGAAGCAAAGCCGCGAGCAAAGCCGCCATCCACAGGGCGCCGCCGCCGGTCCGGGCGAGGAGCGCCGCGTCGGGCCCGACCGCGAACGGGAAGAGGGTCGCGACCAGCAGGAAGAAGACCACCGGAAGCGCGGCCCCGGCTCCGGTGAAGGCGAGACGGAGATCGCGGAGGATCAGCGCCCTCACAGCGCGATCTCCCGGGCACCCGGCAGGGACAGAGGCTGGTGCGACGCGGCCAGAACCGCGCCACCTGCGGCACGGTGGGCGGCGATCGCCGCGGCGAGGCACTCGGCGCCTTCCGAGTCGAGGCCGTTGGCCGGCTCGTCGAGCAGCCACAGCTTCGCCCCCGACGCCGCCACCCGCGCCAGCGACGCGCGCTTCCGCTGGCCGGTCGAGAGCATGTGCACCGGCACGTCGGCGAGGTGGACGAGGCCCATCGCCGCCATCCCGGCTCCCGCGTCGCCGCCGTCGAGCCGCGCCCAGAAACCGAGCGCCCGGACGAGCGGCAGCCGCTGGTCGAGGGCAAGCGCCTCATCGGCAAGCGCGGCATCGGCAGTCCGCTCCACCTGCCCCGCCGCCGGCCGCAGCAGCCCCGCGGCAAGCCGGATCAGACTGGATTTCCCAGCCCCGTTCTGCCCGCTGACCAGCACCGCCTCGCCCGGCCCGAGCGCCAGGTCCATCCCCTCGAACAGCAGCCGCCCACCGCGGATGCAGGCGACGCCTTCCATCCGGAGAAGGGTCACGCCTGATCCTCGATCGCGTGCATCTCCGCGTCGGAGAAGCCGAAATGGTGGCCGGCCTCGTGGACGATGACATGGGTGATGAGGTCTTCCAGGGACACGCCGGTCTCCGCCCATTCGTCGAGCAAAGGCCGGCGGTAGAGGTGGATCATCGCCGGGAGCTCGCCCGAAATGGTGGAGGAGCGTTCGCCGATCGGGCGCCCGGTGTAGAGGCCGGTCAAGTCGAATGGATCCTCGATCCCCAGTTCGTCCAGCACCGCTTCCTCGGCGAAGTCGTCCACCCGGAGCACCACCCCTTCCAGATGGCGACGGAAAAAGTCCGGCATCCGCGCGATGGCGGCGTCGGCCAGCCGCTCGATCTCGGCCGCATCGGGCGCGAAGGTTTGACGCTGGCTCACCCCAAACGACATAGAGGGGAAGCGGCGGCGATGCCAAGGAGGACGAGGATGGACGTGCTGGACGGGGCTGGGCTGGAAGCGGCGCTTGGGGAGCTCCCGGGCTGGTCGGGGGCCGAGGACGGCAAGGCGATCTTGCGGAGCTTTAAGTTCGCCGATTTCTCCGAAGCCTTCGCCTTCATGACCCGCGTCGCCCTCGCCGCCGAGCAGGCCGATCATCATCCGGACTGGTCGAACGCCTGGAACCGGGTCGACGTCACCTTGAGCACCCACAGCGCCGGCGGGGTGACCCAGCGCGACCTCGATCTCGCGCGGCGGATGGACGGCTTCGCCGGCTTGCCCTGAACGCTTGCGCCCACTAGAGGGCTCTCCTTCCAGAGCATGCGGAGCGGTGGCCGAGTGGTCGAAGGCGCTCGCCTGGAAAGTGAGTATACGCCAAAAGCGTATCGAGGGTTCGAATCCCTCCCGCTCCGCCACTTCTTCCCAAGCCGAGGATCGAACCCGAGGGGCGGGGCGTTGGCGCTTGCCGCCTCCCCATCCCGAAAGGCGCCGGCGGCCAGGCGCGTAGAGAGAGCTAATGAATTTCCAAGCAATATTGCTCGTGACGGTCATCCTTGTCGGAGTGGCCGCTTTCCTGGTCCTGCCGAGCCTGTTCGGCGCCCATGCCAAGCGGCGGCGGCGCAAGCAGGTGGCGTTCACCGAGCGCCATCAGAGCGTCAATCTGTTCGCGTCCAACGCCGAGCCGCCCAAGGGGGATTGATCTCCTTGAGCCTGCGGATTGAGTTCGGGTCCGGCTCCTAAAGCGAGGCTCCCGTACCGAGGTCTCGAATCACAGTGTGAGTGGTCGTTCGTATCTAAGCCCGTTCGAGGATTCCAAAAAACATATTGAATCATTTCAACGATAGCCGATAGCCGGCGCGTCTGTCCGGCCGGGGAGCCGTTGACACCACGCCATTGTTTCGATTCAGTATGATCAAGAGGCGCAGAGGCGAATTTGAGGCTATCATTCCCTGATCAAGCGTCTTTACCCGGCGATCCACTGCCGGAATACGCTGCGCCGCCCGTGGCCGAAACAACGGTCGGCATTCAGTTTGATGGGCTCGATGCCTACAACAGCCTAGCAGCCGCAGACTTCTGGGCCGAAGTGAAGGCTCAGTTCCCGGCTGTTGAGGAGCGGCAGCCCTTGGAGCCCGCGTTTGAGACATTCGGACCTAGCGACGGCGCGAACGCTGTTGCCCGGATCGAGATGGTAACTGAGGTGATTCAGCCGCGCTTCTTTTTTGTCTCTAAGGACGAGGCACAGCTGATCCAGCTTCAGCGTGATCGCCTCTTTTACAACTGGCGTCGCACTGATGCTGCTTTAGAGTATCCACGTTATTCACACGTCCGGGGTTGCCTCAGCGAGAACCTAGACCGATTGTATCGGTGGGCAGCTCGTCTGGAATTGGGTGAAGTAGTTCCTACGCAATGCGAGGCTGTATACGTGAATAGAATCCCGCTGGCGGATGCCGAGGGGAACAAGTGTGGGCTTTCATTCATATTTCCGTGGCTAAACGGACTTAAGGGCATGACTGAGGACGGAATCTTCCGTTTCAGGCGGCGTTTGAACGATGAGACCGGTCAGCCGGTGGCGCGTCTGAATTTTGACCTTAGATATGGTACAGACGAAGAGGGCGGTCGGGAAGCACACCTCATGCTTGCGGTCCGCGGGCGACCCTCGGAGCTTCTAACGAAGGAGGCGTGTCTTGCGTTCATCGACGCTGAGAGAGAAGTGATCGTTCGAACTTTTACTGAGGTGACTTCGGAGGACGCGCACAAGCTCTGGGAGAGAACGAGATGAATCTGCAGGAGCTACGCTATTGCGATCCTTCTCCCGCGGTCGATTGGGAGTACATGCAGGAACCACAAAGGGTGGGCAGTTCCTTTGCGCTTGTGAACCTTGCTCGCTTCGTGCCCCCGCCCACGGCGTCAAGTTGGCGCGTAACGGTTGAGGGGCAGTTTTGTAATCTACTGAAGCTCGAGCGTGGCTGGGATGGCTATAATTCCGGCCCGATCTCCCGCGCTGTGGCTGCCTTCACCCGGGCCATCCTGAAGTCAGCGATGAAGCCAGATACCCCGGCTCCGACGCTTGTTCCCACTCGTGGCGGCGGTGTGCAGTTGGAATGGCATGAGCAAGGCCTGGACATCGAATTAATGGTCTACAGGCCGATGGATGCAGAGCTAACCGTTCACTTTCTGGATGGTCGGGACTCTATCGAAGAAGAGCCGTTGTCAATGAACTTCGAGCTTCTAAGTGAAGTTCTTGAGGAGCTGATCTGACGCGTGGCAGCCTTCGCCTTGCCGCGAGATGCGGATGGACAGATCGCGCCTCATGACCACCCTGACCTTCAGGGCGAGGCGCGGATTATACGTGGAGTGAGTAAGCACCACATCGTCCCAGATGCGAACCGTGGATGCAGTCGGCTTTCGTCAGCCTTGTTCAAGAACAATCCTAAACGGCACGGCTACTTGTCGTTTCTCTCTGAGCCTTGTCTTGTTCACCAAGGGAAGGACAGTCTGGAGTACATTCGTGACTCGGCGTGGGATGGAGCCGTGGTAATCACGGTTGCTCGCTTTAGGTCCTTCGATCCCGCACAAGCTGAAGTGGATCGGTGGAAAATCGGCCTCGTGCCGTTAGAAGATCCCCCGGAGCCGTGCCATGGAGCCGTGTGGGGCGCCATCACCGAGGGCAAGGCGAATGAAATCAGGCGAGCTACCGAATGGCTCGTGCCAATATCAAACGTAGTGATTGACGAGATGACCGAACCAGCCGTGTCGGGGACAGACTAGGAGCCTAGTAGTTCCTTCGCCCCAAGAACCCTCCTCCAGGAGCGGTTGCCCACCCGGCCGGGTCACCTCGATATCTCAAAGCCACCACGAACGGAGAAGCACCCCCCACTGCCGCGTGAAATTTTGGCAACGTCGCGGCCCATTGGGAACAAGGGCCGAGGTTGAACGTCGCACGCTCGGACAGGGTTGCGGGCGCCGGCATCCACGCCGCCGCCGCTGATGGAAGGCCGAGCGAGAGCGTGGGAATGCCGAAACGGGCGGATCGAACCGCCGCCTTCGCAGCCGGGCGGGCTCCGGCCGTGAACCGCCGAACGGCGGCGCTTGCGCTTGCGCTGCTCCTCGCCGGGTGCGGCGGTGCTGCAAGCGATCAATCCCAGGGCAAGCGCGGTGCCGGCGGACCACCTCAGGTCGGCTTCGTCGTCGTCCAGCCGAGTGCGGTGCCGATGGTCGTGGAGCTGCCCGGCCGGGTGGTCGCCTTCCAGACCTCCGAAGTGCGTCCGCAGATTTCCGGAGTCGTCCGCCGCCGCCTGTTCGCGGAAGGCTCGCTGGTCCGCCAGGGGCAGACGCTCTACCAGGTCGATCCGAGCCTCTACCAGGCGCAGGTCGCGCAGGCGCAGGCCAATCTGCAGAGCGCCCGGGCGAGCGCGCAGGCGGCGCAGCAGCGCGCCAACCGCCTCCGCCCGCTCGCCCAGATGCAGGCCGTGGCCGAGCAGGACTATACCGACGCCGTCGCCCAGGCGCGGCAGGCGCAGGCGGCGATCGCGCAGAACAATGCGCAGGTGCAGACCGCCCAGATCAACCTCCGCTTCACCCGGGTGCCGGCGCCGATCAGCGGACGGATCGGCCGATCGCTGGTCACCGAAGGCGCGCTGGTCACGGCCAACCAGCCCGACCCGCTCGCAATCATCCAGCGGCTCGACCCGGTCTATGTCGACATCCAGCAGTCGAGCGAACAGCTTCTCGCGCTCCGCCGGGCGGTCAGCCAGGGCGGGGCGAGCACGGTCACTGCGAGCGTCCGGCTGATCCTCGAGGACGGAAGCGATTACGGCCAGACCGGCACCGTCCAATTCTCCGAAGTGATGGTGACGGAGACGACCGGCACCGTGACGCTCCGCGCCCGTTTCCCCAACACGGCCGGGATCCTGCTCCCGGGCATGTTCGTCCGCGCCGTGTTCGCGCAGTCGGTGAACAGCCAGGCCTTTCTGGTGCCGCAGGCGGGCCTGTCGCGCGATCCGCGCGGCAACGCCACCGTCTATGTCGTCGCGCCGGGCAATAGGGCGGTGCCGCGCACCGTCGTCGCCGAGCGGACGCAGGGGGCCTATTGGGTGGTGACCCAGGGCCTCGCGCCGGGCGACAAGGTGATCGTCCAGGGCACGGCGAACTTGAAGCCCGACATGGCCGTCCGCCCGGTCCCGGCAAGTGCTCCACAGCGGCTCCAGCCGGCCAAGGGCCAGGCGGGCGGCGGCGCGGGCCGCGGCGCAGCCAAGGGCGGCTGATGTCGCGGATCTTCATCGATCGCCCTATTTTCGCCTGGGTGATCGCGATCATCGTCATGCTGATGGGGGTGGGCGCGATCGTCGCTCTCCCGATCGAGCAATATCCCGACGTCGCCCCGCCACAGGTCAACATCCGCACGTCCTATCCCGGCGCTTCGGCCGAGACGGTGCAGAACAGCGTCACCCAGATCATCGAGCAGCAGCTGACCGGGATCGACGGCCTGCTCTATTTCAATTCCTCCTCCACCTCGCGCGGATCGGTGTCCATTTCGGCCACTTTCGAGAAGGGAACGGACCCGGACATCGCCCAGGTCCAGGTGCAGAACCAGGTCCAGCAGGCGCTCACCCGGCTCCCCCAGCAAGTCCAGCAGCAGGGGCTTCGGGTGACCAAGTCCAACCCCGATTTCCTGATGATCGTCGGCGTCTACGACGAGACCGACCAGCGCACCAACCAGGACGTGTCGGACTGGATGGCCTCCTACATGCAGGACCGGATCGCGCGCGTGCCCGGGGTCGGTCTCGTCGTAGACGCCGACGAT
>Ga0066671_10000558_pt1 | contig 11709 bp, 18 predicted proteins | sample GraSoiAngelo_120_FD_62294 | JGI IMG/M metagenome (GOLD analysis project Ga0066671, IMG submission 62294) | Grasslands soil microbial communities from the Angelo Coastal Reserve, California, USA - 14_0919_09_20cm | ecosystem: Environmental > Terrestrial > Soil > Grasslands | place: USA...
AGCCAACCTTCCACGAACAGCGCGTGGCGCATGGCACCGTGAACTTCCGCCCTTCTCGCCCCGAAACGGGCTTGCATCAGATCCTGCAGTACAGCTTGCCAATGTCTGGATCGGCGGTTTTTGGTATCCACGTTATTGATGATGAAAGCCCCCACATCGTCAAACGTCCGCAGAATGCAGGCGCCTCCTGGAGCATTCGAGTTAACCCGGATTGGTTCGAAAATAAATTGGTTCATAAAAGAACCCCGCCCAGCGGGTGATGTGTCGCATTTTAGCAGATCAACTCTCGATCTTGAGCGGAAAAAACCCGTCGGGGATCGGCGGGGCGATCCCGGGCAAATACGTACATTGAAGTGTTCGGTTTGATAGGCTCGCGCCGACGCGCGGTGCCGCGTCATTCGCACTCATGGTGCTGATTGGCAGCGACTCAGATATGGTATCGATAAGCCATCGAAAATGGGGCGACCGGCACAGCGAGATACTCAGATGCTCTTTTTCCTCCTAATGCCTTGGATCGTTTTTAACATCTTCACTTCGTCGCCGCTGCTGGCGCGCAACCGGGCAATGTCCTGAGACAATGATCTGATAGCCAACAGGCTTGGGCGCATGCGGGACTCTCCTGCGCGCCGAAAGTCGCTCGTTCTGGTCCGCCTCGCATGCGCTCGCAGCCGCTGGCCTTGGCCTATTGATCGCTTCGTGTGCTTCCGCCAACGCGGCGAGGCCGCCAACTGAGGCGGCCCTACTTGGCTGACTGTAACTGTTCTTGCTTTGCAGTGATGGTGGCTATCCGCGCGTGAAATGTCGCGATCTGCTTAAGAAGTTCATGGCGCTCTGGCCCCGGCGGGAGCTTGCTAGCAGTCTCCAATAGCTTGGCCGCCATTTCCTCTAAGTCGCGCATCTTATCTCCATTGCGTTTCGCTGTGCGAAACCCACGTATCGAGGGCGACATCGTCCGTAAATCCGAAAGCGCGGTTCCGATGTAGGAACAAAAGTCTTGTTGCTGCGTGGCCACAGATACCGAAATGGCAGACCGCGCTCGTTGCACGTCGGCTAAAATGGACGCGGGGAATGAAAGGGACCGCCAACTGAAAGAGGCCGCCAACTGAGGCGGCCTTTACTACGACATAGGCGAAATCGTCAGCGCGACATGTTCAAAACTTATCGAAACATCACCCGTCCTTTGCGACGGCGCACAAGCTCGTCGAGCTGGCCGATGCCCCCGAGCCAGTGCAGGATGGCCGCATTCCGTAATCACTGCACCCGCCACGTGAACAGCTCGGCGCCGTCGGAAGGTCGAGTCAGTCGCCGCGCTTCGACCTTAGCACCTTGCGCCTCCGCCGGATGTACCGCGCCTTGGCAAGCGGGACCAAATCAATAGTGACGGGAGCGAGCTTAAACGGGGCGACGAGATCGAGCCAAAGACGGGCTGGCATCAGCCAGAAATCAATCAGTGCAGGCATAGTGGGTTCCCTCGGTTTGGAGGCGAGGTGCGCTACTGCGATTGTTAGCTTCCGAGAATGTGGAAGGCCTCCAGAGCATGAGCTACTAGAATACCGATACTCAGAACGATAAAAATTCCTGTCATAACTGTAAGCATCGTCGGTACCTCGCCTTATCCCTCGATGAAGGCGGGCGCGCCATGCACAGTCAAAATGATTCGTCGAGCTGCAGAAGGTTTCCGCCTGTCTGATGAATTTCGGCAACTAGCTCAGTCTGCAGACCCGCTTCCGGGCAAGTCGGCCTTCTTGTCCTCGGTAAGTGCGATTTCGTGCCGCCAAAGAAGAAGCGCGAGCAAAATGCTCGGCGCCATTCGACTCTCTCCGAGCTTGCGGGCTAGGAGCGCTCGACCCCGCGAGAGGTCTCGCCACTTTCCGGAATGCGCGACGCCCATCGGGTAAACTTGTCCCTACATCGAGCCGCGAACGGGTTTCTCTAGTGCGCGCCTCGGTACTGGCCGAAATCGGCTGTGAATGGCGTCAACTGGTAGCGTTCCCGGGCGCACCGGAGACGAGGCAAAAAGTGCGACAATGCCGCGGTTTGTAAGGCTTTTCGGGAGGCCCCTTCAGGCTCGAATTTGTGTCGCACCCGTTGGAATTCCTGCCTTGTGGTAACCCTCCCTCCTGCTAATATATCAAGTACTTAGGCATAACTCTGAAGGGCTTGCTACTGGCGGATTGAGGTCAGGTAGCAGGCAGGTAGCAGAGCCCCTTTAATGGTCGACGAGGTATTTCCTTCTCAGGGCCGAAAGCAAGTCGCCCAGACTATGCGCCGGCGCTTGGTCATTACTTTGGCTGCCGCGGTAGTGCTCATCGGCGGCGGCTGGATAACCCTGTGGGCGGCGGGTGGGAGTCCGGCCGTCGCTCCAGCGCCTTACGCTCCCGCGGCGTTAGCAGCGAGTCGGCGGACTTCTAACGAGCTTCTGGAGACCACCAAGGGGCTTCAGTTAACCCAGCAACAGGCCGTCGATCAATTGCAGGTCGTTCAGGATCAACTCGTGGCGCAGAGGGCGGAGACGAAAAAGCTATCCGACCAAATCGCCGCCCTAACCGAGAGACTTGATGCCTTGCAGCCATCGACTGCCACCATGCCGGCGCCTGCGGCCCGCGCGGCGGCATCGCCGCCGAAATCACACTAGAACCTATGCCCCTGCACGACTCTAGGAGGCCGCTGGTGAGTCCGGGATTTGCGAGCTGTCCGGTGCTGGAATAGACCTACCGGCTCGACAGGGCGGAAAATGCCGTCGACTGCTCGTAGTCCGAGACATTATTTGGATTTTTTCGGCACGCGCTTTTTTGGTCTAGCTCCGGATCTCCCCGAGCCCTCGGCATCGTCACCACGGCCAAGCATCTCTGAATGCCGCGAGAGCAAGGGTAATCCCAGGCTCGATCAATCGATCCGGATTCTGGTCGAGGTACCGCAGCAGGACCTTGGCACTTTCCAAAATGCTCCCGGGGGGCACGCGGTGGTGCGAGCGCGGGACCGAAGCCCCACGCCGCTTACGTTGGATAGCCCCGCACGACTCCAGGAAGACCGCTGGTGCTGGTTCGATTCGCCGGTTGTCATATGCTGGCCGATCGGCGCCGGCGCCCCCCGGCGTTCGCTTTCTTAGGGCTTTATTGATTTAGAACGCGCAACGCCCCCTCTAGCTTTAGCGTGAGACGTCTGGCGATCGCGTGTGTCCATCAGTTCTTTCTTGAGCTTCGACTGTTCTTCGGCCGTCATCGCCGGCTTCTCGCGCTTCGGCGGCAGATCTTCTAACGGGGAATGAACGCTTGGCTTCGGAAGCGCCGGTGTCTCAGCCCGCGCGTCCATCAGTGATGAGCCCGCAGTTGAACTCGCGCACCCGCCGAGCGAAAGGCTCAACAACAGCAGCGCTCCCGCAGCGAACACGGTTATTGGCTCATCGACATACGCAGTACCCATGCCCGCTCCTTCCATGAGCATTTCGGGCCAATTATGACCATCACCTACGGATTGATCGGTTCCGAGCCCTATGACTCTAGGAAGGCCTTGATCAACGGGCGGGTTTATTCGCAGTTTCTCGTGGCGTGCTATGCACGCTTATCAGCCTTGTCATTTGGATTCGCTTCGATGTGAGGTTAGAGCCAAGGCGAGGTTGATACCTTCTCCGGGGCTTGTTTTTATGCTAAACAGAAATTATGAAGAAAACAATATCTGCTAAACAAAAATCTCCGGGACGGCCCGCGACGGGTATAACGCCAATGGTGGGATTCCGGGCCGATCCCGTAATCCGCGCGACTATAGTCCGATGGGCGGAATACCAGCCGGATAAGCCAACACTCTCTGAAGCCATCCGCCGCCTAGTCGAGCTGGGCCTTAAAGTGAAGAAGACAAAATCGGCGCCTTCGGAGCGACAGCGCGCCGCCCTCGCGGATCTCGCATCTAAGGCGATCGATAGCGTGACGGTCGGCACTCCTAACAGCAATGAAAAGGCAAGTCGGAAGCGCAGCTTGATCAAAGGGCCTGAAGAGTTTCGCAAGGACCGCGTCGATATGCCGAAGATGAAGAGATGAGCGAAACAGGGCGACAAAGGGGGCTACAGAATGATCTCTGCTCTGATCGGAATTCTGGTCATCATCGTAGTCGGGGCAATCTGCTTCTGGGTCATCGATCGATTTGCCCCTGATCGCCGGCTCGCAAACCTTCTTAAGTTGCTGGTTTGGGGATGCGCTGCAGACGCTGCGAGCGAACGGTTGACAAGGGCCGGCGCCGGCTAGGCTGGTTCCCGCGTCAGGACCAGCGAGGCGTTCTGGCCGCCGAAGCCGAACGAGTTCGACATCACGGCGGTCACCTTGGCGTCGCGGGCCTTGTTGCCGACCACGTCGAACAGGATCGTTGGATCGGGGATGTCATAGTTGATGGTTGGCGGGATGCGCTGATGTTCGAGGGTGAGCAGCGAGAACACCGCCTCGACTGCGCCTGCGGCTGAGATGGTGTGGCCAACCATGGATTTGTTCGATGATACGGGAATCTGCTGGGCGAGTTCACCGAACACCGTCGAGATCCCCAGATATTCCATCTTGTCGTTTTCAGGGGTCGCGGTGCCGTGGGCGTTGATGTGATCGATGTGTTCCGGCGTCATGCCGGCATCAGCCAGCGTCTTCAGTACGCAGCCGATGATCGGCTTGGCGTCCGGGCTTGAGCGGGTCCGATGAAAGGAATCGGTGAGCTCGCCGCAGCCGGCTACCACGCCAAGGATCGGAGCGCCGCGCGCCACGGCGGCATCGTAGCTTTCGAGCACCAGCGCGCCTGCGCCCTCCGCCATGACAAAGCCGTCACGGTTCTTCGAAAACGGTTTTGAGGCAGCCTGCGGTGGGTCGTTCTGGGTTGAGAGCGCGGATAGCAGCGAAAATCGTACCATCACCTCCGGATTGATCGTGGCATCGGCTCCCACGCACAGCGCGGCGTCGGTTTCGCCGCGGCGGATCGCTTCAACGCCGAGCTGGATCGCAGTCGCACCGGACGCGCAGGCAGTCGACAGCGAAATTGGCGATCCCTTGGTACCAAACGTCTCGGCAAGATGGGCCGCCACCGAACCGAACGTGAAGCGGCGGTGATAGGGCGCGAATTTTCCACCGCCGCTGATGCGCAGGAGGTCGTCGTAGTTCGGGTCCAGCTTGCCAGTGGCGCGGCCCAAGTCGAACCGTTGCGACCATTCGAATTCGACGGGAGCCACCGCGAGAAATAGCGGTCCCGGAAAATCGCCCTTAGTACCGATGCGCGACTGCTCCAGCGCTTCTTCGGCGACCATCTCGGCAAGGCGCTCAGTGAGACCGGTTGACGAACGCGGCTCGACGGCGACAAAATCGACCGTTCCGGCGATCGTGGTCTTCAAACCGTCGATCGGGAATCGGGTGATGGTGCGGATGCCGGACTCGCCGACAGTCAGTTTCGCCCAGTTATCGGTCTTGCCGGCACCTAGCGAGGTCACAATGCCCATGCCGGTGACGACGACGACCGGCCTTCCGAGTTTGTCGCGTGGTCCTGTCATGTTTTCCGCGCCAATCAAATCGCCCAAGACGCCGAGATCACTTGATCGCCTCGACGAGGCCAGGCCTTCGCCCCGCCCGCGACCCGCCCAATCACTACAATTTGGGGTCATCAACTGATGCGGCAAGTCGTACATTACCATGCGCCAAGGCAACGGGAGACATGCTTTATGCCCCGCACGCCGGATCATCGCCACGTGGTAGTGTCGGGGCCTGGTTGCTGGTCATCGAGTAAAGGTTCACAAAGTCTAGCCTAGGTGGGCAGTTCTCTCGCGCTGACTTGGCCGGGTCTCTATTGACAAACATCGGGGCCAGACGTTCGCTTGACATTTGCTGTGACTTTAAAATCGATCGAAACGCGCCTGGGTGGGAAACATGATCAATTCACAGTTGGGAACTCGCAGGTAGAATTATGGCAAGAACCACCGTCGCAAAGCGGCTGGTGTTTCATATTGGCGGCTACGATCCAATCACTCCGCCTACTAGTGCGCGACGACGGTTTGTGCGCGAAATGGGAAGGTTCCAACTTACCTGGTCGGTCAAAGCTTTCATCGATGGTTTGCAAGGCAGCGCGGATCAGACAAAATGGAACGTGACCACGACTGGTCCTAATTGGCAGGTCGAAACCGAATACCATCTTATTCGATGGGACGACGTAATTGAAACCTTCAAGCGTCGAACCATTTGGTCGCGTATTCCGCTCGGTATTCTTGCCTTTGTGGATTTCGTGCTGGCTGGCGCGCTCTGGGGTTACTTCCGAACGAATTGGTACTACGCAGGCTTCTTTCTGTATCCTTTCGTTGCTTTCGGCGCCCTCATCCTAGCCGCGTTTCTAATTGGCGTGTTTGCCTTCAAACACGCCGGATCAATCCCTGTTGCCATTGGCGTCGGTCTCCTCATCCTCGCAGCGCTTCTGGTGGGTCCATGGCGCTGGCTACACCTGGACAATCTTTTCGACGACTGGATTTTTTCTCGCGAGTATATTCGGAAAGGTAATTCGACCATCGAGCGAAGGCTGGACAGATTGGCCGCCGAGATTGTGGCGGCGGCGAGAAACTCAGAAGCAGACGAACTTCTGGTCATAGGTCATAGTCTTGGCGCTGTAATCGCGGTTGATCTTCTTGATCGCGCGCTGAGGCTGGACGGCTCGTTCGGTGCAAGCAGAATTCCGGTCATGCTCATCACGATCGGATCGTCGATATTAAAGATCGGATTACACCGCGCGGCAACATGCTTCCGTGCGTCGGTGGAGCGCGTCGCCCAGGCGCCCGATATTTTTTGGGCTGACTATCAGGCTCGGGTAGACGTATTGAACTTTTACAATACCAAGCCGATGGCCGAAATGGCCTTGCCGACAGAAAACGAGCCTACTGTCAGGCTCGTCGAATTCAGTCGAATGCTTGAGCGCGCCATGTACAGACGCATCCGCCTTAGGTTCTACCGATTGCACTGTCAGTTCATCAGCGGAAACGATAAGCGAGCATTGTACGATTACTTCATGCTCGTATGCGGCCCTATTTCAGCCAGGTCTCAGACGCTCGCTGCAGACGGAGCCATTTCGATGATTGGCGAGGACGGAGCGCTTATCTGCACGCCGCCGTCCCGCGGCGAACCGCTAACAAATCCGGCGCAGCGGTTGAATCCGAAATGACACCAGCTATTGCACGAGAGCTTCTCGTGGAGAACGCAAACACAACTGAGTGCCATTTCCGCAACACCCGTCAAAAAAAGATCGCGCTATTGCTGGCTCGGGAGTCCGTTTGTTGCGCCCTAAGGAGCGTCAGGTTAGTTCTGGATTTGTCATTATTAGCAAGCAGGAGATTCGATGTTGAAATTTGTGATCGTTGGCGCTGCGTCTTTGGCTTTGGTGGGAACAGCCATTGCTGCGGACCTCCCTCATCCGCAGCCCGTCGTGCAAACGGGGCCGGTTGGCAAATACCCCGTCGGCAAAACTCCCGTTGGTAAGTACCCCATCGGCAAGGCCCCGGCCCCACTGGTTACCAAGGGTTAACCCGAGGGTCAGTCAAACTCTATGCGCCTTCGGCCCTTTGCGGTGCGGCTCGGGGCGCTGCTTTTGTAACGCGTCACTGTGACACCGGCCGTCTTGGTCACCAGGCCATGCCCGTGCAGCGTACTAGTGCTTCATCCGCGCTTCACTGCGGTCTCGTTCTAGAGCTTTGCCCAATCGTGCGAATTGATGGGAGTTCACCGTGTCGCATCTGCCCTGAGTCTGATTACCGTCGTCGCGATGTTGCCTGGTAGCTAGACGGTACGCCTTGCTGACTGATCCGTTATGGGAGCAGCAGCGGTCCCGGCTTTCACGGACGAACCGGCTTTGTAGCGTCGTCGCCTCCAATCGAGGCAGAGCAGGAGCGCCATCAAGGTTGGAGGCTCGCCCTTCAAAACACTGGCCAGGCCGAAGAAGCTTGCGAGGTCATGCTTGCCAACTTGACGACAAGTTATTGCCGTGGTCAGTAGCCAAGCCCTCACTGGCAGCTATCGCTGGCTTAGTTTCCAATTCCCCGAATCAACGGACTATGGCATCTAGCGCGCGGGCGGGGTCAAGCGAGTTTCTGCGATGACCAACAGAGTGATCACCATAGAATTTATCGTTCCGACAATGGTTGCCATCGTGCTCGGGATCGCGCTCTCGATCTGCGCAGCATATTCGATAGACTGCTACGTTGGTCCGATCGAGCAAGCGGAGGCCTATTACTCCGCCGCCGGCAGCCACTGAATTGCTGAATAATCCATTCCGCTCTCGGGATGCTTCGCGCCGTTCTCCCTTGCTTTCGACCGCCGGTCGCGCTTGGATGGGTAACCGGTCGGGAGATCAACAGTTGCGCATCTTGGCGATCATGGCCCTTACACTCGCGCTGATCGGCTGCCAGGGCGACCGCGTCAAGCAGGGCATGAATTCGCCTCAGGGATCGGTCGTGAAAAGCGTGAGCCGATCCGCCGCCTAGCTAATTGACCTGGCAACGACCAGGCAATCAAACTGGTGCTCTGAGGAGAACCGCAGCCTCGTCATTAATGGTCCTACGCGGGATGGGCGACCAGCACACCTTGGGTTTCATGGCCGCATCCGCGGGATTGAGCTTAGCTTATATCAAACCACGCTCAATCCGCGATACGCTCACCCAACTGGCCTATTAACAGCAACTAGACCGTGAAGACGAAAGCAACTGGAGCTACCGTAGATGGCTTTTGATTTATTTTGTTTTCGGACCGACGGGCTCAACTGATGCCAAGGCATTTGCGATGGCGATAGGCTTTCGTACTGTCTCCTTTTGTGCGACCTGCAATTGATCGCCTCGCGCCGCGAGGTCCTGAGCACTCGTTGGCTCCATCATCGCATTTTAAGCGGTATTCTACTTCATGCATATGCAACGAAACGCGGCTTGTGAAACGCCGCGTCAATCGAGAAGTCTGGTTGCCGTCGCAGCCTGAGCCGTTATTGTCTGCGAAGCCGAAGCTGTTCCGGAGGCCAGAATGTGTGCTCACTATGTTTAGGGCGATACTCTTTGCGGTAATAGTACTTCTGTCTGCAGTGACTACCGCTGCTGCAGCGCAGCTTCGTATTGTCGCGATTGGCGCCAGCAATACGCAAGGCTGGTATGTGGGCAAACAGGGCGCATATCCGGCTAAGTTAGAGGCCTTACTGGAAGCCAAGGGCATCGACGCACAAGTCATCAATGCCGGCGTGCCATTCGACACCACTGCAGGCATGCTCAAACGTATTGATAGCGATGTACCAAGCGGAACCGACATCGTGATTTTGCAACCGGGGGCCAATGACCGGCGTTTCCTTGGGACGAAGGAACAACGCGCCGCCAACATTGCCACCATGGAGCGCCGGTTGCGAAGCCGTTCGATCAAAGTGATCGTCTACGACGAGGAGATCCCCCTTCGCTACTACACCTTCGACTTCATCCACCTCACGAGCGAAGGCCACGCGATGATTGCTGCCACCTTGCTGCCGCGGATCATGGCAACGATCAACCGGCACCCCTAACGGCGTCGGACCAAACCTTTATTGCAACGGCCGGTCAAGGTGATCGGCTATTCTCCTAGGGTGCTCGCCAAACAGATCTCGCCCAGACGAGCCCGCTGCGCCGACACAGGCTATCAGCAGTTTAAGATAAGATGTCGATAGACGGTCAGCGGATGGAGGGCAAAACAACCCGATCCGCATTCCCCTAATGCCTTAGCCGATTCCCTATTGACAACCATTGATGCCAGACGTTCGCTTGCTACGTATGCAATTATAGACCGACTGAAGGCTGGGCGGTGGGGAATTCGCAGGCAGAATTCAGAGGTAAGTATGACAAGAACCACCATCGCAAAGCGGCTGGTTTCACATTGGCGGCTACGATCCAATCACGCGGCCTGCTAGTCGCAATTTCTACCGGTTGAATTGCCAATTCATCAGCGGAAACGATAGGCGAGCAATGTACGATTTACTTCATGCTCTCATGCCTGTTTCAGCCAAATCTCAGACGCTCGCTCAAGACGACGCCCTGCCGATGTTCAGGGACGATGGAGCCCTCATCGGCGTGGCGCCGTCAGTAGTGAGCCGACGCAGCGGCTAATCAAGAAGTGACACCTCCTCTTTCAAAGCTTGTGTTTGTTGTGCTGGTGATCGGGTGGTATCTCATACGCCACGAATACGCGCGCCGTTCCCGCCGCGAACAGATTTTATGGAGCGCCCGAGGCCCCCGCGAAACTACGCTACTGCTGATATCTCTTACCGGTCTTGGTATTCTGCCACTCATCTACGTGGCGACGGCAATTCCTCATTTCGCCGCGTACACTTTCCATCCCGTCGCAGCTTGGCTGGGGGTTTTCTTTGCGATAGGGGCTTTGGGTATGTTTCAACTAACGCATCGGGCGCTCGGCCGGAATTGGTCGATCAGTCTTGATGTGAGGGAAGGCCATCAACTCGTCACGGACGGCATTTACCGGAGAATTCGACACCCCATGTATTCAGCGTTTTGGCTGTGGACTATCGCACAGGCATTGCTGCTGCCGAACTGGGTTGCCGGCGGCGCGGGCTTGGTTGGTTTTGGGACCTTGTTTTTCGGCCGCGTTGCCAGAGAAGAGCAAATGATGTTGGAAACCTTCGGCGACAGTTATCGCGCCTACATGGCGCGGACCGGCCGGATTTTCCCATTGCTCTTCTGAAGCAGGTTTGAAGTAAATCTCGAGCGCTGCGGCTCCTCGAAGAGACGCGGCACCCACTCCTCTAAAATGCGTGCTATTTCTGCAACATCCGTCAAAAAAAGACAGCGTGCGATCGCTGGTCTGCGCTCTGCTAATTGCCTCACGATAATGGTTCGGGTTAGTTGTTAATGTACTTGGGGCAAGTGTGCGGCGGGAGACTACGATGTTGAAATACGTGATCATTGGGAGTGCATCTCTGGCCTTAGTGGGAACAGCCGTTGCTGCGGACCTCCCTCATCCGCAGCCCGTTGTACAAACTGGGCCCGTTGGCAAGTTTCCTGTCGGCAAAACTCCAGTTGGCAAATACCCGGTCGGCAAAGCCCCGGTGGTGACCACGAGGGGTTAACCCGAAGATCCTCAGGGGTCTCATGCATCTTCTGCCGTTTTCGGCTGAAGGGTTTAGGCTCGCAAACTCGGGCATACTGTAACATTGGCCAGTCTTGTGACATTGGCTGTGCTAGGTTTATGAGGGTTTGAAGGTGGCAAGAGCGAATCGGAAGCAGGCCAGCCTGCAAGCCTTTGTCGGGATCAGCATGTTTGCGGCCTCGGTTGGCTTGGGAATTGGCACTAGTAGCGCACAACAACTTGTGGCGCGCGCTGATCATCAGCAACAGTACACTCCAGCCAAACCGTCGATGAAACCTGGCGTCACGACAGTTGCTGCTGCGTCGACCGCCCCACTTTCCACATCGGACGTAAAGCCGATTCGAAGGCCTCAGCCGTCCAAAGGACCCTACTACGTAGATTTTCGTGCCCGCACCGCGGCATCCTACGGGCATGCCTTTATCTGGTTCGGCAAGACAAGTGAGAAGCAGGTCGAAGTTGCCGGCCTGCACCCGGCAGGTGACACGCTGCCCTACATATTGGGACATCTCATGTGGGTGCCCTCTGAGACAGGGGCGAGCTACGGTGACCTTGATGAGGAGTATTTAACAGCTAGCTATCGCGTCTACTTGAGTGAAGCGGACGCCAAAAA
>Ga0066671_10000560_pt1 | contig 11699 bp, 9 predicted proteins | sample GraSoiAngelo_120_FD_62294 | JGI IMG/M metagenome (GOLD analysis project Ga0066671, IMG submission 62294) | Grasslands soil microbial communities from the Angelo Coastal Reserve, California, USA - 14_0919_09_20cm | ecosystem: Environmental > Terrestrial > Soil > Grasslands | place: USA...
TACAGGGCCCGACCACCCTGCACGGTCGTGAATCAGTCATTGAGGTTGGCCACAATTCGCAATCCTTCCAGAGTAAGGTTCGGATGAACCACATCGATCTCCGGCAATCGTCGCGCGATTAGGCGCGCGTAGCCACCGGTCGCGACGACATGAACTTTCTTATGCGAAAACTGCTCTGCTCTAACTTGCGCCAGGATTTCGCGAACCAATCCGCGATAGCCGAACACGGCTCCCGACAACATCGCCTGGATTGTCGATTTACCAACCGCGCGTCGCGGTTCCTTCAATGAAAGTTCCGGGAGGAGTGCCGTTCGTCGATAAAGAAAATTAGTCATTGCTTCAAGCCCTGGCGCAATCACACCGCCAATGTAAGCCCGGCGTCCAGAGACGATGTCAAAGGTCACAGCCGTGCCGAAATCCACTACGATTGCGGGAAAGCCGTGAAGGGCTGTCACCGCCGCAGCGTTCGCCAACCGATCCGCACCAATCGATTGTGGTTTCGGATAATCAATATCGACACCCAGCTTCAGCTTCCAATCCAGCCAAAGCACATTCACTTTTGCTGCGGCCCTCAAAATTGCCGAGTTCTTCGCGGGCACTACCGAAGAGACAACCAGCTTCTTTACATTTCGTTTCCCGAGGAATCGTGCGACCACGCCGCTTGAAAGCTCGCTGGTAGGGAACCGCGTAGGAGCTAAAACTCGCCTTGTCGATGCAAAGGCAAATTTTGTATATGAATTGCTGATATCGACCAACAAATAATCCGAGCCGCGCGCCACGATTAAGATGCAGACACCTAACGTCACGCGCCGTCAAGCACGCGGCCCATTCATCAGGGGCGGCAGTTGAATAACCCGGTTCCTGCCTGCTTGCGGCTCACTTTCGCAACGCGTAGCGTCGCGTTGTGAGAAAACTCGTGCATCGCCCGCGTCGGTTGCGGCGTTCGCCTGCTCTGCGAAATCTCGCTCGCGAGACACATTTGAGCGTTCACGATTTTGTTTTGCCGCTGTTTGTAAGTGAAAAAGTGCAGCAGCGCCGGCTGATCGCCAGTATGCCCGGGGTTTTTCAGTTATCTGCCAAGGAAGTTGCCGATGACGCGCGCGCTGCTCGGGACCTTGGGCTCCAAGCGATTTTGCTTTTCGGGATTCCAGAACAAAAAGACGAACAGGCCAGCGGCGCCTATGCCGAAGACGGAATCGTCCAAAAAGCATTGAGGGCCATAAAATCAAAATGTCCAGAGCTTGTCACCATCACCGATGTCTGCCTGTGTGAGTACATGAGTCATGGGCACTGTGGTGTGACACGCATCGACGGAGATCATTTCCACGTTCTCAACGACGAGACTGTCGAGTTGTTGGTGAAGACGGCGCTCTCTCACGCTGCAGCTGGTGCGGACATCGTGGCACCGAGCGACATGATGGACGGTCGGGTCGGTGCGATTCGCGAGGCGCTCGATGAGCGAGGCTTCGACCAAACGTCGATTATGAGTTACGCGGCGAAATTCGCGTCGGCTTTCTACGGGCCATTTCGCGAGGCTGCCGAGAGCCCGCCCCAGTTCGGCGACCGGCGCTCTTATCAGATGGATTTTGCCAACGCGAATGAAGCCTTGCGTGAGGTAGCACTGGATGTCGACGAAGGAGCGGACATTGTGATGGTAAAACCTGCCTTGCCCTACATGGACATTTTGTGGCGAGTCCGCGAGCGGTTTCGAAAACCGACCGCCGTTTATCATGTGAGCGGCGAGTATGCAATGGTCAAGTCCGCCGTCGAGAAAGGCTTCCTCAACGAACGCGACGCCGTAATTGAGATCATGACTGCTCTTAAGCGAGCTGGGGCCGATATTATTGTCACCTATTGGGCACGCGAGCTCGCGAGATGGCTGCGGGAATAAAACACGGCGAAACTGAGAGACACGCTCGGTTGAAGCGGCTGGCATTTCTGTGGGCACAAGCCCAAGGTTATTCCGCGTGCGCGATGGAAGTGAGTCTGCCAAACTGCCGGTATCGTGCCGATGTCACCGCCTATCGATTGGCGCCTAAGCAGGTTGGATCGATAGCGATCTTTGAGTGTAAACAGGCGCTCTGCGATTTGCGGCGAGATAATTGTCAGAGCGAAGCGGCCCGGCAGCGACTCGAAACGATTTCCCAGCGCCGCCAGACTCTCGAACAGCGCCTCCGCGCACATTACCCGAACCTGCGGAACGGCGATTCCCTATTTCCCGAATTCGATTTGCCTGATTTCACCGCAGTCGGCCACCGCGGTTACGCGCGACTTTTACGTGAGCTGCGTGTCCTGCAAAATCGCCTCTATGATTGCACCAAATTCGACAAGTTACTTCGCTATCGCTGCGCCAATTTGTATTTCCTCGTTCTGCCTGAGGAGTTATTCCGCGATTCGGAGATTCCTGTGGATTGGGGCGCTCTTGTGGAAGACGACGGTACGCTCAAGCTCGTCCGTAAACCCATCTGGCACGAAACAAGAACCGAGTACCACATTCGGCTGTTGCACCGAATCGCGGTGGCTGGAACACGAGTGATTAATCGGAAGTTCGAAATCACATTCGACGACATTGTAGCCTGGAGCCGGGATCGGCCTGTCCGCAGTAGACGTGGCGAAGACGGGTGATCCTAGTCGCTCGCGTCATGCCACGCTAAGCTGGCACGAGCAAACTGTGGCCAGTCATCTTTTTTGGTTGAGGCAGTCCAAGCAAAAACAAAAGAGTTGGTGCCACATCGGCCAGAATTCCGTCTTCGCACCGGAATCGCGCAGCATCGTTGGCCACGTAGATGAAATGCACAAGATTGCTCGTGTGCGCAGTATTGGGTGAACCATCAGCGTTACGCATCTTCTCGCAATTGCCGTGGTCGGCGGTCACGATAGCTTTGCCGTCAAGCTCGAGAAGTTTGGGAATAATTCGCGCCACGCATTTATCCACTGTCTCTACAGCTTTGACTCCCGCTTCGATCACGCCGGTATGGCCGACCATGTCGGCATTGGCGAAGTTGAGGATGATCAGGTCGTAATTCGCCATTTGTGCGAGCACTTCATCGGTGACTTCGAACGCGCTCATCTCCGGTTTCAAATCGTAGGTAGCGACCTTTGGTGAAGGGATCAGCTTGCGGTCTTCGCCCGGAAACGGCTTCTCGATGCCCCCGTTAAAAAAGTAAGTCACGTGTGCGTACTTTTCCGTCTCAGCGATGCGCAACTGCCGTTTGCCGGCTGCGCTGACGATTTCGCCCAAGATATCGGCGAGCTCTTCCGGCGCAAAAATGAACGGCGAAGAATAGGTCGCATCGTATTGCGTTAGCGTGACAAACTCCACTTGCGGCCAGACCTCGCGGTCAAAGCCATCGAAATTCTTCAGCAAAAATGCCTGTGACAATTGGCGGGCACGATCGGCGCGGAAATTGAAAAATAAGACCACGTCGCCATCACGCACCCGCTGCTCATTTGCGTGAGAAAAAATCAACGGCGGCATGAATTCGTCCGTTTTGCCGTTTTTGTATTGCTGATCCACAGCCGTCGATGGCGAGGATTTGCAGATTTCGCCGCGACCGAGAACAACTGCGTCCCATGCTTTTTTGGTGCGATCCCAACGCCGATCCCGATCCATCGCAAAATAACGGCCCACAACCGTGACAATTTGCCCGCCGCTTTTTTCCAGTTCTTTCTCGCAAGTTTTTAGATAAGCGGCGCCGCCGGTCGGCGACGTGTCGCGTCCGTCCGTGAAAGCGTGGACGAAAATCTCCGCGACCCCTGCATCATGCGCCGCGTTCGCAAGCGCGATCATGTGCGAATAATGACTATGCACACCACCATCTGAAACCAGTCCAAGCAAATGAAGGCGATGACCGCGCGCACTGGCAAAGGTTTCCTGCAAAACTCGATTGCGAGTTAATTCGCCCTCGTCGATTGCTTTATTAATTCGCGTCAAATCCTGGTAAACGATCCTACCGGCCCCCAGATTGAGATGGCCGACTTCAGAGTTGCCCATTTGTCCTTCCGGCAGGCCCACATCGCTTCCGCTTGCGCTCAATTTGGAGCCTGGATAATCCCGGTAGAGCTTGTCATGAAATGGAGTCGACGCGAGAAGGGTTGCATCACCATTTTCCTTGCGCTTGTCCTTGCCACCCGGATTGATGCCCCAGCCGTCGCGAATGATTAGCATCACTGGACCAGCCATATGTCGCGCACTTTGCTGGTGAATGAGAAGGTCGACAAGCGGTTCTTTCTTCTCGGATACGGGGTCAGTCTGCAAGTTACCAGCTTCAGAACACGCACTTTACAAAGCTGCTTCACTATTTGCGACAGTCATATACCGCCGCTACAAGGAAGGTAATGAAGTGGCGCAACCAGTTGCTGGCACTTTTTTGTCTCCTCGCCTTTGCTGGAATTGGTGTCCTTTATTTTCAGCACTGGGTCATCCGGAAGCCTTTCGGAATTATCTTGTTTGTTGGAGAAGGCCTTTCCCCTGCCCGGCTTGCCCCAACCCGCGCCTATGCTGCTGGCGCCGGCACGCGCCTGAACCTCGATTCAATGTCTCATGCAGCTTTGGTGATGAATTATTCAAAGGATTTCGCCGCTCCAGACCAGGCGGCCGCTGCGACCGCGATTGCGACTGGTGAGAGAGTGGCGAATCGCGTCATTGCCATCAACGCCGACGGGAAAGCGATCAAGAGTATCATTGAACTAGCACGCGAATATGGACGGGCCACGGGACTCATAACGGACACGAAACTCACCGATTCGACGAGTGCGGCCTTTTACGCACATCCCGCCGAGCCGAGCGATGCCGAGAAGATCGCAACCGAGTTTGTGGATCGCGGAAATGTTGACATAGCGATGGGTGGCGGCGCGGCGCAATTTCTTCCCGCCACAAAAGGCGGAGACCGACAGGACAGCCGCGATCTTTTACTCGAGCTACGTGGCAACGGGTTTGATATTGTTCAAACCCGAGCCGAGCTGGACGCGATTCCCGCGTGGCGCCGTCCGAAACTGGTCGGCGTTTTTAGTAAAGAAGATCTCGCGTTCGTGAATCAGGTGGAAGAAAGAAGTCAGCAGCCGAGCCTTTCGGATATGGTGCGACGAGCAATCCAATTGCTCCAGTACAACGTTGGCGGGTATTTACTGGTGGTTGATGCAGGGTTAATGCGAAAGGCAGCGCAGGAAAACAACGGGGAGAGAACCTTGAGCCAAACGGTCGAACTGGACCGTGCAGTTGGCATCGCGCGAAGTTACGGCGGAGAAAAATCGACGATTGTGGTCTGCGGCGATGTGGCGATCGGCGGATTAAACCTGAATGGATTTCCTTTTCGCAAAGACAGCGGCATCGCGCTCTTAGGCTTTAATTCTGCCGGCCAGCCCTGGATTACCTGGGCCACCGGTCCGAATGGCGATAAATCGTATGGAGCAGCGAAAATACCAGGTAAACAAGACGAAAGTCAGAACAGACAACCGCAGCCCGAACAGCCTGAGCCGGCGGCGTTTTACACGAAATCTGCCTTGGTCACCGTTGAAGACGTCGTCGGGTTTGGCAATGGCCCCGGAACAGATGCGCTGGCGGGAGTAGTGGAGAGCAAGAAGGTGTTCGAAATTCTGCGCGATGAACTCTGACGTAAATGACGAAATCCGAATATCATCGTTGAAAGACTTCAATCGCAGCCGGCTATCTCGCATTTATTTTGCTATTTCACGATAAGGCAACCCCAACTCATAAAGTGCGATCTGTTGCTGAAGCTCGGTGACTAACGAATCATCACCCTGGCTCCGCCCCAGCTGCATCGCACTCCGGGCGCTTTCAATCGCTTTTCCAAATTGGCCGGCCTCCGCATATGCCGCTGCCAACGTGCGTAGTACGAGCGCATTGGTGCCTCCAGAGAGTTGGTCAGCTTGCGTCGCAAGTTGAATCGCCCTGGCTCCGTTTCGCAATGAGGCGTTGGAACCTGTGGCCAGTAACCATGCCAGATTATTTAACGCGGAAACCGATTGAGGAGAAATCTCCAACGCTTTTTCATAGTGTTTGACGGCCTCGACCGATTGACCTTCTTCATCAAGAGCAATAGCCAGAATCGTCTGACAGTCTGCGTTATTAGGCTGAATCAACAAGGCGGCCCGAGAATGCTCGATCGCCGCATCAAGCTTCCCTCTCTCAAGTAGGGCGTGGCCAAGACCGTAACGGGCAAGAAAGTAATCGGGACGTATTGCAACCGCTTTCTGGTAGTGAACGATCGCGTCGTCGATTTGTCTCTTTTGAAGAAGAGCATTGGCCAAGGCCACTTGAGCATCTGGATCGTTTGGTTGCATCCTGACTGCTTTGTCGCAATGGAAAATCGCCTCGTCTACCTGGCCCTTGCCCAAAAGAGCCGTGCCAAGATTGTAATCGGCATCCCAAAAATTGGGCTGCATTTGCAGCGTCGTCCGATAATGCGCTATCGCATCGTCAAGCTGGCCTTTTTCAAACAGCACGATGCCCAAGTTGTTGTGAGCCATCCAGCAGTTGGGATTTCTGGACAGAGTCGTGCGCCAGAGCGTTTCGATGTTGCCATACATTGCGGCTTGTCGCCACGTCAGTGTCGCCAGGAGTGCCACCACGCAGAGCGCCACACTGAAAATTAAGGTGCGGCTGTTCTTAGACACGTCGGCCAAATTGATCAGACCTGCAGATGCCAGGGCGATCGGACCGATACAGGCCAAATACTGATAATGATCGGCTACAAACGTGTAGCGAAATGTATAAAGCATAATGAACCCCAACACCGGGCTCAGGGTCGCAATAAAAAATGCCGCTGCGACCTCAACACAGCGTCCCACGTATCGACGGAGAAAATAGATTGCCCCGCACACCAAAACTCCCGTCAACAGCCACGCGTAGTTGAGCAGATGAGTCGGCGCGATATCCCATCGCGGATAAATAAATGTGAGATTAGATGGCCAGGCAAGTTTGCTCAGATAAAACCAAATGGCACGGCTCGCGACGAGAACCCGCTCGATCGGGCTTAGGAACGTGAAGATCGCTCGGCTCGTGCCTTGGTGGTATCGCTCCCACCAAATCGCTAACAAACCCGAGGCGATGCCAAGAACGAAAAAGGGATTGATCTCGAAAATTCTCTCCCAACTGATGCGCTTCTTCTGCAGCCATAAGATCAAAAACAACGCTACGGGCAAGGTGCAGGCTGTTGTCTTGGCCGAAAGCGCCAGCAGATAAAGGATCAGGGCGAGTCCATAATATAGCCAGGGCCGCTTCGTCTTTTCGTCAAGAAACGCAACCCAGGCAAGGAGCGTGAGCAAAAAGAAGAAGCCCATTAGTACATTTTTGCGTTCCGTGATCCAGGCGACCGATTCCACCTGCACGGGATGCAACGCAAAAATTGCTCCAGCCAGCCATGCTCCCGGAACCTTTAACCGCGCCAGCACCAACCACACCAGCAGTGCGTTGGCAATATGCAGCAGAAGATTCACCCAATGATAACCGGTTGGATCGAGGCCCCAAACCGCGTGCTCGATTCGAAAAGTTGTATAAACCAGCGGGAAATACTGCGACGGCGAATCGAGCGAGAACCAGATTCGCCGCAGACCATCAGGCGCCGTTAGTAGCTCGTTATTGGTGATGTAGACGTCATCGTCCCAGAGAAGACCCCCGTTCCACGCGGGCCAGTATGCAAAGATCGTCACCGCCGCCAAGACAAGAGCAAAAATGAATACGCCACGGCGTGAAGAAAAAAGACGCCCGGCGATTTCATCCATAAGCTAGGGACGAGTCACGCGAATTGATGGAAAATGGCCCCCTTCCGCGCCGCAGCTTTGTGGAGACGGAAAACTTCCAGGGACTGAGGAGCAGGCGAATTTCAGATGCCCGAGTTGCAACCTCCCGTTTCTCGTCGGAATAGCAGCTTTTGTGACTCATAAGATTGACGATAGCTGCAAGGGTCTTCGTGCTGGATGGTGGATTCTGGCCGTGATCGTTTTTGGCGTCGTTATTACCATCAGGACTCGATTACTTGGAATTCCACTCGAGCGCGACGAAGGCGAATACGCTTATGCCGGCCAGCTCATTTTGCAAGGTGTTCCGCCATACACGCTCGCCTACAACATGAAGTTTCCAGGCACTTATGCAGCCTACGCCGCGATTATGTCGATCTTTGGGCAAACAATAACCGGAATTCATTTGGGACTGCTTGTTGTTAACACAGCTACGATCATTTTGATCTTTTTACTGGGGCGCCGACTTGTGAATTCGGTAGCGGGACTTGCTGCAGGAATGAGTTATGCCGTGTTGTCTGTAAGCCCCTCGGTGCTGGGATTTGCCGGCCACGCTACACATTTTGTGCTGCTCCCGGTGCTCGGGGGAACATTGCTTCTGCTCAAAACCACAGACTGCCGACCTTTTGGATTGGTGTTCGCGAGCGGGATGCTCTTTGGCCTTGGAGTGTTAATGAAGCAACCGGCGGTTTTCTTCGCTCTGTTTGGAGCAATTTATCTTGCCTCTAATGATCTTCATCGGCGATTCCGACCTGAAAGGATTTTCCTGCGAACTCTGATTTTTAGTGCTGGCGTAATTCTTCCCTTGGGAATTACTTGCCTCCTTTTCTGGCGTATCGGTGTGTTCGAGAGATTCTGGTTCTGGACAATCGATTACGCGCGTCAGTACGGCAGCCTGGTTCCTTTCAGTCAGGCGCCGCGAATTTTCTTCTACAGCGCAAAGGAAGTAACTGTAGCGGGCTGGCCGATATGGACACTGGCTGGAGTCGGACTCGTTGCGGGTTTATGGGCGCAACGAACACGTGCTATCGCAGTTTTTCTGCTCGCATTCCTATTCTTCTCTGCATTGGCACTATGCCCGGGATTCTATTTTCGACTTCACTATTTCGTTTTGGTGCTCCTAGCTGTTTCGCTGCTCGCGGGCGTCGCCATCAGCAGATTGTCGGACCTCGGTGTAAACCGATCAATCATAGTTCGATTTATCCCGATCTTAATTCTGGGATTTGCTCTTGCTTGGCCGATTCTCGCAGAAAGAAAATTCTTTTTTGAAGCCTCCCCGGCGGAGGCTTCTCGAATAATCTATCCTGAGAGTCCCTTCGTGGAATCCATCAGAATTGCCGAATATCTGCGGGAACATACGACCCGAAATGACACGATCGCAGTGCTGGGTTCCGAGCCGCAGATTTATTTTTATTCCGGCCGACATTCCGCAACCGGCTACATCTATACCTACGGCCTGATGGAGCCCCAGAAGTATGCCAGCCAAATGCAGCAAGAAATGATTCGTGACATCGAACGTGCCCATCCCAAATTTCTCATCTCTGTCGTGATGCCAGATTCTTGGCTACAACGTCCGGAATCCGAGCGGTTGATATTCACCTGGGCTAATGAGTACACGGCGCAAAACTACACTGTGGCAGGTTTCGTGAACATGGTGGCGCCAGATAAAACAGATTATTATTTTGGTGACGTACCACAATCAGTGCCACAACTGGGAAAATACATTTTGATCTACCAGAGGAAGTCCTAGAGAAATGACGAAGCGGGAGTGCACCCCTGTTTTAAATTGGGGTTCGTCATTCCTTCGTCATTAGGCATTTGTCATTTGTCATTTCTTCAAGATGAAGACAACACTGAGCGGCCGCTGGCTAACGGTCGGCATCTGCCTTTCTCTAGCTGCGCTGACCTGGTTAGTTTTTAGCCAAACGCTCTGGCACGACTTCATCAACTACGATGACCCGCGTTACGTGTATGAGACCACGAGAATAACAGATGGTCTTAGCCTCAGCGGTATTGCCTGGGCATTTACACATATTCACTCCTTGAACTGGCACCCGCTGACGACCATTTCGCACATGCTCGACTGCCAGTTGTATGGGCTAAAGGCTGGATGGCATCACTTTACAAATGTCGTCCTTCATACTCTGGCGGCGATACTCCTTTTTCTTGCGCTGCAACAGATGACCGGAGCGATTTGGCGCAGCGCTTTTGTTGCGGCGGTATTCGCAATTCATCCCTTGCGTGTCGAGTCGGTCTCCTGGATTGCATAACGAAAGGATGTGTTGAGCGGTGTCTTCTTCATGCTAACACTGCTGGCCTATGCGTATTACGTGCGTTTACCTGGGGTCGGACGTTATCTGGTCGTGGTATCCGTGTTCGGCTGTGGACTCATGTCTAAGCCGATGCTTGTAACATCGCCATTTGTGCTTTTGCTTCTCGACTATTGGCCTCTCGATAGAGTCAAAGGTCAGTTGTGGAAACGCCTCGCTGAGAAAATTCCATTGCTCGCTCTGTCGGCCGTTTCGAGTGTGACCACTTTTCTTGTGCAGAAAGGTGCAGTCGGCCGGACCGAGGAGTTGCCGATATTGGAACGAATCAACAATGCGATAGTCAGCTATGTTCTCTACATCTGGCAGATGCTCTGGCCGGTGAACCTCGCTGTGTTCTACCCGCATCCTGAGAACCGGCTACCGCTTTGGGAAATTGTCTCCTGTCTACTGCTTCTAATTTGCATCACGGCAGCAGCCATACTCCTGCGAAAGCAGCGATCTTATCTGATTACAGGTTGGTTCTGGTATTTGGGAATGCTTGTCCCGGTGATCGGACTCGTGCAAGTCGGATGGCAGGGCCACGCTGACCGATACACTTATTTACCTCAGATTGGCTTATACTTAGCGCTCACATGGGCAGTTGCTGACCTGACCGCTTTGTACCGACACCGACGCGTAGCTTTGAGCACTGCCGCAATACTTATCATTGCCGCTTTGAGCTCTGGCGCATGGGTTCAGACCTCGTACTGGCGCGATAGCGAAACATTATTCAGGCATGCCCTTGCCGTAACCACAAATAATGATGTCGCTGAAAATAATCTCGGGATCGTCTTTTTAGGGCAAGGTAAGCTGGACGAAGCTATCTCGCTCCTGCAATCAGCCGCGGACCTTCGGCCAGACAATAGCCCGGCTCATGAGAACCTTGCCAAGGCACTCCTCCAAAAGGGCCGAGTGGCCGACGCGCTGGTTCACTACCGCAAATTACTCGAACTACAACCCGACGACATGGAGGTCCACAACATCGTCGGCACGGTTCTCACTCAACAAGGTCATGTTGCCGAAGGTGTGGAAGAATGGCAGAAGGTGTTGGCAATTCAACCCGACAACGGAAACGCGATGAGCAACCTGGCGTGGGTATTTGCCACGTCACCGGACGAGTCGGTCCGAAATGGCCCAAAAGCGGTCCAACTGGCAGAACAAGCCGTGCGCATCTCCGGAGGCAGAATACCAATACTTTTCCGCACGTTGGGCGCAGCCTATGCGGAAAGTGGCCGGTTCTCCGAAGCAATCCAAGCTGCACAACAGGGGATTGAATTAGCCAACAGCCAGGGGAACTCCAATCTAGCAGCTGAACTACATGGCAACATTACACTATATCAGCAAGAGCAGCCGCTCCGCGATCCTAGCCTAACAAATGGCAGTGCGTCACCGTAAAGCGGATAGCAGGAAGCGCCAACCGGACCGTCGACCGCGTGAATTACCACGCGCCGCTCGGAACCGCAGTATAACCGTCGGTATATACTTGCTTCTTACCGGGCTTAGTCTGGCCGTGTTCAGTCAGACAATCCGTTATGACTTCGTCAATTTCGATGACGATATGTACGTCTACAACGCGCCGACCATCCGGGCCGGGCTGACGCTGCAAGGGATAGTGGCCGCCTTTACGAGCCC
>Ga0066671_10000563_pt1 | contig 11686 bp, 11 predicted proteins | sample GraSoiAngelo_120_FD_62294 | JGI IMG/M metagenome (GOLD analysis project Ga0066671, IMG submission 62294) | Grasslands soil microbial communities from the Angelo Coastal Reserve, California, USA - 14_0919_09_20cm | ecosystem: Environmental > Terrestrial > Soil > Grasslands | place: USA...
TAGCTCGCGCACGACCCCGGCGGGTAGAGAAACTGTCGCAACACCATCGCCTTCTCCTTTCAGCTCGCGAGCTCGACAGGCAGGCCGGCCCGGCGCCACTCGGGAAAGCCGACGTCCAGCCGTCGCGCGCGGAGCCCGCGCTCACGCAGGAGCCGCACCGCGTCGTCGGCATAGACGCAGTACGGGCCGCGGCAGTAGGCGACCGCCTCGCGCCGCTTCGACAAGGTCCCGGCAATCGACACGAGCTGTTCGAGCGGAGCCGAAACGGCGCCCTTGATATGGCCGGCCTGATACTCGGCCTCCGGCCGGACGTCGAAAACGATCACGCTTCCTTCCTCGATCCGTTCCTGTAGCTCGGATGCCGAGAGCAGCTCGACACCGTCCCGCTCACCCAGGTACTCGCCGGCCAGCACGGACACCTCCGCCACGTGCCGCGCGGCGACGTCGCGAACAGCGGCCCAGAGCTCGGCGACACGATCGCTCGCAAGCCGGTAGTAGATGCGGTTGCCGTCCCGCCGCGAACGCGCGAGGCCGGCCTTCGCGAGCAGCCGCAGATGATGCGACGTGGCCGCGGCGCTCTGGCCCACCTCGCCCGCAACCTCGTCGACCGAGCGTTCGCCCTGTGCGAGTACGTCGACGATCTCGGCCCGCCGCCCGCTCCCGAGCGCGGCCGCGACCGACGCGAACGAATCGAACAGGGCGCTCTTTGCCGCCTGCTCACTCATACATTCAAACTAATGTTTGAATAGATACCTGTCAAGAGACGGCTGCTCCGGCGGAGGGCTCATGTCCCTCCGCCGTGCAGCCTCGAACGGTTTACGAACAGGTGCCCGAGCCGATCAAGCGCGGGCCGCCGTTCTGGTGCAGGAAGAGCGGCCGCGCTGTCGGTAGCGGGCCGCCGGTGGTCGGGTCGCTGAGGCGCGTGTCGCCGGTCGCGATCAGGACGCAACCCCGCGCGTCGAGCGCGTTCGTGAAGTAGTCGCCGAGCCGGCGGTCCTGGCCGGTCGCGACGCACGTGGTGCCGCCCTGGCAGACCCAGCCGATGTGGATCACGCGCCCGGCGGCATCGGCGATCCACTGCTGCGGCTTGGTTCCGTTCGCCCCGAGCAGCGTGGCCTCCATCGCGTGGATGTGGCCCGTCTGGCAGTCGAGGTCGGGCAAGCCGTCCTGCGGCTCGGTCTGGTACCAGATCACCGAGACCTTGCCGGCGTCGCCCGCGGCGATCCACGGCCAGAGCACGCGTGTGCCGGGCTGTGTGATCGTCCTCGGCACGGACCAGGTCTTGCCGAGGTCTTTGGTGTAGATGAGCTTGATCGAGTTCGGCGCCGGCGTCTCCGAGCCGTTGCAGCCGCCGCTCGTGCCGGCCTGCCGGTTGTCGGTATCCCAGGTCAGGTAGATGGTGCCGGCCGAGTCGATCGCGATCGCCGGCCAGTGCGCGTACATCGACGTCCCGCGAACGCCTTCGTGCGGCGTGAAGCTCGATCCGCCCTCGGGCATCGTGCTGATGCCGAGGCCGAAGCTGCCGTCAGGGTGCTGGAAGATCGCAGGCTCGACGACGGTCGGCTTCAGCTTGTCGTAGTAGAGCTTGCCGTCGCCTGTGAAGGAGCCGCCGTCGGGAAGCGAGCCATTGTCGGGGACCCCGGTGGCGCTGCAGCTGTTGCCGCCGTCGTTCGAGACGAACACCTGGTGGCCGCTGCCGCTCCCCTCGACCGTGTCGGTGCCCATGTAGACCTGGTCTGCCTTGGCCCCGGCGAGCCACGGACGGTCGCCGTCGTGGCAGTCCGCGTTCCCCTTGTCCCAATTCACCCCACCGTCGACCGACGAGAAGAGCGCGTCGTTGACGAGGTCGATGCCCGTGTCGTAGACACGGCCGCCGGCATCCTGCGTCAGGTCCGGGTCGCTGAAGCCCGTGTTCTCCGCCGGACTCGTCGGACAGGGACTGCCGAGGTAGCGGTCGCGGAACCAGTTGACGCCGCCGTCGGACGACGTCCAGACGTTCACCTGGTTGCAGTAGTTGGTCACGAAGCTGAAGTCACCCCACGGCGAGCTGACGATCCCGTCCCGGTAGAGATGGGTCGTCCCCTCGTGAGCGGTGTAGATCAGCGTTCCGTGCTTCGTGTCCGCAAAGACCTCCGGCTCACCGCCTGCGAGCTGCTGATCGACGTAGACCGGCGGCGCGAAGGTCGGGCCCGGCGCAACAGCTGAGCCTCGGCTGGCCAGGACGCCCGCAAGCGTGGCCAAACCCAGCACGACGCCGAGAGCCAAGACCCGAATCCGCCGCAAACGCGAAAGCGGCTCCATCAATCGTCCCCCTTTCTGGGCGAATGCGCGGGACAGGCCCGCGCTCGTGTAACCAGCGGCACTTACCCCACGCGGCGGAATCGCAATCCGCCGGGTTTAGACCCGCGTCCATGACGGGAAGGACGCGAAACGTCCGGATTTCGAGCCTCGGGGGGCGACGATGTTGAGACGGCGATCCTTGTCATTCGTTCTTGCAAGCGCGGGAACCGTCTTGCTGGTTCTGGCTGCGATCGGCTCGGCCAGCGCGGGCCGCGGGTCGCCGGCCTCGCCGAAACTCGTGAGCGACGTGAAGACGGGCTCGGACACGCTCGGCAGCCTGACCCCGGCGACGCCGGATCCGATCCAGGACTATGTGCAGCCGGACACCGAGATCGAGCCCTCGGTCGCCGTCAACCCGGCGAATCCCAAGAACGTCGTCACCGTCTACCAGGAAGGGCGGATCGCCGACGGCGGCGACGCGACGAACGGCTTCGCGACGAGCACCGACGGCGGCAAGACCTGGAAGACCGGCGAAATACCCGGACTGACCACGTATCCCGGTCAGGGAGGTGTGTTCGAACGAGCGAGCGACGCCGTGGTCGCGTTCGGGCCGAACAACATCGTCTACGCCAACTCGCTCGTCTTCGACTTCAACAAGAACGACGGCCTGCGCAGCGGCATCGCGGTCAACGTCTCCAAGGACGGCGGATTGCACTGGGGACCGCCCGTGCTCCTGCAGGACGACGAGCTCGGCGGCCTGAACGACAAGAACTGGATCGTCGTCGACTCGAGCGACGCGCCCGGGCACCACAAGGGCCGCGTCTACGTCGTCTGGGACCGGATCGCGCCCATCCTCTACGACTACTGCGATCACGATTGCGACCGGCTCTCGAACTGGCTGCCGGACTTCCAGACGATTCCCGGGCTCGTCTTCGCCGGCCAAGGAGTCGGCGCCTATCCGGTGGTGATGAAGAACGGCGGCCTCGGCATCGTCATGAACACGATCGCGGGCGGCGTCCCGGTCCCTTCCGGGCCCGATGAGCTGGACGCCCAGGCGAACGAGCAAGTCTTCATGGCGGCACCCGCGGCGGGAACGACGCCCTACCCCGCCCCGCTCGCCTTCACGCCTCCAGTCGACATCGCCAGCAACCAGAGCACCGGCCAGCCCGCGCAGCGCGCGAGCGAGGGGCTGCCGGCGGCGGCCGTCGATCCGGTCTCGGGGACGATCTACTCGGTCTGGGACGACGGGCGCTACCGCAGTGACGGGACGAACGACGCCGTCATGAGCCGCTCGTTCGACAATGGGGTGACCTGGACGGCGCCGCAGCGGATCAACCCCGGCCCGACCACCGACCACGTCGATCACTACGGCGTCACTGTCGCGGTTGGGACCGACGGAGCGGTGCACGTCGCCTACCGCACGCGAGACGAGTCGGGCCAGGGCCCGCTCTACGCGCCGGCGATCGACACCTACTATCAGCGGTCGCTCGACGGCGGCAGCACCTGGACCGCGCCGCTCAAGGTCGACAACGTGGCCTCGAACCCGTACTACGACGCGTTCTCCCGCGACGGGTCGTTCGAGGGCGACTACAACGAGCTCGCCTCGGCCGGCGGATACACGTACATCGCCCGCTGCCAGGGCCAGCCTGCCTTCGCGGGCGAGGTGGCGCCGCTCGTGCCGAACCCCGACGGCTCGAACACGTTGGTTTTGACCGAGTCCGGCAAGGGCCACCAGCACCAGAGCACGTGGGTCGCGCTCGTGCGGTGAACTAGCAGGTCATGCGGTGAACTAGCCTGAAGACCAGTTGTGACCACCGCTGGGACGACGCTACTTTTCCGCGCGTCATCTAGGGCACGAGCAGGACCCGAACGCGAACAGCGATACGTGCAGCGGAGGCAACGGGTCGGACCGCCGGCCGTCCGGCGACCCGGCGCCGGACGGCCTTGCCTGAAGTGCACCTGATCCGTCGGGCTCAGCCCGAAGATCTGGAAACGGTGCGGAGCTTCCTCCGCGAGTACGCGGACAGCCTTGGCGTCGACCTCTCGTTCCAGGACTTCGAGTCGGAGCTCGCCGACCCGCTCAGTTTCTACGAGCTGGTGCTGCTGGCGGAAGCCGGCTGCGTCGCCCTGCGCGGGATCGACGAGCTCACGTGCGAGATGAAGCGCCTGTACGTGCGCCCGGTAGCCCGCGGCGGCGGGCTTGGCCGACAGCTCGCCGAGGCGGTGATCGCCGAGGCGCGTGCGCGCGGCTACGGCCGCATGCTCCTCGACACGCTCCCGGAGATGTCGGCCGCCCAAGCGCTGTACCGCTCGCTCGGCTTCCGCGAGACGGAGCCTTATCGTCACAACCCAGTCCCGGGCGCCGCCTTTCTCGAGCTCGAGCTCTAACCGGGTCACGCACCGGGCGTTCGCCTTCCGCCTCCCAGGAGCGGCGCTCGCGCCTCGCTCCAGGGCCGGCGAACGTGCCGGCCGAGGTCGCCGAGGCGCGAGCCCGCTTCGTGGGCTAGCAGGGTGGATACAGGCAGCTGCTCGTGGTGGTGTTCGTGGTGGTCGTGACAGCCGGTGGTTTGTGGACGGCGGTTCCATTCGCGGAGACGGCGTACCACCTGCCGCCGAAGGCAGACTGGCCTTCGCCGTTCGTCTGACCCGCCCGCTTGTCGAGCGAGAAGCCGTAGAGCGGATGCTTGTTGTAGGTGAGTTGGACGCTGCCGTTGCTGCGCCTCGTCGTGCCGAGCAGCGACGCTTTCACGCCCGGGCCAACGGTCGGTTTGCCATGCCGGATCAACGGGGGCCAGAAGCTGGCGCAAGTCGCATTACACGAGCTCTTGCCGTTTCTGTCCTTGGCGAACATGTAGAGCGTGTGCCCGCTCGAGTTCACCAGTACCGAGCCGAGCTTCGTCTTGCGGAGGGAAACGGTCGCATGGCTGGTCCCAGTCGCGCTGCGCGCGATCGAACCGGCAGCCAGGAAACCAATCAACCCGAGCGCTGACACCAGCGCAAGCAATACGAACGTTTGAGTCGGCGTGCCGAAGCCGACCAGCTCTTGCTCTTGGTTCGTTCGGTCTTTCATCTGTCGCATATCACCTCCTCGATACCGGTGGTTACGCGACGAAAGCGCAGCTGGATTGAGCCGGTGCCCAGGAGGGTCGCGAAATACAGTCTGCGCGCTTGCAAAGGGCCTCGAAGCCGACCTCGCCGGCGCAGGCGAGACCGACGAGCGCCTCATCTGGGAGCTCGCCGACCTCTGGTTCCACAGCTACCTGCTGCTCGCCGTCCGCGGCCTCGAGTCGGGCGACATCAAACGGGAACCTCGAGCGCTCTAGCGCTTGTGCGCCTCGACGTCGTCGTCCTCGTCCACGGGCGACTCGACGAACTTCTCGCGCTTCGACTCGTCCTCGCCGATGAACTTGTGCGCTTCGACGTCCTCGTCGGCGGGTCGATCGAACTTCTTCTGCTGGTCTTCCATGGGAACCTCCTGGTCGAAATGGAAACGCACTTTCAAGACGTATTCGGGAGCCTGAATCTTCCGTTTGTAGCTTCAAAAACGCAACCCGGCCTGCGATTGTCCGACCGTGCCGACCTCCCTGCGCCGACGTCTCAGCGAGTCTCTCCGAGCGTTCGGCGCGGTCTTTGGAAACGCCGACCTGCGCCGTGTCGAGCTCGCCTGGAGCGGCTCGGTCGTCGGGCAATGGGGCTACGAGATCGCGCTCGCCGTGTTCGCCTATCGCGCCGGCGGGGCAACTGCTGTCGGACTGGTCGCGCTCGTCCGCCTCCTCCCCGCCGCGGCGGTCGCTCCCTTCGCGGCGCTGCTAGGCGACCGCTTCCAGCGGCGGCGGATCATGGTCGCCGCCGACCTCGCCCGGGTCTGCGCGATGGGAGGCGCCGCCGCCGCGGTCTTCGCCGGCGCGCCGGCCGCGGTCGTCTACGCGCTTGCAGTCGTGACCGCGCTCGCGAGCACGGCCTTCGGGCCCGCCCAGTCCGCCCTGCTCCCCGCGCTCGCCCGGTCACCCGAGGAGCTGACAGCGGCGAACGCAACCTCGACGACGCTCGAGAGCATCGGCTTCTTCCTTGGGCCGGCGCTGGGCGGCTTGCTGCTCGCAGTCACGAGCGCCGGGGCCGTCTTCTCAGCGACGGCAGCCTTGTTCCTCTGGTCGGCGCTCGTGCTCGGCCGGGTTAGTGCCGACAGCCGCGGCGACCCGAGTGCCGAAGTCGAAAGCATCGGGCGAGAGGCGCTCGCAGGCTTCCGCGCCATCCTCGGCGAACACCGGCTGCGGCTCGTGGTCGGCCTCTACGGCGCGCAGACGCTGATCGCCGGGATCATGCGCGTCCTGGTCGTCGTGACGGCGCTTCGGATTCTCGGCCTCGGGCCCGCCGGCGTCGGCTTCCTCAACTCGGCCGACGGCGTCGGCGCCCTCGCCGGAGTGCTCGTTCTGCTTGGCGTGATCACGACCGGCAGGCTCGCCGGCGTGTTCGGGCTCGGGATGCTGATGTGGGGAGTGCCTCTCATCGTCCTCGGGCTCTGGCCCAGCGTCCCCTTGGCGCTCCTCTGCTTCGGGGTCATCGGCGTCGGCAACATCCTGGTCGACGTGGCAGGCCTGACGCTGCTGCAGCGCACGGCGCCGGACAAGGTCAGGGCGAGGGTCTTCGGCGTCTTCGAGAGCGTCTTCCTCGCGACGATCGGGATCGGGGCGATCGTCGCGCCGCTGCTGATGTCCGCCTTCGGCCCCCGCGGCGCACTGATCGCCGCCGGCGGCGGGCTCTCCGTGGTCGTGCTCCTCTTCTGGCGGCGGCTCGGCACAGTCGACGCGCCGGCGCTGGTTCCAGAGTCGGAGCTTGCCCTGCTCCGCAACATCCCGATCTTCGCGCCGCTGCCGCCGGTCACGCTGGAGCAGCTCGCCGCTCATCTGGGGCACGTCCGTGTCGCCGCCGGCGCCGTCGTCTTCCGCGAAGGCGATTCCGGCGACCGCTTCTACGTGGTCGAGCGGGGCGAAGTGACGGTGGAGCCGCAGGGGCGGCCGCCGGTGACACTGAGCCGCGGTGGCTATTTCGGCGAGATCGCGCTTCTGCGCGACGTCCCTCGCACCGCCACGGTGACCGCTCGCATCGACACCGAGCTCTGGGCGCTCGAGCGCGACATCTTCATCGCCGCCGTGACCGGCCATGCGCCGAGCGCCGAGGCGGCTGACGCGGTGATCTCAACGCACCTCGGCTCGGCCTCGACGGTCCATCTTTAACGCGCCCAGGCCGACGCATTTCAAGATGCCGAGGGAAACGGCCGCCGCATCCAATGCGGCTCGCAACGGCGGCGCCCGCGGGGATGCGACGGAAGCCGGAACTCTCACGCAGTTCTTAGCTCAACGTCAGGCCCCTCTTAGACGGCGGTTGTTTACTCGAACCGAGCTCTCCGACGACGAGAGAAGGAGGTCTGCCTATGCGCAATCGACTTGGCCTTCGCCTTCACGATTGCACCGGCTATCCGATATGACGGTCGGCCAAAGTGCCACAGCGAGACGCGGCGTCCCCCGGGGACGCCGCGTCTCTGCCGGCTGAGCAAACATTGTCGCCGCGCCCGCCATGTCGGTCGCAGCGGCGAAGACGTGCGATCGAAGACTGCAAGGTCATACGGAGCGGTAACGGGACCGCGCCGACCTTGGGACGCACCCTGGCCGGATCGTTTTCGAGCGGCTAACACGGAGGCACCGACCGAAGGAGGATCCGTGCCTGGAACGCCGCTTCGCGCACTTCTGCTCACTCTCCTCGTCGCCGCTCCGGCCGGCGGCGCCGTCGCGGTGGTCCGTTCGCCGCACGATGCGACGGCGATCATTCAGGCCTGCGTCCGCAGGGATGGACGGCTGCGGCTCGTCGCCGAGCGGGCCGACTGCCGCAGGGCCGAGCGGCCGGTCTCTTGGAACGTGCGGGGGCCGCAGGGAGAGCCGGGGCCGCGGGGCCCGGTTGGTCCCGCCGGGGCCGACGGCGCTCCGGGCGCGAACGGCACCGACGGCGCGCAAGGACCGCCTGGGCCACAGGGCGAGCGCGGGCCGCAAGGAGTGAAGGGTGACCCGGGCACGAGCATCGACGCGCTCGAGACCCTGAACGGGATCGCCTGCCGAGCGGGCGGCCGCACCGGCACCGTGACGCTGAGCTACGACGACAGCTCGGCGCAGGCTGTCTTCACCTGTACGCCGACCACGACCGACGCCACCGTGCGAGTGAACGAGTTCTCGACCGGCACGAGCGCCTCCGCGACCGACGAGTTCGTCGAGCTCTTCAATGCCGGCGCGAGCTCGGCCGATCTCGGCGGCTACAGGCTCGTCTACCGCTCGGGCGCCGGAACGAGCGATGTCGCGCTGGCCGCGATCCCGGCCGGGACGATGCTGGCGCCGGGCGCCTTCTACCTCTTCGGCGGCAGCGGCTACGCGGGCGCGAGGCCGGCCGGCCAGACGTTCTCGGCGGCGCTCGCCGCGACAGCGGGCGGCATCGGACTCCGAGATGCCGGCGGCAAGCTGGTCGACTCGGTCGGCTACGGCACCGCGACAAACGTGTTCGTTGAGACTCACACCGCTGCGGCGCCTGCGACGACCGCACCGCCGGGCTCCAGCGATATCCGGCTCCCGGACGGCCACGACACGGACGACAACAGCGCCGACTTCACCGCGACCGCTGCGCCGACCCCGGGAGCGCCGAATGTCGCGGGTTAGTTAGGACCTAGCCGGCCGCTTCGGCCTTGCGCAGGCCGCGGAAGGCCCAGAGTGAGAACGCGATCGCCAGCAGCAAAGCCGCCCCGAACGCTGCGCCGACCTCGGTCGGAGTGCCGGCGAGAAAACCGCGGGCCGCCTCGAGCACGCGCGTGAGCGGATTCACGACCGCGACTGCATGGATCCAGCCCTGGAGCAGCGAAAGCGGTACGTAAACCGGGGCGAAGAAAAGCACCACGAACACGGGCAACTGCATGACTGGTCCGGCCTGCATCGTCCGCAGCCGCATCGCGACTCCGGCCGCCCACAGCACCGCCGCCGCGTTGACGATGACGGCAAGCGTGTACAGCCCGACGATGTCGGCTCCGCTCCCGCCGACGTTCATCCCGACGGCCAGCGCAATCCCGGTCAGGAACGTGGCTGTCACGAGCCAGCGGCCGAGGGCGGCGATCGCGTACCCGAGCAGGATCCCGCTCCGGTTCGGCGCCGCGAGCAGCAGCCGCCGCGCGAACCCGCTCTCGAAGTCCCGCGCGATTCCGAACCCCGTGAAGACGCCGCCGAACGCGGCCGACTGCAGCAGCACGAAGACGAACTGGAAGGCCGTGTAGCCCTCCTTGTAGTCGAAGCCGGGCACGTCCTGAACGCGCGAGAGCCCGCCGGCGAACGCCGTGAAGAAAAAGAGGGGGAAGACGAGCGAAGGGACGAACAGCGAAGGGTTCGTGAAGACGTTGTGCAGCGTCCGCCAGGCGACCGCGCGTGCCACCGAGAATGACCTCATGTCCGCGCCATCCTCACGCGCAGCGCCCAGCTCGCGAGCGCGAGCGAGGAAACGGCGATCGCGGCGGCGATGCCGAAACCGAGCACGAGCGCCTCTCCGTTCCAGCCCGTGATGATCAGGCTCCGGACGCACTCGAGCAGATAGGACACCGGGTTCGCCGTCGCGACGTCCCGGAACCAGGTGGTCGCGATCAGGTTCCGCGGGATGTTCATCGACGAGAGGAAGAGGAAGACGAAGAACGCCGGGAACAGGCTCTGCACCGCCTCGCCGGAACCGGTGCGAAGGGCAGCGAAGGCACCGAGCGCGCCGAAGCCGAGGGAGACGAGAATCGCGAAGGCGAAGAGCACGAGCACGCCGAGAACTCCGGACTCGAGCCGGACGCCAACCGCGAGACCGACGCTCAAATAGACGATCGCTTGCACGATGCCCAGCGTCACGACCCCGCCGAGCTGTCCGGCCAGAAGTGCGATTCCGCGCATCGGCGTCAGGGAGAGACGGTTGAGGAAGCCGGTCTGGATGTCTCGCGCGAGATCCGTGCCCGCGTTCATCGTCGCGAACAGCGCGCCCTGGATGAACGGCACCGCCAGCGCGAAGGCGACGAAGGAGTTGGTCGGAAAGCCGGGGAGCCGCGTCTCGGCCTTCAGGCCTCCGGAGTTGACGGCTAGCAGCAGCATCGGAAAGACCAGCGGCCCGATCACGTTCGCGGGCTGCCGGATCGTGCGGACGACCGAGCGCCGCGCGAGCAGGAAGACCTGGTCGGCAAAAACGCTCATAGATCCTCCTCGCGACGGCGCAACGCAAGTCCCTCCAACGGCGGGGTTTGAGCAGCCGCGGCGAAGTCGCTACGGCCTCCGGATCGGCATCGCAAACGAGGCCTCAAACGGGTTCGGCGGCGAGCTCTCCCCGCGCCGGCTCGGCTTCGTCGTCGTCGGATCCCTCGAGCGAGCGGCCGGTCTTCGCCAGGAAGACATCGTCGAGCGTCGGCTGGTGCAGCCACAGGTTCGCGACTTCGATTCCTGCGTCGTCGAGTGCCCGGACCACGTCGGCGAGGCCGGTGTCCCCGGTTTCCAGGCGCACGGCGACACCCTTCGTCGAGCCGCAGGGATCCCCGAAACGGGCTAGGAGCTCGGCCAGCCGCGCCGCCTCCTCGGGATCGGCCGGAACCGCCTCGACAGTCGGGCGGCCGACCTGCGCCTTGAGCTCGTCGGTCGTCCCTTCGGCGACGATGTGGCCGTGGTCGATGATCCCGACGCGGTCGGCGAGGACGTCCGCCTCTTCGAGGTACTGGGTGGTCAGGAAGACGGTGACCTCGTCCTCGCGCGCGAGCCGGGCGACCTCGTCCCAGAGCGCGGTGCGGCTCTGGATGTCCAGCCCGGTCGTGGGCTCGTCGAGGAAGAGCACGCTCGGGCTGTGAACGAGCGCCATCGCCAGGTCGAGCCGGCGCTTCATCCCGCCCGAGTAGCCGCGGACCTTTCGGTCGGCAGCGTGCGAGAGCCCGACGCGCGCAATCAGCTCGTCGGCGCGCTGGTTGCGCTCGCCGCGCGGCAGCGCCTGCAGCGACGCCTGCAGGCGAAGATGCTCGCGTCCGGTCAGCAGCGGGTCGAGCGCGGCCTCCTGCAGGGCGGCGCCGATCGCGGCGCGCACGTGCGAGCCCTCGGAGACGACGTCGTAGCCCGCCACCCGGGCCGTGCCCGAAGTGGGCGGCAGAAGCGTCGTCAGCATGTGAACCGTCGTCGACTTGCCGGCGCCGTTCGGCCCGAGGAAGCCGTAGATCTCTCCCGGGGAGACGCCGAGATCGATTCCGTCCACGGCCCGGGGGCCGTTCTTGAATTCCCTGACGAGTTGGGTTGCCTCGATTGCGTAATCGCTCATCCGCGCAAGCCTACCCCAATGCTTGAGGTTGTCAAATAACTACTGGTTCAAGTAAGATGAG
>Ga0066671_10000566_pt1 | contig 11673 bp, 8 predicted proteins | sample GraSoiAngelo_120_FD_62294 | JGI IMG/M metagenome (GOLD analysis project Ga0066671, IMG submission 62294) | Grasslands soil microbial communities from the Angelo Coastal Reserve, California, USA - 14_0919_09_20cm | ecosystem: Environmental > Terrestrial > Soil > Grasslands | place: USA...
GCGCCCGCGAACACGTTCGCGCACCTCGACTCCACGGTCGTCCTGTCGCGCGCGATCGTCGAGCAGGGCATCTATCCCGCGATGGATCCGCTCGACTCGTTCTCGCGCGCGCTGCAGCCGGGCGTCGTCTCGAGCGAGCACTACCAGACGGCGACGCGCGTGCAGGAGGTGCTGCAGCGCTACAAGGATCTGCAGGACATCATCGCGATCCTCGGCATCGACGAGCTCTCCGACGAGGACAAGCTCGTCGTCGCACGCGCGCGCAAGATCCAGCGCTTCCTCTCGCAGCCGAACTACGTCGCCGAGCAGTTCACGGGGACGCCGGGCGAGTACGTGAAGCTCGAAGACACGATCAAGGGCTTCCAGGAGATCCTCGCCGGCAAGCACGACGACCTGCCCGAGCAGGCGTTCTACATGGTCGGGACGATCGAGCAGTCCGTCGAGAAAGGCAAGCGCCTGGCGGGCGAGCAGCCCGAGCAGGGACAGGAGGGGGAGCAGACCGCCGAGGGCCCTGAGATCGCCGAGGACGCGCGCGAGCCGGAGCCCGAACCGGCCGGCGTCTCCTGATCGGTGGCCGACCGCAAGAAGTTCGACGTCTCGCTCGTGACGCCGGAGGGACCGGCGTTCGAGGGCGAGGCCGAGGTGATCGTCGTCCCCGGTGCGGCGGGAGACATCGGCGTCCTCGCGCGTCACGCGCCGCTGATCGCGACGCTGAAGGCCGGCTCGACCCGCGTCTACACGGACTGGGACGCGGGCGAAGTGCAGGAGTTCGCGACGGGGCCCGGCTTCTTCCAGGTGCAGCTCGACCGGGCGATCGCGCTCGTCGACGACGCGGTCAAGGCAACCGATATCGACGACGAGCGGGCGCGGCGCCAGCTCGAGGAGGCGCAGGCCGAGCTCGAGCGCGTGGAGCGCGGCGAGTCGAGCGCCGACCGCTGGCAGCTCGAGCAGCGCGTCCGGCACGCGGAAAACCAGTTGACGGTGTCCGGCCGTACATAGAAACCGGTGCGGTCGACCATCAAGGAAAAGCGCGAGGTCGCGAAGGGGACGCTCCTCGTCGTCTTCGACCTGCTCGGCGAGGAGCTCGACTGGAAGGCGGGGCAGTACTTCTGGGTCGACCTGCTCCAATCGAAGTACGAGGACGAGCGCGGGCTGCGGCGGCACATCTCGGTCGTGACGTCACCGAACGAGCGCGGCGTGCTCGGTCTCTGCACGCGGCTACGCGACACGGCGTTCAAGAAGACGCTCGCCGAGCTCCCCGTCGGTGCGGAGGTGGACGTGGAGCATCCGAAGGGCGACTTCACGCTCCCCGAGGAGATGGACCGCCCATACGTGTTCGTCGCCGGCGGCATCGGCATCACCGTCTTCCGCTGCATGCTGCGCTACATCTCCGAGGAGAAGCTGCAGCACCGCGTGACGCTCCTGTACTCGAACCGCGATCGCGAGTCGGCCGCGTTCCTCGACGAGCTCGCCGAGCTCGACCGCGAGAACGACAACATCCGCGTCGTGCTGACCATGACGGACGATCCGGCGTGGGACGGCGAGCGACGCCGCATGGACGAGCAGTTCCTGCGCGACCACCTCGGCGACGACGTCGATTCCTACACGTACCTCGTCGCAGGCCCACCGCCGATGACCGAGGGAATGGTCGAGACGCTGAAGGCCGCGGGCGTGGCGGAAGACCACATTCGCCCGGACCGCTTCAGCGGCTACTGAATCGGCCCGAGCGCCTCACCCGCAGCGACGCGAAGCACCGCATCGACGAGCTCTTCGTGGACGGAGCCCTTCTGCAGATGGCCGTCGGCGCCTGCCGCGCGCGCCTCGACCCCGACCTCGTCGCCGGAGAGCCCGGTGAGGACGATGACACGGGTCTCCGGCCTGATCGACCGTAGCCGTTTCGTCGCCTCGAGCCCGTCCATCCCGCGCATGAAGATGTCCATCAGCACCACCTCGGCGCCCTCGGCGAGCGCGAGGTCGATCGCCTCCTGGCCGCTCGACGCGACACCGACGACGCGGATCCGGTCGTCACGCGACAGGTACATCCTGAGCGCAGCGGCAAAGAGCTCGTGGTCGTCAACCACGAGCACGCGAACGGGCGGTCTCGGTTCGGGCGACGCCATGCGCTCCTGCGAGCCGAGACTACCCGGCGCCGTGGACTGCTAACCTCAGCTGCAACCCCGGAGAGCTTTGACAGGCAGCTTGGCGACCGGGTCATCAAACGCCTAAAGAGCCCGCGCTCCTGAGAGGGGTGCGTCCTGTCAAGTGGAAGCGAAGGAGACGGGATGCAGGACGCGCGCACACGACTCGAAGCAATCCTCGCCGAGCGGATCGCGGTGCTCGACGGATCGTGGGGCGTGCTCATCCAGCGTGAGGTCAAGGGCGAGGAGGCCTATCGCGGCGAGCGGTTCGCGGCCCATTCGCGCGACGTTGCCGGCGATCCCGACCTGCTCAACCTCACACGTCCAGACGTCGTCCTCGACATCCACCGCGCGTACTTCGCGGCCGGGGCGGACATCGCGACGACGAACACCTTCACGGCGACTTCGATCGGCCAGGCCGATTACGCGCTCGAACCGTGGGCGTACGAGATGAACGTCGAGGGCGCGCGCCTCGCCCGGCAGGCGGCCGACGAGGCCGGCGGCTTCGTCGGCGGATCGGTCGGGCCGCTCAACGTCACGCTCTCGCTCTCGCCGCGCGTCGACGAGCCCGCGTTCCGCACGCACACGTTCGAGCAGGTGCGGGACGCCTACGCCGAGCAGATCCGCGGTCTAGCGGAAGGCGGGGTCGACTTCCTGCTGATCGAGACGATCTTCGACACGCTGAACGCGAAAGCCGCGATCGCCGCCGCGCTCGACGAGGCGCCGCAGCTGCCGCTCTGGATCTCGTTCACGGCGATCGACCGCAGCGGCCGAAATCTGTCCGGCCAGACCGTGGAGGCGTTCTGGCTGTCGGTCGAGCAGGCGCGGCCGTTCATCGTCGGCGTCAACTGCTCTCTGGGCGCCGCGCAGATGCGCCCGTTCGTCGAGGACCTCGCTCGCATCGCACCGACGTACGTCTCCTGCCATCCGAATGCGGGACTGCCGAACGAGTTCGGGACGTACGACGAGCAGCCCGCGGACACGAGCGCGTACCTCCGCGAGTTCGCCGAGCACGGTCTCGTGAACGTCGTCGGCGGCTGCTGCGGAACGACGCCCGAACACGTCAGGGCGATTTCCGACGCCATTCGGGGTCAGACCCCGAGAGTGGTCCCGAAACGACAAGCCCTGACCGCCTTCAGCGGTCTCGAGCCGTTCACGATCTTCCCGGACGCGAACTTCGTCATGGTCGGCGAGCGGACGAACGTCACCGGCTCGGCGCGCTTCCGCCGGCTGATCGAAGCGGGCGACTTCCAGGGAGCCGTCGAGGTCGCGCTCGAGCAGGTGCGCGGCGGCGCGAACGTCCTCGACGTCAACATGGACGCGGACCTGCTCGATTCCGAGCAGGCGATGACGACCTTCCTGAACCTGGTCGCGACCGAGCCGGAAATTGCCCGCGTCCCGATCATGGTCGACAGCTCGAAGTGGTCCGTGCTCGAGGCCGGGCTCAAATGCATCCAGGGCAAGGGGATCGTCAACTCGATCTCGCTGAAGGAAGGCGAGGAAGCGTTTCTCGCGCAGGCGCGGAGGATCAAGCGCTACGGCGCCGGCGTGATCGTGATGGCGTTCGACGAGCAGGGCCAGGCCGACACGGTCGAGCGGAAGGTCGCGATCTGCGAGCGCGCGTACCGGCTGCTGACGGACGACGGCTGGGCGCCGGAGGATCTGATCTTCGACTCCAACGTCCTCGCGGTCGCCACGGGCATCGAGGAGCATTCGGAATACGCGAATGCGTTCATCGAGGCGGCCGGGGAGATCAAGCGGCGTTGCCCGGGCGCGAAGTTGAGCGGCGGCATCTCGAATCTCTCGTTCTCGTTCCGCGGCAACGAGCGCGTGCGCGAGGCGATGCACGCCGCGTTCCTGTACCACGCGATCAACGCCGGGCTCGACATGGGCATCGTCAACGCGGGGCAGCTCGCGTCGTACGAGGACATCGAGCCCGAGCTCCGCGAGCGCGTCGAGGACGTCATCTTCAACCGCCGCTCCGACGCGACCGAGCGGCTCGTCGAGTACGCGTCGACGGTGGAGGGGGCGGGGACCAGGCGCGAGCTCGATCTGGCGTGGCGCGAGGCTCCTGTCGAGGAGCGCCTGTCGCACGCGCTCGTGCACGGGATCGTCGAGCACATCGAGGCCGACGCGGAGGAGGCGCGCAAGCAGTACGCGCGTCCGCTCGACGTGATCGAGGGGCCGCTGATGCACGGCATGCAGATCGTCGGCGACCTGTTCGGAGCGGGGAAGATGTTTCTCCCGCAGGTCGTGAAGAGCGCGCGGGCGATGAAGCGCGCCGTCGCCTACCTCGAGCCGTACATGGAGGAGGAGAAGCTCAAGACCGGAGTCGCGTCGCGCACCCAGGGAAAGGTCGTCCTCGCCACCGTCAAGGGCGACGTGCACGACATCGGCAAGAACATCGTCGGCGTCGTCCTCGGCTGCAACAACTACGAGGTGATCGACCTCGGCGTCATGGTTCCGGCCGACACGATCCTGGACACCGCCCTCGAGGAGGGCTGCAACGTCGTCGGGCTGTCGGGTCTGATCACGCCCTCGCTGGACGAGATGGTGAACGTCGCGAAGGAGATGGAGCGCCGCGGGCTCGACCTGCCGCTCTTGATCGGGGGCGCGACGACGTCGAAGCAGCATACGGCGGTTCGCATCGCGCCGCAGTACTCCCAGCCGACGGTGCACGTCCTCGATGCTTCGCGTGTGGTCGGCGTCGTCTCCGACCTCCTCGACCCCGAGCGCCGCCGCCGGCTCGAGCAGACGAACGACGAGCTCCAGGAGCGGCTCCGCGCTCAATACGAGGAGAAGGAGCGCCGGCCGCTGCTGCCGATCGAGGGCGCGCGCGCGAACAGGGAGCGCGTGCCGTTCGACGACCTCGCGACGCCTGCGTTCCTCGGCGTTCGCGACGTGGAGGTCGACGTCGACACGCTGCGGCCGTTCATCGACTGGCAGTTCTTCTTCCACGCGTGGGAGCTGAAGGGGAAGTTTCCGGCGCTTCTCGAGCAGCCGGCGGCGCGCGAGCTGTACGACGACGCGCTCGCGCTGCTGGACGGCATCGAGCTGAGGCCGCGAGGCATCTACGGCTTCTGGGAGGCGCGCCGGGACGGCGACGACATCGCCGTTCTCTCTTTGCAACAGACTGTTGCAAAGTTCTGTTTCCTCCGGCAGCAGTCCGCGTACGGCGATTCGCGGCCGAACCGCTGCCTCGCCGACTACGTGTCGCCGGACGGCGATCACATCGGCGCGTTCGCGGTCACCGTCCACGGCGCCGACGAGCTCGCGGCGCGCTACCAGGCGGAGCACGACGACTACCAGGCGATCATGGTCAAGGCGCTCGCCGACCGTCTGGCCGAGGCCTTCGCGGAATACCTGCACGAGCGCGCGCGGCGCGAGTGGTACGAGCCCGGCGAGCAGCTGGCGACCGAGGAGCTGATCGCGGAGCGGTTCCGCGGCATCCGTCCTGCGTTCGGCTACCCCGCGTGCCCGGACCACTCCGAGAAGCGGAAGCTGTTCGACCTGCTCGGCGCCGAGGCGATCGGCCTCGAGCTGACGGAGTCCTTCGCGATGATCCCGGCGGCGGCGGTGAGCGGGATCTACCTCGCGCACCCGCAGGCCCGGTACTTCTCCGTGGGACGTCTCGGCCGCGACCAGGTCGAGGACTACGCGGTGCGCAAGGGCATGAGTCTCGAGGAGGCCGAGCGGTGGCTCCGCCCGAACCTGGGCTACGAGGCGCGTGAGCTCTCGCCCGCCGAGCTTTAGTCTCGCGGGAGCCTTGCCGATGCCCATCCAGCCGATGCTCGCCCGCTTCGCCACCGTCGTTGTCCTCACCGCTGTCGTCGCGGGCGCGGCCCTGGCGGCGAACCCGCACGACCCGCAGAAGCGGTTCACGTCGGCAGACCAGGCGCGGGCGCGAACCCTGCTCGTCAGGCGTTCGGACCTGTCCGGCGCCGGCTGGAAGGCTCAGAAGTCGACGGGCGACAACTCGACGTGCAAGTCGTTCAACCCGGACGAGTCGAAGCTCACAGAGACCGGAGAGCAGGACTCGCCGGAGTTCACGCGCGTCGGTGGGTTCGTGACGTCGACGGCGGCGATGTTCAAGACGTCGAAGGATGCGCAGACCGGCTGGAGCCTCGAGGTCAAGCCGCAGCTCCTCGACTGCCTGGCGGAGGGACTCGACCAGACGTCCACGAGCGGCGCGACGATCCGGATCGTGTCGAAGGGCAAGCTCGCGTACCCGCACCTCGCGCCGCGGACGGCGGCGTTCTACGTGCGGCTCGCGTTCAACGTGCAGGGGATCAAGTTCAACGCCGACCTGCGCGTCGTCTGTCTCGGCAAGGGCCGCGCCAACCTCGCGCTCATGACGCTGTCGCCGGGCCAACCGCTGATGCCGCTTCCCGCGGGTCTCGACCGCAGGCTCGCCACGAAGCTCGCGCAGCGGCTCGATCGCTAGTCAGTCTCGGAACAACACGCTGATGCTCTCCCGCTCGTGGATCCGGCGGATCGCCTCGGCGAACAGCGGCGCGACGGACACGACGGTGACCTTCTCCGACAGCTCAACCGGCTGCGTCTCGATCGAGTCCGTCATGATCAGGCGTCCGATGGAGCTCGCGTCGAGCCGCTCCATCGACCGCTCGGCGAACACGCCGTGCGTCACGACGGCCGTGACGGAGCGCGCACCGCGTGCGACGAGCTCCTGAGCCGCTTCGACGAGCGTTCCGGCACTGATCGTGAAGTCGTCGACCACGACGGCGTCGCGGCCCGAGACCTCGCCGATGATCTCGACGAGCTCGGCCGTCTCGTCGTGCCCCTTTCGCACCTTGTCGGCGATCGCGAGCGGCGCATCGAGCCGGTGCGCGAAGCGTCGTGCGCGCTTCGCGAAGCCGGCATCGGGAGCGACGACGACGGGATCGGTCAGGTTCAGGCGCCCGATCGCCGCACAGAGGTGCGGTAGCGCGTAGAGATCGTCGACGGGGATCCTGAAGAACCCCTGGATCTGCGGGGCGTGCAGGTCGAGCGTCACCACGCGGTCGGCGCCCGCCGCCTCGATCGCGTCCGCGCAGACCCGGGCGCGAATCGAAACGCGCGGCTCGTCCTTCTTGTCGCCCTTCGCGTAGCTGAAGTAGGGCATCACGACCGTCACGGAGTCGGCGCTCGCTCGGCGGAACGCGTCGGTCCAGAAGAGCAGCTCCATGAAGTTCGCGTTCGTCGGGAAGACCGTGGACTGAACGACGTAGACGCTCCGACCGCGCACGTTCTCGAGCACTCGGACGAACAGCGTCCCCTCGGAGAACCGCAGCACCTCGCCGCGGCCACGGTCGACGCCGAGCTCACGGCAGATCGCATCCGTCAGCTTTGGGCTCGCGCTCCCCGCGAAGACGAGCGGATCCTCGTCGCCGGTCCGAGAACGTCGGCGAACGTGCGCTCGAGGACGGCGGAAGACGCTCATCCGGGCGTGCGGTGTCTACCACATGTCAGCCGCCGTGCGCGCCAAGCTGCACGGCGTGGAGCACGCCTTCGGGCGCAGCGCGCCCTTCACCGTCGGCATCGAAGAGGAGTTCCAGCTCCTCTCCGCCGAGAGCTACGAGCTCGTGCCGCGATTCGACGAGGTCGCCGAGGCCGCCGGCGACGAGCGGATCCGTCCCGAGCTGATGACCTCCGTCCTCGAGACGGCCACCGGCGTGCACGAGACCGTGGCCGCTGCCATCGACGAGGTGCGCGAGATCCGTGCGCTCCTACGCGACGCGGCCGCGGCCCGCGGTGCGCTGATCGCCTCCGCGGGCACGCATCCGTTCTCCCACTGGGAGCACCAGCAGATCACCGACAAGCCGCGCTACCAGGGCGTCGTCGACGAGCTGCGTTGGGTCGCCGAGCAGGTTGCGATCTTCGGCCTCCACGTCCACGTTGCCGTCCCGACGGCCGACGTCGCGATGCAGGTCGTGACGTCGCTGCGGACGAACGTACCGGAGCTGCTGGCCGTCGGTGCGAACTCGCCGTTCTGGCAGGCGCGCGAGACCGGTCTCGCTTCGACGCGGAGCAAGGTGTTCGACACGATGCCGCGCAGCGGCCTGCCGCCCGCGCTCGGTTCGTTCGAGGAGTTCGCCGAGCTCGTCGGGCGTGGGATGTCCGCCGGCTTCTTCGACGACTACACGTACCTGTGGTGGGACGTCCGCCCGCACCCGAAGCTCGGCACCGTCGAGCTGCGCGCGTTCGACGCCCAGACGCGGGTCGAGAGCGTCGCGGCGCTCGCCGCGCTGGCACAGAGCCTCGCCGCGACGTACGCGGAGAGCCCGCTCGATCCGCAGCCGCGCGCGCTGATCGCCGAGAACAGGTGGCGCGCCGTCCGGTACGGGCTGGAGTCAGAGCTCGTCGACCTCCGGACCCGGCGCCGCCGCCCCGCCCGCGACGCCGTCCGCGAGCTCGCAGAGACGGCTGCTCCGGCGGCCGAGCGCCTCGGCTGCGCGGACGAGCTCGCCGGGGTCGCAGAGCTGTTGCAGCGAGGCAACGGGGCGGACGAGCAGCGGAGCGTGCACGAGGAGGACGGAAGCCTGCTCGCGGTCGCCCAGTGGCTCGCCGCGACGACGGTCGAGGATCTGTAGGCCGACCCGTCGGGTATCCTCGTGCCGGCTGGCGCCTCCCGACGAGGCGCCGCGCTGTTTCCGGCCTGCATGAAGACGACGCTCAAGAGAGGCATGGGCCGCGGGGCGGCGATGAACGGCGACGGGCGCGCGGTCTTCCCCCCCGGCGTCCGGACGCCGATGACGCGCTACCGCCAGCCGGAGCCACGGCGGCGCGCCCCGTGGGCGATCGTCCGGCTCGTCGCGCTGTGGACGCTCCTCGCGGCGCTCATCGTCGCGGGCGGAGCCGCCGGCGCCGCCTACCTGAAGCAGCACGAGTTCTTCACGGCGGTCGCGCCGAAGACGCCGCAGGACAAGGCCGCGCAGAAGGACCTCGACGTCCCGATTCCGGGCCAGCCGACGAACGCGCTCGTGATCGGAACGGACAAGCGGCGCGGGCCCGAGGCCGACGTCACGGGCCGATCCGACACGCTCATGCTCGTCCGCGCCGACCCGCAGACGGACTCGATCTCGATGCTCTCGTTCCCGCGCGACCTGATCGTCACGGTCAAGTGCCCCGGCCATCCCGAGTACCGCGATCGCATCAACGCCGCCTTCGCCGAGTGCGGCTCGCAGGGAAGCGTGGATACGGTGCGCGCGCTCACCGGGCTGCCGATCAACTACTTCGTCACCGTCAACTTCCACGGCTTCCTCCAGCTCGTGGATCATCTCGGCGGTGTCTGGGTCGACGTCGACCACCGCTACTTCAACAACGACACGGGTCCCGGCGGCTACTCCGCGATCAACCTCTGGCCCGGATACCAGCGCCTGAAGGGATACGACGCGCTCGCGTACGTCCGCTACCGCCACTTCGACTCCGACCTCTTCCGCGTCGCGCGCCAGCAGCTCTTCCTGAAGGCGCTCAAGGCGCAGATCACGAGCTCGCTGTCATTCGGCACGCTGCTCGACATCGTCGACACGGTCGAGAAGAGCGTCGTCATCGGGCGCGGCGGGAGTCACCCGCTCGACTTCAACACGCTGCGCGGCTACCTCAAGTTCGCGCAGGACCTGCCGTCCGGGCACATCTTCCAGTCACGCATCGAAGGGCTGACCGGTTACGCGGAGCTGACGACGGATCCGTCGAACATCACCACGGCCGTACAGGACTTCGTCCGCCCGGACGTCCAGTCGCCGGAGAAGGCGCGCGACGTCACGCTCGGGATCAAGCGCCGCGCGACGAACCTGCGGCCGGCCGGCATCACCGTCAGCGTGCTGAACGGCAACGGCGTCCAGGGATCCGCGGCAAACGCCGCCTACGTGCTCGGGCAGCGCGGCTACAAGATCGTGCTGCCGCCGCAGGGACGTCCCGTCAATGCGCCGACGCAGAGCTACTTCAACACGACGATCTTCTACGACGCGTCGCAGAAGCACGCCGCCGCGGCCGGGCAGCAGCTCGCGAACCTGTTCGGCGATGCGCAGACGAAGGCGCTCTCGACCGCGTCCCCCGCGCTCGTGCAGCTCGCGAACGGCGCCATGACCACCGTCGTCGTCGGCCAGAACTTCCACGGCACGCTTGCGCCGGCGCCCGTCGACCACACGCCGAAGCCCGAACCGGCGGAGATCGTCCCGAACGCGGCGGCGACGGTCGGCTACCTGCGGTCGGTGCGCCGTCGCGTGCCGTTCACGCTCGAGGTTCCACGGCTGATCGAGAGCCACTCGGAGCCGGAGCCGCTCGCGCCGATCCGCGTCTACCGCCTGAGCAAGGGCCACCTCGGCGTGCGGCTGACGTTCCAGACCGGCGAGAACGAGTATTGGGGGATCGAGGAGACGGACTGGAACGACGCGCCGATCCTCACGAGCCCGAGCTTCGAGCACCGCGTCCACGGCCGGACGTACGACTTCTACTACTCCGGCGTGCACCTCCACATGATCGTGCTGAAAGCGAACGGCGCGACGTACTGGGTCACGAACACGATCCTCGACTCGCTCTCGAACGAGACGATGCTCGCGATCGCCAAGGGTCTCGCTCCACTGCGCCGGTAGTCTGCGCGGCGGCATGGCGGACACACGCAGGATCGGCATCTTCGGTGCGGGCTGGGTGGGGCTCGTCACGGGCGGCTGCTTCGCCGAGCTCGGCCACGACGTCGTCGTTCGCGACATCGTGCCGGAGCGCATCGAGGCGCTCCGCGGCGGAACGCTCCCGTTCCACGAGCCGGACCTGCCCGACGTGCTCGCGCGGAACGCCGTAAGGATCCACTACACGCTCGACGCGGAGGATCTCGGCGCGACCGACGTTCTCTTCGTCTGCGTCCAGACGCCCCCGACGTACTCGGGCGACGCCGATCTCTCGTACGTGTGGAACGCGCTCGACCAGCTGCCGCGCGTCGACCGGCGCCAGATCCTCGCGATGAAGTCGACGGTGCCGGTCGGGACGGGTGAGTCGGTGCGCGCGGCGCTCGAGGCGCGTGGGCTCGTGAACGTGGGCTACGTGTCGAACCCGGAGTTCCTCGCGGAAGGAACCGCGGTGCGCGACTTCACGAATCCCGACCGTCTCGTCCTCGGTGCGTTCGCCGACGACGACGCAACGGTCGTGGAGGCGCTGTACTCGGGGATCGAGGCGCCTGTCGTCCGCACGGACGTCGCGTCGGCAGAGATGATCAAGCTCGCCGCGAACGCGTTCCTCTCCACGAGGATCAGCTTCATCAACGAGATCGCGAACGTCTGCGAGCTCGTCGGCGCCGACGTCGAGGATGTCGCCAAGGGCGTCGGACTCGACCATCGGCTCGGCCCGCACTTCTTCCGTGCGGGCGTCGGCTGGGGCGGTTCCTGCTTCGGAAAGGACGTGTCCGCTCTGAAGCAGCTCGCCGGCAACTCCGGCTACCACTTCCAGCTGCTCGCGGCCGTGATCGAGGTGAACGAGCTGCAGAAGCGGCGCGTGATCTCGAAGCTCGAGAAGCACCTCGGCAAGCTGCGGGGCAAGACGATCG
>Ga0066671_10000573_pt1 | contig 11598 bp, 9 predicted proteins | sample GraSoiAngelo_120_FD_62294 | JGI IMG/M metagenome (GOLD analysis project Ga0066671, IMG submission 62294) | Grasslands soil microbial communities from the Angelo Coastal Reserve, California, USA - 14_0919_09_20cm | ecosystem: Environmental > Terrestrial > Soil > Grasslands | place: USA...
TTCTCTGCGAACTGATACGCCAGCGCGGCTTTATTGGCCTCGCCCTCAATCGAAATCTGGCGAGCCGATTGATTGTAGGCGGTGATACGCACATCCTGGGACGGCAGGCTATCGAAAAGGTGCTGCAAGATTTCGATTGGATAAAAATGCGGATCGATAGCGGGCGCCAGCGCTTTCCAATTATTGGACGAGGCTCGGACAAAAACGGTCCGGGGCTCATCCCGCTTAATCTGAGCGTCCAACAGCCAGATGCGGAATTTCAGATACGCGAGTTGAATAAGAGCGAACCCGACAATTGCGGCGTAGACCATACTTGCAATCACGAGTCGCTTTTTCCATTGTTCACGCTGGACTTGACGTTCCCGCTCCTCGCGCCACGCCTGCGGAAGAAGGTTCAGCGCAGTCAAAGCGGGCGGCGTCTCGATCGACATCAATTCCGCCGGCGCGGCCACCGCGCTCTCGACTCTGTCGCGCAGATTAAAGCATTTTTCGTCCACCAGGACGTTTTCGAACGACGCGTTAATACCCTGCAATTCTGCCGTCATGGTTAACTGCGGCAACTCCAGCTCGAGCGGCGCGGCTATACCGCCGTCAATCGTCCTCGCGAAACTAAGCTTCCCATTTTCTGAGATCGCCGAGACGAGCGCACCCGACTCCGGATAGATGAACAACGCGCGTCCTTTCCCGGCATGAGTTGCGATGCGCTGCGCTGCATAAACCGTGACCGCGCGCGGAATGACTTTGCGATTTAACAACGGTGCTGCGATTTCTTGCAGCCGCTGGTTCTGCACCGCGATCGCCGAAATGACACATTCGCCGTTTTCTTGCTCGATGACCTCAAAGTCGCTGGTTACCTCGTCGGCAGAAAATGGGAGTGCTTTCTCCAACTGGATGCGAACCATCTCGCGTAATTCCGATCCCTCGACGCTCGGCAGCCGCATCCGTTGCGCCAACACCGCCGACACCGGCAGCGCCAGGACGACACTGTCATCCGTACTCAGGGTTTGCGCCGCTTCTTCCAAAGTAGGAAACGCCCGCACCCGCCAGTTGCCATTCTCGGCGGGACGACTGATCAGATTCCACCCTTCCGCGCCGGGAACGAGAAAAAACTCGCTCATTAGAATTCCTTCCACGTGATCAATTGCGGAGTGGTGCCGGCACGACGGAAGACGAGTTGAATGACCCGAGTAATGTCACTCGACCGGCCCGTGCTAACGACTCGTAGGACAGGATCCTTGAGCGAGATGAAAGGGCTAAGCTGTTGAAATTGCTGCGGTGAAAGTCCCAGCGCCACACGAACCTCCTCCATATTTTTGAAGACGGTATCATCCGCCGTGCCATCCTGGCCATCAGGTCCTGCGCGCAGCTGGAGCAGACGCTCCACCATTTGATCGGTAAAGCCCGGCAGCGCACGTAAGACGTCCCGCGGCGCCCAGGCCAAATCCACCGGTCCCGTGCTGTTGACGGTAAATTCGTCGTCCCACCCCGGGGTGGAAGTAATGGCATCCCAACCTTTCACCTTTTTCAGCTCGTCAATGCGAACCAACAACGCATTTGCCGGTTGGTAACCTTCGTCGTCTGCTTCCGCTCCATTTAGACGGGGAAGATCATCGGGATCGACCCAATCGAGCAGACAATCGATCATTCGATCGCGTTCATTCAGTTCGATCCCTTTTATTTCGAGGTAGCGCCGAAGAATTTCGATCCGGGCAGGGTTTTCTCCGGCCACCAGCCAGTTGATGTTCAGGCGTCCGCCCTCGCCGGTAATGCGCACCCCGTAGGTCTGGCGTGGCCCAAAGCGGCCCTGCAGATTGGGCGAATTCGGTTTTATCGTTGGAGCCATCGCGACTTCTGCGCCGGATGCTGCCATCGCCTGTGCTTCCAAAATCCGATTTTCGCTTCCGGAAATTTTTAAACGCGAATCAATGTTCAAAGCCCACGACATCACCAATGCCGCCAGCAAAAACAGCGCCCACAATGCAAGCAATAGCGCAGCACCGCGTAATTTCGAAAGTCTCATAATGGCATTCGTGCCAGCGGCACCATGATTTCGGTCGGAACTTTCGTGTCTGTCCCACTGATTACCACCTTGACCAAACGCGGCAGCGTCACGGTATCGGTCCAGCGTTGCACCCAGGCGTTCAAACGCGAATCGAAAAAGCGAATTTGCAAAGTGGCGACGTTATCGATCAAGCGCACCCACGTTTCATGTTCATTAGAAACCGCCGTATCATCTTTTGGTTTGCGCAAGAGGCCAAGATCGAGCTGCTGGCTCTTGGTATCATGCCGCCGCAGCCGCAAACTAACTTGATAATCGCCATTCGCATAACGGGTCAAAACGCCCGGCCCCGCCGAGCAAAACCAGGTCAGTTCATCGCGGTCATGTCCTTCAATCTTCAACGGTTCGCCGGCGAGGGCTCCAGTCCCGGGCGGCAAGCTTTGCAAATGCTGGGTCAGCAGCTCGCGCAATCCATCGTAACGCGCCGCTACCGCCTCCGTTTCCGATGACACCCGGATTGCCGTCACATTCGTTTGTACGAAACGATAAATCACCAGCGCCATCATTCCGAGAATGATCACTGCCAGCATGATCTCGAGCAGGGTAAACGCGCGCCTTCCGATCAGCGGAAGCAAACGTTGTTGGCGATTTTCAGAGCCGATAAACATAAAACGCAATTTGTTTCGACTGGTTGCTCCCGCCTCGACTCCAGTTCGCAGTAAGGGTCACGCGAATAATTCCCGTTAGCTCCGTTCCATCTCTTTCTTTCATTTCCTGCGGAGCGGCCTTTTGCACCAGTTTTACGATACCAAATCCGGTATCAATTTTGAATTCCTTCGATTTATCCGGCTGTCCCGGCGTAGTTTCGATTTCTATCATCCGATTGGCCAGGATCTCACGCACCCGCGCATCGTCCGCGCTAAGCGCACTCGCGTTCACGCAATTACCAACTGTCCGTCCCAGTGCAATGATCCCAATCGAAAAAATGAGCACTCCAAGCATCACTTCGGCGAGCGCAAAAGCCGATCGCTTGAACACACGATTAGTAAACCAGGCGCCGACTCGCCCTTCTCTCCATGTCTTTTTTCTAACGAGGCGCATACGTTATTAATTGCCCCAGGCCACTCAAAGCTGAATATTCCGTCGTCCAGCTGCCGTCGTTGCTGGCAAATCGAATGCGGGCCGGCTCGCACACTCCCGATTCCCAAAAAATCCATTCCGCCGGCACCTTCTTCATTAGCGCGGCCGGCAATTCGAGAATCCATCGGTCGCGGCGCGTGATCGGGATGGTATCAATCGGTTGATGCTCTTCGGTCTTCAAAAAGGCTGCCGGTTGCAAACTGATAAAGGTATTATTCCAGACAATTAAATAGGCGCGGTGTTCAGCCAGACTGCGCTCATGCGCCTGCCGCACCAGGTCATTGAATCGATCAAGGGAGCGATGCAGCCGCTTGTCCGCCAGCACCCCATTCAAACTCGGAACTGCGAGCAAGACGAGGAGCAGCAAAATGAAGATGGCGATAACAATCTCCACGAGCGTGAAACCGCGCTGATGCCGCATTCTGCAATTTTACGACGCGCCGGCCAAATCACAATCTGGCACTGGAACACCAGTCCCTGGCAAGATGTGCTCCCGTGGGCAAATTCCGCGGACAACGAGCCGCTAAAAAATGGCAACGGAGCGACAGCGCGCCGAAGCTCAATATGTTAGCTTCATTGCATGTCTGGCGCGCTTGCACGAGAAGTTTGCCACCACACTGACGTGACAGTCGCCCCGCGCGCTACGCAAGAAAACCGCTCAGCTGGTGGAATGGGAGTTCGCGTTGGCTTGGCATTCGCCGCATTGTTTGTTATCGCGATTTTCGTCTGGCAGGGCATCGCTGCCCAAGGCGCGCCCGATCCGCTCCAGGCAAATACCAGTGCCACCGTCGCTTCGCTCGATATCGGTGTCCTTGTTTTCCGCGAGGGACTGGAATGCATTCTCGTCCTCGCTGCCGTCACCGCCAGTATGACCGGCCCGCGATTTATGTATCGCAGACCGGTGATGTCGGGCGCAGCCATCGCATTTCTCGCCACTCTCGCAACATGGTTCGTCGCCATTCGAATTATGAAGCAACTAAGCGAGAACATTCCCGCCCTTCATCTGCAAGCTGCCACCGGATTACTCGCCGTCATCGTCCTGCTTGTGATCATGAACTGGTTCTTTCACAAGATTTATTGGGGTGGCTGGATTCGCGCGCACAATCGGCGGCGCAAATCGTTGCTCGATCCTGCCACCACAAGTTCGCGGCTGCACTGGGGCTTAATCCTCCTCGGATTCACTTCGCTCTATCGCGAAGGATTTGAAGTGGTTCTTTTTCTCCAGAGCTATCATCTGCGACTCGGCGGCGATGTGGTCCTCAAAGGAACACTGCTCGGTCTTATGCTTACCGGCATGGTCGCGTTGCTGACGTTTGTTCTGCAACAGAGATTGCCATATCGCAAAATGTTGATCACGACAGGCATCCTTCTCGGCGTAGTTCTTTTGGTCATGGTCGGCGAACAAGCGCAGGAAATGCAGCTCGCTAACTGGATTTCGACGACACCGATTCCCTGGCTGGAAAGAACCATTCCACCCTGGATGAGTTTATGGTTCGCGATTTTCCCGACTTACGAAACGATGGCCGCCCAATTTCTGGCCGCGCTTCTCGTCATTGGCTCCTATTTCGCCGCGAAACGTTTGGGTGCTCTCCCACTTGCCGGTAGTGATTCAGTTGAAGAAGCGAAACGCGTGAGCGTCGCTGCGCCGGTGGTTAAACCGCTCGAGGTTGTGCGGTAGACCATCGCTTTCCGCTATCGCGATCCGGAAATGAAGCGAAATGTTATTCTCTTCCTGCTTCTTCCCCCCTCAATCTGCTTTGCTGGCGCTCGCCATTTTACTTTTGTTTACGAAGCGCCAACGTCTCCGCCCGATTCAGTTGAAATTGAAAATTGGACAACCACGCGATTTCACGATGGGTTTACCGATGCACAATTTCGTCATGAGATCGAGATTGGAATCACCGAATATTTCCAAGCCAGCGTTTACCTTGCCAACTGGGATTATACACGCAGCTCTGATAATCGCGGCGCGCACTACCAGAGTTCCTCACTCGAACTAATCTACAATCTTGCTAATCCGGTTGCGGATCCGATTGGCATTTCGCTTTATCAGGAGATCAGCGCGGGGCGGCGCCTTTTTGAATCCGAAACAAAACTAATCGCGCAGAAGAATTTCGGAACGCTCGTTGTGGCTTACAACCTGACACTGGAAGCGGAATGGGAAGAGGAAGGGCTCCGCGAGCGCAACGGCGAAATCCAGCAAGCCCTTGGCGCGAGTTACGAACTGAGCCCCAAGGTTTCCATTGGAGCCGAAATGTTACACGAGATTCTCTTGCCGGCCTGGCACGTCTCGGAAGCGGAAAATAACTTCTTCATCGGCCCGAATGTTTCTTATCGCGGCGATCGCTGGTTTGCTACTGTCACCGCGCTGGTACAAACGACTCGCACCGAAGGCGAGTCCGATTATCAAGTGCGCCTTATCTGCGGTTTTTCCCTGTGAAGTGCCGGCACGGGTGGTTTGCGATAATCCTGTTGGCGTTGCTGCCAATCGGGTGCGCCCTCAAGGAATTCGCACCGCCGCCACCCATATCGCCAGCGCTAATCGCCAATGCCCGGCGCGATCGCGCCGATTCACAAACTCTGTCGCACGGCCGCAGCCTCTTTGTCTCACGCTGCCTGGAATGTCATACTTTGCCGCCGGTGACGAAACATTCGCCGGATCAATGGCCACATCTCGTCACTCGGATGTCTGGTCGTGCCAATCTGAACACATCCGAACGAGACGCGATCACAGCCTATTTGCGCGCAGCATCTGTAACAATGGCTGCACCTGGGCGAGAGTAGCTCTGTTCTACTCTGTTATCCGGAGCGGAGCCAAGTCGAAGGATCTCTAACTGTTTACCGACAGAATCCGTCCCACGCGTCGTAACGGGCCGATTTCGGTTTATTAACTCCATCGCCTTTGCAGTTGAAGCCAACCCGTAAGTCTGGACGTTACCCGCCATGAATTCGCGTGGTTTTCGTTCTGTTCTTGCATTTTCTTTCGTTGCTTGGGCCGGCGCGGTATGGGCTGCGACCTCGCCGTCGCCGAGTACATCGCCTGCGGCAACGCCGCCCATCGACCCGAAACTTTTCTCCGGAATGCAATGGCGACAGGTTGGACCATTCCGCGGCGGACGCGCCCTGGCGATCGAAGGCGTACGCGACGAACCCAACACCTGGTACTTCGGCGCGGTCGCTGGCGGGGTATGGAAAACACTGGATGGCGGTGCGAATTGGACGCCAGTCTTCGATAAGCAGGACATTTCCTCCATCGGCGCAATTGCGGTGGCACCTTCGGATCACAACACCGTCTACGTCGGCACGGGCGAGGCCGCGATTCGCGGAAACACCACCTACGGAACCGGCGTTTACAAATCAGTCGACGGGGGAAAGAACTGGAAAAATATCGGACTGCGCGATACCCGCCAGATCGGCGCGCTCATCGTTCATCCAAACAATCCAGATATCGTGCTGGTTGCCGCGCTTGGCCATGCCTTCGGTCCAAATCAGGAACGCGGAATTTTTCGAACCAGTGATGGCGGGAAAACGTGGACAAAAGTTCTCTCGAAAGACGAGAATACCGGCGGAATTGATGTTGTCTTCGATCCGCATAATCCCAATATCGTTTTTGCTTCGCTCTGGCAGGCGCGACGCCAACCATGGTTTTTCTCCAGCGGCGGGCCTGGCAGCGGTCTCTACAAATCGGAGGATAATGGCGTCACCTGGAAGCAGCTAACAGGAAATGGGCTGCCAGATGGAATTCTTGGAATAATCGGGGTTACTGTTTCTGGGGCGGATTCGAACCGTGTCTATGCCATCATCGAAGCAAAGGAGGGCGGCATTTTTCGCTCTGACGATGGCGGCGAAAAATGGACAAAGGTCAATGATGACGGCCGGTTTCGTCAGCGGGCCTGGTACTTCAGCAAAATCTACGCAGACCCGAAATCAGTCGACACCGTTTACGTCTTAAACACCGGCGCGTTTAAGTCCGTGGATGGTGCTAAGAGCTTCACTCTCCTGCCGGCGCGTCACGGCGATCACCACGGGCTCTGGATCGATCCGGAAAATCCCAACCGGATCGGCAACGCCAACGACGGCGGCGCGAGCATTTCGATGGACGGCGGCAAGACCTGGACGACGCTAAATAATCAGCCCACCGCACAGTTCTACCATGTCGCGACTGACAACGCCTATCCCTATCACATTTACGGTGCGCAACAGGACAACACCAACCTTGGGATCGCGAGCCGGAGCGAGGAGGGAGTGATCACGGCGCGGGATTGGTTTGTCGCTGGCGGAGGCGAGTGCGGCTTTGTCGTGCCCGATCCGCGGGACTGGCACATTATTTATTCCAACAACGAGGGCGACATCACTCGTTACGATAAGAGCAAGGAAGAAAGTCAGGACGTGAGCGTCTGGCCGCTCGACCATTCCGGTCACGGCGCCATCGATGTGGTTCACCGTTTTCAATGGGTAACGCCGCTCTTGCTTTCACCGCACAATCCAGACGTGATGTATACGGCGGCGGAATGTGTTTTTAAATCGAGCGATCATGGAATGAGCTGGTCACAGATCAGCAATGATCTAACGAAAAACGATAAGTCGAAACAGCAGCCAAGCGGCGGTCCGCTTACCAACGACATCACCAGCGTGGAATATTACGACACTGTTTTCGCGCTGGCGGAATCACCGAAGAAACAGGGAACTATCTGGGCTGGAACCGATGACGGGTTAGTCCATGTCACCACTGATGACGGCAAGAGCTGGGCGAACGTTACGCCGAAGATGCCGGAATGGAGCACGGTTTCCATAATTGACGCCTCACCGCACGACGCGAGCACGGCTTACGTCGCGGTCGATCGCCATCGGTTGGATGATTTCAAACCCTACATTTTCAAGACCACCGATTTGGGAAAGAGCTGGAGCACAATCGTCAATGGCATCCCGGAAGGCGCCTACGTCCGCAGTGTGCGAGAGGATCCGAAACGCAAAGGATTACTTTATGCCGGCACCGAACTTGGTGTATATTTATCGTTAGACGATGGCGCGCATTGGCAGCCGTTGCAATTGAACCTGCCGCAATCACCCATTCACGATCTCGTCGTGAAAGATGATGATCTGGTCGTGGCCACACATGGTCGCTCCTTCTGGGTGCTCGATAATTTGACGCCGTTGCGTCAACTCAACCCTCAGAGCGCCTCAGCAGAGATGTTGCTTTATCAACCGCAGACCGCGGTCCGACTGCATTACCCGGAAGAATTCGACAAACGCCAGCCGGCGGGCAACAACCCACCCATGGGCGCGATGATTGATTATTATTTCAAGACCGCACCGAAAGATGAAGTGACGATCGATATTTTCGATCCGCGCGGACAACTGGTCCGCCATCTCTCGAGCAAGGAGAAGAAAGAAAATGAGCAACCGCCAGAGTGGCCCGATCGGGTGGAAGCGCCCAAGGCAATCCCGGCCAATGAAGGAATGAACCGGTTTGCCTGGGATCTGCGCTACAACGAGCCGATTCAAATTCCAGGCGCGTTTTACTCGAGCAACGGACCACGTGGACCGTTGGCACTGCCGGGCGACTACCAGGTAAAACTAACGGCAAATGGAAAGACCCAAACGGCAATGCTCCATCTCGAGATCGATCCGCGCAACAAAAATCACGAAGGCGAGTTACCGAAACAATTTGAGCTTTCGACCCAGGTAACCGCGCACATTTCTGAGTTGCATCAAGCGGTAAATGAAATTCGCGACGTCAAATCGCAGATTAAAGCGCTGCATACCAAGTTCGGGGACGATCCGAAGGTAAAAGCAGCACTGGATGCGGCCGACGCGATGGAACACAAAATGTCAGATGTCGAGCAGCAGCTAATCCAGGTGAGCATGAAAGGCTCGGAAGGAAATCTGGCGTTTCCGAACATGCTTAACGAAGCCTTCGATACTTTCAGTCGCTCGATTGATACGGGTGATCGCGAACCGACCAAACCACAGTTGGAAGTATTCGCATTGTTAAGTGGGCGACTGGATGAGCAGTTGAAAAAATGGAATGCGATCAAACAGGATGATTTGCCGAAAGTAAGCGAGCTGATCAAACAGGCAGATTTACCCGCGATGATGATTAAAGAAAAGAAAAGTGAATAGCGACGTAGCCACGGCGCTCTGCCGCCGGGCTGCAACATCATGACGGCCGACAGAACGGGGCCGCTTCAACGAACTACCCCTTATCCACACTGTACTTCCCCGGACCGATGAAAGAGAGACAAACCAAAACAATCACGGCTTCGATCGGGATGAGGATGGGATAAAGGCCGTGTTCGTGGTGCGAGACGTTGATGGCGTTTACCAACGCGACCAAAAAGGCGAGAAGAAGGCCGATGCGAAAGGCAAAGCCAAGCATCATAAAGATCCCGCCTATCGTCGCAATGAGCGCGCCGAAAAAACCCCACCAGTCTAGATGCGAATGGAAGTTAAAGACGCGCATGGCGCTGCCGAATTGGGTCCAACGGTGTTCGCCGGAGAGCAAAACGGGTGCACAAATCAAAATGAAAATCAGTCCAACGCTCGCCCGCAACAGCAGAAGACCGGCCTCACGATACTTACCGAGAAACTTTAGCACGCCGTGATGCTGGCCGAGCACGGAAGGAATTTCAATGACGAAGCTCGAATGACGAATGAAGCCAAAATGACTAAATGATAGAATCAGCACGCGCTCCTTTCTGATCGTTCATTCGGCATCCCTCATTCGTCATTGATATGTTTCAACGCGTCGTTTTCTTGACGGTGAGTGCAGCCTGGGAACTTTCCTCATGACCAAAATTGACCGGACCGTGCTTCTCGCCGCCGGACGCGGGACGCGGATGCGTGAGCTGACGGCGGATCTGCCGAAGCCGATGATCAAGGTGCGCGGCAAACCAATTCTCCTGCACATTATTGAAGGACTACAGGCCGCCGGAATTAAGAACTTCCTGATTATCGTGGGTTATCACGCCGGTGCAGTCCGAGACTATTTTGGCGATGGCACTTGTTTCGGCCTGCAAATCAAATATGCCGTCCAGGTCATCCAAGACGGGACCGGGCGCGTCGTCGAGCTAGCGCGGGATTTCGTCGGTCAAATGCCATTTGTATTGAGTTACGGCGACATCCTGGTCGATCCGACGAATTACAAATCGATGGTTAGTCTGGCGGACGAGGTTGAGGCGATCGTGAGTGTGAAACAGAACGAAGACGTGAGCAAAGGCGGCGCCGTCTTTGTGAACGAGCAAATGGAGGTAACCGATATCCAGGAAAAGCCAAAGCGGGGCGAACCCATCAGCCCATGGTACAATGCCGGCATTTATGCATTCCGGCCGAGCATTTTTGCGTGGACTGCGAAATTGAAACCATCACCGCGCGGCGAATACGAACTGACGGATGCCGTTCGCGGCCTCGCCAAATCCGGAAAAAGGGTAAAAGCTTACGAGCTGAGTGGCGAGTGGGCCGATGTTCGCGACCCGGAGATTCTAGCGCAGCTGAATCAACTGTAACGGCAGTTTGTAGCAGGAGGACGTTGAACGATTTCTACCGCCAGAGACGGCGGGCAGCTACGTCGGATTTAGGGAGAGCGCGCGAGTCGCGTGCTGATCAGTAATTGGTATAAGCAAACCGTTCACTGATCACGGTTCACTGGTCACGACTTCATCCTCTTCCCCAATCTCCTCTTCGATCTCGCGCCGCCAACGTTTCGAAACCCACGGACGCAGGAATCCGTAAAGCAAGTAAATGAGGAACAAAACCGCCGGCATCCATTCGTAGTTCAAGGCGGTGAAAAACATGATGAGAATGATGGCGGCGAATCGCGGAAGCGATCGCGTCGTGCGCCAGGTAATCGCTTTGAAACTCGGATAACTCAGGCGACTAAACATCATGACGGAAAGAAAAACCATGAGCGGCGGCAACACCCACTTCCAGGCACCGATCAAATGATCGCGCTCGCCCAGCCACCAGAGCATGAAGAGTGTAATGGATGCAATCAGCCCGGCAGCTGCTGGAATAGGAAAACCGGTGAAGGCTTTTCCGTCCCCTGCTTGGCCCGTGGCAGAAATGCAGTTGTAGCGCGCCAGCCTCAACGCGCCGCAAACCAGATAGACAAAAGCGACGAGCCAGCCGAGGCGGGGGAAATCAATCAGCACAATCCGGTAAACCAGCAGGGCGGGCGCAACACCAAATGAGACAATGTCGGCAAGAGAATCGAATTCGCGTCCGAACGTACTGTCCTGCCCACCTAATCGGGCGAGCCGTCCGTCGAGAACATCGAAGATGCAGGCGCCGAGAATGAACCACACCGCCGCGTGGAATAAATCCGCGGCGGCGTCGGGATTTGACCATTGGATCAAAGCGCCTTGCACAATCTTAAGCGTCGCCGCGAAGCCGCAGAACAGATTGCCCGCTGTCATCAGATTTGGCAGCAGGTAAATCTTTGGATGGTTCTCGTTCATTCC
>Ga0066671_10000574_pt1 | contig 11587 bp, 19 predicted proteins | sample GraSoiAngelo_120_FD_62294 | JGI IMG/M metagenome (GOLD analysis project Ga0066671, IMG submission 62294) | Grasslands soil microbial communities from the Angelo Coastal Reserve, California, USA - 14_0919_09_20cm | ecosystem: Environmental > Terrestrial > Soil > Grasslands | place: USA...
TTCGGCCTCATTTTCTGCGCCCTGCTGCTGCTCGAGCTGTTCGTCGGCAATCCCGAGCCGCTGCCCGATCGCGACGCGCCGCCGGCGGCCCACGCTCTTTGCCCGCTCGACGAGCTGCGCCGCGGGGCGGCCCTATGAAGGGAATGAATCGCACGCGCGGCACCGCCGTCGACGGCACGCTGCACCTCATTCAGTCGATCGGCGACATTCTCTCGACGCCGATCGGCGCTCGAGTCATGCGCCGCGATTACGGCTCGCTCTTGCCCGAGCTCGTCGACGCGGCCGCCAATCCCTCGGGCCGCTTGGCCGTCTTTGCCGCGACCGCGATCGCGCTGAAGCGTTGGGAGCCGCGCCTGCGGCTGACGAAAGTCGGCCTCGAGCTCGGCGAGCAGTCGGGGCAATTCAACCTGCACCTCGAGGGCGTTCGTCTCGACCTTCCGCCGGCGGCCGCGGCCGCAACTCTCTCCGTTCCCCTTTCCCTCTCGGCGCGCTCGAGCTCGCCGGCATTTGCATAGGAGCAAGACGCAATGCTGCACGGAATCCAAGTTAACGAGCCGACAACGGGCGCCCGCGCCCTCACGCCGAGCTCGACGGCCGTCATTGGCCTCGTCGCGACCGCCGGCGCCGCTGCCGGCGCCCCGACGGCCGCGCTCGACGCCGCCTTTCCGCTCGATAAGCCGGTGCTCGTCACCGACATTCGCTCGGCGATCGCCAAGGCCGGCGACACCGGCACGCTGAAGGCGGCGCTCGAGTCGATCGCCGATCAATGCTCGCCCGTCATGGTTGTCGTGCGCGTTCCGGTTGCGATCGACGGCGCCGACGTCGGCACCGACAACAACGCCGAGCAGGATGCTGCCACCGTCGGCGGCGTCGACGTCAGCGGCTCTTATTTCGGCGCGCAGGCCCTACTCGCGGCCGAGGCGCAGCTCGGCGTGCGGCCGCGCATCATCGGGGCGCCTGGGCTCGATTCCCAGGCCGTCACAACCGAGCTCGTCTCGATCGCCCAAAAGCTGCGCGGCTTCGCTTATGCCCGCGCGATCGGCGCGACTGTCGCCGAGGCCGTCACCTATCGCGAGAATTTCGGCGCCCGCGAGCTAATGCTGCTCTATCCCGACTTTTCGGACTTTACGGGGCAGGCCGTCGCGATCGCGCTCGGCACGCGCTCGCGAATTGACGAACAAGAGGGCTGGCACAAGTCGCTCTCGAACGTCGCGGTTAACGGCGTCACCGGCCTGTCGAAAGACGTCTATTTCGACCTGCAGGACTCGAGCACCGACGCCGGCGTGCTGAATGACGCCGACGTGACGACGCTCGTCAGAATGCGCGGCTTCCGTTTTTGGGGCAACCGCACGACGAGCGACGAGCCGCTCTTTCAATTCGAGTGCGTCGTGCGCACCGCCCAGGCGATCAAAGACACGATCGCGAACGGCCTTGCCTGGGCCGTCGATAAGCCGCTCACGCCGCAAACGGCTCGCGACATTATCGAGACGATCAACGCCGAGCTGCGCGGCCTCACGCGGCAAGGCCGGCTGATCGGCGGCGAGGCTTATTTCGACCCCTCGGAAAACTCGAAAGAGCAGCTCGCCGCCGGCAAGCTGACGATCGACTTCGACTTTACGCCCGTCGCGCCGCTCGAGGGGCTGACGATCAATCAGCGCATCACCGACCGCTTTTATGGCGACTTCGGCGCCCTCGTCGGCGTCTGATCGAGCCCGCCGCCCTCTCGCCCTTAAGGAGCCTTCACAATGTTGCCCCACAAGCTCAAAAACTTCCGCACCTTCGTCGACGGTGACAATTACGCCGGCGTCGCCGCCGAGCTCGCGCTGCCAAAGATTGCAATGGCCGGCGAGTCCTATCGCGGCGCCGGAATGCTCGGCCCCGTCAAGGCTGACCTCGGCCTCGAGGCCCTCGAAATGGAGGAAACCTACGGCGGAATCGTCGCCAAAATCGCCGCGGCGCTCGGCGTCTCGGCGGCTGACGGTTCAATGGTTCGCTTCGTCGGCGCCTATCAATCTGACGACGCCGGCACCGTGCAGGCCGCCGAGCTCGTCGTTCGCGGCCGCATTGAAGAGCTCGACCCTGGCACGGCCAAGGCGGGCGGCGACACCGAATGGAAGGTGAAGCGCACGCTCACCTATTTGAAATGGATTGTCGCCGGCGCCGTCGTCGTCGAAATCGACCTGATCGGCATGATTTACGTCGTGAACGGCGTCGATCGCATGGCTGAAATTCGCGCCGTTCTGGAAGGATAGCGCGACGAGGGGCGGCGATTGCGCCCTCGTCGCCGCCCCTCACTTACTCGAGGGCAAATCAAAACAGAGGGAGTGAAACACAATGCCTGCCGACCAGCCGAAAATCGTCAAGGTGACGCTCGAGGTTCCGATCACTCGCGGCACCGACAAAATCGACGAGCTCACGCTGCGCAAGCCCGACGCGGGCTCGCTGCGCGGCCTCTCGCTGATCGACCTTGTGAAAATGGACACCGGCGCGATCGCCAAGCTGCTGCCGCGCATTTCGACGCCGGCGCTGATCGACGGCGAAATTGACCTGATCGACCCCGCCGACCTGTTCGCGATCGGAGTCGAAATCAGCGATTTTTTTATGACGAGGGCCGATCGGGAACGTGCCGAATCCCTGAAGCCCTAGAGCCGATCATGGCCGACATTGCGACCGTCTTTCACTGGCCGCCCGACGCCATGAATTCAATGAGCCTCGACGAATTGCTCGGCTGGCACGCCCTGGCCGTCGAGCGCAGCAAGGAAAGCTAGAAGCATGGCCGTCGACTCGCTTCGCGTGCAGGTGCTCTTTTCGGCGATCGACCGGCTCACCGGCCCGCTGAAGGGAATGAGCGGCGGCTCGAAAGGCCTGAAGGCTGACCTTGCCGCAACCCGCAAAGAGATAGCCGCCCTCGAGCGCGCCCAGGGCCGCACCGGAGCGTTCCGCAAGGCCGAGGGCGAATATCACAAGCTCGGCGGCGAGCTGAAGGCTGCGCGCCTCGAGGCGAAGGCAATGCGCACCGAAATTGCGGCGCAGGAAAAGCCGACGGCCGCCATGACTCGGCAGCTCGCCAAGCTCGACGCGGCCGAGGCCAAGCTCGGCGCCCGCTATCAGGCCCAGGGCGAGAAACTGCAGCGGCTCGGCAATGAGCTCGGCGCCGCCGGCGTCGATATTTCGCAGCTCGGCGAGCATGAGGAAAAGCTCGGCCTCAAAACCTATGAAGCGAACAAGCGGCTCGACGAGCAGACGCGCAAGCTCGAGCGCCTCGAGCGCGTAAGTGCCCGCGCCGCCAAGGTTCGCGCTGCAGGGCAGAAAATCAGCGGCGCCGGCATGGGCCTTTCGCTCGGCGTCACGCTGCCGGCGCTCGCCGAGGCGAAAGTCGCGAGCGACGCCGCGATTCAAAGCGCGCACGCGCTCGCCCAGGTGCAGGCCGCGCTCGCCAGCATGGGCCCCAAAGCAGGCCGATCGCTCGCGCAGCTTCAGGCCCAGGCCGAAAAGCTCCAAGCGACGTCGCTCTTTGACGACGACGACATTATGAAGAGCGTGACGGCGAACCTGCTGACGTTCGGGAAAGTCTCGGGCCCGATTTTCGACAAGGCGCAGCAGGCGGCCGTCGACCTCTCGGCCCGCCTCGGCCAAGATTTGCAATCGTCGGCAATTCAGCTCGGCAAGGCCCTAAACGACCCGCTGAAGGGCGTGACGGCGCTGCAGCGCGTCGGCGTGAGTTTCTCGGCCGAGCAGAAAAAGCAAATCGAGAATTACGTTAAGCACAATCAGCTCGCGAAGGCGCAGGGCATCATCCTGGGCGAGCTGCAAAATCAATTCGCGGGCGCCGCCAAGGCCGCTCGAGACGCCGACCCAAATGCCGCCCGTAACGAGCAATGGCGCACGTTTCAGGAAAACGTCGGCGGCGTCGTGAACGTGCTGCTGCCGCGGCTTAACGCGCTGCTCGAGCGGGCCCTTCGTTGGTTCAACGGCCTCTCGCCGGCCATGCAAACGAATATCGTCAACGCCGTCGCGATCACGGCGGCGATCGGCCCGCTGCTCGTCATATTCGGCCGGCTCGTCAGCGGCGTCGGCATGATAATTCCGCTGCTCGCCCGCCTGGGCCCGCTGTTCATGCTCGTCGGCCGCGCCGCGCTGCAGGCGGGCATGATGATGCTCGCTAATCCAATGGTGCTCGTTATCACGCTGATCGTCGTCGCGATCGCGGCCGCCGCCTATCTGATTTGGAAGCATTGGGACACGATCAAGGCGGCATTTTCGTCGGCCGGCGCTTGGATAATGGCGAAGCTCGGGCAGCTCAAAAGCGTCTTTCTCAACTTCCCGCTGCTGTTCGGGCCGCTCGGCGTCGCCGCAGCTTTCATCATCAATCATTGGGCGCAAATCCGCGGCGCATTCGGCGCCGGCGTCGGCTTCCTCGCTTCGCTGCCGGCGCGCATGGGCATGATCGGCGCCCAAATCATTCAGGGCCTTATCGGCGGCATAACGGGCAGGCTCTCGGCGCTGAAGAGCACGATCGTCAACGCCGCGAGCTCGGCCGCGAATTGGTTTAAGCAAAAGCTCGGCATTCACTCGCCGAGCCGCGTTTTCATGGGATTCGGCGGGCATATCACCGACGGCCTGGGCCGCGGCATAGCAGCCGGCACCGGCGCGGCCGTGAAGCACGTCGACCGCCTCTCGAGCCGCGTTGCCGGCGCATTCGCGGCCGGCGCCCTTGTCGCCTCGCCGGCGATCGCCGGCACGCCGGCCCAGGGCTCGAGCTCGAGCTCGGCCGCGGCGTCGCCGGCGAGCCTGGGCCCGATCGAAATTCACATTCACCAGCAAGCGGGACAGAGCGCGGCCGAGCTCGCCCGCCTCGTCGCTGAAGAGCTCAAAAGGCTGCAGGCCTCGAGCACGCGCTCGAGCTATCACGATGAATAGCGCCGCCGCGATCGCGCCGGCGACGGTGCCCTTTTGCCCCGCGTGCGGGCACAATCTCGAGGCCGAGCGGCCCGTCACGATCGGCGTGCTGACCGTCGACCCTCGAGCCGCGGCCCGTTGGCGCGGCAAGCAGATTCCGCTCACCTGCGCGCAATTCCTGATTTTCGCCTCGATTGTGCAAGCTCGCGGCAAGCTCGTCAGCAACGACGTGCTCGCCGAGCGCGCCGGCTATGACGCCCTCGGCGACTCTCACAACGTCGTTTCGGTGCTCGTTTGCCGAATCCGCCGCGCCCTTCGCGCCGTCGGCGCACCGCCGACGATCGTCAGAGTGCAGCGCGGCCGAGGCTACACGCTCGACGTCGAGCTGCTGCTCGAGCTCGAAAGGGAAGGCGCCGCCAGATGCTAATGAGCTTCGGAATGTTTCAATTCGAGATTGGCACGATCGCGCACCAGGAGCTCGCCCGCTCGCGTTCCTGGCGCTATGGGCGAACGCCGCGCTTTGGCGCCCGCGAGGCCTCGCAATTCCTGGGCCCTGGCGACGACAAGGTGACGCTTTCCGGCGCTGTCATTCCTGGCCTTTCGGGCCGCTTTTGGGCGATCGAGCGCCTCGCCGACATTGCCGACCAGGGCGAGGCTTGGCCGCTCGTCGACGGCACCGGCAACGTGCTCGGAAACTACACGATAGACCAGCTCGACCATAGCGCCTCGACGTTCCTCGTCGACGGCGTGCCGCGCCGCGGCGACTTCACCGTTACCCTCACTCGCGTTGCCGACGACGGCGCCCAGGCGGCGCCGATCGGCAGCTTGCTCGGCTAATGGCAGGCGGGCAAAGCGTCGGGCCGCCAATGGCGGCGATCAAGGTGACGCTCGACGGCAGCGACCTCACCGACAAGATCGCGCCGCGCCTCATTTCGCTGCAGCTCACCGAAAAGCGCGACGAGGCCGCCGACGAGCTCGAGATTGTGCTGCACGATCACGACGGCCGGCTCGCGATTCCCAAAGAGGGCGCCGAGCTCGACGTCGCAATCGGCTGGAAACGCGGCCCGAGCGTCAAAGTCGGGCTCGTCGACAAGGGGAAATTTAAGGTTGACGAGGTGACTTGGGGCGGCCCGCCCGACACCCTCACGATCAAAGGCCGCTCGGCCGACTTCACCGACGGCTTTCGCGTTCGTCGCGAGAAAAAATGGAAGGCGACGACGATCGGCGCCGTGCTGAATGAAATCGCCGGCGCGAACGGCATGAAAGCCTCTGTCGATTCGAGCCTCGCCTCGATCGAGGTGAAGGTGCTCGCCCAGGACAATCGCAGCGATTCCGCAATGCTGCGCTTCCTCGGCAAGCGGCACGACGCCGTTGCGACCGTCAAGGGCAAGACGCTCATTTTCGCGCCGATCGGCAAGGGGCAAACGGCGAGCGGCAAGTCGCTGCCGGCCCTCTCGATCAATCGGCAGTCGGGCGATCGCTACCAATGGACGCGGGCAGCTCGCGAGGATTACGGCGGCGTCGAGGCGCGTTGGCACGATCAAGACACCGGCGAGCGCAAGACGGTGAAGGCCGGCAAGGGCAAGGGCAAGCCGAAACGGCTGAAGCGCACGTTTCACAAAGAGGCCGACGCCAAGCACGCGGCCGAGGCCGAGCATAAGCGAGTGCAGCGCGCCGCCGCCTCATTCGAGCTCGACCTCGCTTTCGGCGACGCCGGCATTTACCCCGAGCAAAAGGGGCGTCTCGCCGGCTTCAAAGAGTCGGTCGACGCAACCGATTGGCTTGTTTCCGAGGTGACTCACACGCTCGACGGAAACGGCGGATTCCGCACAAAGCTGAAGCTCGAAACGGCGGCCTAGCCGCTAAAGGCACTCGTTTTTCGCGGCGCGGCGATAGCTCGAGCACCGCCAAAGCGACCGCTCGAGGCCCGTCATTCGATTGAGCGAATAGGAAAAGACGAGGCTCGAGGCCTCGCGATCGGTTAGCGGCATGGCCGTCGCCGGCGATTGCCCCGCCGGCCACGCGAAGAGCTGACAAATCTGCTGCCCTGCGCACTTTTGTCGGGCGAGCTCGGGCAGCTCGCCGGCGCCCAGGCCTTGCGGCACGACAATCGCGAACGTCGCCGGCGCAATTCGTTTCGCGTCGATCGACGGCGCCGAGCTCGAGCTGCACGCGCCCAGGGCGAGGGCCGCGATCGCGGCCGCTACTGTAGTCATTTTCATTGAACGCCTCACTTTCACACTCGTCTAATCACGGCCGCGACATGGCCGAGCATTTTCACCTCGCCAGCCTGGGCGACGATCGGCGGCACGGCCGGATTGTCAGAGCGGAGCTCGAGACTGCCGTCGGCAAGCCTGCGCACGCGCTTCACCACGCCGACGCCGCCATAAGCGAGGGCCCAAAGCGAGTCCTGTTGACGCACCTCGAGCTCGCCGGCGTCGAGCATAAGCAAATCGCCGCGGCCGAATGTCGGCTGCATATCGTCGGCTTCAGCTCTCGCGACAAAGATAAGGCCCTTGTCTTTGCTTCCTAGCCAATCGTGAACCCATGCACGCGAAACCGGAACGTGCGCAACAACTGGAAGCATAGACAAATCCCCACCGTTAAAGGCCGACAACTCGACCGCTGGAACGATCGCGAGGCCGAGCCGCTCTGCAGCGTGCTCGGCTGTTTCCTCGCCCTCAATTCCGCGATCATCGGCCGCACTAACGCCGGCCAACCATGCCGTCGATACCGATAATTCCCTTGCTATAACATGAAGATGGGCGCTCGAGCGCGACGTTCCGATTATCAGCCCGTTGACGGTCGATTGAGCAAGGTTGCACCGCCGCGCGAGCTCGGCCTGACTAATCCCTAGCTCGTCGAGCCGCTGCTGAATGCGCTCGCCGGTTACAGTTTTCAACTCTTCACCCCCCGGCAACTCGAGGGCCGCCCCGATCGGCTGCCCTGCCCTACGCCGAGGCTTTGTTACGGCGTTACTTTTTGTTGTGCGCGACTGTTTTTCCGTTTGACCAACTAACGGCACGCCGTTAGGTATTACGGAATGACGATTGAAGCCGCTTTTAATGGGCCCTTTGCCCTCGCCGTCGACAAGGCCGGCGGGCAGTCGGCCCTCGGCCGCATCATCGGCCGGCGTCAATCCACCGTGCGCGATCGGCTCGTCTCGGGCCGGCCTATTTGGGCCGAGCACGTTCTTACGATCGAGGCCGAGCTCGGCATTAGCCGGCACGCGCTTCGCCCTGACATTTACCCTGTCGATCACGGTGACACCCCTGTTGCCGCGGAAACCGACTCGGCTAACGGAATTCCGGTCGAATGTCGAATCGGCGACGTAACGGCGCCCCATTTCGGCACGGCCCAGGCACTTACAGCATGACAGATTCGGGCCCGTTTTTCGCAGCTCGGGGGAGCTCGACGGGCCTCGTTGGGGAGGGATTTAGGAATGTCGAGCGAGTTTAGCGGCCACCGTCTTTCGATCGCCTGCCCGCATTGCAATGCTCGCGCCCGCGTGCGCTCGAGCCGTCAGCAGACTGTCACCGTTCGCACCGCGAACCTGCAATGCACGAATGTCGAGTGCGGGCACACCTTCGCCGCGCAGCTCGCAATCACTCACACCATTTCGCCCTCTCGAATCCCAAGCCCCGACGTCGTGCTGCCGATCGCACCGCCTCGGGCGCCGGCTAACTCTGCGAATGACAACGGCGGCGGCGCGGAGGTGCCGCTAAGGCCGGTTGCGATCGCCGCGGCCGGCTCGGCGCCCGCGGCCTCTCACTAAGCTCAAAAACTGCAGCAATCGGCCTCGGCTCGCGCTCGGGGCGACGGCCCTCTGCTGCCCAAATCAGGGAAAAACGACCATGCTTCACGCTCCAATCACTCTCGAGACGCCGGCACGCCGGCGGGCTCTTTTTGCTTGGGCGGTGCTCTTCGCGCTGCTCGGCCTCGGCTTTTACGCCTTTGCCCTCATTCACCTCGGCGACGTTTTTGCCGCGATCGCGAGCGGCCGATAATGGGCGCCGCGAATATGCTGCCGCTCGGCGGCCCGACGCCATGCTCGGGCGTCGCGCCCGTCGCCGGCGCCGTTCGGGCGCTCTTCGCCGAGTGCCGCGACTGCGAGCGCGTCGAATGCTTCCGTAGCGACGCGGGCGGCCTTCCCGCCGGCTGGCGCGAGCTCGCCGACGATCGCGCCGCCAACGGCAAGGCCGTGCTTTGCCCCGACTGTCGCCACCATGACGACGAGCTCGAGGCCCAGGCGCCGACGACGCCGGCCTTCGTTCATTGCGGCTTCCGCCTGCTGCACTCGCTTCACCTCGCCGCCGGCTTCGCCACGCTGCGCATTCACGCCGGCGCTCGAGCGCGCCTCGGCGGCCCTGATTATCCGGCGACGTTCCTCGCCGATCGCGCCGGAATTCGCGAGCTCATTCAGCAGCTCGAGGCGATCGACAAACAACTAGCAGAGGGAGTGAATTGAAATGAGCGAAGGCACCGTTGCGGCCGATCAATTGCGGCTTTTTATCGAGCGGATTGAGCGCCTCGAGGAAGAGAAAAAGGGCACCGCCGACGACATTCGTGACGTTTACGCCGAGGCGAAAGCGAACGGCTATGACGCAAAGACAATGCGCGCGATCGTGCGCCTGCGAAAGCTCGAGTCTCACACTCGGCAAGAGCAAGACGGCCTGTTGTTCACCTATCGCACGGCGCTCGGCCTGGGCGGCGGCGAATTCGGCCTTAGCGCCATGCGCGCAGCGCAGCCGACGCCGCTCGAGGCTGCGATCGCCGACGCCGACGCCGGCGGGAAGGCCTGACAATGAGCCGGCGCTATTATCTCGATCGCTACACCGACGAAATCGTGCCCTGCGATTGCACGCTCGAGGGTTGGGCCGCTTGGCTTGCCAAGGGCGGCGAGAACGACGGCAGCGATTGGAGCTTTGAGCCGCCGGCGCACGGCACCGAATATAAAGCGAGCGTCATTCGCTTCGGTGCCGACATTACGGCCGAAAGGCTGCTCGACGGCACGGTGACGTTCACGCCACCGCTGCCGTCGGGCGTCGGCTTCGCTGCTCTGCGCTACGGCGCCGGCGCCGGATGGAGCGCCGACGACATTCTCGACGCCGGCAGCGGCGCCGAGTGCCTGATCGAGCAGCTCGCCGACGAAACTTGCCCGATGCTCGAGCGCGGCGAGACGGGCCTGCTCGCGATCGGCTTCAATGAGCCCGACGTGCTGCTGCGATTCGAGCTCGGCGAGGGCGGCACGCCGCGGCTCGTCTTTGCGGGCCTTGTGCAATGAGCTCGCCTCGCCCGCGCGCCGCAGCCGGCGGCTTTCCCTACTTTCTCGCGCCGGCGGAAAATGATAACGGGACTCCGTTAGCGCCGCCGGCGAACCGTTCGCCTGGGGCGCCCGCGGCAGGCCAAGCCGCGGCAAGTGAGGGCGCCGGCGTTGCTCGGCCCGTCGAGCCGGCGCCCTCGACTAAGATCGCTTGCCCGCCCCCGCCGCCGCCGCCGACCGGCGCCGATCGTTGGGCGCCTCGGCCCAAGCTCGACCCTCTGACGGCGCCGCCGGCAATCGGTTGGCAGGCCGCCCGTCAATCGCAGCGGCAGCGCAAGGCCGCCGCGCGATCGGCGAGCAGCTTTGCGCTCGTCGGGAAGCTAAACCGCCGCGCCGCTGAAGAGACGGCCGCCGCCCTTGCTCGGCAGGCCTGCCCTTTCGAGAATGCCGCCCTCGAGCTGCGCCGCCGCAACCGCATCGTTTATCGAATGACGGTGCTCGAAAGCAGCGAGCAGCGGCTCGTTGTGACGCCGGCAAATCCCGAAACCGGCGAGCCCGCGGTGCTCGAGACTTATGACGAATTCAGCAAGCGCCTCGCCGCGCATTGGTATTGCTCGAGCTTGGGCCGCCACGTCACCGGCGAGCAGCTCGTCGAGCTCGCGGAAAGGCTCGCCCGATGATCGGCGAGGGGAAAATCGCTGTCTTTTTCGAGGCGAGCGGCATTGTCAGGGATGCACTTATTTCGCTCGGCTTTCCTGCAGTTTCCGTGGACTTGCGCCCGACAGAGCGCCCAGGGCCTCACATTGTCGGCAACGTCTTTGATTATCTCGACGCCGGTTGGCGCGGCGCGATCATGCACCCAACCTGCACTTATCTCTGCAGCTCGGGCCTTCACCGCAACAAGGGCAATCCAATTCGGGCGGCTAAGACCGAGGCCGCGCTCGAGGACGTGCGCCGCCTTATGGCCGCGCCCATCGAGCGTTGGGCGATCGAGAATCCGATCGGCCGCATTGGCACCGCAATCAGGGCGGCCGATCAAATCATTCAGCCGTATCAATTCGGCGAGGACGCGAGCAAGGCAACCGGCCTTTGGCTGAAGGGCCTGCCCTACCTAATGCCGACGGGCCGCCTTCCTGGCCGTTGGGTGCTCGACCCTAAGACGGGCAAGCCCGTCGAGCGTTGGAGCAATCAGACTGACAGCGGCCAAAATCGCCTAAGCCCGAGCGCCGATCGTTGGGCCGAGCGTTCGCAGACCTATCCGCGAATCGCGGCCGCGATCGCGCAGCAATGGGGCCCCGTCTTTTTCGGCGATCGCCGCGCTGCAGCGAACGACTCGGCGCCCTTTGAAGAGGCAGCAGCATAATGGCGAAGCGCGTCGACTTTGCCACGAAAGCGGCCGCCGAGGCCGGCGCTCGGGCCGCGCTC